>Ga0116143_10000036_pt1 | contig 171388 bp, 121 predicted proteins | sample AD_UKC034_MetaG_FD_89745 | JGI IMG/M metagenome (GOLD analysis project Ga0116143, IMG submission 89745) | Active sludge microbial communities of municipal wastewater-treating anaerobic digesters from USA - AD_UKC034_MetaG | ecosystem: Engineered > Bioreactor > Anaerobic > Digestate | place... | reverse complement strand
CCCCCCCCGCTCCGTGGGGACAATTAGCCTGTCACCTTGTTTGCGGCACCCCCCCCGCTCCGTGGGGACAATTAGCCTGTCACCTTGTTTGCGGCACCCCCCCGCTCCGGGGTTCCAGGGGGAGGGAAGAACCGGCGCGCGGACTTGATGCAGGAGTCGGCGTTCGCGAACTGCAGTTCGCCGCAGGCGGACCCCATTTTCCCAGCGCAGTCTGGGAGAAGGCGTGGAGTCCTCGACTTGTGGAATATGGGGTCAACAGGTCAAGTTTGGCCCCTGCCGTTCCAGGCCTGCCCCCCTGCCTTCGAGGACTCGACTAGGTGGTTTCGGCGCCGGCGAAGGAGAGGGATTCGTCGAGCCAATCGTCGGTGCGCAGGACGTTGCGGCGCATTTTGAAGGCGAGGCGGGTGGCGTTGCGCTGGGCGAGGTTGAGGGCGGCCTGGGCGAGGGTGCCGGTGCCGGGCGGGCCGGCGCTCATGGTATGGCGGAGGCGGGCGTGGACCCAATGTGGGAGGTGCCGTCGGAGCAACTCATCTTCGACGCTGACGAAGGCCTGGGCGCTGCCGGGGTCGCCCTGGCGGGCGCTGCGGCCGAAGAGCTGGCGGTCGACGCGGCGGGACTCATGGCGTTCGGTGGCGAGGACGTGGAGGCCGCCGAGGGCGGCGACGCCCTGGCCGAGGCGGATATCGGTGCCGCGGCCGGCCATGTTGGTGGCGATGGTGATGCGGGCGGGTTCACCGGCGACGGCGACGATGGTGGCTTCCTCCTGATGTCGGACGGCGTTAAGGAGTCGGAAGGGGAGCCCGCGTTCCTGGAGGCGGGCGGCGAGTTTCTCGGAGGCGATGACGCTGCGGGTGCCGACGAGGATGGGGCGGCCGGTGGCGTGGGTGGTTTCGATTTCGGCGACGATGGCATCCCATTTGGCGGGTTCGGTGGCGAAGAGGCGGTCGGGGTGATGGATCCGGATGCAGGGGCGGTGGGTGGGGATGGTGATGACGGGGAGGCGGTAGGTCTGCCAGAACTCGCCGGCGGCCTCCTGGGCGGTGCCGGTCATGCCGCCCATGCGTTCGTACAGACGGAAGTAGCGTTGGAAGCTGATGCGGGCGATGGTGACGTTGGGGTCGGTGAGGTTGAGGTGTTCTTTGGCTTCGATGGCCTGGTGCATGCCCTCGCGCCAGGTGCGGTTGGGCATTTGGCGTCCGGTGAACTCGTCGACGATGACGACGCGGCCATCGGAGATGATGTATTGTTTGCCGAGGTGATAGAATTCGCGGGCGACGAGGGCCTGTTTCACGAGCTCCTCGCGGCGGAGGGGGCTGCGCCAGAGGCCGGGCAGCCGGGCGCAGCGGTCGGCGAGTTTGGATCGGCCCTGGGCGGTGAACTCGATTTCGCGATAGCGGAGGTTGAGGGTGTAATCGTCTCCGGCGTGGAGTTCGGCGGCGAGCTCATGGGCGCTCTGGGTGGCTTCGCGGAGCGCGTCATTTTTTTCGAGCGTCGAGATGATGAGGGGGGTGACGGCCTCATCGATGAGCACGGAGTCGGCCTCATCGACGATGGCGGAATGGAGGCCGCGCATGACGAGGCCGTCGGCGGCTTCGGGGGCGGGGCGGAGGAGACGTCGGATGAGGCGGCGGGTGGGATCGCGCAGGGCACCGACGCGGAGTCCGTCGCGGAGGAAGTCGGCGACGACCTCCTTGCTGGTGGCGTAGGTGACATCGCAGCCGTAGCCTTTGCGGCGTTCATCGGGCGGCATGAAGCCGGTGACGAAGCCGACGCGGACGCCGCAGAAGTGGTACATGGGGGCGAGCCACTCGGCGTCGCGTTGGACGAGGTAATCGTTGACCGTGACGACGTGGGTGGGGAGTCGGGTCCAGGCCCAGAGGATGGCGGTGAGGCCGGCGGTGAGGGTTTTGCCTTCGCCGGTGGCCATTTCGGCGAGGTACCCGCGGTGCATGGCGAGGGCGCCCATGAGCTGGACGCCGAAGGGCCGGAGGCCGAGCTGGCGGTCGGCGGCTTCGCGGATGGCGGCGAGGGCGGGGAGGATGTGCGGGTCGGCCTCGCGTCCGCCGCGGCGGATATGGTCACGGAAGCGGAGGAGACGTTCCTGGAGGTGATGATTCGAGAGGGCATGGCAGGCTGCGGCGTCGGCTTCGACGCGATCCGCGTCGGCGCGGAGCCGGCGGAGGATTCCGGCGCGTCGTCGGAAGAGGCCCATCATGCCGTGGGCTTGGGCGTCGAGTCCTTTGAGGAGGGGCTCGGGCCGGTGGAAGCGGGTGCGGCGGTAATCCGTGGTGGGGGTGATCACAGCTGGTAGCGCTTCTGGAGGAGCTGGCGCAAGCTGCGTCCCCAGCGGGGGAGCAGGGGTTGATCGGGGAGGTCGAATCGGATTTTGCCGCCGCGGCCGTGGAAGAGGGCGACTTGGGGATGGGAGTCGAGGGTGGCGCGGACCTCGAAGAAGGGTTCAGCGGCCTGGCGTCCTTCGGGGTCTTGCGGTGCGACGGCGACCGGGCCGCCGGAGCGCCAGCCGAGGGCAGCGGATGGGAGGTCCTGTTGTTCGGCGGGGATGACGCGGAAGGCGGGGACGGTGAGGGAGAGATCAGCCTGTCCGTAGAGGCGCACTTCGGCCTCGTGCAAGGGTGCGGCGAAGAGCCGGTCGCCGTCCTCCTGGCCGACGATGGCACGGAACTCGAAGCCGGCGGGATCAATCAGCAGGCCCAAGGGGGTGCCTTTGGAGAGCCAGCGTCCGACGAAGTGCTCGATTTCGGGTGCGAGCCAGAGGCCGGCTTGGGCGGCCTGGACCTGGAGGCGGCTGCGATCGGTTTCGAGCTGCTGGATTTCCCGGGTTGCGGAATCGAGGAGACTCTGGAGGGGTTTGAGGTTGGGGATGGCCTGTTGGAGCGCCTGACGCAATCGGGATTCGACCTCGATGCGGCGGGCTTGGGCGGCCTGCAAGCGGTGATCGATCTCGGGGTTGGCGAGTTCGAGGAGGACCTGTCCGGTTTCGACGCGCTGGCCGGGGGTGGCGACGAGGCGGGCGACGGTGCCGGCGGTGCCGGTGCGGACCTCGGTCCACTGGCGGCTTTGGACGATGCCCGGGGCGCGGAAGTGATGGGGGAAGGGGAGCCATTGGAGGAGAGCGAGGAGGCCGCCGAGGAGGAGGACGGTGACGCTGATGGCGCGGGGGCGTTGCCGGTCGAGTTTGGGGCTGGTGGCGAGGTATCCGACGAGGCGGCCGGTGGGGACGGCGACCCAGGCGACGGCGCAGACGGCGGCCATGAGAATGCCGATCAGGAGGAAGCGGTCGGCGACGAGGAGCAGGATGCCGCCGAACACGAACACGCGGTAGACCCCGCTGGTGACGCCGTAGAAGCCGAGCCAGAAGGTTTCGGAGCGGGTGTGGGCGGGGCTTTCGACCTTCTTAAGACCGTAGAGGTAGCGTTCGGCCCAGTAGCGATAGAGCTGGCCGGCGCGCTGGCTGAGGTTGGGGATGCCGAGCAGATCGGAGAGGATGTAATAGCCGTCGAAGCGGAGCAGGGGGTTGAGGTTGAAGATGAGGGTTGAGACGGAGGCGGTGAACATCATGTTGTAGGCGAGGCTGTGGAGCGTGCCCTGGCCGGTTTTGGCCCAGACGAAGGTGGCGAGACCGGCGACGAAGAGCTCGACGATCATGCCGGCTGCTCCCACGAGCACCCGCTTCCAGCGTTCCCGGAACCCCCAGGCCGAGGTGGCATCCATGTAGGGCACGGGGGTGAAGATCATCAGCAGGATCCCCATGGTATGGACTTCCCCGCCGAACTTCCGGCAGAAGGCGGCGTGTCCGAACTCGTGGAGGGTTTTGACGATGACGAGGCCTGCGTAGAGGAGGACGAGGTTATCCGGGGCGAGGATACCCTGGGCCTGACTGCGCAGCTCCGGGAAATGGTCGGCGACGACTTTGAGGGCAGCGCCGATGACGCCGATCCAGAGGATGGCACCGACGATGCCGATGAGCCATCCCCAATAGGGCCGTGTCCGGACAAGGAGCGCGTCCGGGTCGAGGAGGGGGAAGCGCATGAACATGACGTTCAGGAGCCGGCCTCGGATTTCGCGCTGGCGTGTTTTCTCGTAGCGTTTGAAGAGCTGGGCGGTATCCGAGGCGAGGGTGTATTGGAGCAGGTTGGCGTGGTAGAGCTGTCCCAGCAGTTGGACAACCGACTCCTGGCCGGGGGCGTCATCCGGGAAGCGGTTCAGGCATTCGTTCCACACCTCTTCGACCGTCCGATCTGGCCGGAGGCGCGCGACGAACTCGTAAGCGGCGGGCCGGAGGCGGAAGAACTGGTTGGTGAGGGGGTTTTCGAGGACGAACCAGCGTTCGCCGCGATAGAACTGGCGGCGGACGCGCACGGTGGGGCGGAGGCTGAGGCGTTGGGAGGCAACGCGGTACCAGGACTCGCTGAACGTGGCGGGGGCGTCGGCCATGGCTACCACCAAAGGAGAAGCCGGAGGAAGTCAACCGTCCGATGGGTGAGAATCCAGGCGAGGGTACGCCGTTCGACGTCGAGTTTGACGACGCCGCTCATGCCTGGGCGCCACCAGGTCTGGGGCGGGTCGACGAACGCGCAACGCACGGTGAAGAGGTTGGCGTTTTCCTTGGGAACACCGGCGGGTTCGATGCGGACGACGCGGATGGGGTATTTGAGTCGGGGCTGTGAGACGAAGGCGACCTCGCCGTCGGTGCGGTTGAGGATTTCGTGGACATCCCGCTCGTGGAGTTGCGCCTCGACGTAGAGGGTGTCGATGCGAGCCAGCCGGAAGAGAGCGTCCCCTTGGCGGACAGGGGCGCCGATGCGCTGTCGGAGGTCGCCCTCGACGACGACACTGGCGAAGGGGGCGCGGATGCGGGCCTGTTCGAGCCGGTAGCGGATGAGGTCGAGCTGGGCCTGGACCTGGTCGGCCTGGGCCTGGGCGATGCGCATTTCGGCCAGTTGGCGGGCGGCGCGGGCCTTTTCGGCTTCGCGGAGGTAGCGGGTATGGTCGGCGATGGCGGCGGCCTGTTGGAGTTCGAGTTCCTCCGTGTTGAGCTCGAGCAGGACGCTGCCGGCGGGCATTTCGTCGCCGGGCCTGGCGGTCGAGTTGCGGATGTAGCCGTCGAAGGGGGCGGTGAGGAAGGAGACCTCCTCGCTACGGAGGAGGAAGTTGCCCTCGACCCGGTAGGGGTAGATGGGGAGGCAAAGGGCGACGAGGGCGGCGGTACCGACGAGGCTCAGGACCTTGAGCCAGGTGTGGCGGGGTCCGACGGCTTTGCGGGCGACCTCGCGGACTTGGGCCGCCCAGCGTGCTCCGAACCAGCGGTCCCAGCGCCGAAGCTCGCTCAAGCGGCGGGCGGCTTGATCGGCGACGAGACGCAGTTGTTGGACTTCGAGCGAGGTGAAGGGGCGGGCCTGGCGTTCGCAGGTGAGGACACCGAGGAGTTTGTCCCCGAGCCGGACGGGGACTGAAGCGAGGTGGGCGACGCTTTGTTCCTGGGCGAACCGCTCGTGATCGCGGGTGACGAGGCTGCAGCCTTCGGGTCGGGGCCAGACGATTTCCTCGTCCTGGTCGAGGGCTTCTTCCATGGTTCGCTCGATGGCCTGGACGGCGGCCATATGCTTGTCGAACCGTTCGGTGCGGCTGATGGCCTTGAGCCGGACGAAGCCGCGTTCTTCCCAGCCGAGGCTGACGCGTTCGCACTGGAAGCGGGTGGCCACGCCGTTACAGAGCGCGAGGGTGGCGGCGCGGAACCGGGTTTCGGAGTTGAACAGCACCAGGACATCCAGGACGGACGCGAACTTCTCGACATCCTGGGCGGCTTGGCGGGCGGCCTGGTGGGTTTGGTAGGCGAGGGGGACGTCCGAGGCCAGTTGGAGGCGCAGCAGGGCTTCCTGGCATTGGCTGGCCGAGGCGGTGGGGAGCAGGACGGCGGCGACGCATTGTTCCTGACCTCCCTGGAACTGGAGGCTGACGCCGACGGCGGTGGCGGGTCCGGGCGTGGTGCGATCCTCGTCGAGCGGCAGCACGGCGGACCGGTTCGAGGCGACCTGGGCCACCAGGGCGGGGAGTGACCGATTGAAGGCCATGACGGCGCGATCGGCGGAGCCGTCGGCGGCCCATTCGCCGAGCTTGCGGAGGCGGTCCGGGGCGGCAGGATCGCGGAGGATCAGGAGGACGCGTTGGGCCTGGACGAGCCGGCCGAGGCTTGGGGTGAGGGCGGCCCAGAACTCCGCCGGGGGGCCATCGAACTGCCGGAGGCGGTGCAGTTCACCGAGAGCGGACTCGAGGCGGGGATCGGTCTCCGACGATGGGGATGACGCCAGCATGGGGGGGGTCAATGGAGGCGGGCCCTGCCGGTGACGCCCGGACGGAGCTTGCCCTCAGGATTTTGGAACAGGACTTTGAACTTGAGCAACCCGCTGGCGGGGTCGACGACAGGGGAGATATAGCAGACGACTCCCTGGACGGTCATGGGTTCCGGGCCGGCGTCGATTTCGACCGTGAGGGGCTGGTCGAGGCGCAGCGAGCGGCCCGCGGCGGCGTCCACGTTGCCGACGAAGAAGCACTGGCGGGTGTCGACGACCCGCACGACCGGCTGTTGTTCCTCGCACTTCTCGCCGATATCGCGGTAGAACTGGGCGACGTAGCCGTCGATGGGCGAGAGGATCACGCGGCGGGCGACGGTCTCTTCGGCGAGGGCGTGCTCGACCTTGGCGATATCGTATTCGGCTTTTTTCTTGTCGAGCTCCTCGGGGCTGACGGAGATCGAGTTACGCTCTGCGAGGGACTTGACCCGTTCCCATTCGGCGCGGGCGAGCTCACGGACGAGGCGTTTCCGTTCGACGTCGAGCTGTTCGAGTTGCTTATCGAGTTCGATGACGACCTGGCCGATCTTGATGGGTGCGCCCTCATCGAGGGGCCGGGTGCCGACGACGCCGATCATGGGGAAAGCGAGGGTGAGGTCCTTGATGGGCTCAGTGATGCCGTTGACGACGACGCCTTCGCCGGCCCGGGCGGGGGCGAAGCCGGCGAGCGCGAGGCCGAGCACGGTTGCGGCGAGAGCCGGGCCGAATCGGGAGGGGGAACGGTTCATGGGCTAGGGTCCTCGGCTTCTGAAAGTCGATGCGATTGGGTCAAGTTTGGGTCTCTGCTGTTCCAGGCCTCCCCTTCCTCTGTCGAGGACTCTAGATTAGCGAGGCGCGGAGGCAGGGTGCCCCGCCGCCCGCCACGGTTTCTCTGGACTGCATGTTTCATTGGTCTGAGGCGCGCCTCGCTAGGGGGCTGGGGCGAGGGCTTTCTCGACGTCGTTGACGGCGCGCCGCTGGAAGGCCTCGAAGGCACCCGAGGGCAGATCGAAATGGGAAACGTACTCCTGGGTGCGGCGCTTGAGCTCGGCGCGGGTGACTTCGAGATCGCGGTCTTGGAGCAGGGTGCCGCGGACCAGTTCGAGTTCGAGGGTGGCCTTGCGGCAGAGCACGAGGCTTTCGACGACGGCCACGCGGCTTTCGAAGAGTTTCTCCTCGGTTTCGAGGACGGTTTTGCTGTCGAGGGCGCCGACGGCGAGGCGTTCCATCTGGGCTTCGAGCAATCGCTGGTGATAATCGGCCACGGACTGGTAGCTGCCGACGTTTTCCCGGTAGAGCCGGACCTTTTGCTGGGCGGCGTCAATCGAGTTGAGGACCTGGACTTCAGCCTCTTTGAGGCCGAGGAGGGCTTTCTGCTTGGCGACGCGGGCGGCGTCGTAGTCGGCCTTCTCCTTGATGCCGCCGGCGAGGGGGACACGGAACTCGAAGCCGAGCGTCCAGGCCGCGTGGCTGCCGTTCTCGATGTCATCCCAGGAGCTTCCGGGGGAGCCGCCGAGCCCGTTGAGCCCGTAGCTGGCCTTGAGGTCGAGCTCGGGCAGGCGCTGGTTCTTGGTGTACTTGACGCGGAGGTTCTCCTGCTCGACCTGGGTGCGGCGGATGAGGAAATCGGGGTTCATGGCGAAGGCTTGCTCGTAGCTCTCGGCGAACCCGAGGGGATCTTCTGTGAGCGCCGGATGATCGACAGCGCGCGGCAGGGCGTTGGTCGAAGCCGCCACGTAGGAGAAGAGCGAGCCCAGCCGTGTGCCGGTTTCGTAGACTCTCTGGTGGGCCTCGTTGAGGCGGGTGCGGCGGAACGCGGCGCCGGCCTGGGCCTGGAGCACTTCGATTTCGGCCGCCTTTCCGACGCTGACCCGTGTCCGATTGTCGGTCAGGATTTTCTCCGCAGTGGCGAGGGACTCGCGGCTGAGGCGCTCCTGTTCCTGGGTGAGGTGGAGGTCCCAATAGCCGGACTCGGCCTGGCCGATGGTGAGCATCAACTGGCGCCGGTACTCCTGGTAGGCGACTTCGGAGGCCATGGCGGCGAGCCGGATCCGGGCCATGACTGACGAGGGGCCGAAGTTCTTGAGAAGCGGCTGGAGGATGCGCGCGCCGACGAAGGTTTCATACTCGACGTCGATGGTTGTCTGGATGTTGTTCTTGAGCTGGCGGAGGGTGTAGCCCGTTCTGAGCTTCCCTCCGGAGGGCAGCAGGAATTCGAGACCGCCATCGTAGAGCGTGTTGCGTTCGAGGAGTTCCTCCCGTGCGTACAAGCCGAGATTAGCCTGTTGCTGCAGGTTATTGGGCCGCTGGGTATCGATGCGTTCGACGGATCCCACCACGGCCGGCTCGAACACGCCGCGTTCCGCCTGGTAGTTCTTGCGGCCGATTTCCGCCTCGAGCGCTTTGATCAGGACAGACTCATTGCGGGTGAGGACCTTCTCGCGGAGCTCGTCAAGGCCGAGGTCGAAGCGGCTCGTCAGGCGGTCCGCTGCTTCGAGCGTCGCGCCTGACAGGGCGACGGCGGCCGTTGTCAGGCAGGACAGCCATCGTGTCCAGCGGGATCCAGCGGATCCGTTCCCAAAGCCGCAGAGAACACCCACCCCGAGAGCCAACCTGTCCAATCTCATAGCCATGCCGTGTACGATCCCTTCTGCGGGATGAACCTGCGTCCATCGCAGCCACCCGGGAAACGCCGCCATTCCCAACCATGGCGGTTTCGGCGGAGTTTACAGTCTAGCGGCCGGGCTAGACTAGACAAAAGCGCGTCCGGGCACGGGCGGGCGGGGATTGGCGTAGCCGCCGGCGTGAGCCGGCGCTGACTGGCCCGAGGACCGGCGGCTTGCGAGCAGGGAAATCAGCGCGGCGCTGACGGCCCAGGTAAACTGGCTGTCATCGAGTGGCGGCTTCGTAGTGGCGCGCCACGGCGTTCCAGTTAACGACATTCCACCAGGCCTTGAGGTAATCGGCGCGGCGGTTTTGGTACTTGAGGTAGTAGGCATGTTCCCAGACATCGACCCCGAGGATGGGCACGCCGTCGCAGCCGGCGATGGCCTTACCCATGAGGGGATTGTCCTGGTTGGCCGTGGACACGATTTCGAGTTTGCCCTGGGTGACGGTGAGCCAGGCCCAGCCGCTGCCGAAGCGGCCCATGCCGGCGGTTTCGAAGCGTTCCTGGAAGGACGCCAGGTTGCCGAAGGCGGCGTTGAGGGCGGCGAGGAGGGCGCCGGAGGGGCCGGTGCCCGAGGGTGGGGCCATGAGTTTCCAGAAGAAACTGTGATTCCAATGGCCGCCGCCGTTATTGCGGATCGCGCCTCGGACTGCCTCGGGAGCGGAGGCGAGGTCGCGGATCAGGTCGTCCAGGGGTTTGGTCTGCAGCACTTCGGTGCAGGCGACCGCCTTATTGAGATTGGCCACGTAGGTGGCGTGATGCTTGCCATGGTGGATTTCCATGGTCTGGGTATCGATGAACGGCTCGAGGGCGTTCGCGGCATACGGGAGGGGGGCGAGTTCGTGAGGCATAGGTTCTGTTGGTGTGAGTTCAGGGTGTCGCTTCCAATGCAATCTTGGCAGGGAGATTAGCATTGGAATGCGGCCGGCACAAGTGAGCATCGCACTTCCGGATCACCGTGTCCGGGGGGTGGCGATGTGGGGTTCGCGGCCGGATGGCTGCGGGTGAGGCCGGCGGCGGGGTCAACCGCCGGCGTGGGCAAGGGCTTCGGCGGCGGATTGGATCTCACGCCAGGCATCGGCGACGTGGCTTTCTTCCGTGTGGGTTTGGCCGACGCAGAACCGGAGGACGAACCGGCCGCCGAGCTTGGTGTGGGACAGGAAGAGGCGGCCGCTGCGATTGAGGCGTTCGAGCAGCGCCTCGTTGAAGGCGTCGCCTGCCCGGTGCCGGAAGCAGACGAGGTTCAGCGGCGGGGGAACGACGACTTCGAACCGGGGATCAGCGGCGACATCGCGGGCGAAGCCCTGGGCCAGTTCGACGTGTCGCCGGATGTGATGCTGGAGGCCCTCGGCACCGTAGTGGCGGATGACAAACCAGAGTTTCAAGGCGCGGAACCGGCGGCCGAGGGGGATTTGCCAATCGCGATAATCGATGACAGCGCCGGATTGGGTGGCCTGGTTGCGCAGGTACTCCGGCAGGATGCTGAGCGCCCGGATGAGGGCGCTGCGGTCGGCCACGTAGAAGCAGCCGCAATCGAAGTTGGTGAACATCCACTTGTGCGGGTTGAAGGCGTAGCTGTCAGCGAACTCGAGGCCGGCCTGGAGGTGGCGGAACTCGGGGCAGACGGCGGCGGTGCCGGCCATGGCGGCGTCCACGTGGAGCCAGACATTTTCCTGGCGGCAGATGGCGCCGATCTCAGGGAGGGGATCGACGGCGTTGGACGAGGTGGTGCCGACGGTGGCGCAGACCATGCAGGGTTGGAGTCCGGCGGCGCGGTCGGCGGCGATTTGGCGGGCGAGCGCCTCGGGTTGGAGCGCGTATCGGTTGTCCGTGTCGAGGAGGCGCAGGTTATGTCGGCCCAAGCCGGCGATGCCGACGGCCTTCTCGACGGAGGAATGGGCCTGGGTCGAGGTGTAGGCGACGAGTCGCCCTTCGACGCCCCGGCGGCTGGCGGCGCCCTGGGTGGTTCGTTCCCGGGCGGCGACGATGGCGCAGAGGACGGAGCTCGAGGCGCTGTCTTGGATCACTCCACCGCCGGTCGAGTGGGATCGGAAGGCATCGGGGAGGCCCAGCAGGTCGACGAGCCAGTCGAGGACGTGGGTTTCGAGTTCGGTGCAGGCGGGGCTGGTGGCCCAGAGCATTCCCTGGACGCCGAGGCCGGCGGTGAGGAATTCGCCGAGCAGCGAAGGGCCGGACGTATTGGCGGGAAAGAACGCGAAGAACCGGGGCGATTGCCAGTGGGTGATGCCCGGGAGGAGAAGGCGTTCGAAGTCGGCGAGGATGGCCTCGAAGGGTTCGCCCTGGCGCGGCGGGGAGGCGGGGAGGGCGGCCTGGAGCTGGCCGGGCGCGACGGGGGAGAGGACAGGCAGGGACTCGACGCGCCGGTGGTAGTCCGCGATCCAATCGACGATGGCATGGCCGTGGCGGCGGAACTCCTCGGGAGTCATGTGATACGACGTCGGCATGCCTGATGAAATCCCTCAGGGCACGGGTCGTCGAGCGGGATTTTGGGCCGGGGTTGGCGTGAGGGTCTATGCGAGAGCCGCCGTCGATGGGATGTGGGCGGTCCTGGCGTGGTGACTGAAGGGGGAAGGATGGTACGCGAGGCGGGGGTCGAACCCACAACCTTCGGCTCCGGAGGCCGACGCTCTATCCAATTGAGCTACTCGCGCACCCTGCTGTGCAGCGATCCGGGCCAGGGTACGACCACCCCGAGCGCGGACGCAAGCAAATAGCGGACACCCGGCTGGCGGGCTGGGGGCTAATGCATCCGAGGCACTACGCGTCGGGTTCACGCGTGCAAGTCGAGCAACTGCCGTTGCCAGGGGAGGAGCAGGGCTGAATTGCGGTCCCAGTCGGCGGCGAGAGCGGTGAGGGTGCTTCGGCTGGCGAGCAGGGACGGGTCGATTTGGAGCCGGGCGGACTGTTCGTCACGATGTCGTTCGAGGCGATCGAGGCGGTGTCGCTGGGCGATGGTGAGGCGTCGGCCCTGGGGCCGGAAGGGTTTGGGCCACTGGCTCTCGGGGGTCTCGAGGGCGCGTTGGACGGTGGCGAGGAGCCCGTCGCGTCGGCGGTGGCTCAGCCAGGAAGGCAATTGGCTTTCGACGGCGTGGTCGTTGGCGGCGGCTTCGGCGAGGCCGAGGAGGAGTTCGTGGCTGAGGACGAAATAGGGCGGGCGGTTGGCGGCGATCGCTTCACGTTCGCGCCAGTGCCAGAGCTCGCGGAGGACGGCGAGGGCGCGGCGGGGGAGTCGGTTGGCGCCCCGGATGCGCCACGGTTCTTCGTCCACCTGGGCTTCTTCGCGGGCGCAGGTTTCGACCAGGCGGGCGCACAGTTGCTCGTGCCAATGGCGGCGTCCGAGCGTGTCGAGGCGGTCGGCGAGGCGGTCGGCGAGGGGCTTGAGGTGCCGCACGTCGTTGAGGGCGTAGGCGGTCATTCGCTCGGTGAGGGGGCGTCTGGCCCAATTCGCCTTTTGGGGCCCCTTATCGAGGGGCACGTTGAGCCAGTCGCGGAGGAGGGCGTGGAGGCCGAATTCGCGCACGCCGAGGATGCGGGCGGCGAGCATGGTATCGAAGATCCGGGCTGGGACGAAGCGGTAGGTGCCGTAGAGCAGCCGGAGGTCGTAATCGGACCCGTGGAGGAGGAGTTGGCGTCCTTCGAGGCATTTCCAGAGCGGGGTGCAATCGATGGACGAGAGCGGATCGACGAGCCATTGGCCGGTGGGCAGGCCGAACTGGAGGAGGCAGAGTTTGGCGGGGTAGGCGTGGAGGCTATCGGCCTCGGTATCGAGCGCGACCCACGGCGCCTCCTGCAGGCGTTCGAGGAACGGTGCGAGGGTATCGGCGGTATCGATCACAGATAGGGGATGGTGAGGGGTCCTTGCGGCAGAGCGGCGACGCGGGCGGAGGGTCCGAGGCGTGCGAGCTCCGCACGGACGGCGGCGGCGACATCCGGGCACGGTTCGAGGTGTGCGGCGCGGACGACGTCGTCGGCGAGGGAACTGTGCAATTGGACGCGGGCCTGGCGTTGGATGAGGGCTTGGATTTGGGCCTGCCACTGTTCGGGGCGGACGTAGCCGGGTGTGGCGAGCCGGGCGAGGATCTCCTCGGGTCCGGAGGCGCTTCGGAGGAGGGCATCCAGGGGGCTGCCGGGGGGGACTCCTTCCCGGCATTCGCAGGCGAGGATGAGCAGTCCATTCTTTTTGAGGATGCGCGCGCCGGCGCTCATGCCTTTGACGCCCTGGTAGAGGTTGAGGTCGAGGGGGTAGCCGCTATTGGTGGTGACGACGATGTCGAAGGGGGCATCGACCTTCTGCATGGCGGAGGCGCGAACGAACTCGATGCCGACCTTATGGGCGGCGAGGAGGTCGCCGGCGAAGACGCCAGTGATCTGGCGCTGTTCATTGAGGGCGACGTTGAGGAGGAACGCGGGGCCGGCCCGGAGGGCGATGTCGCGGATTTCCTCCCAGAGTGGATTACCGTTGGTGACGCCGAAGGCGGCCTGGGGGTGGCCGATATTGAGGGCGCCATGGTTGCTCATGACGGTCTTGAGGCCGGCGACGCCGGGCATGATCCCCTTGGGTCCGCCGCTGAATCCGGCGAAGAAGTGCGGTTCGATGAAACCGGTGATGATGCGCACGTCGGCTTCGACGAGGTGTCGGTTGATGAGCGCGGGGGTGCCGTCGCGGGTGGTGCCGAGGGCGACGAGCGATGACACGTCCTCGCACTCGTGATTGACCACGCGGTATTGGCGGGCGACGGCGGGGCTGAGCAGGCGGTCGAGTTCGGCGGGCGTATTGGGGCGGTGGGTGCCGGTGGCGTTGAGCAGGGTGATTCGTTCGCGGGGCACCTCGGCGAGCTCTTCGAGCAACCAGGGGAGGATCCGGTCGTTCGGGGTTGCGCGGGTGATATCGGTGAACACGATGCAGACTCGGGAGCCAGGGTTGAGCGATTGGCGCAGCGGGGGTGCGCCGATGGGTTGCCGGAGCGCCTGCCGGACGGCGGCGGCCTCATCGGGCAGTCCCTCGCGATGGCGGGGGAGGATGACGGTGGTCCGGCCATCCGGGAGGTCCACCGGCAGGTGGCCCTGGCCATAAGCAAGCGGCACGTTCATAAGACGCTACAAGGCCATAGCAAATCGCCGCGGGAATTCCAACGCTGAAGCGGCGGGGGGTCGCGGCGCGGTTGGATGGGGCGGGAGGAGCTACGCGATGAAGCCGTAATCGTACGGGGCCCGCATGGGGCGGGCGAGGAATGTGTTGGCTTCGGTTGCGTTATCCCCGGTGAAGCGTTCCTGGGTGGCGTCCCAGCGCAGGGGGCGCTCGAGGCGCAGGGCGATGACGGCGAGGTGACAGAGGGAGACGGAGCGATGGGCGACCTCGACATGGGCGATGGGGTCCTGACGGGAGCGGACGCACTCGAAGAAGTTGGCCATATGGTCCGGGCTTGCGGGCAACCGGATCGAGTCGGCGGGGAGAGGGGTGGTGAGGAGACTGTCATTGCTGGCCTCGATGTCGCCGCGTGTGACCCAGATCCAGCCGTCGGTTCCCTCGAATCGGAGGCCGTTGCGCTGGCCGGAGGCGTTGGCGACGCCCCCGAAGATCGTGTCGCCGGTGGTGCTCTTGACGACTTGCCGGACGCCGCCGGGCCAGGTGAGGGTGACTTCGTACTCACTGACGGCGGTATAGCCGCCGGGGACGGGTCTTGCCAGGACTCGGCCGGCGACGGTCTCGGGGCCGTCGTGGCCGATGGCCCAGCGGGCGATGTCGTTGTGGTGGGCGCCCCAGTCGGTCAGGGTGCCGCCGGAGTAATCGAGCCAGAAGCGGAAGGTGGTATGGCAGCGTTCCTTGACGTAGTCGGTGGCTGGAGCCTGGCCCTGGTAGAAGTCCCAGTCGAGACCTGCGGGGGCGGGCGTGGTGGGGAAGGGGCCGCCGCGCAATCCGGCGGGGAGGAAGACGGTGACCTGCTGGAGTTTTCCGATGCGGCCATTGCGAATGAGTTCACAGGCCAATCGGAACCGGTTATCGCTTCGCTGCTGGCTGCCGGTTTGGAGGACGGCGCGGTGTTTACGGACGGCGGCGACGAGGCGCCGGCCCTCGTCGATGGTGAGCGTGAGGGGTTTCTCGCCGTAGACATCTTTGCCGGCGGCGACGGCGGCCATGTTCACGAGCGTATGCCAGTGATCGGGGCAGGCCTGGATGACGACGTGGACATCGGGACGTTCGAGCAGTTTTCGGAAGTCGCGGTACTTGGCTGGCGCCTTGCCGTCCTTGGTGAACTGCTTGACGGCGGCGTCCGCGTGGGTTTCGTCGACGTCGCAGACGGCGACGACATTGCCGAAGCGGCTGGCGTTGGCGGTGTCGCCGCGTCCCATGCCGCCGCAGCCGACGAGGGCGATGCCGGGGCGTTCATTGGGGCTGAGGGGGCGTCGGGGGGGGGAGTCGGCGGCGGCCAATTCCCGTTCGACGAACCAGGCGGGCAAGCCGGCGGCGGCGGCCACGGCGGCGCATCGTTGAGCGAAGGAGCGTCGCGAGATGGGGTGGAGAGGGTGTTTCATGGGGTGGCTTGAGATGCAGGAGAGGAGGTTGTGACGCGGGTCAAGGGGCAGGGGCGGTGATGCGCTTGATGTAGTCGGCCTCGGTCGGGATGTAGGGGGTGCCATCCGGTCTTAGGATGTCGTGGAACCAGACCGGGGGCTCTGCGGTGTACGTTTTCTGCCAGGAATCCCAGGGGTAGATCGTCTGGGTTTTGCCCGAGACGAAGCCCCAGTTGTAGGCGCCGACCCCCTGTTCCTTCATCAAGCCCAGGGTCGGGTCGAAGGTGCTGCCAGCGGGCCGGGCCATGTATTCGGTGCAGAGGATCGGCCGCTGGTAGCGCCGGAGGTTCTCGATGCACCGCCGCAAGTCGTCGGCCTTCGAGTAGTTGTGGAAGGAGATGACGTCCGAGTTTTCGAGCATGACCTGTTCGAAAGGGGAAAGGCGGGCGGGATCGGCCCAGGTGCCGATCCAAACCCCTGCGGTGACCGGCTGCGAGAGCGTCGTTTGGCGGGCCCAGGCGAACACCTTCTTGAGGAGCGGCAGGGTGAGTTCCGGCTTGTTGGGCACTTCCGTCTTGGCGCCATTGGCGCCGTAGCTGTTGCGGTTGTCGTTGTCCGGTTCGTTGAAGAGGTCCCAGACGTGGATGCGGGGATCGGCGCGGAACCGGTTGAGGACGGCCAGGACATAGGGTTTGAGCTCATCGAGGCGATCCGGTTGGGTCAGGAGCTCGCGACCGGGGTCCTGGATCCAGCCCGAGTTGTGGACGTGGGGGCGCGGGGCGCGCTGGGGTCCGGGCCGGGGGAGGGGATCCCAGCAACTATCGAAGAAAACGAACATGACGCCGATGTTGTGGCGGGCGGCGATGCCGAGGAACTGGTCCATTCGCTTCAGGAATCCGGGGGGATCCTGTTTCCAGGCGAGGTGATGAAGGAAGACGCGGATACTATTGAAGCCGAGCTGTCGGGCCCAGCCGAGCTCGCGGTCGATGGTTGCGGGGTCGAAGGTGTCGGCCTGCCACAGTTCGAGCTGGTTGATGGCGGTGCTGGGGGAGAAGTTGCATCCGACCAGCCAACCGGTCTTGCGGGACCAGGCCTGGGCTTGTTCGGGTGTCCAGCGGGACGCGGCGATTGCCGTGACCGCCAGGAGGATCGAGGCGATGAGCGAGAGGAGTCGGTGGCGTTGCATAGGCGTTGCTCGTTGCCCGAGGCTATCGGGAGGAGGGCGGGAAGTCGAGCGTCACGGTTGGTTGATGGGGACTCTCTAGCGAGGCGCCGCCTCAGACCCAGTCGAGTCCTCAGCTTCATGAAGACCCTGCTGTGCCTGCCCACCCCGCTTCGGTGTGGGGACAATGAGTCTGTCACCTTGTTTGCGGCACCGTTCCTCGGGACGGGATGCGGCATCGGTCTGAGGCGCGCCTCGTTAGCCATGAAACATGCCGGCCAGGCGACGGCGGGTGCGGAAGGTGGCCACGGCTGTGCCTGTGAACGCACACTTGCATTCGGTTTCCTGCCGGGGTACTTAGGCGTGGACTCAAGCCCATGAACCTAAGGTCGATGAAGATGAGAGCCACCGATTTCAACCGTCTGCGGCGAGGGGGTTTTACGTTGATTGAACTGCTGGTGGTGATTGCCATCATCGCGATTCTGGCGGGCATGTTGTTGCCGGCGCTGGCGCGGGCGAAAGACCGCGCCCAGGCGACGGCCGACATCAACAATGTGCGCCAGGTTCTTGTGGCGAGTCACATGTACGCCACGGACAACAACGATTACCTGGCGCATCCGACGTGGGGAACGATTCCGGCCGGCTACGACGGCTGGGCGTATGCGACGCGCAACGACGGTCGGATCCCGGGCGGTCCTGCGGCGATCGTCAGCTGCCAGAACTACGACATCAACACGCCGCAGTTCAGCAACCAGGTGGCCTTCTTCAAGATCGGCCAGCTTGGGCCGTACCTTTCGGATTACCATGTGTTGTGGTGTCCGAAGGACGTTGCGCAGAGGGCGACCCGACCTTACAAGGATTGGTTCAAGGGGCGCTACGTCAAGATCAGTTCGTACTGCTGGAACGGGACCATCGGAGGGTACTGCGGTCCGAAGGCGCCTTCTGACGGCAATGGACTGAAAGGGAAGACTTTCCGGATTTCCGATTTCCAGCCGATGGACATCCAGATGTGGGAGCAGAATGAGACCGACGGGTTCTACTTCAACGATCTTGGCAACCACCCCGAGACCGCCGGCGAGATCGTCTCGCAGCGTCACGCCGGGAAGGGCGACTACCGGAACAACACGGATCGCGGCGGGGGCGCGATGGTGGGGCGGATCGGCGGGACGGCCCATTTTGTCAAAATGCGGCAGTTCATGGGTTACCTCGATCGGAACCAGCACCCGCGGCCGAACGACTTGCTCAACAGTCCGTTCTATCAGTAGCGGCTCGACGGGATGAACGGGATGCTTGCGAGGATCAAGGAGAACCAGCCAAAGCTGCCAAAAGCTGCCAAAACCTGTTGACTCCCTGCAGTTCTCTGGTAGCCTGTCCGGCCTTTGACTTGGTGGGTGCAATGAAGACGTATTTGCCGAAAGTGAATGTGGACGCCCGGAAGTGGCACGTGGTGGATGCCGAGGGCAAGGTGTTGGGGCGACTGGCGGTCGAGGTGGCCAACATCTTGCGCGGCAAGAATAAGGCCGTCTTCACGCCGCACCTTGACGCCGGGGATTTCGTGGTGGTGATCAACGCTGAGAAGGTTGTCGTGACCGGCAAGAAGGAGACCCAGAAGCGCTACATGACGTACTCGGGTTGGAAGGGGGGCGAGAAATACCGGACGGTGGCGGAAGTGCGCGCCAGGACGCCGGAGCGGCTGATTCTCCACGCCGTCAAGGGCATGATTCCGAAGAACCGCCTTGGCGACCGGCTCCTGACCAAGCTCAAGGTCTACCGTGGCAGCCAGCATCCGCACAAGGCCCAGAAGCCGGAGGCGCTGACGCTCAACAACTAATCCTGCTATGACTCAGGGGACTGAATACCTCGGAACCGGACGGCGCAAGACTGCGGTGGCTCGGGTGCGGCTCGCGCCGGGCTCGGGCAAGGTCACGGTGAACGGCCGGCCGATCGAGAACTACTTCACCGTCGAGACGATGCGCGTGTTGGCGATGCAACCGCTCGTGGCGACGGAGATGGCGGCGAAGTTTGATGTTCGGGTGAGTGTGACCGGGGGCGGTCCTTCGGGGCAAGCCGGCGCGGTTCGGCACGGGATTTCGAGGGCGTTGCTTCGGGCGGATGCCGCGCTTCGGCCGGCGCTGAAGGCGCAGGGCTTTCTGACGCGCGATCCGCGCATGAAGGAGCGCAAGAAGTACGGCCAGCCGGGCGCACGGAAGCGCTTCCAGTATAGCAAACGTTAGCGGCAAGCGTTAGCGAGGTGCGGAGGCAGGGTGCCCCGCTGCCCCCCTACGGTTCCTTTGGACTGCATGTTTCATCGGTCTGAGGCCTTGTCTCGTTAGTGCATCTTCTGCAGTTGCAGACCTCGTTGGCTTGATTTGCAGCGACCGGCGAATCTCCGGCGTCAGGGCCTTTTCCGCTTCGGGCTTGGAAATTTCGGGGGCCGTGGTTACACTGGGCGGCATGATCACCACGATGAATCGCCGTCGTTTTCTCAAGTCGTCCGCGATGGCCGGCGTTGCCGCCACGGGACTGCCGCTGCTGGGTCCGGCCTCGCTCCTCGCGCATCCCGGAGCGCCGGGTCCGAACAGCCGCATCGGGGTGGGGTGTATTGGGGTGGGGCCGCAGGGTCGCGGGGTGATGGGGAACTTCCTGGCGCAGGCGGACTGCCGGGTCCTGGCGGTATGCGACGTTTCGGGGCGCAATCTCGAGGCAGCTCGGAAGATGGTGAACGAGAAGTACGGGGATGGCGGATGTGCGGTGACGTCGGAGTATCGCGAACTGCTGGGGCGGAAGGACATTGACGTGGTATTGATCGCGACGCCGGACCACTGGCACGTGCCGGTGGCGGTGGCGGCGGCACGGGCGGGCAAGGACATGTACGTGGAGAAGCCCCTCGGGCTTTCGATCGAGGAAGACCAGCGGTTGCGGCGGGTTTGCCAGGGGGAGAAGCGGATCTTCCAGTTTGGGACTCAGCAGCGCTCCCAGAGCCAGTTTCGACAGGCGTGCGAGCTGGTGCGGTCGGGCCGGATTGGCGCGTTGCGTCAGATCAACGTCTGGTGTTCGGCGAGTCACCCGGGCGGGTCGACGAAGCCGGTGCCGGCACCGGCTGATCTCAAGTACGACCTCTGGCTTGGGCCGGCTCCGGAGGCGCCATACACGGACGGCAAGGCCTACGACAACGACCCGGCGGGCACGTGGAAGACGTGGTGGTTCAACTACGACTATGCGTTGGGGTTCATTGCGGGCTGGGGGGTGCATCCGCTGGACATTGCCTATTGGGGGCACCCGGCGATGATGAAGGGTGTGCTCGAAGTCGAGGGGCGGGCAGTGATTCCGGCCGAGGGCGCCTGCAACACGTCGGTGGCGTGGGACGTCAACTTCCGGTTTGCGGACGGCGTACGGATGACGTACCGGGGTGTGCGCAACGGGTACGAGCCGGTGACGCCCATGAACGATCTGACGCCATGGGAGAAGCGTTACGGTCGGGCCATCGACCACGGCACGGCGTTTGAGGGGACGGACGGGTGGGTGTTGGTCGATCGCGGTGCGATCCGGGCCTTTCCGGAGTCCTTGCTCGAAGAGAAGGCGGTGTCGGGTGCAGGCGCTCTCCCTCGCAGCAACAATCATGTGCGGAATCTTCTCGATGCGGTGCGCAGCCGGCAGCCGGCGATCTGTCCGATCGAGGACACCGTGCAGGCGGACATCCTCTGTCACTTGAGCGACATTGCGACCCGCGAGCCACGGTTGCTCCGGTGGAACCCCGGGAAGGAGGAGTTCGTGGGGGACGCCGCAGCGAACCGCCGGCTCAAGATGCGGCCGGTGCGCAAGGGCTGGCAGTGGGCGTGAGCTGACGGGCATGCTGACGAGCATGCTTGACGGCGCGCGGGGGGGTGCCGAGACTGCGGCGCATGGACCCATTGGAATCTCGTATCCGTGGCGGCGCGGCGCTGGGGCGGCGGTCGTTTCTGAAGCACTCGGCTCTGGCTGCAGCGGGGATGGCGATGGCGGAGTCGCCGTTTGTCCGGACCGCGCATGCGGCGGCGGATGATCCGATCAGGATCGGGTTGATCGGCTGTGGCGGGCGGGGGACCGGGGCTGTGCTGGACGCGCTCGGTGCCGGGACCAAGGTGGTTTATCCCTCATCCGGGTATCACACCGAGGACGTCGCCAGCGGGGCGAAGATCACGCGCCAGAACATCGAGGTGGTGGCACTTTGCGACGTATTTCGGGACAAGATCAACCGGTGTCGCGAGCAGTTGCGGCAACTGGGGATCACGGTTCCGGAGGCGCTGTGCTTTGACGGGTTTGACGGGTACAAGCGGCTGCTGGCGGTTCCGGAGATCAACTACGTGATCCAGGCGACCTCGCCTCATTTCCGTCCGATGCACGTGAAGGCCGCGATCGAGGCGGGCAAGCATGTTTTCATGGAGAAACCGGGGGCGGTGGACGGTCCCGGCGTTCGGACTTTGCTCGAGGCGCACGAGATGGCGCGGCAGAAGAAGCTGGGCATTGCCGCCGGGACGCAGCGGCGGCATCGGCCCAGCTATCGGGAGGCCGTTCGGCGGATCCAGGAGGGGGAGATAGGCGACGTGACGTTTCTGAGGTGCTATTGGAACGGGGGTGTCATCTGGGTGATCGAGCGCACGGCGGAGATGAGCGACATGGAATGGCAGCTTCGGAACTGGAATTACTTTGTCTGGGGGAGCGGCGATCACATTGTCGAGCAGCACGTGCACAACCTGGACGTGATGAACTGGGTGGTGGGCGCGCATCCGATCAAGGCCACCGGGTTGGGCGGGCGGCAGGCCCGGCGGCATCCGATCCATGGCAACATCTATGATCATTTTGCCGTCGAGTACGAGTATCCCAGCGGCCTGCGGATGTTCGGTCAGTGCCGGCAGATGGACGGGTGCGAAGGGCGTGTGGGGGAATACGTGCATGGCACGGGCGGGGTTGCGCAGTTGCACGATGGCAACAACATCCTCCAGCCGAAGGGCAAGCCCGTGTGGCGGACACGCGGGGCCGACGACGGGAGCCCCTATCAGGCTGAGCATCAGAATCTGATCGCCAGCATCCGCGCCGGCAATCCGATCAACGAGGCCAAGAACCTCGCCGAGAGCACGCTGACGGGGATCATGGGCCGGGAATCCGTCTACACGGGCCAGACCGTCGAGTGGGAGCAGGTCTTGAACTCGACGTTGCGTTTGGGGCCGGCGACCTATGCGATGGGGGCGCTGCCGTTCCCCGAGGTGCCGCAGCCGGGCAAGTACAAGCTCGCATGACGCGATGGCCGGCCGGGATTGGCGCGGGGCGGCGGGGGGATTGGGCCTCGGATCCGGGCGGCGCAGGAAGTGTTTTATGAAACCTCTGAAGGCGTGGTGGTCTGCGGCGTCCGCGGTGGCGGCGGTGCTGGTGCTGGGCTTGGGGGCGGGTTGCGGCCCGAAGGCCCCGTCGGAGGCGGCGGCGTCCGGCCGGCCGCGCGTGGCGCTGATCATGAAGTCGTTGGCCAACGAGTTCTTCCTGACCATGGAGAACGGCGCGCGCGCCCATCAGAAGGCGCACGCGGCCGAGTACGAGCTGCTGGCCAACGGCATCAAGGACGAACTGGACATCGCCCGCCAGATTGACCTGGTGGAGCAGATGATCGCGCAGAAGGTCAGCGCGATTGTGATTGCGCCTGCGGATTCGAAGGCGCTGGTGGCGGTCTGCAAGAAGGCGCTCGATGGGGGGATCGTGGTGGTGAACATCGACAACAAGTTTGACGAGGCGGTGCTGGCCGAGAAAGCGGTGCGTTTGCCGTTCGTGGGGCCGGACAACCGGAAGGGGGCTCGCCGGGTTGGAGAGCACCTTGCCGGTCGACTCCAGACGGGGGACAAGGTGGCGATCATCGAAGGGCCACCCAACGCCTTCAATGGGGTGCAGCGGCGGCTGGGGTTTGCGGATGCGATCCAGGCTGCGGGATTGAAGCTGGCGAGTTCGCAGTCGGGGTATTGGGAGACGGACAAGGCCAACCAGGTGGCGGCTGCGATCCTGACCGAGCACCCGGACCTGAAGGCGTTTCTTTGTGCGAACGACAGCATGGCGTTGGGTGCCGTGGCCGCCCTTCGCGCCGCCGGCAAGAGCGGCCAGGTCCTGGTGGTGGGCTATGACAACATCAGTGCCGTGCAGGCGCTGTTGAAGGAGGGCAAGGTGCTCGCCACGGCGGATCAGCATGCGGACCAGATTGCGGTCTACGGCATCGAGCATGCTCTCGATCTGCTGCGGACCCGGAGCGCCCCGGCGGATCGGGAGACGCCGGTGGATTTGGTGACGGCCGAGGGTTCCGCGCAGTGAGCGCTGCGGAGTGTTGCACGGCATTTCCATGTCGGAGGGTGCGGCGGCGGAGCGGTCCGGGGCGGCGCCGCTGCTCGAGGCTCGCTCGTTGGGCAAGTCCTACGCGGGCCCGGTGTTGGCGGAGGTGGATCTGGACCTCGAGCGCGGCGAGATCCACGCGTTGGTGGGGGAAAACGGCGCGGGCAAGAGCACCTTATCGAGGATCCTGGCGGGGTTGATCCGGCCCGACGCCGGGGCCCTGCGTTTCCGGGGCGAGCCGTATGCCCCGCGGGACCGGCGGGATGCGGAAGCGCGTGGGGTGCGGATGGTGATGCAGGAGTTGAACCTGATCCGGACCCTGACGGTGGCGGAGAGTCTGTTTCTTGATCGTCTGCCGCATCGGGGGGGGTGGATCGCCTATCGTGCGCTGGAGCGGGCGGCGCGGGCTTTGCTGGCCCCGCTGGGGCTGGGCGACCTTGATCCCGGGCAGGCGGTGGGCACGCTTGGGATCGGCCGGCAGCAGATGGTCGAGATTGCCGCCGGCCTGGCCGGGCATTGTGAACTGCTGATTCTCGACGAACCGACGGCGGCGCTGACGGATCCGGAGATCGACCGGCTGTTCGTCCAGCTTCGTCGTCTTCGGGCTGAGGGGAAGGCGATTCTCTACATTTCGCATCGGCTCGAGGAGGTCCAGCGGATCAGTGATCGGGTGAGTGTGTTGCGGGACGGCCGGTGGGTGGCGACGCGGCGGACGGCGGAGCTGGATCTCGAGACGCTGGTGCGGTTGATGGTGGGACGCGACGTGTCGGCCGTGGCCCGGCGTTCCGGCGAGACCCGCGGTCCGGTGGCGCTGCGCGTCGTCAATGTGCGGTCGGCGCCGGTCGTGCGCGGGGTCTCGTTCGAGGTGCGCGGGGGTGAGATTCTGGGATTGGCGGGGCTGATGGGGTCGGGTCGGACCGAGACGTTGCGGGCGGTGTTTGGTGCGGACGCGCGGGAGGGCGGGGAGGTTTACTTGCACGGGGCGACGGTTCCGGCGTCGATCCGGTCGCCGGGGGACGCGGTTCGGCAGGGGTTGGCGCTGCTGACGGAGAATCGGAAGGAGCAGGGCTTGTTTCTGCCCTTGTCCGTGCGGGAGAACGCGGTGTTGGGGAATCTCGGGAGGGTATGCGGCCGTGGGGGGTGGATTGGGCGGGGGCGGGAGGAAGCGTTGGCGGGGGAATGGGCCCGGGCTTTGACGCTCCGTTGCCGGTCGATCGAGCAACCGGTGTGCGAGCTCAGCGGGGGCAACCAGCAGAAGGTGGTGCTGATGCGGTGGTTGATGCGCGACTGTGGGGTGGTGTTGTTCGACGAGCCGACGCGGGGGATTGACATTGGGGCGCGGTATGAGATCTACGAACTTCTGGCGGGGTTGGCGGCTCGCGGCAAGGCGCTCGTGGTGGCGTCATCAGACCTGCCCGAGCTGATGATGCTGTGTGACCGGATCGCGGTGCTTTCGGCCGGCCGGTTGGCGGCGACGTTTGAGCGTGGCGATTGGAGCCAGGAGCGAATCCTGGCGGCGGCCTTCAGCGGTTGCCGGGGAGCGGGTGACGCATGACGATTGCAGGCGAGGACGCGGGCGGGGCGGGGGGTGGGATTCCGTGGCGGAAGGTGGCGGGCGAGTACGCAGGGATGATCGCGGCTTTGGCGGGTCTGATTGTGGTGTTCGCGCTGGGCACGGATCATTTCTTCAGCGCGACGAATTTCCGGACGATTGCGAACCAGGTTCCGGCGGCGCTGCTGGTGGCCACGGGGATGACGTATGTGCTGGTGCTGGGGCAGATTGACCTTTCGGTGGGTTCGGTGCTGGGGTTATGCGGGGCGGTGATGGGGGTGGCGTTGGCGCAGGGGCATTGGCCGCTGTGGGCGGCGGTCCTGGCGGCGGTGGGGACGGGGGCGGTGTGCGGCGGGTTCAACGGGTACGTGTCGGTCCGCTGGCGGCTGCCGACGTTCATTGTGACGTTGGGCGTGCTCGAGATGGCGCGGGGCGGGGCGCATGCGGTGACGCGATCGCAGACGCAGTACTTGGGATCGGTGGTCGAGGCGATTGCGGAGCCGCACGTGCTGGGGTTGTCGCTGCCGTTTTTGGTGGCGGTGGCGGTGGTGGTGGCGGCCCAGGCGGTTCTCTCGAGGACGATCTTTGGCCGGTACATTGTCGCCATCGGGACGAATGAGGAGGCTGTGCGCCTCAGCGGGATCGACCCGCGGCCGGTGAAGATTGCGGTCTTTGTGTTCGCCGGGGTCTGTGTGGCTTTGGCGGCGATCATTGATACCGCCCGGTTTCAATCCGCGAATCCCAACGCGGGGCTTGGGTTTGAGCTGCAGGCCATTGCGGCCGCGGTCATTGGGGGCACGAGCCTGATGGGCGGGCGGGGCTCGGTGGTCAGCACCCTGTTCGGCGTGCTCATCATCGCCGTCCTGAACTCCGGGCTTGCGGCTGTCGGGGCCCGGGACGAGACGAAACGGCTTGTCACCGGCCTGGTGATCGTGGCGGCGGTGATTGTCGACCATTATCGGCATCGGCTGACGGGACGGAAGGAGTCATGAGATGAAACCGCGGATTCTGGTGGTGGGAAGCGCGAACACGGACATGATCGTGCGGGTTGACCGGATCCCGCGTCCTGGCGAGACGGTTTTGGGCGGCGCGTTCAGTGTGGCTGCGGGGGGGAAGGGGGCGAACCAGGCGGTTGGCGCAGCCCGGGCGGGGGGCGCGGTGACTTTTGTGGGGTGCGTGGGCCGCGACGAATTCGGGGGGCGCGCACTCGAAGGCTGGACCCGGCTGGGGATTGATGTTCGCCATGTCCGTCGCGATGCGAAGGCGCCCTCGGGAGTCGCCCTGATTCTGGTGGCCGAGTCGGGGGAGAACGCGATTGCCGTGGCCGGCGGCGCGAACGGACGGCTGACGCCGGCCGATGTGCGGCGGGCGCGCGGGGCGTTTGGGGGTGCGGACGTCCTGTTGCTGCAGCTCGAGACGCCTTTGGGGGCGGTGCGGACGGCGGCGCGATTGGCGTCGGAGGCGGGGGCGCTGGTGTTGCTTAATCCGGCGCCGGCGCGATCCCTGCCGGACGCGCTGCTGCGCCGGGTGGACTTGATCACGCCGAACGAGACCGAGGCCGAGCTGCTGACCGGGATCCGGCTGCGGAGCGACGCGGCGGTGCGGCGTGCCGCCGCGGTGTTGCGTCGGCGGGGCGTGGCCAGCGTGATCATCACGATGGGCGCGCGGGGTGCTTATGTTGCGACGGGGTTGGGGGACCTGTGGGTGCCCGGGTTCCGGGTTCGGGCGGTGGACACGACGGCGGCGGGGGACATGTTCAACGGCGCCCTGGCGGTGGCGCTGGGGGAGGGACGGCGGTTGCCGGAGGCGGTTCGGTTTGCGAATGCGGCGGCTGCGCTGTCGGTCACGCGGATGGGGGCGCAGCCCTCGGCGCCTTCGAGGGGGGAGATTCAGCGGTTGCTCGCGAGGCGGCGGAGCGCGGCCTCGACCGCGTGTCCCTGGGGCAGGGGACTGATCTCCCCGGCTTGACGGGCGACGGCTTCCTTGACGATCGGGATGGCGTTGGACGGCGCCAGGAGGTGACCGGCGACGGCGGAGTCGAGCATGGGGAGATCATTCAGGTGGTCGCCGGCGGCGAACACCTCAGCGGGGGTGACACCCAGGTGCCGGGCGATGGCGGCGAGGGCGGTGCCCTTCGAGTAGGCGGCGTGACAGAAGCGCGCGTAGACGTCGTTCCGGACAAAGGTAAGGTTGGGGATTGTCCGGCAGTAAGCCCGGACGTAGGCCTCGATGCCGTCCGCCTCCGCGTTGGAATCGGCCAGGAGACAGAGCGGCGACCAGGGGTCCCGGTAGACCTCGGCGGCGTGGTGGGCTTCGATCCAGGCGGTCAGACGCGGGATGTCGGCCTGCACCCGGGCGAAGAGGGCGGCGTGATCGCGGGAGCAGCGTTCGTTCCAGTCGCCGAACGGGACATAGCCGGCGGCGGTGTGCTGGTAGATCTCCCGTTCGACGGCGACGACGTAATCGGGCCGGACGGACAGGCGTGCCCGGGCGATGACCTCCATGAGCCCGGTGAGATCGCGGCCGGTGTTGATGACCCATGGGACGCCGGCGTGCTGGAATTGGCCCAGCAGTTCCTGCAGTCTCAGCGGCACCGGCGGGTTCTCGAACTCGGCGAAAATTGTCCCATCAAAATCGGTCGAAATCAGGCGCAACCTCATCGTGATCCTCCGCACTTGCGTGCCCGGGAGAATCGTGTCATAGGCTGAATTGTCAAAGGGAATTATGGCGACTTGGGACGAGCGCTACGACGACGCGATGTTCGATTTCAGCTGCGGGGACTACGCCGCGGCGGCGGAGAAACTGCGGGGGATTCTGGCGGAAGCGCCGGAGCATTTCGACGCGCAGCTTGCCCTGGGCATGGCGCTGTGTCGCCTCGGCGACCACGCCGGCGCCATCGCCGAGGGTCATAAGGCCGAGCGGCTGCGTCCGGACGATCAACTCGTCCACACCAACCTGTCGCTTTTCTATGTGAAGATCGGGGACAAGGCGAAGGCCGAGCACCACGGGACGCGAGCGCGCGTTGCTTCGTGGAAGAGACAGGTGGCGTCTAGCGCAGCAGCGGAATGAGGAAGGTACCGCCCTCGTTCTGCAGCGCGCGTATCACAGGGTCCGGCCCAAAGATCAGCGAGAGGAGCAGCAAGCCGGCGAATGGGATGGACAGGGACCAAAGCAGCACGGTGACGTTGTGCGACATGGATTCAGATGGCAGAGGGAGAGGAACAGGCATGCGCGGCATCGGGAGATCCATCGCCGGACTTGCGGTGTGCGCGATGACCTTGAGCGCCGTCATCGGGGTTTGTGCGGGAGGTTCCATCACCGCTGCGGGTTCGCATCTTGACGAACCCGTGCTGCACTACGTGCACGAGGCTCATCGGCTGCCGGCCGGTGGGGCGAGTGACGTTCGGGCTTTGGCCTTGGCACGGGATGGTGGCGTGTGGGTTGGAACGGCCGCGGGTGTTTTCGTTTTGTCCCCCGGCGGTGAGGCGTGGGTGCCGGTGGTTCTGGCGGGTGGGGAAGGGCCGGTCTTCGATGTTGCGGCGGGTTCGGACGGGGCGGTATGGGCGGGGGCCTGGAACGGGCTCCATGGCATTCGAGGCGGGCGAGCCCAGAGGATCGAGGGTGTGGCTGGCCCGGTCGGGGCGGTTGGGGTTTCGGCGGAGGGCATCGTCCTGGCGGGCGGGCCGGGGGGGTATTGGCGTGTGGGGGCGGGCTGGGCTGAGGAGGTCGAACCTGGGTGTACCCGGTATGTGCGCGGGATTACGGCGGGTACGGCAGGGACGTGGTGGGTGGCGACCGAGATGGGGCTCTACGCATGGCGGCGGGCACGGAGCGGGTATTGGGTCGATGCGCGTGCGGCGGCGAGCATCTCGGTTCGGGCTGTTGTTGATGCGGGCGGCGGGCGGTTGTGGGCGGCGGCGCTGGGTGGCATTCAGGTGTTCGAAGGGGAACGGCTGACGCGGTCGATTGGTGCTGGGGACGGTTTGCCGTCGGAGGACGTCCGGGCTATTGCGCGGGGGGAGGACGGGGCGCTGTGGTGCGGCACGGCACGGGGGGCGGCCTGCTACGAGTCGGGGAGGTGGAAGGTGCTGCGTGGCCAGCGGTGGCTGATGTCGGACGATGTCCGTGACGTCGCGGTGGGGCATGACGGGGTGGTTTGGGTGGCGACGGCTGCCGGCGTGAGCGCGCTGCGCACGGAACAGTTGACGCTGGCGGCGAAGGCCGCGCGCTTTCATCGGGTGCTCGAGGCACGGCACGTGCGGCCACCGGGGATTGTGGGCCAGTGCCGGCTGCGAACGCCGGGGCAGTTGGCGACCTGGGAACCGACTGACGACGACAACGACGGTGGGTACACGGCTTTGGCGCTGGCGATGGAGGCGTATCGGTACGCGGTGACGGGCGATCCCGAGGCTCTGGCGGCGGCACGGCGGGCGTTGGGGGCGTGTGAGTTTCTCGAGCGGGTGACGGGGACTCCGGGATTCCTGGCGCGAACGGTAGTGCCGGCCGATGGGCGGCGTGTTCACGATCCCAACGAGGAGATCCCGGCTCCGGTCTGGGCTGAAGAGCAGGTGCGGGATCCGCGCAACAAGCGAGTGCCGCTGCGTTGGCGGGTGTCCGCGGATGGCCGATGGCTCTGGAAGGGAGACACCAGCAGCGACGAGGTGACCGCGCATTTCTTCGGGTATTGGGCATTTCACGAGCTGGCCAGGGACGCTGCGGATCGGCGGCGGGTGGCGACCCAGGTGGTACGGATCATGGATCATTTGATCGAGCATGGTTACACCCTGACGGATCTCGATGGGACGCCGACCCGGTGGGGTGTTTGGGCACCGGAGCGGCTCAATGGCGACCCCGACTGGGCCATGGAACGGGGCATCAACTCGGTCGAGCTCCTCTCTTTTCTCAAGTTGGCGCATCATGTGAGCGGGGATTCCCGGTATGCGGACCACTACAGGCGCCTGATTCGCGATCATCATTACGACCGGAATGCGCTCGAGGCGCCGAACTTGAATCCGGCCTGGAGGACCTACATCGACTTCGAGCTTCTGGCCTTTGCGTATCCGGCGTTGTTGACACTCGAGACCGATCCCGGCCTGCGGCGGGTCTATCGGCGAAGCCTGGAGCGGTGGCACGCGGCGGTTCGCCGGGACGGGAGTCCTTTCTTCGAGTTCATCTATGCCCTGTGCACGACTCCACGCCGGGCCAATTGCGACGGGGCGCTGGCGTTGTTGCGGGAGACGCCGCTGGATCTTGTTCGCTGGACGATGGACAATACGGTCCGCGAAGACGTCCGGCTGTGCAGGTACCCGGAGATCGAGCGGTGGCAGACGGATCGCCGGTTGCCGCCGGGCGAGATCGCGTACTCGCGCACCGACCAGAATCCCTGGCTGGCGGTCCAGGGGGACGGTGGCGAGAGCGAAGGCGACGGGGTGTTTTGGCTGTTGCCGTACTGGATGGGTCGGCACCTGGGGATTCTGGAGTCGGCGGGGGGCGTTGGGAAAGCGAAGGCGCAGTGAGGATGACGGGTTTCATGCGGCGGCGGGAGGCGAAGGTGGTTGCGGACCGGTTGGCGCGCAGCCAGAGTGGTTGAAGTCGATCGGTGCCCTCCAACCGGAGGGCGAGAGGAGGCACAAGCGTATGAGTATCATGTGGCGGCGGTTGACAGGATGGGCGGGGCTGGCGGGCATTGGACTGGCGGCGCCTGCTTGGGCGGGGGAAAGCGGGAGCGGGCTGCGGATCGAGGGAGGGGAAGCCAGGCCGGAGGTGCACGAGCGAGTGGAGATGAAGATCCAGGGTGTGCCTGGGGTATCGAACCCGTTCGATCCGGAGGTGGCGGCCGTGGACTTGGAGGTGGTGGCGCCATCGGGCAAGCGCTTGCGGCTGCCGGCGTTTTACCATCAGGACTACGATCGCGAGCTCGAGGGAAATCGCGAGGTGCTGAAGCCGCGGGGTGAAGCCGGCTGGAGAGTGCGATGGTTGCCTCTCGAGCCGGGCCGGCATCGGCTGACGGCGACGGCGGTGGTTGGCGGGCAAGCGTCGGGGCGGGGTGAGTCCTGGATCGAGGCGGTGGCGGGGCGGCGGCAGGGTCTGATCCGGGTCGAACCCAAGGAGCGGCGCTATTTTCGGTGGGATGACGGCACGCCGCTTTTCCTGAACGGTCTTTGCGCCTGCTGGCATGGATCCCGGGGGACGTACGATTACGACGACTGGCTGGCGGCGTATCGGAAGGCGGGGATAAACTACATCCGGCTTTGGATGTGGCCGCAGGCGTTTGGGATCGAGTGGGATCGGGGGGATCGGGTGCGGTATCGGCTCGACAAGGCGTGGCAATTGGACCGGGTGCTGACGGAGGCGGAACGGTCCGGGGTGTGCGTGATGCTCTGTCTGGACTACCACGGGATGTACGAGGTCAAGCCCGACAACTGGGGGGGGAACAACTTCTGGCCGCAGCATCCCTACAACACGGCGAACGGGGGGCCTTGCGCGACTCAGAACGACTTCTTCACGCTCGAGGCGGCCAAGCAGCTTTACGAGAAGCGGCTCCGGTACATGGTGGCCCGGTGGTCGGCGTTCCCGAACCTGCTGGCGTGGGAGTTCTTCAACGAGATCGACAACGCGTATGCCTACGTGAAGCACGCGGATGTTGTGGCATGGCATCGCGATCTCGGGCGCCGCCTGCGGGCGCTGGATCCTTATCAGCACTTGATTTCTTCGAGCTTCACGGGCGGCAGCGAGCGTCCCGACTTGTTTGCGCTGGCCGAGATGGACTTTGCCCAGTACCACTCCTACAACGAGAAGCATCCCGCCCTGATGACGGCGCAGAAGCAGGCGCGGTTCTTTGAACGCTACGGGAAGCCGTTTTTTGTCAGTGAATATGGAACCGACTGGAAGGGGTGGAAACCGGACACGGATCCGCATTTGCGGGCGCTGCACCAGGCGATCTGGAGCGGGGCGTTCACGGGTTCGGCGGGCACGGGGATGACGTGGTGGTGGGAGAGCATCCACTCCGCGGACTTGTATCGGCACTGGTCGGCGCTGAGCGCGTTCCTCGAGGGCACTGGCATGGGCCGGGGCGACCTGAAGCCGGCCCGGTTTGGGTTGGTCGAGGGCGGGGTGCGGGCCTTCGGGGTTGCGGTGCGGGACGAAGCGCTGGTGTGGCTGTTGGATCAGGCGTGCGACTGGCCGAACGGCGCGCTCGAGTCGAATCCGGCGCCGGTCACGGGTGCGACGGTCTTGCTGGAGGGGATCGACGACGGGCGTTGGCGGGTCGAGTGGTGGGATACGCTCGAAGGCAAGCGCCTGGCGGAGGCGGAGGTCACGGTGACGGGCGGCACGGTGCGGTTGGCACCGCCGCCGTTCCGGGCGGACATCGCGGGGCGGTTGCGGAAGCCATGACCGGTCACGCGTTCAGTTCGTAGGCGAGGAAGGCGAGACAATAGACGGCGGCGGTTTCGCTGCGCAGGACGAGGGGTCCGAGGGTGATCGGTTGGGCTCCGGTGGCGCGGATTTCGAGCATCTCAGCCGGGGTGAAGTCGCCCTCGGGTCCGATCCAGACGGCAGCAGCCTTGGGCGGGGCGCCGTGGTCGGCTGCGTAGGCTTTCAGGACTTCGCGGGGATGTTGCGCGCCCGGTTGGAGGGAGGCGAGCAGGGAGAGGGGGAAGCGTTCGGTGCGGGCGATGGACGAGGCCAGCGGTTCGGGCGGTTCGATCCGGGGCAGCCAGGGGGTGCCGCACTGTTTGAGGGCTTCGACGGCGATCTCCTGCCATTTGGTGGCGCGGTCTGCGGCTCCGGAGTCGAGCCGGGGCACGCTGCGATCGGCGATGACCGGGATGATTCGGCGGGTGCCGAGTTCGGTAGCCTTTTGGACGACCCAATCCATGCTGCGCGACTTGGTGACGGCCTGGATCAGCGTGATGTCCCGGGGCAGGGGAGGATGCTGGGTGGCATGGCGAACGGCGAGGCGGACCTCGTGTCGAGTCGTCTCCGCGACGTCGCAGAGGAACTCACGGCCTGCGCCGTCGAGGACGGCGACGCGGTCGCCGGGTTGGACGCGGAGCACGTGGAGGGCGTGGTGGGCTTCCCTGTCGGCGAGAGTGAGGGTGGAGCCGCGGCAGGCGGCTGGAGGCAGGTGGAAGCGGTGCATCAACGGAAGAAGTCTTTGGCGCGTTCGAAGAAGCTGCGGCTGCGCGGATTGACCGTCGCGTCGCACAGTGCGGCGAATTCCTTGAGTTTGGCCTCTTGAGCGGCGTTGAGCCGGGTGGGGACCTCGATCAGGACGCGGACATGGAGGTCGCCTTTGCCGTAGCCGTCGGGGCTTTTGACGCCGCGGTTGCGGAGGCGGAAAACGGTGCCGTGTTGGGTGCCGGCGGGGAGGCGGATCTGGGCGGCGCCTTCGAGGGTTGGGACGGTGATTTCAGTGCCGAGGGCGGCCTGGACGAAGCTGACAGGGATTTCGCACAGCAGATCGTTGCCGTCGCGGTGGAAGACGTCGTGCGGTCGGACATGGATCACGACATAGAGATCCCCGGGCGGGCCGCCGAATTGTCCGGGCTCGCCCTGCCCGGTGGACCGGACCTGGGTGCCGTCGTCGACCCCGGCGGGGATGCGGAGGGGGATGCGGACGGAGCGTTCCTCGCGGCCGGAGCCGTGGCAAGCGCGGCAGGGTTTCTCGATCACCCGTCCGGCGCCCTGGCAGCGGGGGCAGACCTGTCGGAACCGCATGAAGCCGCCCAGGACCTGTTCCACCTGACCGTGGCCTTTGCAGGTGGGGCAGTTCTTGCGGCCGCTGCCCGGTTCGGCGCCGGTGCCCTTGCAGGCGGAGCAGGGTTCGGGCCGCGTGAGAGTGATCTCCTTCTCGCAGCCGCGGACGGCCTCCTCGAAGGTCAGTTCGATGCTGACGCGCAGATGGGCGCCGCGCTGGGGACCGCCCGGATCCCGGCGACGGCCGCCGCCGAGGATTTCGTCGAAGATGCCGCCGCCAGCGCCGCCGCCGAACACCTCGCGGAAGATCTCGAACGGGTCGTGGAATCCGCCGGCGCCGCCCCAGGGGTGGCCGTGGCCGGCGGCCTGTTGATGCGGATCGAACGCCGCGTGGCCGTGCTGGTCGTAAATGGCTCGTTTATCGGGAGAGCTTAGAACTTCGTAGGCTTCGCCCACCTCCTTGAATTTGTCCTCGGCGGACTTGTCGCCCGAGTTGCGGTCGGGGTGGAACTTGAGAGCCAGCTTGCGGTAGGCCTTCTTGATGTCCTCCGCGCTGGCCGTACGTTCCACTCCGAGGACCTCGTAGTAATCGCGGCGGGTCATCGGCTTGAGGGGGGTATGGCGTTCAAGGCGCTATGGAAAGGGGTTGTGCTCGGCGTTGCGGCGTGCCGGGCGCCGTTCAGCCTGCCGGGGGTCGGGCGACCACGACCCTCGAGGGGCGGAGGAGTCGATCCCGGTATCGGTACCCCTTGCGGACTTGCTGGAGCACAACGCCTTCGGCGACTTCCGTGGACTCGAGCTGAGCGATCGCCTCGTGGATGTTCGGGTCGAACGGTTGGCCTATGGCCGGGATTTCCTCGAGGCCGGCGTCGGTCAGCACCGTTCGCAATTGGCCGAGGATCATTTGGATGCCGGCGCGGAGCGATTCCACGTTCGGGCTGGTCGCGCTGTCCGCGGCGACGATCGCCATCTCGAAGTGGTCGAGAACGGGGAGGAGGCTTTCGAGGAGTTTTTCGTTGGCGACGCGCGCGGCTTCCTGCCGTTCCCGGGCGGCGCGTTTCTTGTAGTTCTCGAAATCGGCGGCGGTGCGGAGGAACCGGTCCCAATGCTCATCCGCCTTGGCCGCGCGCGCTTCTAGGTCCGCGAGTTGGGCCGGCGTCAGTGGGGCCGTGGCTTGGGGTGCTTCCGGGGCCGGCGCGGATGGATTGACTCCGCACGGCGCTGGATGAGCGGGGGACTCGGGGGCCTCCGGAGAGGCGACCTGAGGATCGATCGGATTGGTGTCGTTCATGTCGACTGCCATAAAACCCAGGACAATACACAGGCTGCCAGCGCAGGGCAACCGTATCGGAACGGGGGCGTGCGGTGTCGGTTCCGGGGGGAGTTTGATCTTGCGCTCCGACCGGCCGGGGTGGATCAGCGGATGACCACGAAGGCGGCGGGACCACCGGGCACGAGCCCGGGCTGGATCCGGGCATCGAGCGTCGCGAAGACGGCACCGTGATGGACCGCCAGGGCAAGCAGATACAGGTCGGTCAGCGCGCGCGGTCCGACGCCCTCCAACGAAGGTACCACCGAGAGATCGAGCAGGGAGATCTCATCTGGCAGAAACTGATGTCCGGGTATGGCAGCGATCAGCCGGCTCAAGGCGGCGGCGGCGCGTTCCGGTGTGCCTGGCCATCCGGGATAGGAAGGGTGTCCCAGGATGCGCACAAACCCATTCTCCGTAAGGGGACAAGTCGCCCATCCGTCGGCTGTGCGCTGGTGCCACCAACGCGCCACCCGCTCGTGATGCTCGTGGTCCACGTCCTGCCGGGCGACCAGCACATTGATGTCGAGGAGCCAAGCAGGCATCAGATCCCTTCCTCCTCCCGCATCTTCTCAAGCAACTCATCCGTAACGGTGACCCCACGGCGTTTGAGCACGGGCACATCGTAGGCGTCCGTTTCGAACCATGGGTCGTCCGGCGGTGTGGTGGTGGCAGCCGAGCAGGAATGCGAAGGCGACTGCAGAACAAGTTCAAGTCCTTCGACTACAAGGCATTTGAGCGTTGTCCGGCGTCTGGCCGCGGTGACTTTCGCCCGGTGAAGCAGCCCGTCTGGAAGATCGATCGTCGTCTTCATGGAGCTGTAGATACAGGGATACTGCTTTATTGTCAACCGTATGCAGGGAGGAGCGCTGATTGAGCGGCGGGAGGGAATCGCTTTGATATGGGAGCGTTCGAGCGCAGCGACTTGGTGTGGATTGACTTCGATCGGCAGTCCGGTTGGGAACAGGCTGGCCGGCGCCCGGCGGCTTCGGCTTCGGCCTTTGCCAGGAGGTCGGAGGAACCTGTCGCTCATGCGAGTGGGCGACGCCTATGTGCACCTCGCCCGCGGCCATGGCAGTGCCGTGTTTGCCCAGGGCTAGCCCCTTTTGGGGGCAGAGCACGCCAATTGCCGCAGGCGTCCGCCGCGTTCAGTGCCCGCAGGTGCAGGCACCTGCGGGCACAAGATGACAGGGCTCAGTTGCGCTTGACTCGGTAGAACTGGCGCGGGCCGCTTTGGGCGATGACGGCTTTGAAGTTGCCGTTCGAGCCGGTGAGGGTGGCGGGCACGTCATTGTAGGCGCCCTGGACGGTTTCGGCGGCCTGGAGGGTGAAGGCGCTGGGGGTATCGGTGGTCTCGGCCTTGAAGGCGATCTCGACGTTGGCGCCGACGACGTCGATGCCGGTGATGTCGGGGGCTGTGGTGGCGGCGAGCCGGATGACGCGCACGTTGTCGTAGATCACGCACGAATTGCCGACCATGATCGAGTCGTAGGCATCGCAGTAACCGAGCATGATGGTGCCGCTCGTGAACGGCGTGGTGTTGGTGTAGCTCATGATGGGCGTGCGATTGATGAGGAGGGTGACCACGTTGGCGGCGTGGCGGATCTCGACGTCGGCCCAGGAGGGCGTGGTCGAGTTCTCGCCGTTGCCGGGGGCGCCGGGCAGGAAGTTGAAGCCGTTATAGGGTCCGGTCTTGAAGATCCCGGTGAGGGTCGAGGCATTGACACCCGGGGTGAGGGGTGTCGGGTTGTTCCCGGAGGTCGCGGGCGCGCTGTAGATGACGTAATCGCCCAGGGCCGCGCCGTCGGCTTCGATGCCGAAGAAGAGGCCGTCGAAGGTGGGGCTGTTGGGGACGCCGCCGCTCGAGTTACGGAACCAATTGGTGTGGTCGCCGTCGTGATTGATGCCGAAGAGGGCGTACTCGGTGGTGGACGACCCGCTGCCGACCATCAAGTACATGTCGAATCGGACGGCGTAATTGCCGCTGAAGGACTTGTCGATGGGATAGACGTTGATGCCGGCGCCGCCGAGGGCGGTGGTTTCATCCTTGTTCACGGTCATGTAGAGGCCGAGGGTATCGGATGCCGAATGGGGCGCGGCGGGGATTGGCGGGCACCACCAACCGGAGGTGTAATCGTAGCTGAAGGTGGTGAGGCCGTACCCACCGACACGGTAGTCATCGATGTTGTTGGCGGAGCCGAATCGGAGGGCCCAATTGGCGGAGACTTCGGCATTGAAGTTTTCGGACCAGATAACGTCTTCGGGCGGCAGTTCGTCGTCGACGATGGTGGCGGTGGCGGTGGGGCTGGTTGTGCCGACGGCGTAGCCGGTGCCGGCGGCGACTTGGGCGACGACGGTTTGGTCGCCGTTGAGGAGGGCATCGTTGAGCGGGTTGATGTCAAAAGTCTGGTTGACGACCCCGGGTTCGACGGTGACGCTGCGCGGGGCGGTATAACGGGTCGAGGCAGCGGTGCCGGCGTAGTTGAGGTTTACCGTGAAGCTCTCGGCGTTGGTATCGCCGCGCCGGACGATGTTAAACCGGGCATAATCGGCGGCGAGCCGCTCATACATCGAGGGCAGGACCACGGTGAGATCGACCACGGGCGGCTCATTGTCGAGGATGACGACGGCCTGACTTGGGGGCAGGCCGACGGCGTAGTCCTGGCCCGGGTCGAGTGCGAACGTGGCGGTCTCGGCCAGTTCAGCTTCGGCGTCGTCGAGGGCGACGAGGGCGACATTGACGCTGGCGCTGCCGGCGGGGATGACGAGCTGGTTACCGGTGACGGTCACGCCGTTGACCTGGAGGACGTAATCGGTGCCGCGGGTGGCGGTATTGGATGTGTTGAAAGTGACGGTGAGCGGCGACGAGACGTTCCCGGCGGTGCGGGCAACGGTGAGGGTGGCGGTGGTGGGGCCGGCTTCGGCGACGAGGGTAAGGTCGGATGTCACGGTGACTTCCGGCGGTGTTTCGATGGAGAAGGTGCCATCCGAGCCGGTGGTGGCCTTGGTGCGTCCGCCGGGGGAGTAAACGCGGAGCCGGCCCTGGCCCGAACTGACGGTGTAGAGATTGCCGGCGGCGTCGAAGGCGACTTCGCGTCCGATTGCGGTGGTGGGGGTGGTGGCCATGGTGACCATGTTGGCCAGGTTGGGGATGCCGTTCTCGAGCGGCAGGATGCGGATGGCGTTGTTGTCGCCGCGGATTGAGACGAGGTATTTGCCGTCCGGGGAGACTTCGATGCCGCGGGTCTCGATGAGGGAATCGACGACAGCGGCGTTGTCCGGGTAAAGGTCACGGGTTGCCTGGAGGGAGGCCCAGAGCTCCGTGGTGCCGTCCGCGGAGATGACAAAGATGCCGCTGCCGCCGGAGGTGCTTTGGGAAGCCGGGCTGGACGGAATGGCGCGGCGCTGGCTCTTGTACCAGGTGCCATCGGGGCCGCGGGCGAGGTCGGCGACCTGGGACAATGTCAGGCCGGCGGTGAAGAGGAGGGTGGGCTCGCCGGCATAGGGGAGGGGTCCGGCACCGATGTCGTAACGCCAGACGCTGCTGGCGGGGGCGAGGTCTTCGTCACCGCTGTAGACGACGAGGTCACCGGTGGCGAGGGAACCTTCGACGTAACAGGCGTAAACGCTGCCGTGGTAATAGATGGGGGCGCTGGGCCCGCCGATCCCTTCGAACACATTGATGGCCATGGCGTTTTCGCCGACATTGGGGTCGGTGACGAAGAGGCAGCCGGTGTTATCCGACCAATCGGCGATGTAGAGGTTGTCGTCGGGGCCGATCGTGAGGCGGTAGGGGCCTTCGGAGCCGGTGGAGGGATCGGGGTCCCAGGTCAGGCCCCCGGTGAGGGCGGTGTCACCCTGGCCGAGCGCGTCCGTTTGATCGGCATTCAAGACGTAGATGCCCTGGCCGATGGCGCGTCCGGTGCCTGTGGTGGCGGCGGTGGCGACGGCGACGTAGACGCGGCCGAAGTAGGGGCTGGCGGGGTTCTTATTGATGGCGAGGCCGCGTTGGTTCGTGAATTGGACGAACGTATTGGCGTCATCGCTGATTTGATTGACGGCGCCTTGGAGGTAGCCGGGGCCGGCGACCTTGGTGACCTCGACCTGGAACGGGCTGGTGACTCCTTGAGCCGAGAGGTCTGTAACCGTCAAGCCCTTGCCGAGGGGGCCGAGGTCGACGCTCGAAGCCCCGCTGTTCCAGAGGATTTTGACGTTGTCCGCCGCCTCGTTCAGGCGGAAGGAGATGACGCCATTACTGTTGGTGAGGCAGGTGGCGTAAGGAGTGGCCAGTGCGGTGGTGGCTGCGAGGGCGAGGGCGAGGGCGAGGGCCAAGCCGGGCGGCAGGAGTCCTCGGGAGGCGGTGGGTGTTCTCATGGGTTTGATCTCCGATGATGTCATGTCCGGTTACGGCTGCGGGTCACGGCACGCGCGCGGGCTTCTTGCCCAGCAGCCGGCGCGCTATGTTCGCCCTCTTCCCTACGGCCGGACGTGCGGGAATGCAATCCCTTTGTTGCGCGACTTGAACTCCCTGGCCGTGTGCGGCATGCTGGGCCGGTCCTGAATGCGATCCCGACCAGTCTTTGGCGCGCCACACTAGGGTTTGCGCTTGGCGCGCTTGTGGCGATGGGGGTTCAGGGGCAGGGATTGGAGATCAGCGAGTTTCTGGCGATCAATGACGGCGGGTTGGAGGATGAGGACGGGGCGCATCCGGACTGGATCGAGGTTCACAATCCGGGGATGGTGCCGGTGGATTTGGGCGGGTGGCACTTGACGGACGACGCGCGGGTGTTGTTGAAGTGGACGTTTCCTGCGACGAATCTCGCGGCCGGGGGCTACATGGTGGTGTTTGCTTCGGGGAAGGACCGGGCGACGCCGGGACGACCGCTGCACACGAACTTCAAGCTCGACGGGGCGGGTGAGTATCTCGCCTTGGTGGCGCCGGGGGGTGCGCCGGTGGTGTCTGAATTCGCCCCGGTCTATCCGGACCAGCGTGCCAACGTCTCGGCGGGGCCGACCGGGGGTGTCAGCCTTCTCGAGGTGCTGCCGGCCGGGAGCCCGGTGTGGTGGCATGTGCCCGAGGACGGGGTTTTGGGGTTATCGTGGATCGAGCCGGGCTTTGCCGGGGTCTCGTGGGCGGAGGGGCGGACGGCGTTGGGCTACGACGCGGGCGGGCCTGGGGCCCTGGTCTTGAGCGTGGATTTCAATGACCGCACGACGGACCTTGTCGAGCCCGGGTTCGCGGCGTTCACCCTGGACAGCGTTGGCGGCGGCGGGGCGATTCAGTACGCGCCGGTGACGCGGGATTTTGGGGGTGTCCGGGTGACGGTGACGCCCGTGGGCGGGGTGGGGTTGGACGACCGGGTGCGGCAGACTCCGGTGGCTGGGGGTGGGTTTACGGAGTCGGCTTTGCTGCGGGACTTCATCTTCGCGACGGATCTCACCGGGAACGGCGGTTTGGACGTCGAGATCTCGGGGTTAGTGGCGGGGCGGGACTATCAGGTCGAGCTCTGGTCTTTCGACACGGGCAGCGTGGGGAGACGGGTCTCGAACTGGTCGATCAACGGCGAGCGATTTGCGGAGCTGTACACCTTCGACGGGTCGGTGCTGCCTGGCACCAACGAGCGGTATCGGATGGTCTGCACGGCGGCGGCGGATGCGGCGGGGCGGCTCTGGATCGAGGCGCGGCGGGACTCGTCGTGCACGAGTTACGGGGTGTTTCTGAACGCCTTGCGGATTTGTTCGTCGGCTTTCGGTGCGGATGTGCGGACCGACACCGAAGCGGCGATGGCAGGGCGCAACGCGTCGGTCTGCGTCCGGCTGCCGTTTGCGGTTGCGGACGCGGGGTCGGTGACGGGCGGCGTATTGCGGATGCGGTATGACGACGGTTTTGTGGCGTGGATCAATGGGGTCGAGATTGGGCGGCGGAACGCGCCGGACGTGTTGCGGTGGGACTCGGCAGCCACAGCCGTTGGGGCTGACCCGGGGGGGTCGGGTTTCGAGGCGATCGAGTGGCCGGCTGAGTTGGTGGTCGAAGGCGCGAACGTGCTGGCGATCCAGGGGCTGAATGTGTCGGCGGACGACGCGGATTTTCTCCTGATGCCCACGCTCGAAATCCGGACCGCATCGGCGTCGTCGGTCAGTTTCTTCAAGAACCCGACGCCGGGGTCGGCGAACGGGTTGGGTTCGCCGGGTTGGGTGGCGGCTCCGCGGCCGAGTGTCGGGCGCGGGGTGTTGGCGACGGACGCGGGCGTGTCGTTCGAGTGTGCGACCGCCGGGGCGGAGATCCGGTACACGCTGGATGGCTGTGAGCCGACGGCGGCGACGGGCTTTCCGTATACGGGGCCGATTCACGTCTCCGGCACGACGGTGCTGCGGGCCCGTGGGTTTCGAGCCGGCTGGATCCCGTCGGTGACTGAGACGGTGACGTATTTGGATCTGGGTGAGATCGCCGGGCAGCCGGCGGCGCCGTCGGGGTGGCCATTGACGTGGGGGATGGATTCGGAGGTGGACGCGCAAGACGGCGCCGGCAACGGCACGGTGCCGGCGGATTACGAGATGGATCCGAACGTGGTGACGGCGACGCGGCCTGGCTACGGTGTGGATGACGCGTTGCGTACTCTGCCGTTTGTGGCGGTGACCATGGATCCGGAGGACTTCCTGGGCGCGGCTGCGGGGATCTACTCGCATCCGTTGTCCTCGGGATCGAGTTGGGAGAAGGCGTGTGCGATCGAGTACCTGCCCCGGGACGCGGAGGGTGGGGACGGGTTCCTGGTGCCTGCGGGCATCCGGATCCACGGCGGTTCGAGCCGGCGGCCCTATCGACTGCAGAAGCACGGCTTCCGGCTGGCTTTCCGGGGCGAGTATGGGGCGTCGCGGCTCGATCACGACCTGTTTCCCGGCTGCGGGGTGACGACGTTTGACCGGCTGGTGCTCCGGCCTTTTTTCACGGACGGCTGGGCGTTGGTCTCGTGGGATCCGGCCCGGTACCGGCCGGACGACTCGGTTTGCTTTCGGGACGTCTGGATTCGGGACTCGCTGCGGGCGATGGGGCATCCGTCGTCGGCGAGCTTGTTTGTCCACGTGACGGTGAACGGGCTCTACTGGGGGGTGTACAATCTCTCGGAGCGGATCGATGAACGGTTTTGTGCGGGGCACTTCGGGGGGCGGGCTGAGGACTACGATGTGCTGGCGGATTTCAACGAATTGAAGGCGGGCCAGCGGGTGGCATGGGATGCGGTCCAGTCGATGGCGGCTGCCGGGCTGCAGAGTGCGGAGGCCTACGCGGCGTTCAGCGAGCAGGTTGATGTGGTGAATCTGGCTGACTATGTGCTCCTGCATCTGTTTGCCGACTGCGAGGACTGGCCGCACCACAACTGGGTGGCGGTTCGGAACCGCGTGGTCCCGGGGGCGAGGTGGCGATTCCTCGCCTGGGATCAGGAGATCGCCTTGGACAACCACGGGATCAACCGGACCGCCGCGAAACATGCCGGCACGCCCTCGGCCCTGTTTCAGGCGTTGCGTGGGAATGCCGAGTTTCGGCTGTTGTTTGCGGACCGTGTGCAGCGGCACTTGAGCGAGGGCGGGGCATTGAGCCTCGAGGCGAGCCGGTCCCGGTGGACTGCGTTGGCGGGGGTGTTGGACAAGGCGATCGTGGCGGAGAGCGCGCGGTGGGGCGACACGGCAGACGAGACGCCCTACGGGAACACCGAGAGCCGACCCGGGGTCCCGGTCAAGCGCGAGTACACCCGCGAAGCGGACTGGCTTCCGGCGGTCGAGTACGTGAGCGATGTCTATCTGCCGAGCCTGTTCGAGGAAGCGAACGATTATGCCATCTTGAACGAGCTTGGCGCGGCGGGGCTGCTTGCGTCGGTTGCTGCTCCTTCGCTTTCGGTCCGCGGCGGTTTTGTCCCCGGGGGCACGTTGTTGGAGATCGGCGCGGCGTCGGGGACGATCTTTGTGACGACGGATGGTTCGGATCCGCGCCGGGCAGTCACGGGCGATCCACAGGGCGCGCCCTATGCCGGTCCGCTGACGATAACCGAGCCGGTGATCCTACGGGCGCGGGTCCGCGGTGGGACGGGGGAATGGAGTGCGTTGACCGAGGCCGGGTTTGTGACCGGGGTCGAGCCTGCGGGGGAGAATCTGGTGATTGTGGGGGTCCGGTACCGTTCATCGGGCGCTGCGGGTGGGACGGGGACTGTGGAGCTGACGTGGACCCGTCCGGTTGCTGGGGACGGCGCGGTGATTGGGATCGAGGGGTCCGAGGACCTGCGGGAGTGGTCGGAGATCGAGTCGGGCATCGAGCGTGTGCCCGGCGTGTCAATGCCAGGCGGGCTGTGGTTGGAGACGTGGCGGTTACTCGGGGAGATGGCGGGGACACGATACTATCGGGTGGGCGTCCGACCGCGAGTCCGCGAGGAGATGCTGTAGCCGCCCGCGTCGAGGGCGGATCGGCGGCTGTTCCAGTCAATCGGCGATCCGACCCGAATCGGTGGGGGATGGTTCCTCGCCGATTCAGGGCGGAGCACAGATTGCAGTCGGCGGGGAGATGCTGTAACGGCCCCCTTTCATCCACCGCGGTCATCGCCCGCGGCTGGAGGCTGGTGGCGGAACGCGAGGGCCCCGGTGGGGCATGCTTCGACGCACTCCCGCGCGACTTTCTCGAGGCCCTCGGCCAGAGTCCGATCGAGGGGGGCGGCCAGTTGGACATCGAAGCCGCGTCCGACGAACGTGAGGCCGAGCGGTTCGCGGGCGGCCTCGGCGATTTTGACACAGATCCCGCAGAGGATGCACTTACCCTGCTCGAAGAGGACGTGGGCATGATGCCGGTCCTGGGCGAACGGCCGGCGTTGGGATCGGAACCGGCCGGCGTCGACGCGGTAGAGCTGGGCATAATGTTCGAGGCGGCAATGGCCAGTGGCCCGGCAATCGCAATGCAGGCAACGGGCGGATTCGGCTGCAGCCTCGGCGGGCTTGAAACCGTGGAGGAATCCGGAAGGGGTCAGAGTTCGCGGGGCGGGGTTTGGGCCGACGAGGAAGGCCTTGAGCTCGACGGGATCCAGCCGGCCCATGATGCTCGAGAAGGGGCGGCGTCGGGGGGTTGGGCTGCCGCCGGTCAGGTGGCGGGCGACGTTCAGGGCGGTGGCGCGCGCCTCGGTCAGGGCGCGCAGGAGCTGGGGGGTGGGTTTCACGGTCGCCCCGGTGGCGAAGAGGCGGGGGATGGCGGTGGCGCTGGTGATGGGATCGACGGTGATTCCGTGGGGTCCGGTCGAGAGGCCCAGCGCGGCAGCTTGGGTCTTGCCGGAGTCGCCGAGGGCGAGCACGACGGCGTCGAAGGCGGCGAGGAGATCGGCGAGAGCGACATCGCGTCCCAGCTCGTGGTTGGGGCGAAAGGCGATGCCGTCGGCCTGCATCTGTTGGATCTCGCCACGAAGGACCTCGGGAGGGAGTGTGCCGCCCTCGATCGCGCGTCGGAGACTGCCGCGGGGTTCCGGCTGTCGGTCCATGACGGTGACGGCGACGCCCTCCCGCTGGAGGAAGGAGGCGGTGGCGAGCCCGGCGGGGCCGGCGCCGACGACGGCGGCGGTGTGGCTGGCGGGCGGCCGGGCGTGGGGGGGATGCGGCGTCTTGGCGGCGAGGTCATGGTCGGCGGCGAACCGTTCCACGTCGCGGATGGCGACGGGTTGGTCGTGGGCGCCGCGGCGGCAACCGTTTTCGCAGGGGTGATGGCACAAGCGGCCGAGCACGGCGGGGAGGGGCAGGGCAGCGCGCACGAGGGCGGCGGCCTGGTCGAGTTCGCCAGCTTCGACATGGCGGAGCATGACGGGGACATTGAGTTCGAGGGGGCAGATGCGATGACACGGCGCGAGGCAATCGCCGACGTGATCACTGAAGATGAGTTCGAGGGCGGTACGGCGGGCGTTGTGGACCTCGGGGGTTTCGCTTTCGATGGTCATGCCGGGCTGGGCGGGGAGGCTGCAGGCGGGAGCCAGTCGGCTGGCTGAGCCGTCAACGACCTTGACGAGGCAAACGAGGCAGGAGGTGAGGGGCCCGCACCGTTCGAGGTAGCAGAGCGTTGGGATATCGATGTCGAGTCGGCGGGCGGCGTCGAGGACTGTTTGGCCGGTCTGGACCTCGACTTCGCGTCCATCGATGGTGAGCCGGAGGGGCATGGCGGGGGGGATCAAAGGACCTCGACCGCGTGGTGGGGGCAGACTTGCCGGCAGGAATCGCAGCGGGTGCAGAGGTCGAGATTGATCGTGTGTCGGGCGTAGGGGGTCATGGGGATGGCGTTGACGGGACAATGCTGGGCGCAGAGGGTGCACCCGGTGCAGTCCGCGGTGATGTGATAGCGGATCAGGGCGACGCACTTGCCGGCGGGGCAGCGGCCCTCGAGATGCGCTTGGTACTCGTCCCGGTAGTAGCGAAGGGTGGTGAGGACGGGGTTGGGGGCGGTCTTGCCGAGACCGCAGAGGCTGCCTTGGCTGACCTGGCGTGCGAGGTTTTCGAGCTCGGGCAGGTCATCGGGCCGTCCTTGGCCGGCGCAGAGCCGGTCGAGGATGTCGAGCATGCGCCGGGTGCCGATGCGGCAGAAGGTACATTTGCCGCAGGATTGATCCTGGGTGAACTGGAGGAAGTAGCGCGCGATATCGACCATGCAGGTTGTATCATCGAGGACGACGAGTCCGCCGGACCCCATGATAGCGCCGACCTCGCGGAGGGACTCGTAATCGATCGGGGTATCCGCCAGCCGTGCCGGGACGCATCCGCCCGAGGGGCCGCCGATCTGGACGGCTTTGAAGCGGCGGCCCTCGGCGACGCCGCCGCCGATGCCCTCGACGATTTGGCGGATGGTGGTGCCCATGGGGACTTCGATCAGGCCGCCGCGGCGGACCCGTCCAGCGAGGGCAAAGACCTTGGTACCCTTGCTCGAGGCGGTTCCGATGGCGGCGAAGCGCTCGGGGCCTTGGCGGAGGATCCAGGGCACTTGGGCCAACGTCTCGACGTTGTTGATGAGCGTGGGTCTTCCCCAGAGGCCGGACTCGGCCGGGTACGGCGGCCGCATGCGCGGCATGCCCCTGCGCCCTTCGACCGAGGCGATGAGCGCGGTTTCCTCGCCGCAGACGAACGCGCCTGCGCCCTCTTGGATGGCGACGTGGAACGGGCGGTTGGTGCCGAGGAGGCGGTCGCCGATCCAGCCCCGGCGTTCGAGTTCCGCGAGCGCGGCGGACACCCGGCGGACGGCCAGGGGGTATTCGTGGCGGATGTAGAGGATCCCGCGATTGGCGCCGACGGCGAGGGCGGCGATGGCCATGCCCTCGATGACGCGGTAGGGGAAGGACTCGAGGATCATGCGATCCATGAACGCGCCGGGATCGCCTTCGTCGCCGTTGCAGACGACCCATTTTGCGGCGCCGGGCTGGGCGTGCACGACGCGCCATTTCCGGCCGGTGGGGAATCCGGCGCCGCCGCGGCCGCGCAAGCCGGAGCGCTCGATGGCATCCAGGATTTGCGGGGGCGCCATCTGTTCGAGGCAAAGGCGGAGCGCGACGAAGCCGCCGTGGGCTTGGTACTCGTCGAGGTCGAGGGGGTCGAGTCGGCCGAAGTGTTCGGTGGCGATATGGGTTTGCGGATCGAGGAACGCGGCGGGGGCGGGCGCGCGGGGGTCCATGCGGCAGCCCTGGATGGTCTCGGCGTCGGCGCGATCGACGAGCAATTGATCGAGCGCGTCGTGCCAGCGATCGGCCAGACGCCGGATCAGGGTTGGCGGTCGGGCATGGCGGCGGAGCAGGGCTGCGGCTTCGGCCGGGCCGAGGCCGGCGTAGAACCGGCTGGGTCTTCCCTCCTGGGCGACTTCGACGAGCGGCGTTCGGTGGCACATGCCGACGCAGCCGACCCGTTTGACCACGACCCCGGTTCCGGCGCGGCGGGCTCCCTCTTCGAGGGCATGAAACAGGCGGTCACTGCCCTTGGCCATGCAGCAGGAGCCGAGTCCGACACGGATTTGGACCGGGGCCGTTCGCGGGGCGGGGGCGTCCTCGGTGGTGCGGGTGTCGGCGGCTTCGGACCTTTGGCGGTCGAGGAAGTCTCTGAGGATACCCGGGACTTTTTCAGCGGTTGAATGGCCGAACGTGGTGGGGCCGATCTTGACGACGGGGGCGAGAGTGCAGCACCCGAGGCAGGCCACGGGTTCGATGGTGAACTGGCGGTCCGGATCGGTGTCATCGCCGGCGGGGATCCGGAGATGCCGGCGGAGGGCGTCATCGACGCGCTCCGCGCCGGTGACGTGGCAGGCGGTGCCCCGGCAGACGCGGATGATGTATTTGCCGACCGGCTGGTGCCGGAACATGTCGTAGAACGTCGAGACGCCGGTGATGGCGGCGGGGGTGATTTCGGTTTGGCGGCAGACGTGTTCGAGAGCGGCGTGGGGGAGGTAGCCGAAATGTCCCTGGATCGCCTGGAGGAGCGGGATCAGGGCATCGGGTGTGCGGCCGATTCGTTGGATGAGGGCATCGACCATCTGCAAGTCCACAGGCGGCGCCGGGTTCTCGAGCACCTCGACGCCGAGGCCTGGGTCGGACAAGAGTGGGGGGGCGCTCATGGGGTGGGGGACGACGTTCCGGCGGGGCGTCCGAACCGGATGAGGTGTTGTTGCGTGCGCAGGAACACGGCGCCGCCGGCCAGGGCGGGGCTGGCGTCCACGGCTTCGCCCAGGTCAAAGCGGATTCGCTCCCGGTATTCGGCGGCAGCGGCGGCGATGATCCCGGCGCCTTTACGGCCGAGGAGGAGCAACTCATTGCCGACGATGGCAGGGGAGGCGTGGACTTCCATACCCAGGTCCTGTTCCCAGACCTTCTTACCGTCGTCGAGCCGGATGCAGGTGAGCATGCCGAAGGTGGCGACGGAGAAGACGAATTCGCCGTTGCTGGCAGGGCTCGAGATATCGGGGGCGGTTTCGTCCGTGTACCATGCCATGTGGGTCTTGGTGACATCGCCCTGGCCGTCGGGGCGGAGGGCGATGAGGCGGTCGTTGGGGCTGACGACGAGCACGAGGGGGCCGGCGACGATGGGCGAGGGGGCGATCTCGCCGGTGAGCAGGTCGGCGCGCCAGATCTCAGTGCCGTCGTTTGCGGCATAAGCGATGACCCATTGCCCGCCGAGGGTGACGATTTGGGGGCGATTGGCGGTGTCGACGAGGAGGGGTGTGGCCCAGGACTCGGGCACCAGCCGGGTGCGTTCCCACACCACGCGGCCGGTGGCGCCGTCGATGGCATACAAGCGGGAACGTCCCTGTTCGGCCTGTCCCTGGTCCAACTGGAGGATCAATCGTCCCTGCCAGGTGATCAGGGAGGTTGCGTGGCCGTATTGGTTCTTGAGGGGGCCGAGGTGCTTCGACCAGGCCAGAGTGCCGTCGAAGCGGAAGGCCGCGAGATCGCCGGTGGCGAAGAACGCATAGACACGGAGCCCGTCGGTGGCCATGGTTGACGCGGCGTAGCCGGTGCCTTCGCTCACCTCGACCTGATTGGCGGCGGCGGCCGGATTGGGCGGGGCCGGGCGTTGCCAAAGGAGGGCGCCGGACTCGGCGTCAAAGGCGATGACGGCCCGGTTGGTGGCATCGGCGCCGGCCAGGAACACGCGGTTGCTCCAGACGAGGGGCGAATTGAAGCCGGGCAGGAGGATGGGGGTTTTCCAGGCGATGCCATCGCCGGTGGCGGGGTCGATGCGCTCGGGCAACCGGGCGTTGGTCGAGCAGGAGTTCCCGAGCGGCCCGAGAAACCTCGGCCACTGTTGGCTGGCGACTTCGGGGGAGGGGACGGGCAGTTCCTCGTCGCCGCCCGCCCGTCGCGAGAGAAGGCGTTCGAGCGCGGCGTCGCTTCGCGGGAGAAGGGAGGCGGACCCGAGGACGAGGGCGGCGCCGGTGAGGATGAGGGCTGCGCAGGCGAAGGCGAGGGTCCATTGCGTGCGCCGCGCCGGGTCATGCGAACGGCCGGGGAGAGCCCCTGCGGTGGGCGGCAGGTAAGGCTGGGCGACTGCGGCGACCGCGCGCTTCGAGAGTGCGACCAGGACGATGGCGCCGCCCAGGAGGAGCCAAGCGCCATAGCGGCTGAAGGTCTGATGCTGGAAGTACCGCTGGCGCAGCTCGAGATCCATGTGGCGGATTTGCTCCTTGAGCGCTTCGTCCTTGGGCTGGGTCGTGAGGCGCTCTTTGAGGGCGAGGAGCTCGGGTGATTTCCACGGGTCGGCTTGGCGCGACTGGACATGGCGGATGGCGAGGCTGGCCAGGACCAGGAAGCAGAATGCGGCCGCGACGATCGCAGCCCGCTGGAGCGCGAGGGCGGCCGGGGCAGGTATCGGGGCCGGGGCAGCGGGTGTTGAGGAGGCGGCGTCACGCATGGGGCGAGGACTCTAGCGAGGCGCGGCCTCGGATCGGGGGTTCTCATTGCCGGCCGGGATCGCGTCGGGCGGGAGCAAGCCAAGTCGGACCCGTTCGTTGGGGCAGGAGAGGAAGCACCGGGCGCAGGCGACGCAGGCAGCGCGATCGGGTTCGAAATCGGTGCGCATGGGGCGCAGGGTGAGGCTGATGAGCTTGAAGCCGAGCACGAGGCCGGCCCAGATGCCGAAGCCCCAACCGGCCCGGTGGAACCGCTGCTGGATCCGCCGCGCCTCGGTGAGGAGCGTCTTGGGATCCTGGTTCGCGCGGTCGAGGGCCAGGCTTTCAGGGGTTGGTGTGGCAACTGGCGGCCGGGTTTCGGCCGGGGCGAGGTAGCGTTCGGCGAGGGCGACGGTGGGGTGGAGCCGGGAGGCTGGAGGTCCGAGGTGCGAGCCGCCCCAGCCGGTGAGGAACACCAGCAGCGGCAAGCCGAGCAGGAACCAGCCGAGGCGCCGCCGGTCCCGATCCAGGGCTGTTGGCGGACCGGCGGCGGGTGCGGGCTCGCGGATGGCGCCGAAGGGGCAGGAGGTTTCGCAGAGCCGGCACTGGGTGCAATAGTCCGGCGTGATTCGGACGCGCCACCTGGCGACGAGCGATCCGAGCCGGAGCAAGGCGCCGTAGGGGCAGAGGAAGCGGCAGTAGGGTCGGCCGACGAAGAGCCCGAGCGCCACGGTGCCGAGGGCGGCGGCCACCAGCGGCCAGCTTCCGGTCATTCGGAACAGGGGAACGATGGGATCGTAACGGCAGAGAAGGAACGTGGCGCCGGTGGTGGCCACGGCGACGCCGGCTCCGAGGAAGAGGTAGGGGACGATGCTCAATCCCTGTTCGAGCCATGCGGGGACCTTGACGGGCTTGATCAGGATCACATCCTGGAGCGCGCCGTGGGGGCAGACGGCCGCGCAGAACACGCGTCCCATGAGAAGGCTGAAGACAAGAGGGAGAACGAAGAACGCAAGGGCGGTGAACGGGATGGCGTAGGTGGGATCGGCGAGGGCGAGAGCGATGTTCTGGGGGGCGCCGATGGCACAGATGCAACCTTCGCGGTAGAACCCGAAGTAGAGGAGCGACGCGAGGGAAAGCCAGAGGACGCCGCGCCGGGAGCGTCGGCGGTAGACGAAGTACCAGGCGAGTGCGAGGGCGACGAGGAGCAGGACCACGTCGAGGTACTGGAGGGCGAGAGCCCGTGGCGGGGGCGTCTGGGTGATGGGGATCTGGTAGCCGGACTCGAAATCGGGCGGGGGGAATCGTTGTTCGGCCAGCGCCAACGCCCCCGTGGCGCACGCGGCGAGGAACCGGCCCGGGAAGGTGATCCGCGTCGCGTGCATCCTCAATGGGTTTGTTTCAGGAGGTACGGATGGCTGGCGGGCACTCGGCGGAAGGCGTTGCCGGCGCAGACGCGCGCGATCGAGCACTCATTGCAGTTGAGGCAGCGGTCGTGTCGGATCTGGAGATAGAGGGAGCCGTTGCCGAACCGGGCGCAGCCGTCGACGCATTTGGCGCATCCGATGCACAGGTTCTCGTCGATGGTGTAGGCGTAGTAGGGATCTTCAACGTAGTGTCGCTGCAGGGCGGCGGTTGGGCAGAGTTGGTTTTCCGCGGCGGTGTTGAGCGCGTTCGGTTCGGGAATGAAGTACCCGGTGCAGAGCTCGCAATAACCGCAGAGGGCGAAGCTGTGAACACACTTGACCGCGGATTGTTCGAGGACGCAGGCGGTGGCGCAGAGTCCGCACCGGAGGCACTTGGCCGGATCGATTTGCCAGACGGTGGTCTCGGCCGTCAGGCGGGAGGCGGCGGCGCCGACCAGCATGCCGACCGACGTCAGGCCGGCCGCGCGGGCGGTGCTGCGCAGGAACTGGCGTCGGCTTTGGGGATTGTCCTGGGCTGGGGGCATGGGGCACGCGGGCTCAGGTGGCGACCGGAGGGTTTGGAGTGCGGACGTGGATTGCGCCGGTGGCGGGGTCGAGGATGAAGACGCGGCCCTGGCGATCGACGGCGACGTCGAGGCCCGGGTTGGGGCGGTCCTGGCCGGCTTGGCCGGAGCCGTGCTTGAGGTTCTCCGGGAACGACTCGGCGCCGGCCACGACGCACTCGAAGTCGCCGTGCTCGCGGTAGACCTTGACCCGGGGCAAGCCCTTCTCGCACGTCAGGTACCGGCCATCGGTCATGAGGGTAAAGTGGCACGGATTGCAGCATCCGCAAAAGCCGTCGATGGCGGCGGTGGGTTTGCCCCAGAAGAACTCGAGGTCGCCCTCGGGCGTGTAGGCCTCGATCCGGTGTCGGCCGGGGTTGGCGACCCTGAGGAGACCGTCGCGGTGCCAGCGGAGGTCGAAGAACGGGCTGGGCACGACGAAGCCGGGGATGCCGCGTCGGGTGTCCTTCCGGCCCAACTGGCGGAGGATCTTGCCGGCGGTGTCGAAACACCAGACCACCCGATTGCCGGCGTCGGCGGCGTAGAGAACGCCGGGGCCGGCGCTGAGTCCGGTGAGCCACGCCTTTTGGGCCGGCGCGCTCCAGGTTGTCGACGGCTTGCCCTGGGCATCATAGACGGCGATGTGGTCGCCCAGACCGACGTAGAGCGCGCCTTCCGGCGTGGTCGTGAGGCAGTGGGCTGGTCCGGGGAGCGGGATCGCAGCGATCACGTTGCCGTTGGCGTCCATCCGGCTGATCGAATGGCCGGAAGCCACGAGGAGTTGGCCGGCGTCGGTGATGGCGAGGCGTCGCGCCTCCGGATGCGGAGCCTGCCAGCGCGCGGCCTCCCGGTAGCCGATCACGGCCGGATCCGTCCGCGACAATGCCCGGACGTCGTAGGCGAAGGGATTAGGCTGGCTTGTCGAGCCGGCGCGGAGTTCGAGCGTGCGAGCGGCCGAGGCGCCCAGGAGCAGCCAGCCGGCGGACTGGGCGGACTGATGCACGAACCGGCGCCGGTTGATGGGAGATGAGGGATTGCGGCGCATCAGGAGGACCTCGTGGGGTTGTCGGTGGCCAGCGGAGTTTCAGGCGGGCGGCGGGGACAAGTCCTGCGCGCGGCGCAGGCGGGGCAGGCATCGGGCGCGCAGGCGGCTGGGGTGGTGAAGGAGCCGGGCCGACGCAGCAGCCAGGCGGCACCGGCCAGCAGCAGGGTCAGCGCGCCGCCGCGGACGCCGGCCGCCAACGCCTCGCGTCGTGTCATGCGGTTGTTGTTCTGTGCGATGCTCACGGTTCCTCCCGCCCGGGCGCTTCACTGGCAACAGGTTCCCGGCGCATTTCGTATCCGCTACCCGACTGGTAGCAATTCCGGGCGGATGACGCAAGGATCGTTGCGGGGAAAGGCTCCGGATCCGGGTGTGAGGCCCTGCCTCGTTCGAGACGCGTCTTTCCCGCCGGATGGTGAGGGTGGGCTTGGCCCGGGTCGGGTTTGGGGATAGGATGGTCTCCCGATGGAACTCGAGAGAAGCTCGCTGAGTCGGCGGGAACGGATGCGCCGGGCGCTTTGGCGGCAGCCGGTGGATCGGCTGCCGGTGCAGGTGAACCTGACGGGAGCGATGGCCGCGAGGGTGGCGGCGCGATGGGGGTGCGGGGTGGACGATCTGGGGGCGCGGTTTGGCAATCATCTGCTCCGGCTCGAGCCGGGGTATCCGACGCGGCTGAGCTCGGACGGCAAGGTGCGGTTCGACGGTTGGGGGGCCGGTTGGGGGGCGGAGACCGAGGGGTACTGGCACGCGCACGCGCCGCTGGCGGGCAAGGCGGATCTGGGGACGTATCCCTGGCCGGATCCGGACGCGCCGGGACTGCTGGCGGCGGCGGAGCGATTGCTGGCGGCGGACGGAGACGGGCATTTCATCGTGCCGAACTTCGGTTTTGCGCTATTCGAGCGGGCGTGGTCATTGCGCGGGTTTGAGGCATTGCTGATGGAGTTGGTGGCTGAGCCCGTGTGGGTCGAGGAGCTGCTGGAGCGGGTTGTGACCCTGCAAGTTCGTTTGGCCAAGCGGTTTGTCGGCTTGAGAGTCTGCACGCCGGGTTCCGCGGGATCGTCTGCGGCGGGGGCCGGCGGCGCGCGGCACCCGAGCGACGCGGGGGAGGATGTCGGGCGGCGGGGCCTGGAGGCGGCGTCGGTTCGCGGGATCGACGGAGGCTACTTTGGCGACGACTACGGTGCACAGCGGAGTCTGTTGTTCGCGCCGAGGATCTGGCGGCAGATGATCAAACCGCGGTTGGCCCGTTTGTTCGCCGTGTTTCGGGAGGCGGGGCTGCCGGTGATTCTGCATTCGGACGGCGATCTATGGCCGATTCTGCCGGACCTTGTGGACATTGGGCTGACGTGTTTGAACCCGGTGCAACCGGAGGTGCTGGACCATGGTCGGTTGCGGCGTGAGTTCGGGCGGCACTTGAGTTTCTACGGCGGGCTTTCGACGCAGGCGGTGTTGTCGGGAGGGACTCCGGCTCAGGTAAGGGAGGCGGTGGGGGCGTGTGTCTGCGCGTTGGCCCCGGACGGAACGGGGTTGGTGCTCGGTCCATCGCACCGCATGCAGTCGGACATTCCGGTCGAGAACGTGGAAGCGATGCTTGAAGCGTTCCCGTGACCGTGCCGGGGGAAAAGGGGGGGCGCGAACACTGTCCATGCCGCCCTGGGCGAGGGCGGTTCCAGGACTTCAGGCGGGTTTATGTTGGACGTGGAGGGGGATGCTGCGGAGGAGGCGTCCGTCGATGGCGACGGTGAAGGCGTAGTGGCCGGCCCCTTCGAACTTGAGGTGTTGGATATTGACGATGAAGTTCCGCGAGAGGTGGATGGCGTCGGTGGGGATGCGGATCTCGAAGGGGATTTCGACAGGCGGCATCTTGGGGTGGCCGTCGGCGTCGATGAAACTGAGCTGGAGGCGATGGGTTCCTTCGTCTGAGCGCTCGCAGAGCACGCGGAGGGCGACGGAGCAGAGGGGGTGGGTTGTTGGCAACTGCCGGGTGAGAAGGGTGTCGAACGTGCCCAGGAGGTTGAGTTTGCCGCCGTAATCGGCGGCGGCATCACAGAGGACGGCGACGAGGAGGTTCATGGTGCGAACAGCGCCTGCGTTGAGGGCAGGATGCCACAGGCTTGGGGTTGCTCCCAGCGAAATCGGAGGGAGGGGATGTACTTTTCGGGTTTGGCGCGGGGGGAGCGTCGGCATAGACTCGGGCGCATGGCTTCGTTGACCAAGGTGGCGGTGCTGGGGACAGGGATGCTGGGCAAGGAGCATGCCCGGATCTACGCCGAGCTGGCGGCGGGGGGCGAGATCGAGTTCACGGGGGTGTATGATCTCGCGCCGGAGACGTGCCGGCGGGTGGCGGACCGGCACGGGGTGCGCGCGTTTGGGTCGGTGGCGGAGGCGGCGGGGGCGAGCGATGCGCTGAGCATTGTGACGCCGACGACGACGCATTTCGAGCTGGCGCGGGCGCTATTGAAGCAGGGGAAGCACCTGCTGGTGGAGAAGCCGATGACCGACGGGGCGGCTCAGGCGGCGGAGCTGGTGCAATTGGCGCGGGAGCATGACCGCGTGCTGCAGGTGGGCCATGTCGAGCGGTTCAACCCGGTCTTTCACTACTTGCAGCAGGTGGCAACAGAGCCACGGTTCATCGAGGCGCATCGGCTCTCGCCGTACCCGGCGCGGAGCATTGATATTGGGGTGGTGCTCGACCTGATGATCCACGATCTGGACATTGTCCTGGCGTTTGTGAAGGTGCCGGTGGCGGCGATCGAGGCGGTGGGGATCTCGGTGTTAAGCCGGACGGAGGACATCGCGAATGCGCGTCTCCGGTTCGCGAACGGGTGCGTGGCGAATCTGACGGCCAGCCGGGTGAGTCCGGAGCGGATGCGCAAGGTGCGGGTGTTCAGCGGGGGGCTGCGCCCGTGCTACGTGTCGCTGGATTACCGGGCGCAGGAGGGGTACTTGTACCGGCTGGCGCGGGACGGGGAGGAACCGTCGTCGTTCCTGAGGAAATACGTGTTGTCCGGCCGGGACCACGCGATTGTGAGCGAATTCGCAGGACGCAGGATTGTGCGGGAGCCGGTGCCGATTGCGCACGAGGAGCCGTTGCGGCTCGAGCTGCGGAGTTTCATCGAGTGCATCCGGGAGCAGCAGACGCCGGTGGTGACCGGGGAGGCGGCGCAACGGGCGTTGGACGTGGCGTTGGAGATTACGCGGCAGGTGAACGCCTCCCCGGCCGGCGGGGCGGGGGGCGGAGCGGCGGCGGGTCCGGAGGGCGGGTGGCGGGGAGCAGGCTGACACGATGAGCGGGGTGGATCCGAAGTTGTTCCTGGTGATTGCCGGCGAGGCGAGCGGCGATCTGCTGGCGGCGGAGCTGGTGGCGGCTCTTCGGGTCGACCCGGTGGTTCGGGGGTGGCCGTTCGCGCCGCGGTTCTGCGGGGCAGGCGGTCCGCGGATGGCGGCGGCCGGGGTGGAACTTGCCTTCGACCTGACGCGGCACGCGGTGGTTGGGTTTACGGATGTGCTGCGGGGGCTGCGTCAGTTCCATCGGCTGTTGAACGCGCTGGTGGATCTCGCGTGTGTCCGCCAGCCGGACGTGGTGGTTTGCGTGGACTTTTCGGGGTTCAACCGTCGGTGGGTGCGGGCGTTGCGCAAGCGTCTGGACCGGCCGGCGTCCTGGTTTCGGAACTGGCGTCCGCGGATTGTGCAATACGTGTCGCCGCAGGTCTGGGCTTCACGGCCCGGGAGGGCGCGGGGGCTGGCGCGGGACCTGGATCTGCTGCTCTGCCTGTTTTCATTCGAGAAGGAGTGGTATGCGGCGCGCGTGCCTGAGCTGCGGGTCGAGTGGGTGGGGCATCCTCTCCTGGATCGCCACGGGATCATGGACGGGGTGAGCGATGCGGGGTGGTCCGGGGCCGAGGGCAAGCGGCGGGTGGTGGTGTTGCCGGGCAGCCGGGACGGGGAATTGCGGCGGCACATGCCGGTGTTGATGGCGGCGTTGCGGCGGCTGGGGAGCGAGCATGCGCTGGCGGTGCGGCTGGTGGCGCCGGACGAGGCCCGGGCGCGGCTGGCGCGGGCGTGGGGTGCGGGGGAACTGCCGTTCGTCAAGGTCGAGGTGGGCGGGGTGGGGGAGGCCCTGAGGGTGGCGGAGCTGGCGTTGGCCTCGACGGGGACAGTGACGCTCGAGTGTGCCTGTTACGGGGTGCCGACGGTGGCGTTGTATCGGACGTCGTGGGGGACGTATCACGTGGGGCGGCACCTGGTGAATGTGCCGTTCTTATCGATGCCGAACCTGCTGGCCGGGGAGGAGCTATTTCCGGAGTTTATCCAGGGGCAGGCGACGCCGGCGAACCTGGCGCGGGCGGCGGGGGCGTGGTTGAGCGATCCCGAGCGTTGTCGCGTGTTGCGGGAGAAGTTGCGCGGGGTGGTGGCGTCGTTGGGCGGGCCTGGGGCGAGCGCGCGGGCGGCGGGGGCGATAGCCCGGATGATTGATGCGGAGGGGCTGCGATAGACCCTTACTCGAGACGAACGCGGAGCTGGTAGAAGGAGCGTTGTGACTGGTCGACCCTGGCGGGGTCTTGGAGGGTCACGTGGCGCAGGTCGCCGGTGACGGTGGTGGCGATGGTGTTGGTGAGCAAGGTCCACTGGGGAGGGCTGAGGCTGGGGCTGGCGACGACTTCGCAGACCGCATCGGTTGCCGACAGCGGGTGAGCGAAGGACAGGAGGCTGTGTGTGGCTCCCTGGGTGGTCACGAGGCTGACCGTCAGTTGCGAAGGAGAGTCCGGCTGTCTGGGATTCGAGCCGACGCCGTATTCGAAGGCATTGGGGGCGAGATCGCCGTCGGGGTCGGCGGCGGTGCCGATGACTTTCAGATTGCATTCGCAGGGCCAGTTCGTCGCGGTCCAGACCTCGAAGGGGCGCAGGGGCAGGATGTGAAAGGTGAAGGGTGTTTCGGGGGAGAGGGTATTGGTGGTGTGTCCGAGGCGGCGTCCGCCGGCCTGGAAGGTGAGGCGATAGACTCCGCTGGTGGTGAATCCCCAGTTGTAGTGTTCATGCGCCCCCACACCGGGTGTGATGGTGTCGAGGTCGGTGATGCCGTCGCGGGTGTCCATTCGGATTTCGAGGCTGCCGAGCCCTGTGGCTTGCCAGAGGATGAAGTGTCCGGGGCCGTCGAGGTGTTTCAGGGTGATGGTCATCGGATCGTGGAACGAGCCGGAGGCGATCGTCTCGGCTGAGACGCCGATGTACGGCGTGCCGGCGTAGGGGCTCTGGGGGAGGATCCAGAGCGGGTCCCCGGCGCTGCCGAACGGGGTGCCGTCAGGCAGGATGAACTTCATGCTCTCGGGGCAGACGACCACGCATTGATTGCTGGCGTAGAGCGTGCCGCCATGGTCGTCGTCCGACGCCATCAAGCTCAGCGCGGCCTCGGAGGCATTCCAGCGGATGGACAACAAATCCACGTGTTCCCGGGTGAAGTGGTGGCACTGTGCGGTGGCTGACGGGGGCGCCAGCGTGAGGAGGGCGGCTGCCAGGAGAGGGCGACAGGATGGCATGCGACACATGGGGGGGGGTTGATGGCCGAGACGTTGGGGCGTTGGTTCCGTGGGCGGTGGGCTGGGTCTATTGGGGAGGCTGAGCGAAATTGTCGCCGGCTTCGATGCGCTTCCGGAGTTTTGCCGCGGGGAGGCTCTCGACGTGTCCGTCCGCGAACAAATAGTTGGCGGAGGGGCCGTGGCGGTCGGGTTGGATGTCCGCGACGACGCTGTCCCAACCCTGAGACCAGTTGCGGGAGTGGGTATGGTCGTTATAGGTGCTCACACCGGCGGCATCGGAGATTTCGAAGACGATGATGGTCTCGCAGAGTCTGGGGAGGGTATCGAGCTTGCGATGACTCTCGAGTGGGGCTCCGAAGGGATCCAGGCGATCCACGGCGGTGAATTCATTGAGCGTGTAGCTCGAGGCGTGGTTGGTGAGCCGTTGGTGCGCCTTGGGGTCGGCGGGACAGAGCCGGATGGGATCGACGTTGGCGAGGTAAGGAGCCAATTGATAGACCCACGATGCGTTGGTCGAGGCGCCGTGGGTGGTGGTGGGTCCGAAGCCGAAGTTGTCGTCCGCGTACATTCGGATGCCGAGGCCGATCTGCCGGAGGTTGCCCGCACAAGCCGACTGCTTGGCCTTGGACTTGGCGCGGCCGAGCGCCGGCAGGAGCAAGGCCGCCAGGATCGCGATGATGGCGATCACGACCAGGAGCTCGATGAGCGTGAAAGCGCTCATCGGCCGGCCTGGGTGGCCCGGTTGTTTCATGCTGGGCGTTGGCTCGGGTGCAGCAACCGCGGGACGCGGCGGCACGAGGGTGTTCGTGCCAGATGCAAAACATTTGCAATAAAACAGGCTACGGGCCCGAACGCAAGCGGAAAACGCAGGGGAAAAAGCGGGCCGGAGAGGTCAGCGAGCCTCAGGAGGGCGGAGGGCGGGTTACGCCCGGGCGCCGCGGCGGGCGGGGCGTGGGTTGCGCGCGCTGGCATTCCGGGCAGATGCCGAAGAACTCGAGTCGGTGCTGGACATCGGCGTAGCCGTAGTGGCGGGCGAGAGCGGCTTCGACTTCGGCGAGGACGCACTGATCGAGTCGGACGATGCGTTTGCAGCGCCGGCACCAGAGGTGGTGGTGATGATGGCCGCGCGGATCGTCGTCGGCGATCTCGAAGCGGGCGACGCCGTCGCCGAGGTCGACGCGGCGGACGAGGCCCATGCGTTGGAAGAGCGACAAGGATCGATAGACGGTGGCCGGGTCGCAGGCGTCCCGGCTGAGGGCTTCGACGATTTCCCGGGGTGTGGACGGTCGTTGCAGTCGCACGAGCGCATCCAGGATGACCTGACGCGGTTGGGTGACGCGGCCTGCCTGGTTTCGCAGACGTTCCATCCACTGGGCCGAGGGCGTATGGTTGCTGCAGCAGACTCGCTGAGGCGGCTTCATCCGTGGGGGCAAGGTAAGGGGCCAGCAACTGGAATCCAAGGCGAAAGGAAGGTCCGCCGCGGTGACCGGGTTTGTAGCCGCTGTCTGTAGCCGCGGGCGCTGACCGCGGCGGGTGCAAGGGCAAGCGCGAAGAGGCAAGAGCCCGCAACCTCCCGTCGTGCCGACGCTCACCGCTGCCCGCCTACCGTCCACTGGCGCACCGATGTGTGGTGGCCCTCGAATTCGCGATACTGCTCTCGAGAGGCTTGCCTTGCCGGGCGTGGACGCGCACGCTGGGGATCAGATCCTCCCGAGGTTATGAATGCCAGTCTTGCTGACTGTGGTTGGTCTCTCCCCGTCGGTACGGCAGCCATGGTGGCAGCGATGTTGCTGCCGCTGGCCGGGGCGGTCCCGGGGGAATCGCGGATGCTGACGCTGGCGGAGTTGGGGACGCTGGAGCTGACGGTGCCGGTGGCGCGTTGTGTCGGCATGGGGGACACGGTCAACGGACAGACACCGTACCTTGACGTGTGGGTGTCGGCCGACGGCCAGACCTGGCACCAGGTGTTTGGCTCGAGCGCGTATTTCGAGCGTGACATGGCCGAACCGGGACCGCGGAGGCCTCATGTCTATCATGTGGCGTTGGATTCCTTCCCGCCCCACGTGCGGGTCGGCACCACGGGGTGGTACACGGGGCCGGTCTGGGTGGATGGATTGGAGATCATCGCCCCCGACGGCACGGTGTTCCGACCGTCTGTCGTCAGGGCGGTGAATCGGGCTGACTGGCCGGAGGCCGCGCTTCTCATCGACGGGGAACAGGCGATGATGCACCACAGCGTGGGACCGACCGAGGAGGAGACGTGGCAGGTGGATGCCGTCGAGTTGGACTTCGACTACCCCCCGGGCGTTGAAGCGCAGATACGGCCGTTGTTGTATTCGATCGCGCTGCCGCCGGTGCGGTGGGGTGTGTACGGGAATCCTGGCGGTGACAGTGACCCGCACGACACACCGCCGGGGTTCGTGTATTGGGCCGATCCGGCGGCCTTCGCTTGGTATGACTTCTCAATCTTACAGGGCAACGTTCCGGACAAGACGCGCCGGATCAAAGAGCTGAACCCCGATCACAGGGTCATGATCCGTGCCTGGCTGGGGGGCGCCGTGTTGTTGGACTACGTGTATGACACGGCGGCGAGGGAGGGGATCGTCCGAGGCGTGCTGGATCTCATCGCGCCGACGCCGGACCTGATCCACGGCGTGGCGTTGAGTGAGGAGGAGCCGATGTACCTTTTCTGGGGATGGTACTGGAGTGAGCCGCCCGCGTGGCTGACGAAGTACCGGGAGCGCTACGAGGAGGAGACGGGCAGCCCCTTCGTGTTTCAAAGTGAGCCGTTGCGGGAGTGGCTCAAGGCGAAGGCGCGGTTCTTCTACAACGATCTCTATGACCGGATCAAGGCGGCGTACCCGAGCGTGAAGGTATTGCCCTTCATGTATGTGCCGGAGGACATCTCGGGGTGGGGTTGGCTGGACCCCGCCGAAATCAAGGCCGATGGCTGGATCTACCAGTGGTATGATGCGGATCTCCGCGACATTCTCAAGCCGTGCCGGCATCCGGTCGTGGAGATTGCCGAAATCGGGGCACGGGAGCGGTGGTTCAATCTGGCGCTCCAGCGCATTCGGGCTGCCGGTGTGCCGATGAGCGAAGTGTATGTCCAGATCTGGCTCTATCGAGAGCAGGATGACTATCGTCCCCAGCTGGAGGGGGTGCGCGTGGCGGGTGTGGAGAACGTCTTTTGCTTTTACTTCAGCGGCTGGATTCCGCCGGAACCGCCGCAATCGAGCAGCCCCCACGACCTTGCTTTCCGCGTCTATGGTCCTGCGGACACGGCTTGGCCTGGCGCCACACACGAGACGCAAAGGACCTGGCTGCCGGTCAACGAGGGTCGCGCCCAGAGCTTCGTGGCCGAGAGCAACCGTGTGGAGCGCGTTGCGTTGATGCTGGCTCCGCCCGCGGATCCTCAGGCGCCTTTGCCCGCGCACATCATCAGTCTCGAAGGCGATGGTCGCGCCGCCCCGGATGGCCGGCCTCTGGCCACCATCCGGTGGACGTCGGACTTGATGATCCCTGCCGAGGGATGGATCGAGTGCGTCCTGGAGGCGGGACTTGACGCGGGAGCGACCTACTGGATCGCCGTGCGGCCGGACGACGGCTCCTTCAGTCCGCTGCGGCTGGGGGGGACCGCTGACGGTTCCTTCCCTGGCGGCGAGTGTATCGCATTTGAATCCTGGGGCGGTTACTTCAACAACTGGCGGACGTACGACCCCGGTCAGGTGGGCAACGGGAGTTGGCCGGCCAGCTATCGCGAGCGATTGGTCGTCGAGGCCTTGATCACGCCGCCTCAATTGCGCATCGAGGCTGCGGAGGATCGGGTGCGGGTCCTCTGGAACCGGGGCGGCACGCTGGAGTCTGCGACCGCCCTCTCCGGTCCGTGGGCTGGTGTGCAAGATGCCCAAAGCGGAGTGTTGATCCCTGCGTCGAACGTCGTGCAGTTCTTTCGCGTGACGCGCTGAGACCGTCACTGCCGAACGCTTCGCAGTTCCACGAACTGCGGCAGGACGTAGTTCTCACCGCGGCCGAAGTCGTTTTCCTTGGCGGCGCTGGCCGAGCCGACGAGGCTGTCGCCCTCGGGCCAGATCGTGAGGATCACTTCATCGTGCGGTGCCAGGGGGGCCAGATAGGGAATTCGGGCATCAAAGCGCCAGAGGCAGGTCTTGTGGCCTCTGCTGACCGCCCGGTTGGGTGGAATCCAAGGTGACCCGGCCTGCTCGTCCCCCTCGATCTGGAGCCTGGGTCGGCCGCGAGCATCGAACACGACGGTGACGGCGCAAGTCCCTTTGGGCCCCTTGATGTGACCGTCCCATCGACCTCGGAATGCAGCGGGGTCGACTGGCACAGTCCGTGCGTAGCCGCGGCCGGCCGATGGCCGCAGCTTGTCCTTGCCGGACGCTGAAAGCCCGGCGCTGATCAACTCCACGAGGACAGGATCGGAGTGGTATTCGCATAGCGCGCGTTGCTCATGAGGGCGATCACCAGATTCTCGGAGGGGATCATATACAGCCAGTTGTGGATGCCGGGGCCCCCGCCGCCATGCTGGACCGTCTCGAAGCCGAAGGCCTCCTCGTAGAGGATCTTGCCGTCCCTGCCCACGGCCACCTGGAAGGAAGCGATTTTCTGCCGTGCCATCAAGTGTTGGATCCGGTTCCTTGCCCCTGCGAAGGGATCGTCGGCATTGAGGCGAGCGGCGGGATCACAGCCAACGAGCAGGGTCAGGAGGGCGACCAGGAGCCTTTGAATGCGGGGCTCGAAGGGTGAGCGACCCGCGAGGGCTCGCTTCTCCCTGTCTCCTCTTTCGTGTGGCATGGAGAACTCCTCGCTAGAGTCCTCGCCTCATGGAATATGGGGTGAACAGGTCAAGTTTGGCCCCTGCCGTTCCAAACCCGCCCCCCCTGCCTCCGAGGACTCTATATTAGCGAGGCGCGGAGGCAGGATGCCCCGCTGCACCCACGGTTCCTTGGGACTGCATGTTTCATCGGTCTGAGGCGCGCCTCGCTAATGCGTGTCCGCCGACGTCGCTCGACGGCGGAATCCCCGGCGATACGCCAACAGCAACAATCCGAGCGTGCCGAGTGTCCCGGCGAGGAGGTACAGAACGGCGTCCAGCGGACTCCAGCGGTCGGCTGACACCCAGCCGGCCACGCCCGCCATAGCTCCGAACAAGACCAGGACGAGAGGCTTGCCCTTTCGAACCGCGTAGACCGACGCGAGCGAGCTGCTGAGCACCCACGCTGCGGCCACGAATCCCATGGGACTGGCCAGCAGATGCAGCCAGGCCATCGGATGGAGCGATACGGCCGTGATCCGGCAGAGGTCCCTGGCGATCCGGGATTCGCGGCCGGTGCCGAACTGATTGACCATGACTGCGACGCTGACTCCGTAGTCAGGCAGGTGCACCATGGTGGCGCAGGTCCCGATGTTGCCGCCGCCGTGGCCGATTGCCTTCAAGCCTCCTGCGACACGGTGTCCCCAATGGCCCAGGCCCAACCCGTAGGCGCCCCGGCCGAAGTCCTGCATCTGTCGCAGCGAATCCTGGCGCAGGACGTTCCCGCAGAACAGGGCGTGGGTCCAGCGCGCCAAGTCCGCGGCGGTCATGAACACGCCGGCTGAACCGTAGGTGATACTGTCGTGGGAGACGCGGGGAAGGAAGGTGATGTCCCGGCAGGATCCGTCCTTTTCGAAATTGTCGCCCCAGACGTGGGCCAGGTTGCTCGGGTAGGGCTCCTCGATAGCCAGGCACGCGCTTCGGAGGTCGAGGGGTCCCCAGAAACGCCGGCGCATTTCGGCAGAGAGGGAGGATCCGGTGACGCGCGTGATGATTGTCGCGGCGAGGAGATACCCCGTGTTCGAATAGCGGAAACCTTCGCCCCGGCGGAAGTGAGGCTCCTTCAAATAGCTCAGGACGTCATCGGGGGTGAAGTGCCGGGTCCGGTATCGGACGAGGTCGTCCCAAAGCGCCGGATTGTCCCAGAACATGAACAGGCCGCTGGTATGATTGAGCATCTGGCGGATGGTGATGGCGGGGTCGACATGCGGATACGGCGGCAGCCATTTGCCGATCGGGTCGTCCAGCGAGAGTTTCCCTTCCTCGGCGAGCTGGAGCATGAGCGTGGCGACCACGTTTTTGGTGATGCTGCCGATGGCGAACACCCTGTCGGGGTTCATTGCCGTGCCGGGGTGGGAGATCCCGCTGGCGCCGCGCCAGACGGAGCCGTCGGGGAGCACGACTGCGGCCGAGGCGCCTTTCACGTCGGCTCGTTGCAGGTGGGCGTCCAATGCGGCCTGGAGCTTCTCGTTGAGGGGGCGGCTGGTGCGGGTGCAAGAAACCCCGAGGGCCAGCAGTGCCGTGCCGAGCACGAAGAGCGTGTGGAGCTTTGTCATGGCTTGCCCGTGTCGCCGCTCTTAGAACACAGGGATTGCTCCCAGGGTTTCTCAGATCCGGCCGGCAGTGTAGCAGGGCGCGGGTGAGTCGGGCAGGGCGCGCTGTCCCCAGCGCGCCGCCGCGGAGCTGGTCTGCGACGACAGGGGTAGAGGTTTAGAATCGGCCCTGCAACTCGTTGTTCGCCAATGGGTTCGCATGGTTTCCTGTTGTTCAAGCCGATTTCGGTCTTGTCATTGCCCGGTTCGCTGGTACGGTTTCGGGCCTTTGATGAGAGCGAACATTCATCCGAAGTATCAGGAAGCGGAAGTCCGCTGTGCCTGCGGCAACTCTTTCAAGACTCGATCCACGCGGTCGGTGATCGTGGTTGGGATCTGCAACGTGTGCCATCCGTTTTACACCGGCCAGCAAAAATTCGTGGACACGGCGGGGCGGGTGGACAAGTTCCAGCAGCGGATGGCGAAGACGCAGGCTGCGCAGGCGGCGATGGCGGCTGCCGCCAGCAAGAAGAAGCGCAAGTAGCGGTTGTTCCTCCTCCGCCCGCCCGGTTTCGCGCCCGGCGGGCGGTTGCTTTTTCGCGTTCAGGAGCGCCATGGATCTGCGTCCGCACGTCGAGCGGTTTGCCCAGAGGCTGGCCGAGGTGGAGACGGCCCTGAGCGATCCGCGTGTCTTCGGGAATCCGCAACGGGCGCAGGAACTGGCGCGCGAGTATTCGCGGTTGAAGGACCTTGTTGCCGAGGGTCAGGCTTACCTGCGGGCGTTGGACGACCTCGAGGGGAACCGGGAGCTGGTGGCGACGGAGAAGGACGTCGAGCTGGTGGCGCTGGCGCGGGAGGAGGTGGCGCGACTCGAAGGGGAGGTCGAACGGTTGGAGGGGCGGGTCAAGGCTGGCATTGTGCCGCCCGATCCGAGCGATTCCCGGAACACGATCATCGAGATCCGGGCCGGCGCGGGCGGGTCGGAGTCGGCGCTGTTTGCGGCGGACTTGTATCGGATGCTGACGCGGTATGCGGAGGCGCGGGGATGGAAGGTCGAGACGATGGATTCGAGTCCATCCGACCTGGGCGGTTTCAAGGAAGTGGTGTTCAGCGTGAGCGGCGTTGAAGTGTACAAGCGCCTCAAGTACGAGAGCGGGGTGCATCGGGTTCAGCGGGTTCCGGCGACGGAGGCCCAGGGGCGGATTCACACCAGCACGGTGACGGTGGCTGTCCTTCCCGAGGCGGAGGAGGTCGACGTCGAGGTCAAGCCGGAGGAACTCGAGATCACGGTATGCCGGGCGTCGGGTCCGGGCGGGCAGGGGGTGAACACCACGGATTCCGCCGTTCAGATCATCCACAAGCCTTCGGGGTTGATTGTGCGTTGCTCCGACGAACGGTCCCAGTTGAAGAACAAGCTCAAAGCAATGCGGGTGTTGCGGGCGCGCCTGCTCGAACAGCGCGTGGAGGAGGAAAACGCGAAGTACGCCGCCCAGCGCAAGGCCCAGGTTGGCACCGGGGAGCGCAACGAGAAGATCCGGACCTACAACTTCCCTCAGAACCGGGTGACGGACCATCGGATCGATCTGAGCGTCTTCAATCTGCCGGCGGTGATGGACGGCGATCTCGATTGTCTGATTGAACCGCTGATGGCCCACGACGTGCAGTCGAAGCTGGCTGCGCTCATGTCATGACCGCCTCCCCAGCCCCGGCCGGCAAGCGTTCCGAGGAACCGTTGACCCGCATGTCCCTCCCCGACGTCAACCCGAAGCAAGGCGGGCTCGGAGGACCGATCCCTCCGGAGATCCGCGGGTTGATCTTCGACTTCGACGGCACGCTGGCGGACACCATGCCGCTGCATTGGGAGGCGTGGCAGCGGATTGCGGCCCGACACGGCTTTGCGTTCACCGAGCGCCAGTTCTACGCGCTGGGCGGTGTTCCCTCACGGGATATCATCCGGACCTTGAGCGCGGAGCAGAACATCCCGCTGGATCCCCTCGCGATTGCCCGGGAGAAGGAGGACGAATACCTCGTCCTGCTCGATCGGGTTCAGCCGATCGAGCCGATGGTGGCGTTGGCCCGCGCGCAATGGGGACAACGGCGGATGGCGGTGGCATCGGGGGGAAGCCGACGGGTGATCAGCCGCGTGCTGGGCCATCTCGGCCTCGCTCCGCTCTTCGATGCCCTCGTCACGAACGAGGACGTGACCCGGCAGAAGCCGGCTCCGGACATCTTTCTCGAAGCGGCGCGTCGGATTGGAGTGGCGCCCGCCGGTTGTCGCGCCTACGAGGACACCGATCTTGGCCTGCAAGCGATTCGGGCCGCGGGCATGGAGGCGGTGGACGTTCGCCTCTGGCTCGAGTCGGGCCCGAGGGACTCTGTGGTCCGCTGAGAGCACAGGTTCTCTTGATCAAGGCTCCAGCAAGGCGCGCCTCAGACCCAAACCAATCCCCAGGCATATGAAGAACCAGTCGTCCCTCCCCACCCTTTGTCTCGCGCCTCGCCACTTTGGAGTCCTCGCCGGGGGGAGGGAAGGACTGGAACCGCCGGGACCACGACATGACCGGTTGACCACGCGTTGGCTGCTGCCGGCACGGGCGCCGGTGTGGGCCCTGGTGTGGGCTCTTGTTTTCCTGGGGGTTCTGGCCGGCGATCTGGCAGGGGCAGAGCGCCATCCGAACGTCGCCGCGCGCAAGGAGTTGCCCGAGGGTCAAGGTCTGGCCGTCGCCTATCCTGGCGATGTCCGGATCCGGGAGAACGAATTCGTCGTGTTCGCCGACAACTTCGAGACCGGCGCAATCGGGGAGGGCTGGGACGAGGTGGGGAACAAGAACGGGCGGGTGCTGCAGTGGGTGGCGGCAGACCCGGGCCTTGGCTTGGGGAAGCGCTGTCTGCGGGTCGAGGCTCACCTCGGGCAGGACACAGGGGGAGGGCTGACCCAGTGGTTCGCGTCGGCGCCGGCGGTCTTCATCCGGTTCTACACGAAGTTCGATGAACAGTGTGATTATGTGCATCATTTCGTGACGCTCCGGGCGAACAAGGGCTTGCGCGGCGGTGACAAGTGGAGCGGGTTTGGGGGGGCGGGATTGAAACCCGAGGGGAGCGAGCGATTCTCGACCGCGATCGAGCCGTGGGGCGATTGGGGGCGATGGTCGCCGCCAGGCCGGTGGAACTTCTACAGCTACTGGCATGAGATGGAGGTTTCGAAGGACGGGAAGTACTGGGGCAACTCGTTCGCCGTTCCCGAGGCGCCGCTCATTCCGCGCGGGCGATGGATCTGCGTCGAGTTCATGCTGCGGCATAACACGCCGGGCCAGGCGGATGGGGAACAGGCCTTCTGGATCGACGGCGTGCTGCTGGGGCACTGGAAAGGGATTGCGTGGCGGAAGACCGCGACCCTGGAAGCGAACGCGCTGACTCTCGAGACCTACATCACGGACCGATGGACGAAGAACCCGGTGAACGTCGTGTACTTCGACAACGCGGTGATTGCGCGCCGGTACATCGGGCCCGCAGGGCGCGAGTGACCGGGGGGGCGAAGCCGGCTCCGCGCGGACTGTAATCTGAGTTGCGGCATTACGGGATGGTGGCGACCAGCGTCAAACGGCACGAGGGGCGATTGGCCCACGGCCGCGCGGAGAGGGAACGAAGGCAGCAGGTGCTTGAATTGTTGAATTGTGAGATGTGACCCGGATTATGTGGACTGGACGTAGAACTGGCTGAACTTCGCACCGCCGGAAGCGAGCGCGTCGATTTTCGGCGTCTTGATGTCCGTGCAGCCGTTGAAGCCGACGTCCTTCCAGCCGAGGTCGTCGGCCACGATGTGGACGATGTTGGGTTGCTTGCCGGCCCCAAACGCAGACAGGGCCAGACTGGCGCCCACGAGTGCCGTCAGAGCGGTTTTACGCAGCATTGTTGGTTTCATCTTCCACAACACAGCCGCACGCGTCCTCGGGTAATGCCGCCAAAGGCGATTTGCCGGAAGCAAAAGCCTCCGGGCTCACTCCTTCCGCGCGGATGAGTCGGCCCAACGCGCAACGAACGGAGTCGTCATTGTCCACGATGACTGACTGATGGACATTTGCTCTTTCGACCTAGCCGGAGTGTGCCGGGGCCGGTGTGGCCATTCAAGGTGAAACGCGGCAGGGTGTGGCCGAATTGTCCCCAGCCAGGTGCTTGGTGGTTCTTCAGGGGCTGGTGGGCGGCCGCCCACCGGCCCCTGAATGTGGTCCTCGTTTCCGTGCTACGCGGTCACGATGCTACTCGGGTGCAGGTGCGGAGGCCGACGGTGACGCGTCCACCTCGAATCAGCCGGCGCGGAGGAGTTCGAGCATGGCCCGGTCGAGTTGGTGTCCGCGGAAGGGTTCGTAGGCGACGTCCTTGCGGCCGCTGTCGACGATGCCGAAGCTGCCGCGCAGGTTCCACAGCGCCCAGCCCCAGCCCACTTCCTTCCACAGGTCGAGGTAATCGCGCATCCAGGCGAGGGCCACGGGATGTGGTGTGACGTTGAAGGCGCCCCATTCGCCCACGTGGACGCCCACTCCCTGGGCTGCCAGCGCTTTCCAGGGCTCGATCTGCTCGCGGCGGAGGCGGTCGCGGTCCCAGACATCGCCCTCCTTGAGGCGGAGCGGCCAGGTGGGTTCCTCCCAGTTCTGGCCGCCGACCCAGCTTGCCTTGTGATGGCTGACGCGCATGGGTTGGTAGCCGCGGGTGCTCTGGCCGACCCTGAGGGGTATGAGACGGTGGGCGGGTCGGTTGCCCCAGCGGAGTCCATCGGCGATGATCAACCGATCAGGGTCTTCCGAGCGAATGGCCTTCACGAGACGGTCGGCCACTCTGAAGTAGGCGTCTTCGGTCAGGTCCTTCGGTTCATTGAGCAGATCGAAGCTCAGTCGGCGGTTGGGTATTCCTTTGTAGCGTCGGGCGAAAGCGGCCCAATGCAAGGCGCAGACTTCGAGAGCGTCGTCGTCGGTCCAGAGGTCTTTTGGTTCGGCCGGTGGATTGACGCAATAACCGGGCGCGCGATGGAAGTTGAGGTTGACGTGGACGCCGTACTGGCGGCCGAACTCGACGGCCTGGTCGATGTGGAGCCGCTCGGGTTCCTCGAGGCGGCGCCAGTCGCCGGGCGCGGTCCAGCAGAGATACGACATCGGCAGCCGCAGGAAATTGAAGCCCCATTCCGCCGTCCAGGCGAAGTCCTCCTCGCTCAAGGGCGGGTTGCCGTTGGCGCGCTTCGAGAATTTCTCGAGCAGGTTGAAGCCGCGCCAGCGGGGGAGCTTCGAGGGTGTCGGTTCCGGAAGGCTGGCGTCGCGTCCGGGGCTTTGGGCGGCGGCCTGGGCAAGGGCGTCGAGGTGGGTGGTGGCGGCGACGCCGGCGAGGGTGAGGGAGGAGCGGTGGAGGAAGCCACGGCGGTTCATGGGGTGCAGGATGACAGGGGGATCGCAGGAGGGAAAGGGGATTCCGGCTCTGCACCCTTTTCTTGCCAAGAGGGTCGGGCTTGGACCAGATTCCCCGCAGGAACAACGCGGCGGCAGGGCCGGATCGGCCAGGCAACGGGATGCCGCGGAGAGCGGCATGATCGAGGGCTTATGACCGATTCAGCGCAGGATGGCGGGGCGTCGCCCCGGCGGGTTCGGGTTGGGGTGGTGGGGGCCTCGGGGTATTCGGGCGAGGAACTGGTGCGGCTGCTCCTGGGGCATCCGCATGTCGAGCTGTCGGCGGTGACGTCGCGGCAGTATGCCGGCCAGACGGTGGCCCAGGTGTTCCCGCGGTTCTCGAGTCATCCCGGGGCGCGGGCGTTGGTTTTCAGCGAGCCGAGAGCGGAGGTGCTGGCTCGGGAAGCGGACGTCATTTTCCTGGCGCTGCCGCACGGGGTGGCGGCGGAATACGCGGTGCCGTTGGTGCAATTGGGGTGCCGGGTGATCGATTTGAGCGCGGACTTCCGGCTCCGGCGACGCGAGGTGTACCAGGAATTCTACGGGCATCCGCATCCGGCGCCGGAGATGCTGAGCCAGGCGGTGTACGGTCTTCCCGAGCTTTACCGGGAGCGGATCCGGGACGCGACGCTGGTGGCGGCGGCGGGGTGTTATCCGACGGGCGTGTTGGTGCCGTGGGTGCCGCTGTTGCGGGCGGGTTTGATACGTCCCGAGGGTCTGGTGGCCGACGCGCTGAGCGGGGTGAGCGGGGCGGGGCGGAAGGCGGAGTTGGATTATCTGTTCGTCGAGTGCAACGAGAGTCTGCGACCCTACGCGGTGCCCAAGCATCGGCATTTGTCCGAGATCGAGCAGGAACTCAGTGTTGCGGCGGGCCAGTCGGTGGTGATCCAGTTCACGCCGCACCTGGTACCGGTGAACCGCGGGATTCTGACGACGCTGTACGCGATGCCTGTCGCCGAGGTGCGCGACGCGGCGGGTGCGGCGAAGCTGGCTGAGGCGGTGGGGGCTTGCTACGAGGCGGCGTATGGGCAGGAGCCGTTTGTCCGCCGCTTGTCGGGCAAGGCGTTGCCCGACACGAAGAACGTCGTGGGCACAAACCAGATCGAGTTGGCCTGGCGGGCCGATCCCCGCACCGGCCGGCTGTTGGTCATGAGCGCCGAGGACAACATCGTGAAGGGCGCCAGCGGCCAGGCGCTGCAGTGTCTGAACCTGATGTGCGGCTACCCCGAGACTGCGGGGTTGCTTTAGCCCGGAGATCTCACAGAAGAACTGGTGCGAGGATTTCCGGGCTTTGGCAAAACCGCGCCCTGACTGCCGGAACAGGGGATGAAGCGGCCTCGGGGCACGCACTCTGGTCCAGACACGGCGCAGTCTCCTCCCCTGCCCTCATTGGGGCGCGGTTTTGCATTTCTAGCGAGGCGCGGAAGAGAGGGTGGACAAGCACAGCAGGGTCTTCATGAACCTGAGGACTCGAGCCGGGTCTGAGGCGCGCCTCGCTAGAAAAACGGGTTGTGATCGAGCTCCTCGGCCACGGTGGTGAGGGGGCCGTGGCCGGGGCAGAGGAGGGTGTTGGGCGGAAGGGCGAGGATGCGGTCGAGGATGACCCGCCGGGCGAGGTCGGCCCGTCCGCGCGCATAGCCCATCGAGCCGGCAAAGAGCGTATCGCCGACGACGGCGATCTGGGGCGCAGCGTCGGGCCAGTTGCCCACGAGGTACGTGACGCCGTCGGGGGCGTGTCCCGGGGTTTCGCGGTGGGTGATCCGGAGGCTGCCGAGGGCGATGCAATCGTTGGGGCGATTTCGATGTTCGACCGGGGCCTTGTTGTCACCCAGGTGCAGCCGGGCCTGGGGATGCGCGGTTTGGACAGCCGGCAGGGCGCCGATGTGGTCGTCGTGTCCGTGGGTGATGAAGATATGGCGCAGCGCGAGGGCGTGCTCGCGCAGGCACTCGAGCATGGGTGCGGCGTCGAACCCGGTGTCGAAGAGGGCGGCCTCGCGGGTGACCCTGTCCCAGACAAGATAAGCATTGGCCGTGTAGTCGGCGCCCCGGGTCGAGAAGGCCCGCAATTCGCGCCAGACGCGAAGATCCACGGGCCGGGGGAGCCAACCGCGGGCGAGGTCCCGGATCTTCCGGGGATGGAGGCCAAGAGCCTGGGCGAGGCGGGTCAGATCCGCCTGGGGCGGCCAGGCGCCGGAGGTTTCGGTCTCTTTCAGGGCGAGCGGAGTGATATCAGCCGCCGCCGCCGCGGCCTCGAGGGTGAGGCCGGCGTGGATTCGGCCTTTGCGGAGGACATCGCCCAGGTGATCTTCAAGGTTCACGGTGAAGGAAGGTGGGCTTTGGCGGGCCGGTGCGCAAGCGCACAGCGCGGCGCCCTGTCCGAGCCGCCGCGCAGTGGGGCGGGCTCCGAGGCTGTGGCCGCGGGCGGTGACCGCGGCGGGTGCAAGGGAAAACGCGAGCCGTGCGCGAGCCGCCCTCACCGCGGGCGGCTGCAGAATGAAGCGGCCGCGTCCGTTGGCCATTTGCCTTGACACGGAGAATCCCCTGCCTAGGGTGAACACCGACAAATCGCCTTGAGGATTCTGCCGCTTTCCCATGCACAAGCTTGCTCATCGCCTCTTCGCCTTGCTGCTGTGTGTTGTCATCCCGGAGGTTCTGGGCCAGTGGCTCACTCAGCGGATCAAGCTCGAGCCCGGTTGGAATGCGGTCCATCTCGAGGTCAAACCGGAGCCGGGCGATTGCGCCCGTGTGTTTGCCGGGCAACCGGTCCTGAGCGTGTGGAAGTGGAATCGGCGCTTTTCGACGATCCAGTTTACGGTGGACCCGAACACGCTGTTGCCCGAGGACCCGGACTGGCTGGTCTGGCTGCCGCCGTCGGACCCGCGCGCCTTTCTGAGCCGGCTCGGGGCGCTGCAAGGGAACCAGGCGTATCTCATCAAGGTCGCCGCCAACGCCGCGCCCTTCACGCTCGAGCTCAAGGGACGGGTGATTCTGCCGCGAACCGACTGGTTTCCGCATGGCTTGAATCTGGTCGGATTCCCCGTGCATCCGAACACGCCGCCGACGTTTGCTGAGTTCTTCAAGTTCACGCCTGAGATTGACACGTCCAAGGGATACGCCAACGAGCTGTATCGTCTCGACAGCCGGGGCGTCGGCGAGCGCATCGTCCAACCGGCCCGCGACCGGATGCAGCGGGGGGCGGCTTATTGGATCGGCTGCGCCCAGGCGCCAGCCCGTTTGTCGGCACTGCATCTCACCCCGAGCAGCCTGGATGGGCTCGACTTCGGGAGCTTGCTTGCGCGCAAGGAGTATACGGTGAAGAACGCGCACCCGACGGAGAGCCGCACGGTCAAGCTGCGCCAGCGGCCGTCGGAAGCCCCGCCTGCGACCGGCGGGTTTCCGGAGTTGGCCGGCCCGGTGCCGCTGGCCTATCTATCGAGGAACGCGAGCAACGTATGGGCGTGGGGCGAGTTTCCCGAGGCGGGGCTGTCGCACACGCTGGCGCCTGGCGCCGAGTGGCGCCTGTGGCTCGGTGTCCGGCGCCGGGATTTCGCGCCTTATGCGCCGCAAGGGACGAATGGCGCAACCTACCAGAGCCTTCTCGAGATCAGTGACGGTGCGGAGTCGTTGTTGATCCGGGTGCCGGTCCTGGCGCGGCGGGCGGCGACGATGCTGGCCTCGGTCGGCGGGGAGACGGGTGCGCACCACGAAGACGAGGGCCTATGGGTGGGTTCGGCGACGTTGAACCAGGTGAATGCGCCGGCGTACACGGGCACGGCCCTGCAGGGGACACCCGCCGCCGCGTCGTTCCGGCTGCTTGTGCACGTGGATGCCTACGGCCAGGCGCGATTGCTGCAGCGCGTCGTGTTGGCTTGGGATCCGACGCTGACCGATGCCCCCCATACGAACGGCACGTACGCGCTCTACGCGGACGATCAAACGGTGCCGACGGAAGCCACCGACGTGAAGCGGATCGACTCGGTGGCTTTCCCGGTGATGGCGCCGGTGGCGTTGACGGGGAGCTTCAGCAACGCGCTGACCGGCACGGTGACCGTCGGCTTTGACGCCCCCACGAACCCCTTCCTGCATCGCTATCATCCGATGCACGACAACAAGAACTGGGACTTCGAGGCCCACCCCAACGCGGTGGAAACGCGCACGATTGAACGGAACCTCACGCTTTCGTTTGACGCGGTCACGAATGCCTCCGCGAATCCCTATTACGGCGTGGACCAGTTCACCGGCGTGTACCAGGAGACGCTGACCGGATTGCGCGCCCAACCGGTTCTCGTCCAGGGCGCTTTTGCACTTCAACGCATCAGTCGGATCAATCAACTCATCACCCTACCATGACGGCGAATCCAACTCTGAAATTGAGTTCTCGAACCTGGCGCGGAGACCCTGTGCGGCGTGGTGTGCGCGCGCCATGGGGAATCGCACTCGCCCTGGCGGTCTTGGCGGCGGTGGTGTCCGCGGCGGCGGGCGAGACCGTGCCTGCGGCCGTCAATTACCAGGGCAAACTGACGGACAACCTGGGCAATGCCGTCAAGAGCGGGTACTACGAAATCCAGTTCCGCATCTGGAACGACGCGGTCAAGAGCGACAGCGCGAATTACGTCTGGGGCCGGAAATTTCCGCTGCACGTCGTCACCAACGGCATGTTCAACGTGCTGTTGACGAACGACGGCGAGGTGCCGGGCACTCCCTCGGTCAACAGCATTCTCGATGCGTTTGCCGGGACGGAGCGGTACTTGGGGCTGACCATCACGCGGAATCCGGACGGTGCGATCACGTCACCCGTCGAGATCACGCCCCGCCAGAAGCTGGCCACGGCACCGTATGCGGTGCACGCGCATCAGGCCACCTCGGCGGACCATGCCACCTCGGCCGACAACGCCACGCAGGCGGCCAGCGCCAGTTCGTCGGCGAACGCCGGCAACGCCACCAAGTTCGACGGGATGTCCACCACCGACTTTGTAAAGGTCAAGCAAACAGCGCAGACCATCACCGGCGATCTCACGATCACGGGAAGCCTGAAGGCCAACGGCGCCCTTTTGGTGACTGGCAACACCGCGCTGACCGGCGCCTTGACCGGGAGCAGCATGGAGCTAACAGGCAGTGCGGTGGTCGACAAGGACTTGACCGTCAAGGGGGCGACGAGCGCCACCGGCATGCTGAACGCCAACGGCGGCCTGAAGGTCACCGGCAACGTCCGCTTCGGCAGCGATGCCCCGATCATGATCCGGCGATTTCACCTCGAGGATCAACCGAGCCAGGCTGAAGCCAAGTGGTACAATACGGGGTATTCCACCACCACCTGGTCGGCGGTGCTGGTCGGGTTCAACTGCACCGGAGACTACTGGGAGGGCGGCACCGGTTTGCTGCTGCAGATGATGCTGTATCCGAACGGCAGCGGGGGCACGACGTGGAGGATTCTCTATACCGTTCGTCATCATTCGGACCCTTTGAAAGACATTTACGTGGACGTGATGTTCATCCGCAAGGAGCTCACCTCGGACGACCGGCCGACTTTGCACTACTTACCCATGGAGAACCCCTAGAGTCCTCGACGTGTGGAATATGGAGTCAACAGGTCAAGTTTGGCCCCTGCCGTTTCAGGCCTCGCCACCTTCCGTCGGGGACTCTGCGTTAGCGAGGCGCGGGACAGAGGATCCGCAAACCCAGGGTGGATTCGTGCGACCGACGGCGAGGTTTGGTCTGAGGCGCGCCTTGCGGGTCGCTTCAGTGAATTACCGACCTCGGAACCGCAGGCCGGTCGCCGAGGGAGGCTTTTCGCCAAAGCGGCGCAGACGACTACGGAGTTCGAATACCAGGACCTTCGATTCATGAAACGTGCATTCGCTCGGCGCCGTTGGGGGAGCTGGTCACACGCGACTGCGGCCGCCGCAAGACGGAACCACGTTGGCGTCTCGGCCTTGGCATCTTGGCTGCCTCGGTGCGGGACAACCCGCTGCGGCGTCGGCCGGGCTTGGGTGGCCTGGCGCAAGCGCCTGCCGGCGGTCGCCCTGGTGGCGCTTCTTTGGGGGATGGCGGTTTTCTCCGCCCCCCTGGCTTGTGCGACCGATTACTATCTCCAGACCAGCTACCAGAACTACTCGTTTTCCCCGGGACCGCCCGGCGGCGCCTGCACGAATTACTTCGGGACGAACGCCTCGACGCTGGTCTTTTGCGGGCACATCCTTGGCAACACCAATGCCATCCGGCCATCCGGGGGAGGCTACGGCCTGGACGGATCAGCGTTCGGCCAGCCGGTGGAGAGTCAGCAGGCCGACCTGGCGATTGGGGAAACGATCATCCCGCCTCCCGGAGCGCTGTCGAGCGTGCCGCCGGCCAACTTCGTCCCGGTGAAGTGGGGCGAGAACGAGGCGGCGTATTACGAGTGCACGGAGCCGCACGGAGGCGCGTTTTGGGTGCCATCGACGGGGCAGATCATCGCGGCCCAGGCCAACAACGTCGCGATTGTGTGGGCCATGGAGGGCGGCGCCACCTACCGCCAGGTGGTCAACGTGAGTGGCGTTCCGGTGAAGCGCCCTGCCCGGCTCTTTTGGACTGAGACCCCTTATGATTCGCCGAAGGTCAACATGAGCGGCCTGTTCCCGGTGATCCACTACACGGCTTCCGTGACAGCCCCGGTGCCCCAAGTGACCACCGTCACGAACGGCGGAGTCGTCATCGCGACGACCAACTACACCTCGGGGGTGTGGCTGGACGACTCGAAACAGCTTCGCGCCAAGGGCGTCTCCGGCCTGTTTGTCATCGAGTACTACCAGGAAGGCAGCTACAAGCAGCAGGTCCAACCCGACGGCATCGAAGTGGTCGAGGTGCTGGAGCCAAGTCTTCAGTTGGTCGAGGCCCGTGTCGGGGCGCGACTCAAGCCCGTCGACACGTACTGGGCGGATCTGGATGGGATTGACGGGCTGCTGCCCAACATCACCCACGGCATCAGCGAGGGAACAGCGTATCTCCACACCCAGACCGGCCCGAAAGACAACTGGGTCTTCGCCATCAAGCGCACCTGGAGCGAGCCGTGGACGCTCGAGATCTACTGGCAACACAAGGGCCGGATGGGGGTGTTGTGGCCGTACGAGGTGGACTGGTATTCGTGTGACTGGCCGCCGCACCCGCAGCGCTACGTTTTGGGCGACGATCCTCCGAATGACACCCCTCCCGCGTTGATTCCCGCCACGCTGACGGCAGCCCTGATGGAGGACATGGAACCGCCGCTGCACGCCAACCTTTCGAGCAGCGGACGGTCCTTCACGGCGACCGAGCCCGGCATCTGCCTGCTGAAGTACACCACCGACGACAACATCTGGTTCGAGGTGGTCCAGACCCTGAGGCACACCGACGAGGAGCGCTTCGACCTGGAGCCCGTGGAGTGGCCCATCGGCCGGGAATTGACGCCTGGCGACTACACCGCCCATGCGCTGCGGTTCGACGGTGTGGACGACTACGTGACGGTGAACCAGGGATTCCTGAACGCGCTCACGGATTGGACGGTGGCGTTGTGGTTCCGCGCGGATCGGTTCGGCGACCAGGTGATTTACTCGGAGGGTTGGCCGTCCGCCACGTTCAAAGTGGAGATGGTGGATACCAATGGCACGTTACAGGTCGCTTCGTACAACCAGTCTGCCAGCAGTTGGTCCCGCGCGTACATCACCAACGGCATCATCCGCTCCAACCAATGGCACTGCCTCGCCGCCTCGTACTCGGGGGGCAGTGACACGGGCGGCACGCTGCGGCTCTATCTCGACGACTTCTCCCAGGAGACCAGCCCTTTCCATCGCGTCAAACACGACGGCGTCCTCCAGACGATCATCGGGGCGCAATCGGTGTCCACACCCAACCTGTTCTTCAAAGGCAAAGTGAGCCACGTGCGCGTGTGGAACACCGCCCTCACCAGCGCCCAAGTGCAGACGAATCGGTTCATCATCTACCCCGACACGGCGGATTACCTGATCGCGAACTTCCCGCTCAACGAGGGTGAAGGCGATGTGGTTCACAACCTGGCGGGAGACAACCACGGCACGCTGAAGAACGGTCCCCTCTGGTCCAGCCGGGTCGTCCCCATCGGGCAGTACTGGGGAGGGTTCCCCGGCTACATCCACGTGGCGGAGGGCGACGGCTACAACGTCAACCGCTACGACTATCCGACCGAGGCGGCGCCGGACGCGGCCTCGTACGTATTCGGCGTGAACACCGGGCTGCTGGAAGTCTGGTGGGCCAACCGCAGCCGGCAGACCGGCATGCCCGCCGTCTACTACCCGTCCCGGGTACAGCGCTACGCCAACGTCTGGCCGGCCGACCCGCCGGAGATTGTGATTGCCAGCGGCTTGGGCAGCAGCGGCAACTCGATCAACACCACCGCGGACGCCCTGCAGTTCAGGGGCATCGCTTCGAGCTACGCGCGGGTGCCGGCCAACCCGCTGTTCAACGTCAGCCAGCTGACCGTCGAGACCTGGGTCAACGTCACCAATAGTCAGACCAGTCAACTGTTCGTACACAACAACGGCCAGTTCTACCTCGGGGCCGAATCGGGACAGGTGCTGGCGCTGGTCTATGTCAGTTCAGGATATTACAAGAAGTACTTTGGAGTGATGCCCACCAACACCTGGACGCACTTGGCGCTCGTGTACACCGGCTACGGAATCGATGCCTACATGAACGGCCAGCACATCTACTACCTCAATACAGTTAACGAAGCGCTTCGGAGCACGACCTCCGACATCTACATTGGCCGCGCGGCGTGGGACGGCAATTACACCCTGGGTGCGATGGGCGAGGTGCGGATCTGGAACACGGCCAGGACCGCGGACGAAATCGCCGCCACCTGGCACACGGCTTTATCGGGCCAGGAAGCCGGCTTGGTCGCCTACTACCCGTTCGCCCAGACCGAGGATCCCTATCATCTGCGCGACTCGGGGCCGTACGGCCTCCACGGCACGATCCAGAATGCGGACTGGATCTCGTCGGCCCGGGTGATGGCGGTGGCGGCTCCGGTGCTTTTGAGTTCCCCTTCGATCTATTTCCAGAATGACCCGGCTCTGCCGGGCTACAATCCCAACGAGGAGCATGCGCTCATCCTGAGCGGCGTGGCGTATGCCCTGCGCGACGATCTCAACACGGCGACTTCGTCCGAGCCGTACGTGCTGGTCGACTGTCTGGATCCCGCCACGGGCCGCCCGGCCATGGAGACCTTCCAGGTGCTGCGCACGAATGAGTTTTACACGTTCGATCGCCCGGGCATTGCCGGCAAGGCCATCACTCCCATCATGCCCTTGAGCGCCATGCCCCTTTGTAGCAAAACCGACTCGCTGAACAAGCCGCCGGCCTGGCGCGATCGCAAGTTGAGCTGGTGGGCGGTGTCGGCCGGCGATGACGGCGGACCCGCGGATACGGTCATGCAGTTCTACTATCCGATGCAGCCGACGTTCTATTTCCCGGAAGTGGCGGCCGACGCCCAGCCCGCTCCGGGCCAGGAAGTGCCCTGGCTACCCGATCCCTTTGACGACCACGGCACCGCCGGCACGCCCCTTTCGGTCACGTATCACATCGTCTGGCCCGAGGAGGTGCCGGAGCTGAAGCTCGGCCAGACGCTGACCCTCCCCACGCACGGTCTGCCGGACATCTGGAACCAGCTCAGTGTGGACGTCGAGTACGACCAGTCAGAACGTACGACCAAGCGCCCCAGTGTCACCCTTTTTGACCCGATCGCCGACCGCGAGGTGAGCCTCGCCTACGACGTTGTCAAGGAGATGATCAGCGCCGGTCTCGCCCGGCAGGAGACCACCAGCTCCCGCATCCGCTTCCCCGACCTGCCGCCCTCCCTCTACCCGCGCATCTTCTTCGACCACAATCGCGGCGACAAGCTGGTGCTCGAAGGCCAGCGGATCGAGACGCTGACCGGCGACGGTTATCTGCTGCTGAACCTGCTCGAGAACTTCGAGAAAGCGGCTGCCCGCGACATGGCCAACAGCCTGGATGCGACGCCGCGCACCGCCTGGAACACCGCCATCGAGGCTTTGCCTGGCGATCTATTGCTGCTCGAGAAAGACACGGCCTACGTCAAGGCCGCCCTGACCGCCCGGCTTACCAACGGCGTGGGCTATGTCACGCTGGCTTTCAACAACAGCACCGACACGCGCCAGGTTCCGTCCGCGCAACCCGTCTCGCTCAACGTGATCAAGGTGGTGCCCGAGCTCTATTCGGGCGAGCTCGAGGTCCTCTTCCCGGACGACGCGCTGGCCGAGCAACTTTCGCTGCGGTACAGCGCCGATCTGGCGGGGATGATCGAGGAAGTCGAGTTCCAATGGCGCTGGACCAACCCGCTGGGGGGCTTGATCCCCGACGAGGATTTCGAGGGCAGCAACTGGTTCACGTACGGCGCGGGAACCGCGACCAACGCCAACGAAGTCATGATCACTGGGGCGAGCGACTTCACGCTGTCGGACCACTACTTCGCCGTTCGCTATCGTCCGCTCGATCAACAGGGTCCCACGGGCGCCACGTGGAGCGAATGGACCTACAACCTGGCTCCGGGCTGGGTCAAGCGCGCGATGACGGGCATCAACCCCTTTGTGCAGATGTTCACCAACATGGTGGACAACGCCGTGGACACCCGGGTGACGATGATCAGCCAGGCGGGCGGACCGTACGAGGGCGACGTAGCCCTGAACCTGAACGCCGCCAGCTCGAGCGGGCTGATCGCGGTTTACCAGACCATCTTCAACCGCGCCAAGGCCTTCGGCTTCGCCACCGGCACCTCGGATCCCAACTTGAACCAGACCCTGCTGTTCGCTGCCAGCCGGCTGCACGACCTCTACATGCTGCTGGGGAACGAGGCGTATGCCGACGCCCAGGATCCGACCGTGGCCTACCCTTTGTCGTTAGCCCAGGACGAGCACGGCGCCGAGGCCACGTCCATCTTCCCGTTCATGAACCAGGTGCCGAGCCTGCTCGAAGAGGAGTTGGCCCTGCTCCGCGGCCGGGACGACACGCTCGAGCCGTCGGTCGAGACCTCGCCGATCTACAACCGGCTGATCTGGAATTTCACGGCGGGAATCAACGGCGGCGAGGCGGCGTATGCCTACAACTACAACATCCTGGGTGCGCCGACCAATGCTGTCGGCGCCATTCTGGCCGAGGACGCCAAACGTCTTTATCCGCAAGGCCATGGCGACGCCTGGGGCCATTACCTGAGCGCGATCAGCCCCTACTACGACCTGCTGTCCTACGCCAACTTCGGCTGGCACACGGAGCCGGAGGCGACCCTGCTCGGCAACGCCCCCGTCAGTGTCGATTACCTGGACGAACAGAAGTTCGCCGAGACAGCCGCCGCCCGCGCCCGCACCGGCGTCGAGATCGTCAAGCAGACGTTCCGCCAGCGTTACTCGGAGGACCCCAGCGGTCGCGTCCCGGGCTACACGGACAGCGATGCGGAGCGCGCCTGGGGCTTGGGCGATTGGGCCAGCCGCGCCGGGCAGGCGGCCTACTACGATTGGGCGGTGGCCAACTCGCTGATGCTCGAGAACATCACGCTGATGTCGCAGGTTGGCGGGGCCAACCAGCCGCCGGAAGGCATCCAGAAGATCGACCGCGCCTCGACTCCGGAGCTGCGCGAGATTGCCAGCGGCCTGCGCGACATCCAGAACCAGGTGGACAGCGCGAACGGCGGGGTGAACCCGCTCGGGTTGGCCCGCAACGTTGTCCCCTTCGACATCGATCCGGCGGCCATAGACGCGGGGCAGACCCACTTCGAGCAACTCTATGATCGCGCTCTCCAGGCGGTCTACAATGCCTGCGTGGCTTTCGACCATGCCCGCAGCGCCACCCGCGAGCTGCGGGCGCAGTCCGATTCGCTGTACGACCTCGAGGAATCGCTGGCCCAAAACGAAATCGAGTACCACAACCGCCTCATTGAGCTCTACGGCTATCCCTATCCGGACGACATCGGCGCCGGGAAGACCTACCCCCAGGGCTATGACGGTCCGGACCTGATCAACTGGCGGATCCTTGACCTCGAGAACCTGCTGGTCAACCCGCCCGCGGCTGACGCGGAACCGATCGAGGTCGAGGTCCGCAACCTGGTCTTCCTGCCCGGCAGCGACTTCGAGGGGCGCGAATACGAGGACTATATCGACCTCGAGCACGAGACGGATACCTCGACCCATGTCGTGGGGACGATCACCGTGTATGCCAATGAGGACGGCCTCCAGGTGAAACCGGACACGTGGGTTGGCCACCGGCCGGCCCAAGGCGAACTGCAGCTTGCGCTGTCGGATTACGTCCAGGCCTGGTATGCGCTCGAGGCGAAAATGAGCGAGTACGACCAAGCGCTCACCGAGCTGGAGACCGACATCGAACACCGGTTGGCGGACTACGAGCGCTACCCCGGGGAATGGAAGGAAGACGAGGAGACCAAGGCCGCCGAGAAGGCCACGATCATCGCCGTGACTTCGCTCAAGGGGGTGGCGCGGGCGATCGATTTGGCCGCCAAGGCCATCAAGGAAATCGGCCATAAAGGGGCCGAGGCCATGCCCGACATCGAGATGGGAGTCATCGCGCCGTTCCCGGTCGCCGAGACCGAAGTCGCCACCAAACCGGCCGTCAGCGTGCCGGTCGAAATCGCCTACTGGGTCGCCCGAGCCAGCGCGGCCATCCTCGAAGACGCGGCGGAAGCGACGGAGGCGGCGCAGAAGGTCAAGAACGTCAACCTCGAGAAGCTGCTCAAGAGCAACGAGTACTACGACCTCTTGCGCTTCAACACGGCCGAGACGATGGACAAGCTCAAGAGCCAGTATGCGAGGCAGGCTGAGCTGTTCGCCCAGGTCGAGTCCCTCGCGCAGAGCTATCAACGCGTTGCCAAGCTCCTCGCGGAAGGGCAGCGGCTGCTCGCCGAGCGCGGCCAGACGCGCGTTCGCGCCGCCCAGCGCATTCAGTCGCAGCGCTACGCGGACCTCTCCTTCCGCATCTTCCGCAACGATGCCCTGCGCCGCTACCAAACCACGTTCGACCTCGCCGCCCGCTACACCTATCTGGCCGCCAAGGCCTACGACTTCGAGACGGGGCTGCTGTATTCGGACACGTCAAAGACCGCGGGCAGCCGTTTCCTCGAAGACGTGGTTCGGGCGCGTCTCCCGGGCCGGTTCTACGTCTGGCTGGGCACGCCGATGGCCGGCGGCGTTGAGGGCGAGCCCGGTCTGGCCGATGTCCTGGCGCGCATGAAGGCGGATTGGGACGTGGTCAAAGGCCGGTTCGGCTTTAACAACCCGGATAACGAAAGCAGCCGGTTCTCCTTGCGCAGCGAGCTGTTCCGGATTTCGCAGTCGACCAGCAGCGATGCCACATGGGCTCAGGCGCTCGAGAATTGCAGGGTGTCGGATTTGCATCAGGTTCCCGAGTTCCGGCGGCATTGCCGTCCGTTCACCGACACCACCAACGTCGAGCCCGGACTTGTCATCGAGTTCCCCACCTTCGTCATGGCCGGCAAGAACTACTTTGGGCAGGACCTTGCGGGCGGCGACAACGCCTACGATGCCAGCCATTTCGCCACCAAGATCCGCTCCGCCGGCGTCTGGTTCAGGAGCTACAATGTCACTTACAACACCAACATCACCGGCGCTGGACTGGCCAACGAGCCCCGGGTCTATCTCGTGCCGGTGGGCGAAGACGTGATGCGTTCGCCTACGGGAGGCGCCACGGCGTTGCGGCACTGGACGGTTCTCAACCAGGCCCTGCCGCTGCCGTACAACGTCGGCGGCGCCGATCTCGACGATCCGGATTGGATTCCGGTGATCGATTCGCTGCGCGAGCCGCTGGCGGGAATCCGGCGGTTTGCCTCGTTCCGTGCGTATCACGACAAGGGCCAGTTCGACGAGGCCGAGACGCACAACAACGGGCGCCTGGTGGGGCGCTCGGTCTGGAACACCCGCTGGCTGCTCATCATTCCGGGCCGGACCTTGCTCGCCAATCCCGCCGAGGGCCTCGAGCGCTTCATCCACGGCTCGCTGGTCAACGGCGTCCGCGACGGTAATGGCGTGGATGACATCCTCATCTACTTCCAGACCTACTCGATCGGCGGCGACTGACGGGGGGGACGCGAGTTGAGTGTAGCATCGAGAAACGAGAATGGAAGACCAGGCGCAAGGACCCGACATGTTACAGAGTACGTCACTATGAAGAACTGCCATCGTCATTCGACGCTGCTCGGGCTCGGCTTGGGCGTGGCGCTTCTCGCGTCACCGGGCCACGGCGGCGTGCCCCAACCCCTGTGCGTCTTCTATGGCCAGGCCCGCGACGGCTTCGGCCTGCCCTACCGCGAGAACGCCAACGTCATCCTGCGTCATGGCACCAACGAAGTCGCCCGGCAGACGATCCGCGGTTCGCTCGCCCCCGGCGTGAATTTCGCCCTTTATGTCCACTTGGATGACGGCCGCGGGACCAAGCCCTACTCGAACCGCGCCCTGCGCACCGGCGACCGCGTCTCGATTGTTGTGAGCGACGGCGAGGGCGAGAAGACGATCCTCGAGAGCGCCACCGTGCCCCCGGTGGGCCAACCAGGCGACCTCATGCTGCTCAATGTCACTGCAGCCCGGGATGACGATGGCGACGGCCTACCGGACCTCTGGGAATGGGAGCTGATTGCCTGGTCGGACGGCGCGCTGGGCGGTCTTTGGGACGTTGATGGCGGCGATGACTTTGACGGTGATGGCATGTCCAACCTCGAGGAGTATCGGGCTGGCACGTTCGCATTCCTGGACTACGATGCTCTGCTCGTCGAGGAACTCATCCCGGCGGGCGGTGGACGGCTGCGTCTCACGTTCCTGAGCGTGCCTGGCAAGACGTACAGCGTCCGTTGCGCCGCGGATCTCAACGGGAGCGACTGGCAGGCGTGCGCGTTTTCGTTGAGCGATACCGGCCCGCTCCAAACGACGCCGGCCGAAGGTGATGGCGGCTGGTTCTCGGTCTATACCCCCATCGGGGAACCCACGCGCTTTTACCGCCTGGTCGCCGAATGAACGTCACGCTCGCCATCGTCCTGGCCGCCGCCCTGTCAGCCTCCGCGGCCTCGGTCTGCGCCGGCGCGTTTTCGTGGAAGGACGACGCGGATGACGACGACTATTCATTGGGGCAGTACATCGGCGTCAACGCAGGCAACGGATTCGATGCGTGGATTCTGCTCGAAAAAGGCTCCACGGCAGATGGGGCAAGCTACTTGGCCGGACAGCCATTTCACCCCGAGCAACCCGCGATCGAAGGCGCTTCTTCGTGGGGCATGAATGGCACCCAGATGGTCGGCCGGGGGCTCGAACAGCCTGTGCCCGTCGGGACGTGGACCTTTCTGGCCGCGCATAACGTCGCCAACATCTTCGATTCGGGCTTCTCCGGCTTCAACCTGAGGTCTTTGAAGACCTCGAGCGACGGCTTGTGGCTCTTCACGGAGAGCGAACTCCTCCGCTTCGGGTTCAACGACGACCCCTACACGGGCGAGCAGGGCATCTGCTATTCGCTCGATCCGGATTCCGGCTACGTTTATCTGGGTGGGCGCGATTGGATAGGAACGACGCTCGAGTACTCGGTGAGCTGGCAGCCTTCGGGCGGAGTCACCCAGTACTCGCTGTCGGTGAAGAACCTCGACACCGGCGAGACGCTCGAAGAAACGATCTTCGCGACAAGCGCGCACCCGCCGGTCGAGATGCTTGGCACGGCCATTTTCGGCGCGAACAACGCCGAGACCATCACGTTCGACACGTATTGGGTCGTTCCGGAACCGGCGGCAGCGGTGCCCGTGCTGGCCGTTGTTTGCCTGGCCGCGGCGCTGTGCCGCCGGCTGCGTTTTGTCCGCGTCCGGCTCCGGCGGTGAGGCCGGTCGCCACGCTGCGCTGGCGCTGTGGCGCGCGAAGTGAGGGCGCCGGAAGTCGATTTCTCTGTCCGCAGTTGCCTTGTCCACCCGCCGCCCAATCTGCGTCCCGCCCTGAATCGGTGCGGCACTCCCCCAGTCCCTGGTCGCGGGGTGACCAATCACCTTCGCCCAGGCTGTAGCCGCGGGCGTTGAGCGCGGCGGGTGCGGGGGAAGACGCGAACAGTCCTCGAGCCGCCCTCACCGCGGGCGGCTACAGGACCAAGCCTGGTCCAGCCCAGGAGGTTGAGGAGCAGGGGACGCTTACGCGCGGATTTGGGCTTGCGATCCGTGCTTGCCACGGGGGGTGAACCGGCTATGGTGAGGGGCGTAGCCATGAAAGGACTGTCGGGTGACGAACCCGACTCGATTCTGTTCGTGATGCGAAGAGAGTTCAGAGAAGAAACCAACCATGAAAACACCCAAGTATCTGTGCGCCGCTGCGGCGATCGCGGCGGGCGCAACCGTGCTCGCTGCGGACGTGCGTTTGGGCCTGGTCTCGTATTGGCCGTTGGACGAGATCACCGCCGACTGGTTCAACACGGTCGACGTGGTTTCGAACTACGACCTGGTCCTGGTCGGGATCGATCCGTCGATGGTGGTGGCCGGCAAACGGGGGAACGCGATCCAGTTCGATGGGACGACCACGGTGGCCTATCGGACGTCGTATGACCCGGATGAGCGGCTGCCGGTCTCGAAGAGCCGTTATTACACGGTGATGTTCTGGGTCAAGGGCGCGGCCGGCCAGAGCGACCGTCGTGTGTTCTCGGAGAGCAACTGCGAACTGGGGGACAACGATCCGCTGGTGAACATCGGGACCCACAACACGGGGGCGGATGGCACGGTGGATCTCTTCTTCCGGAACAGCACCGCCGGGGTGCAATTGAACCACATTCACTCCCCGGGGACGGCATACGACGGCACGTGGCATCACGTGGCGCTGGTCGAGGCCAACGGGGCGTTGACCCTCTACATCGATGGCGTGGTGGATCTGACCCGGACGTACGCCCGGGAGGCGAACCCGATTCAGGACACGACGTCGATTGGCGGCATCGTGCGTGGCGCGGGCGGGTCGAACATCGGGGCCCGGTTTGCCGGGACCATTGACGAGGTGGCGATCTGGGAGCGCGCGTTGACCCAGGCGGAGGTCCAGGACGTGATGAACAACGGCATTGCCACGCCGGTGCCGGCTCTGGGGCCGTTTGTGAACGTGGCTCCGGTTGGGGCCGACAACCTGCGCGTGGGTGACCGCTACACGCTGACCGCGGCGGTGGGAGGCGTGCGTCCGCTGACCTATCAGTGGCTCAAGGGCGGCGAAGCGATCGCCGATGCCACCGCCACGACGCTGACGCTGACAGGGTTGCAGACGACGGACTCGGGTGAATACCTGCTGCGTGCTGAGAACACCGAAGGCGCGGTCGAGGCATCGGCGGCACTGGTGGTCAGCGAGCAGGCCTCGAGCCTGACGAACCAGGTGGTGGCGCTGTGGCGGTTGGACGAGGTGCAGGGCACGAAGACGCCCGACCTTGTCAACAGCTACGACATGACGCTGGTGAACCTGTCGGCATCGGATCTGGTAGCGGGCAAATGGGGCAACTGCATGCATTTTGACGCTGCGCGTCAGACGATGCTGAGCCGGATTGACAACGAGGGGGAACTTCTTCCGATCAACCAGTTCAACGAGTTCTCCGTGTCGCTGTGGGTCAAAGGCGTTGTCCGGGCCGACGACGGCACAATTCTGCAGACGGACCGGCGCGTTTTCTCGGAGGGCTGGACGACCAACACGACGCCATTGTTTAACATCGGGACGCACAACAGCAGCACGGCTCCGGACGGGACCGTGGACACGTACATCCGGTCCGATGGCAATGTCACGAGCGATCATCAGCACACGGTTGGCGTTGCGTTTGACGGCGTGTGGCACCACATCCTCTACACCCAACAGGAACTTGGCGGCTCGCTGGTGGGCAATGTCTTCATCGACGGCGTGCTGGACGCCAATCCGGCGCGGCCGGTGCGTCCGCTGACGCTGAACACGACGACGATTGGGGGGATCCTGCGCAACACGGCATCGGCGTGGTACACGGGGGAGATTGACGACGTGGTCGTGTGGCAGCGGGCATTGACGGCGGGTGAAGCGATGCTGCTGGCGACCGAGGCGATGCCGACGCCGCCGGCGAATCTGCCGCCCTTGGCGGTTGCCAGCTTCAGTTCGAGCATGCCGTCGGTGGTGCAGGGGGACTCGGTGGTCCTCGCCTGGGATGTGAGCAAGTCGGCGACGCAGATCGTCATCGACAACGGCGTGGGCGACGTGACGGCGTCGACGACCGCGGGTGCGGGGACGGCCACCGTGACGCCGGCAGCCACCACCACCTATAAGCTGACGGTGAAGCGGGGGACGGAAGAGGTCACCGCCAATGTCACGATCACCGTGCTCACCGGCGTTGCCGCCAATTGGACGGCGTTGGACACCTTCGACGAATACGCGGTCGGTCCGCTGGCGGGGACGGGTTGGTGGAGTGACACCGGCGGGAGCATCGCCCGGATCGAGGACTTGAACGGCAACCGCCTGATGCGGACTGCGAGCACGGGCACGTTGCTCCCGATGGGATCCCTCGAGGTGACTGAGGGTCAGGAGCGGACGCTCTTTTTCCGGATGTTGGTGCGTGAGAACCCGACGTCGGCCTTCCGGCAGGTGGTGGGGCTCACGGACAAGAACATCCGCAATCACGGGGATGCCGACGACAACATCGGGCCGGCCGTCCATCCGAACTTCGACACGGCGGCGCCGCCGTGGTTCCTGGGCGTGATACCCGGCGTGGGCGGGACGATCGAGTACGCGGCAGATCCCCTCGAGACGGGGGCGCTCTACGCAATCTGGATCGACATCAAGAACACCCCGCTGCTGGATCCGCTCGTCAACGACGTGTTCTCGGTCTACATCAAGAAGGACGGCGACGCCGAGCGGACGCTGTTGTTCCAGGATTACATGAGCGATCGCGATCCGGTGACCCCGGATCCGGTGTTGGGGCCGATGATGCCGAACCTGAACAAGCTGATTGTCACCGGCAACAACGCGGCGAGCAGCATCTGGTTCGACGACTTCTTCATCAGCAAGTCGGGCTACAACGCCACGGAACCGGCGCCGTTCAACACCGGGGGGCCGCCGACGGTTGCGATCGCGAAGGTCGGCGGCGAGGTGGAAGTGACGTGGAGCGGCGGCGCTCTCGAAGCCGCCGGCAGCATCATGGGTCCGTGGGATCGGCTCGATAGCGGCATCACGTCGCCGTACCGGCCGACGCTGGATGCGGGCGCGACGTTCTACCGCGTGGTCCGCTAACCGTTGGAGGCGGCGTCTGGCCCTTCGCGGGGCCAGACGCCGTTCGCCTATGAACCAGCAACCATCAGGCGGTTCCGGGCCTGCCGTTCGGGGGAGGGGCGGCGAAGCCGAAGGAAGGCCCTGCCCTGAGCGAAGTCGAAGGCCCTGCCCTGAGCGAAGTCGAAGGGCTGCCCTGATCGGAGTCCAAGGGTTCACCCTCATCGAGTTGCTGGTCGTCATTGCGATCATAGCAATTCTGGCGGGCATGCTTTTGCCGGCGCTTGCGCGGGCCAAGGAGAAGGGGAAGCGAGCGACCTGTTTGAACAACCTGCGGCAGATCGGCATCGGCATGACCGTGTACGCCGGGGACAACGAGGACAAGGTCATCGAGGCGCGCTACGGCGAGGTTCAGATCTGTCTGAACCCTCCGGAGCGAGGCGCAGCGGCGACGATCGGGCTGGCGATCACGACCAACAAGTCCACGGGCTCGATCTGGACATGCCCCAACCGGCCGACCTTTCCGACGTACGAGGCGGACTACGACCAATGGGTGATTGGGTATCAGTACTATGGCGGGATTGCCACCTGGAAGAACCCGGCCGGGTCGTTCAAGTCCCGGAGCCCGATCAAGGCGTCGACGTCACAGCCCACATGGACACTCGCGGCGGATGCGATCATGAAGATCGACGGCGTCTGGGGTGGCGGTCGGGATAGCGCGTTCAAGGACATGCCGCCCCACCGTCGGGTCGGCAAGAAGCCTGACGGGGGGAATATGCTGACGATGGACGGTTCCGCTCGCTGGGTGAAGTACGAGCGGATGTTGTTCATACACAGCTGGAGCCCCGGCGGCGATCGGGACGCCTATTTCATCCAGGAAGACCTCGGGCCCGACATCGAGAAGAACATCGAACGTCTTCGGCCCAAGCCGTGAGGGGCCGGTGCGTCGGTGCGTCGGGTAGGGCGCGCTGTCCCCAGCGCGCCGCAGCAAAAACCGGTTCGCCCCAAATCCGCGCGCAAGCGTCCCTTGCAGGGTCTTCATGAACCTGAGGACTCGACTGGGTCTGAGGCGCGCCTCGCTAGCCAGCGATCTTCACAGCGGCGGAAGACGGGCGAGGATCCGGGTTCGCGCAACGCTCTTGGCGGCTTCATGGGGTTGACCTATGCTCCGGCCCTGGTGCGTATGCGGAGCGATGGGATTCTCGAGATGGCGGCTGCGGCGGTGGTCGTCGGGCTGATGCTCCTGTTCGAGGCGGGGTGCTCGAGACAACCCTCGGTCGAGGCGGTTCTGGCTGCGGCGAGAGCGGCGACGGACAAGGCACCGCTGAACTTGCGTCAGCCGCTCGACGGGACGTTGTTCCCGCGGGACATCGCCCCTTGCGCGTTCGACTGGGAGGAGCACGCGCCCGGCGTGGGCCTTTGGCTCGTGGTGTTCGAGTTCGGCGACGGGGGCGAGCGGCGCGCGATCTTCAGTCGGCGTCCGGAATGGACACCGGAGGCGGGGGCGTGGGAGGAGATCAAATCGCGGGCGGTGGGCAAGGAGGCGACGGTGACGATATGCGGGCTCGAGCGGGGATTGCCGGTGCGTGTGCGGTCCGAGGGGAGGATTCGGATCCGGACCTCGGAGGATCCGGTGGGAGCGCCGCTGTTCTACCGGGAGGTGAACCTCCCGTTCTTCGAGGCGGTGAAGGACCCGACGCGGATCCGTTGGCGGTTTGGCGCGGTCAGCGATCCGAATCCGCCGCGGGTGGTGCTGGAGCATCTGCCGGTGTGCGGCAACTGCCATTCGTTCTCGAGGGATGGCCGCGTTTTGGGGATGGACGTGGACTATGCGAACAACAAGGGGTCGTATGTGGTGACGGCTGTGGCCCGGGAGATGGTGCTTTCGGCCGAGGATGTGTTCACCTGGGATGCCTTTCGGCCCGAGGACCGCCGGCAGACGTTCGGCCTGTTGTCCCAGGTCTCGCCCGACGGGCGGGCGGTGATCAGCACGGTCAAGGACAAGTCGGTCTTCGTGCCGAAGCCCGATCTCGCGTTTTCCCAGTTGTTTTTCCCGATCCAGGGGATCCTGGCTGTGTACGACCGTGAGACTCGGACCTTCGAGTCGCTGCCGGGTGCCGATGATCCGGCGTATGTGCAGAGCAATCCGGTCTGGAGCCCGGACGGTCAAACGGTGGTCTTTGCGCGTGCGCCGGCGTACCGGTTGCGGAACCTCGAGGCGGAGGGCAAACTGCTCTTGAGCGAGGAGGACTGCGCGGAGTTCTTGCGCGAGGGCAAGGAATTCCGGTTTGATCTTTATCGAGTGCCGTACTCGGGGGGGCGCGGCGGCAGGGCCGAGCCGCTGGCGGGCGCCTCGCGCAACGGGCGCAGCAACTTCTTCCCCCGGTATTCACCGGACGGCCGCTGGCTCATCTTTTGCCAGGCGCGCAGCTACATGCTGCTGCAACCGGACAGCGAGCTGTACATCATCCCCGCCGGGGGGGGCGAGGCGCGGAGGCTGTCCTGCAACACGGTCCGGATGAACTCGTGGCACAGTTGGTCGCCCAACAGCCGCTGGCTCGTGTTCGCGTCCAAGGCGGACTCGGTTTACACGCAGCTGTATCTGACACACATCGACGAACAGGGTTCGAGCACGCCGCCCATCCGGCTCTCGCGGTTCACCGGCCCGGACCGGGCCGCCAACATCCCTGAGTTCGTCCATGCGCCGTCCGATGCGATTGTGCGGATCCGCGAGGCTTTCCTGAACGACGTCTCGCACGCTCGGGCGGCCTACGTGCTCGAGGTCATGGGCGACCACGACCGGGCGATCGCGGAGTATGAGAAAGCGCTGGCCATCAACCCGAGGAACGTGCAGGCCCACCAGCGCCTCGGTTTCCTGCTGTACCACGTGAAGCAAGACGACGTGCAGGGTCTTGCCCATACCACCGAGGCGCTGCGGCTCGATCCCCGGGACGGCTGTGCGCACTACGATCTGGGGATGGCGCTGCGGCACCGGGGCGACATCGAAGGGGCGATCTCCGAGCTCGCCGAAGCGGTGCGGTTGCTGCCGCGAGGGTTTGATCGGCGCTACAATCCCGCTGACCTGCGCTGTTCCCTTGCCGATGCGTTGCTGGCCAATGGCGAGGTGGAGAGGGCGCTCCCGATCCTGGCCGAGGTGCGGCAGGGCGAGGACCGGCATCCGCGGGCGAACTACCTGACGGCGCTGGCCCTGGCCGCCCAGGACAAGCCGGACGACGCCCTGCGGCATTTTGCGGTGGCGACTGCGGGGCAACCGGGGCTGGATGTTTCGCCGGACCTGCACGCGATGCTGGCTGCCAGTCTGGCCGGGCGCGACCGGTGGTTGCCGGCGGTGGCGAGCGCGGAGCGCGCCCTCGAACTGGCCAGGGCCTGCGGCGACACCCAGCTCGCGGCGAGCCTCGTCCGGCAGATCGAGGACTATCGTCGGCGTGCGGAACCGAGCCGGTGACGGCAGACGGGTCGGCGGTTACTGGACGAGGGTACGGGCTTTCTCGAGCGCGTCGGGGAGGCGATCGACCTCCTTGCCGCCGCCGCGGGCGTTATCGGGTCGGCCGCCGCCACGGCCGCCGACGACCGGGGCGATCTGGCTGATGATTTTCCCGGCTTGAACGCGGCTGGTGTAGGCGGGCGTGACGGCGGCCACGAGCGTGACCGCGCCTTCGGCAATGCCGCCGAGGACGATGAGGCCCTCGAACTGGCCCTTGAGCTCGTTCACCAGACCCTGGAGGGCATCGCCGTCCGCGACCCCGAGGTTTTCGATGATGGACGGCACGCCGCGGAGCGATGTTGCGCGGGCGAGGAGCTCTCGGGCCTGGGTGGCGGCCTGTTTCTGTGCCAGGGCGCGGATCTGTTTCTCGAGGTCTTTCTGTTGGGCCAGGAGGTTCTCGAGGCGTTTCTCGAGCTCGGTGATCGGGGCGTTGACGCGGCCCGCCACGGCGCGGAGGAGGGCGCGCTCTTCGGTGGTGCGGCGCCAGGACTCGAGGCCGGCGATGGCCTCGATGCGCCGGACGCCGGCGGCGATGGCGTTTTCCGCAACGACGCGGAACAGGCCGATCTCGCCGGTGGCGTGGCAGTGGGTGCCGCCGCAGAGCTCGATCGAGTAGCCGTCGAGGTGCGTGGGGCGGCCGCCGATCTGGACGACGCGGACCCAATCGCCGTATTTCTCGCCGAAGAGCTGCATGACGTCGTGCCGGTCCTTGACGTGGTTGTACTTGGCCTCGACCCAGGTGATGGGGGCATTGTCGAGGATCCGCTCATTGACCAGGCGCTCGACATCGGCGAGTTGATCGGGGGTGAGCGGGGCGTGGTTGAAATCGAACGTGAGCTTGTCCGGGCCGACGAAGGAACCCTTCTGGGTGGCGTTGGGGCTGACCACTTCGTGGAGGGCCCAGTGGAGGAGGTGAGTCACGGAGTGATGGCGCTGGATGGCTTGGCGGCGCGAGCGATCGACGGTGAGGACGACCTGGCTGCCCAGCGTCGGAAGGTCGAGGTCGGCGGCATTCTCCGGACTGGGCACATCGAGCAAGTGGAGCCAGGTATCGCCCATTTTCTGGGTATTGACAATGCGCCAAAGCTGGCCGCCGTGGCTCAGCTCGCCGGTGTCGCCGACCTGACCGCCCATCTCGGCGTAGCAGGCGCTGGTGTCGAGGATGACGGCGGTCTGGTCTTTGAGGCGCACGACTTCGAGCACGCGGGCGGGGGTCTCGAGGGTGTCGTAACCGACGAACTGGGTCGGGACGGTAGTCTCGACTTGGGAGAGCTCGACGACTTCGCGTTTTTGGGCAGCCCTCGAGAGGGCGCGCTGTTCCGCCATCAGGCGGTCGAAGCCGGCGGTGTCGACGGTCAGGCCCCGTTCCCGGGCCATGAGCTCGGTGAGATCGAGGGGGAAGCCGTAGGTGTCGTAGAGCAGGAAGGCGGCATTGCCGGAAACGAGGCGGGCATGAGCAGGGACACGTTCCGCGGCACCCTTGAGGGCGAGGGCAGTGGCATTCCATTCCGCCTCGACGCTGGCGTCGAGGAGGGGGGCGAGCTCGGCCTGTTTACGGGCGAGGGAGGCGAACTCGGCCTGGAGATTCGAGCCGAAGCGCCGGATATGGCTCTCGGGGAAGGCGAGGAGTCTGCGGCCGGCGTCGTGGCCGAGCCAGGTGGTGCCGATCAAGCGCGGGGCTTTCGCCAGGTCGCGCGCGATGGGCTCGGTGGCATCCTGGACGGCGGTGATGAAGCGGGAGATTTGCTCGAAGACATCGAGGCCGGCGTCGAGGGTTTTGTTGAAGGCTTCCTCTTCCAGGCGGATGACCTCCTGGACGTGGGCCTGGCGGGCGCGGATTTCGGGAAAGACGTCGCCGAACGAGTCAGCGAGGACGGGGACCAGCTTGTAGAAGAACGGCTCGTGAAAGCCGAGGGAGCGGCCGTAGCGAACCGCGCGCCTGAGGATCCGCCGGAGGACGTAATTGCGGTCGGTGTTGCCGGGCTGGATGCCGTCGGCGATCGCGAAGCCCAGGGTGCGGACGTGGTCGGCGATCACGCGGAAGGCGACGTCGGCGCGCTCCTGTTCGGTGGTGGCGGCGAGGTGTCCCTGGCCGTCCGGCCGGGGCAGGGTCGAGCGGTAGCGTCGTCCGCTGAGCCGTTCGAGCTGGTCGAACAGCGGACGGAAGATATCCGTTTCGTAGTTGGAGATGACGCGGCTGAAGTCGGTGAACCCGCGGGTGTTCTGGAGGATGCCGGCGACGCGTTCGAAGCCCATGCCGGTGTCGACATGCCGGGCGGGGAGGGGCGAGAAGGTGCCGTCCGGGTTGGCGTTGAACTGGATGAAGACGAGGTTCCAGATCTCGATGCACTGGGCGCTGCCGGTGTTGACCAGGGCGCCGCCGGTGTCGCCCTGCGGGGTGAGATCGATGTGCAGCTCGGAGCAGGGCCCGCAAGGGCCGGTGTCGCCCATCATCCAGAAGTTGTCTTTGCGGCCGCCGGTGCGGATGTGGACCCGGGGATCGAGTCCTGCGGCGGTGAAGAGGCGGGCCCAGACGTCGTGGGCCTCCTGGTCAAAGACGCTCGGGTCGCCGGGGCCGGGTTGATAGACCGTGGCGTAGAGCCGGGCGGGTGGGAATTTCCAGACCTCAGTGATCAGTTCCCAGGCCCAGGCGATCGCCTCGGCCTTGAAGTAATCGCCGAAGCTCCAGTTGCCGAGCATCTCGAAGAACGTGTGATGGTAGGTATCAAACCCGACATCTTCGAGGTCGTTATGTTTGCCGCCGGCGCGGATGCATTTCTGGGTATCGGCGGCGCGGGTATCGCGGCCGGGGACGGCCCGGGCCCACTGGCTGACGCTGGGGGCTTTCTGGCCGAGGAAGATCGGCACGAACTGGTTCATGCCGGCGTTCTGAAGAGCAGGTTGGGCGAGTCCGGCATGAGACTCGACGACGGCACGAGGGTGTGTTCTTTGGACCGGAAGAAGTCCAGGAACGACTGTCGGATTTCAGCGCTGGTCATGATCGACTGGGGCGGCCTGGGGCCACCCAAACAAGGCGGGGAGCATAGGCTCAAGCGCGGGGTGGCGCAAGGGCTGGAGAAGGAGTTTTGTCAGGGCAAGGGCTCTTTCAGCCCAAGGGCGCCAGGATCTCTCTGGCGTACTCGACACTGCGCCGGTGGGCCTCGACGGGGTCAAGGGTCTTGGGCGTGCCGTTTTCGACAGCGATTTCGAGGACCAGATGCGGCTGGACACGCCGCTGGCGGAGGAGCTCCACCAGGGCGGGGTAGTCGATGTCGCCGGGCCCGAACGTCTCGGACCAGACGCCCTTTTCGGATTGGCGCAGGTGGAGCGAGCGGATCCTGGAGGCGTAAAGCCGGACGATGTCGAAGAGGGCCACCGACGAGTTGCCGGAGCCGCGCCAGATCCAGTGGGCATCCAGGCAGAGGCCGACGTGGTCGGGATCGGTGCCGCCCATCATGTGGTGGAACTCGCGGGCGGCCTGTCGGAGCTCGATGTCATGGTTGTGGTAGGCGAGGGTTTGGCCCTGGGCGGCGAGTTGGCGTCCGAGGCGGCCGAGGGCGGCCGCCTGGGTGCGGAGCTGGGCGTCGTCTTTGTTTTCGGGACCGCCCCAGCGGAGGGGGTTGGGGTTGGTGACGATGATGCGGGTGCCCAGGGGTTTGGCTTTGGCGGCGATGGCGAGTATCTGATCGATGCTTTGCGTGGCGTCGGCTTCGGTGTGGAGGGTGCTGTTGACGTAGAGCGAGCGCAGGCCCAGGCGGTGGCGTTGGAGGAGGGGCGCGAGCCGATCAAGGTCCGCCGGCGAACCGACACCCGGTTCGTAGCCATCGAGGCCGCTGGCGACAAGGTCCGCAAGGCCAGCGTCGAGGTCGGCATTGAAATCGCGCCCGGCCCGGCCGTAGAAGACGGACCACGAGTATTGGTTCGAGGCCAGATGGAGCCGGGTGTTGCTGGCCGGGGGGACTGCCTGCAGCAGGGGCGAAACGGCGCCGGCGGCGAGGGCGGCCGAGCCGGCATGGCGCAGGAATTGGCGACGGGAGAATGGGTTCATGGGTTTGGCGCAGGGGTGGGGTGGATGGGCGGTTGGCAGCGGGAACGTGGCGGAGGAGTGTCCGGTTCAGGCGGGGCGTCCCATGGACCGGGCTTTCTCGAGCAGCGCGGGCCGGGCTTCCTCCATCATCTCCCGATAGTCGGCATAGCGCAGGGTGCGTTGTTCGAACGTGCGGCGTTCGACAGCGGCGAGGAAGCGGGTGTCGAACTCGTGGAAGTAGGAGCCGTAGATGTGGTAGCTGTCGGCCATGTGGACGTAGCGACCGATGCGGACGGTGCGGCCGCTGAGCTCGGACACGCGCGCTGCCATGCGTTGTTGGAGTTGGACGAGGGCGAAGATGTTCATGAAGGCGGCCTTGTAGGCGTCGTTCGAGCGGAACCGGACGTTGATGCTCAGGACGGGTTCGCCGGACTCCTCGGTGATTCGGGCCCAAACGCTCTGGAGGCAGGCGGGGTCATAGCAATCGTTGTCCTCCCAGACTTTCCAGGTGATGGCCTGGGCGCGGCGGGTATGGAACGTCTTGGCGAGCTTCTGGCAGAGCGTTTCGATCTGGTCGTAGACGCGCCCGGAGGGGACGGCATAGGCGAAGAGGCGCTGGTGGTAGGTGTACTCCCATCGGGTGTCGGCGGGGTCTGAGGGATCGCGCACCCAATGGTCCTTGATGCCCTCGCACACCTCCATGACGTATTCCTGGAGCTCGACGGGGCCGCCGGGGAACGCCTTGTGGATCATGGGTTCCCGGAGCGGATCGGCGACGGTGAGGATCATGGTGGCGTCCCGGCTGGGCGGGTCTTCCGGCTTGTCGTATTCAGTTTTCAGCCGGCATCCGTTTTCGTGGAGAGCGATCAGGGAGAGCTCCCAGGCGCGGGCGATGCAGTCGCCTTCAACGTGCAGGACAGGAATTCCGTTCATAGGGTCATTGGTCGTCACAGGCACGGCAGCCGCGTCCGGTCGTCGCCGGGCGCGGGCCTGACGCAGAGCAAGCATCCCGCGTTGGCGCGTTCTTGGCAATAGGACTCTGAACCTGTCCCCCTATTGTCCGCGCCGCGGTCAGCGCCAGCGGGTACAGGGGCGGCGCACGCGTGTCGGCAGGGGGCAATCGCATATCTCGATGGTTGGGTACACATTATCGATTAGCGGTTTTGGATCGGGAAGGTGTATGAGGGAGTCATGAAATCCGCGGCGCTTGGTAGCCCCTTGACAGGAAGTGCCTGGCAATGGAGGGGCCGGTGTCCGCGCCCGAGTGGGCAGCCCTCTCCCTGGCGGTCAGCAGGGGAGGTGTGGTTGCTCGGGTTCCGCGCCTCCCAGCGTTCCGTCGAGAACCTATTCGGACTTGTACGCTGGGCAGCGAAAGGGGAGCCTGCGCCCAGCATGAGGACCACGAGAGTCCTCGACTTGTGAACTATGTGGTCAACAGGTCAAGTTTGGTTCCTGCTGTTCCAGGCCTTCCCTCCTTCCGTCGAGGACTCTACGTTAGCGAGGCGCGGGAGAGGGGTGGAGAGGGACAACGGGGTCTTTATGAGTCTGAGGACTCGACCGGGTCTGAGGCGGCGCCTCGCTAGGGAGTGGGGGGTCTCGGGCGGCTGCGGTCGAGGGGGGGGGGCATGGGTCAGGGCAGGAACTATCCATTGCTGCTGGCGAGCCAGTTTCTGGGGGCTTTTGGCGACAACGCGATTCTGGCGGTGATTCTTGGGCAGCTAACGTTTCAGCAGCGGGCTGGGGCGATCACGGAGGGGCAACTGGGAGCGGCGAACGCGGTGTACACGACCCTGTTGTTTGTGCCTTACGTGGTTCTGGCGCCACTGGCGGGTTTTTTGAACGACCGGCATGCCAAGACGCGGTGGCTGTTGGGGGGCAACGGGATCAAGCTGGCGGGGACGTTGATTGCGGCGACGAGCGTGTGGTGGGGTTCACTGTGGCAGGGTCTCGGGTATCTGGTGGTGGGGGTCGGGGCCTGCATCTATTCGCCGGCGAAGTACGGGATTCTGCCTGAGATTGTGGAGCGGGAGCGCCTCGTGAAGGCGAACGGCACCGTCGAGTTTCTGACGTTGGTGGCGATTCTGACGGGGAACATCGGCGGGGCACGGATGATCGACGGGTTGTCCGTGACGGCCTGTTACGCCGTGGTGCTGGGGATTTATCTGGCGTCGCTGCTGCTGAACCTCTGCATGGCGACGACGCCGTCGCATCCCGAGGTTCGGCTGCGGTCGAGCGTGGACGAGTTCTTCCGGAATTTTGGCGTGCTGCTGCAGGATCCGCGGTTGTTTCGCGTGTTGTGCGGGACGGGGCTGTTCTGGGTATGCGGGGCGGTGATGAAGATGAACTTCCAGCCTTGGGGATTGAACGTGCTGGGGCTCGAGAGCAACACGCAGATCGCGTTATTGGGCCTTTGGCTGAGCCTGGGGATCATGGGGGGATCGATGTTGGCGGGCCAGCTGCATCGGGTGGGGGACCTCCGGTTCACGCGGTCTTACGGATGGGGGCTGGCGGGGATGATCCTGCTGATCGGGTTGGTCCAGGTGCTGAAAGACGCCGAGATCGTGCGTGGCCGGGTCTCCGTGATCGTCCTGCTGCTGGCGACCGGGGCTGTAGCGGGTTTGTTTCTGATCCCGTTGAACGCGGCGCTGCAGTCGGAGAGCGACGCGAGCAAGCTTGGCAAGACCATCGCGACGCAGAACTTCATCGACAACCTCGGGATGGTGGGTGCGGGTGCGATGGTCTTCATGGCGAACCGGATGAACACGGGGTCATCGGAGATCTTCCTGGGGCTGGCGGTGATTCTGGCGCTGGTGGTGACGGGTCTGAAGGTGCCATCGAGACGGGCAGGACTGTGACTGGGCTACCCCAACCGAACGCTGCCGCCGGGGTGGGAGTGTTGGACGCCGGCGACAGGCCGCTGAGCGCGGCGGGCGCGTTGGTGGTGGCGGCGGTTGCGGTCGGCTCGTTTCACGCGGCGTTTGGATTGTCAGGGCCGTGGTTCTCATGGTTGGTGATGGTGTATCTGGGCGGGTTGGTGGTGTTGCGACGTGTCCGGTCGGCGCGCTGGGCGTTCTACGGAGGATTGGGCGTTGGGGTCGGGGTGTTCGCGCCGCAGTTGGGTTTCTTCTGGGAGATTTTCGGGCCTGCGGGTGCCATGCTGTGGCTGGTGCTCGCGTTTTGGCACGCGGTGTTTCTGCTGATCCTGCATGAGGCGCAACGCCATTGGGGGACGCGGGTGGCGGTGATGCTGGCGCCGGTGTGCTGGCTTGGGATCGAGTATTTCCGGAGCGAGTTGTACTACCTGCGGTTCTCATGGCTGACCGCCGGCTACGTTATGCCGCCGGAGGTGGCGCGGCCGCTGTGGTGGGCGGTGGGGGTTTACGGGACCGGAGCGGTGCTGATGGCGCTGAGCGCGGTGGTTGTCGGTTGGCTCGAGGCGCCGCGGTGGATCCCCGGGGCTGTTGCGGCGGGGATCGGCGTCCTGGTCCTGGCGGGGTACGGTGGTGCCCGGGTGTTGTGGAAGGCGAATTGCCGGCCGGACGGGACCATGGCACGAGTCGGGGCGGCGGGTGTGCAGATGGAGTTTCCGAGTACGGGCGAGGTGCTGGAGGCTCTCGACGGGTTGGCGGCGGCGTATCCTGGGGCGGAGGTGTTGCTGCTGAGCGAGTACACCTTCGACGGGCCGGTTCCGGAGGAGGCGAAGGACTGGTGTCGGCGCCGGGGCCGACACCTCGTTGCCGGTGGCAAGGAACCGGTGCCGGGGCCGCACGGGTTCGAGAACACCGCGTACGTGATCGATCGCGAGGGCCGCGTTGTGTTCAAGCAGGTCAAAGCCGTGCCGATCCAGTTCTTCCGGGACGGCCGGGCGGCCAGCGAACAGCGCCTGTGGGATTCGCCATGGGGACGGGCGGGGGTGCTGGTCTGCTATGACCTGAGTTACACGCGAGTCGTGGACCGTCTTGTGACGCTCGGAGCCCAGGTGCTGATCGCGCCTTCGATGGACGCGGTCCATTGGGGGCGGCGCCAGCACGAGCTGAACGCGCGGAACACGATCATCCGCGCATCTGAATACGGGATCCCCGTGTTGCGAGTGGCGAGTTCGGGGTATTCGCAATTCGTGGAACGAGATGGAGGTGTGGTGGTGGCGGCCGGGTTTCCCGGTGCGGGCGAGCGGTTGGGGGCGAGTTTATGTTGGAACGGCAGGGCGGACCGGCACAAGCCGCTGGACCGCTGGGCGGCGTGGGGAGGGGTCATGGGGACAGCGGGCGTGGGGGTGATGCTGGTGGGGATTTCGTGGCGGGAGGGGCGGCGGCGTTCGCGGCCCCGGGTCGAGATTCCAGAGGCGTCGGCCGACCGGGCAGACGAGTGAGATTATGTTGCGACGACTCGTGTTTTGGCTGTTGCGGCTTTGTTTTGGGTTCCGGGCATACGGGGAGGAGGTCTTGAAGACGCCCGGCCCGGTGTTGCTGATCCCGAACCACGTCTCGTGGCTCGACTGGCTGTTCTTATGGGTCCTGCTCGATCGTGACTGGAAGTGCGTGGTGTCGAGTGTGGCGGCGAGGTACAGCTGGGTGCATCGGCGGATCATGATCAACCGCCGGACGTTTCCGATCGAGCCCGCCTCGCCTTACGCGGTGAAGCGGATGGCGGAGTACTTGGGAAAGGGGGGGCGGTTGGTCCTCTTCGCGGAGGGCCAGATCACGTACACCGGCTGCCTGATGAAGGTGTATGATGGGACAGGTTTTCTGCTGCACAAGACCGGGGCGAAACTGGTGACCTGTTACCTGCGCGGGGCGAACCGGCTGCGGTGGTCGCGGCAGCCCGGGTGGCGGCGCTGGTGGCCGCGCATCTCGGTGCATTTCAGTCCGGTGCTTGAGGTGCCCCGCTGGGACACGATGACCACGACCGATGCGCGAGGGAGGCTGACCCTGTGGTTGCGCGACCAGATGGTCCGCCAGCAGTTTGACACCGAGATGGCCTTTGGAGCCGCGGATGTGCTGGAGTCGATTGTTGCCGCGGCGGGGGCGCAGCCCGGCAAAGTCGTGCTTCAGGACTCGACGATGAAGGAGTTGACGTACCGAAGGCTGCTGACGGGGGCGTGGCTTTTGGGGCGGGAATTCGACCGGGTGCTGCCCCCCGGGGCACGGAGGGTCGGGGTGCTGTTGCCCAACGCGAACGTGATGCCGACGGTCTTATGCGGGCTGTGGGCCGTGGGGCGGGTGCCGGCGATTCTGAACTTCTCGACCGGGATTCCGACCCTGCTGTCGTGTCTCGAGTTGGCGGGGGTCAAGACCGTGATCACGTCGCGGGCGTTTTTGACGCGGGCGCGGTTGGACGCGGCAGCCATCGAGGCGGGGGGGGTGAAGCTCTTGTATCTTGAAGAGATCGGTGCCCGGATTGGGGGTCTGGCACGTTTTGGGGCGTTGCTGAGGACGGCGTTGCGGCCCCGGGCCCTGCTTTCGCTGCGGGCGCGCTCACGTGCCGGGCAGCCGGCCGGGGCTGATCCGGGTTCGGAGACTGCGGTCGTCTTGTTCACGAGCGGGTCCGAGGGGGTTCCGAAGGGAGTCGAGCTCACGCAAGGGAATCTGATGGCGAACATCCGGCAGATGCTGGCGGTGATCGATCTCGAGGATCGGGATCGGGTGTTTAACGCGCTGCCGATGTTCCACAGTTTTGGTCTGACGGTGGGGACGTTGATGGGCCTGGTCCGGGGTCTTTATGTCTTTCTCTATCCCTCGCCGTTGCATTATCGCGTGATTCCGGCGGTGGTGTATGACCGCAACTGCACGGTATTTCTTGCGACGAACACCTTCCTGAACGGGTATGCGCGGAAGGCGCATCCGTACGATTTCCGGGCGATCCGGTATCTCTTCGCGGGGGCGGAGAAGGTGCAGGAAGAAACCGCGCGCATCTGGATGCAGCGGTTTGGCGTGCGGGTGCTGGAGGGGTATGGCGCCACGGAATGCAGTCCGGTGGTGAGCGTGAACCTGCCAGCCGCGCCGCGCCACGGGTCGGCGGGGCGCCTCATGCCCGGGATGGAGTCCCGGCTCGAGGCGGTCGAGGGGGTGTTGGAGGGGGGGCGCCTGTTGGTCCGCGGGCCGAACGTGATGCGTGGGTACTTGAACGCGGAGCCGAACGCACGTTTTCTGGCTCTGGGGGGATGGTACGACACCGGGGACATTGTCAGCGTGGACGAGGAGGGCTTTCTCCACATCCGGGGTCGGTTGAAGCGGTTCGCCAAGGTGAGCGGCGAGATGGTGAGCCTGACCGCCGTCGAGGACGCCCTGGCCGGGGCGTTTCCCGAGCACGGTCCGCGATGCGAGGTGGCCGTGGTTGCTCGACCGGACACGGACAAGGGGGAGGTGCTGGTTGCGATCAGCAACGTCGCCCAATTGACCCTCGACGAGGTGCGGGGGGTGCTGAGGAGGAAGGGCCTACCCAACCTGTGTGCGCCTCGGGAGTTGGTCTTTGTGCGTTCGCTGCCCAAGCTGGGATCGGGCAAGGTCAATCACCGCGAGCTGGCGAGCCTGGCGACATGCGGTTTGGAGTCTGCGGTCACGTAGGCAGGTCCGGCCATGGACGTGGCCGGGTGTTGGGTCTACGGGAGACTTAACCGGCTGTCCCGGCGGTTTCCGCGCCTCCGGGCATGGTCGTGGTGCTGAACTTGATGGAGATCACGTGGACGCCATCAACCGACCTGGTGCTGCCCGGCTCCCCGTTGGGGCGCAGTCCCTGCACACCGGTGGGATCGCCGCACTCGGTGATATCCTCATCCTCCGTGTTGGCGGCGGCGGCGGTCAAGTCGGCGGCTGAGGGGGCGCAGTTTTCGGCGCCGGTCACCGGCGTGGGGTTGTCGGCGGTATTCGGTTGAGGCCGGACATTCCGGTGGGCCGCGAGTTGGGCCAAGCCCTGGGGGAGGAGGTTCTTGACACCACCGGTGGCCCAGGACTTGACGTTGGTGTCGCCCTCGATCCTGCCCTTGGCCAGTTGGCTTGGTCCCAGTTCACAGGCTGCCGGGATGGCGTCTGCGCCACCGGGCGCGTTGGCGCGTCCGAGCGTTGGCTCGGCGAGCCGTTCAAGGCCTTGTTCGATGGCCATCCCCGTGCGATCGGTGCGGTTCAGCGGATCATTCTCGGCGTAGGCGTAAAGGTGGGAGACACCGGCGAACAGGAGCGGGTCCTTGGCGGTCCAGCGCGCGGTCTGGGGGTCGTAGTCCCTGACTCCGAAGCGGACCAGGCCGGTGTCGGCATCCGCCAGCCCGCCCACGAAGCCGAAGGGGAAGTCGAAGGCGGGGTGACTGTCGGCAACCACGGCGCCAAAGCTGTCGTAGTCGACCCGTTTCACCACAGTGCCGTTGTCGTCTGTGATCAGCAAGGCGGAGCCGAGGCCGGGTCTGGCGACATGGTAGGCCATGCCGTTCCGGATGAACAGGGACGGCAGGGCTGAACCCGGGTAAAGGTAGACGGTGCGGAGCTGGCCGTCGCCGTCGTACTCTGCGAGCGGCGTCAAGCCGGAGCCATAGACCCAGCGGCGGACCACGGCGCCATCGACGAGTCTGGCCACGCGTCGCTGATGGGCATCGTACTGGTAGGCCAGATGGCGGCCGTCGGGCAGGTCGACTCGAAGCAGGGCGCCATCGGTGCGGTAGTGGTATTGGGTCGTGGCGGTGCCGTCCTGCTTGCGGAGCCAGCGGCCGCTGGCGTCATAGTCCCAGTTCACGGAGCCTGCCCGGAGCAGGCGGTGGTCGGCATCGTAGTCGAGGTCGGCGGCGTTGAGCGCGAGGCCGCGCAACACGTTGGCGGCGACGATTCGGTTGCCGGCGGCATCGTAGGCGTAGGACTCGATCACGACTCCGTCGCGTTCAACGGCGGTCAAGCGGCCGACTGCGTCGTAGGTGAAGCTGGACTGCGAGGTGACGCCGGCGATGGTCTCCGTCCGTTCGAGCACGCGTCCGACGGCGTCTCGCGAGACGCTGACGTCATAGAGGAGGGTGGGGCCTTGGGAGACTGCGACGCGATTCAGGAGGCCGAAGGCGTCGTGTTCGTATTGGGTTTGCCAGGCGCCTGCGGTGAGGGCCGCAGGCCGACCGTGGTGGGGATGCCGGTCGAGGGTCAGAGCACCCAGGCGGGTCAGCAGGCCGTCGTCGTCGTAGGCGACCTCGAAGTGGTGTCCGCCATAACTGATGTGGCTGACCAGGAAGTCGGCGTTGTACTGGTAGGCGATGGTGCCTTGTGCCGGGCCGTTCCAGGTGGCCCGGGTGAGGAGCGGCCCGTCGTGGGTGTAGTCGATTTGCTGGCCGTCGGCGGAGAGCGTGCGGGCCAGGTGTCCGTCCTGATCGTGGTACTGGAACGTGTGGGTTCCTTCGGGCATTTCCAATGCCACCAGTTGATTGCGGGCGTTGTAGCGCCTGGCGATTTGGGTGCCGGTGGCGAGGACGTGATGGGTCAACCGTCGGTCGCGGTCGTAGAGGAACGACTCGAGAGCCCCGAGGGGACTCCGATAGGATTCGAGGCGATGGACTGGGGTCCAGGCCCACTGATGGCGGCGCGTGCCGCCTGGCTCGACGAGGGCGAGCAGGCGCCCATGGGGGTCCCGCTCAAACTGCCAGGTGTTACCGTCGGCGAGGACGATGTTCGTGGCGCGGCCGAGGGCATCGCGGCGGTAGCTTGTGACATGCTGCAGGGCGTTGGTCCTGGCGGCGAGGAATCCGCTGGCCGGGTCATAGGCGAACGTTGTCAGGTGTGGGCCATCGGCGATCTGATCGATCCGCCCGCGTGTGTCGTAGCGGAGGGTGATCGGTTCCCGGGCGGGGTGGCGAACCTCGGCGATCCGTCCGCGCGAGTCGAGGGCGGCGACCGTCTCGCGGCCGGCCGGGCTGCGGTTGGTCCAGGTCCTGTCGGTGGCCTTGTAATCGGCGAACCACCAGCGTCCGTTCACTTCTCCACTCAGCGTGAGCGATTCGAGGCTGAAGGCATCGGTCGGATCCTGCAGAGTGACTGAGGCCTCGTGGTGGGAATGGCGGCTCAGACCCGAGGGGAGGGTCAGAGTGCGTTCGACGGTTCTGGGCGATTGCATCCCAAAGCGCGGGTCCGGGCCGGAGACGAGGCAGTGAATCGTGCCGTCGGCGAAGCGCGCGGTTTGCGTGCCATCTTCGGGAAGAACGACCTCGTTGGTGACGCCGCAGCACGCCGACGTATTGAGGAGGCGCGTTTCGCCCCCTGGCGATTTCTCGACCCGGTGCAGACGGGAGACTCCTTCGGAGGTCGTGAATGCGACGGTGAAGGCGCTGAGTTCAGCGGTACGCGTGATTTCGCTGCCGCCCGCGGCGGCATGCTCCGTACGTTCGAGTCGTCCGCAGGAATCGTAGTGATAGTACGAGGTCGCGCCGGTTTGATCAGTAAACGACCGCAGCAGCCCGTCGTGGGTGCAGCTCATGCGCACGGTGCCGCCGGCCGGGTCGGTAGCCGTCACGAGATGACCGTACGGGTCGAGTTCGAGGGCCGTGCGCTGACCGAACGGCGACACGATGGCTATCGGCTTCCCGGACCCGTCGCGCTCCACGCGGAGGATGTTGCCCTGCCGATCGTCGATCGCCGACAATGGGCCATCGTCGTCGTAATGGAACTCGTAGAGTCGAGCGCCGGTGAGAGCGGAGACTGTGCGGCGGTGCTGTCCGCGTGCGTCGAATTGATACACCTGACTGCCGTCCGCGGACGCGACGGCGATGTCGCCAAAGCCGAATTGGGGCAGCGGCGGGCCCACTCGGCGGAGGCGGTCGTTAGCCAGCAGTTGGATATTGCCGCCTTGGTCGAAGCAGCAGCCCACAGGCCAACCCAGCCTGGCCTGCAGCGCCGGCCCTCCATCCCCGTCGAAGCCGAAAGTGCCGGTTCCTGCCAACGTCTCGACGGTGCGGTCGAATCCGACTCGGAACAACACGGGGGGTGTGCGTGCGGTGACCACGATGTCACCGTCCGGGGAGACCGCGACGCTGTCGGGTGCGAAGTTGACGGCAGTGGCTGCGGCTCCGGTGACCAAGGGCGCGTGTCCGCCCCCGGCCACGGTTTCGATCAGGCCATCCACGCCCACGCGTCGGATCCGGTTATTATGCCAACTGGAGAAGTAGAAGCTCCCATCCGGACCCACGGCGACTGTTGCCGGATACAGCAAAGAAGCGTCCAAGGCGGAGTTGCCGTCGCCGGAGAAGCCGCCGATGCCATTGCCGGCGACGGTTTGGATCACGCCATCGGGGCTGACCTGCCGGATGCGGTGGTTCGAGCAATCGGCGACGTAGAGGTTGCCATCCGGAGCGAGGGCGATGCCGAGGGGATGATGGAACTGGGCTGCGGTTGCGGGGCCGCCGTCGCCGCCGAAGCCGGCCGTGGCGGTTCCGGCGACGGTGCGCAGGATCCCGTTCGGTTCCACCTTGCGGATGCAGTGCGTGGTCCGGTCGCTGAAGAGCAGGCTACCGTCGCGTCCCAACGCGAGGCCCCAGGGCTCGTGCAGGCGCGCCGCGGTGGCCAAGCCCCCGTTCCCGGGCGTGGCCGTCCCGCCGCCGGCCACCGTATGGATGACTCCGTTGGTGTCCACCCGGCGGAGGCGTGCGTTGTACGAGTCGGCGATGTAAACACTCCCATCGCTGGCCATGGCCACACCGGGGCCTTTAGGGCCGAGGTTGGTCTCCTTGGCCGGGACGTTCTCCCGGAAGCGATCCGCCCCTCCGGCGACTGTTTCGATCGTCGTGGGAATCTGGCTGGCTGCGCGGATTCGGCCGTTGCCGAGGTAGAGTCGGCGGCCGACGACATCATAGGTGTGATGCACGTCCAGGGTCCACCCGCCCAAGCCCACGCCCCGCGCATCCCAAGTGCCCAAGGCGGTCTCCCATTCCTGGAAGAAGGTGAAATCCAGGCGCGCCGGATCGAGGCTGAACGGCACGCCACTGCCCCGATAACCGAAGCTACGGATCAGGTCATTGCGGTTCTGGTAATAGGCGTCATAGACATAGCCGAGCCGAACGTGAACCGGGTGGCTGCCCTGCACTCGGCGTCCATAGGCATCGATTCCGTCCCATTCGAAGTGGTAGTGGCGATTGGCTTCCGCCGGCAAGACCTCGTGGAATCGTCGGCCCGCCACGGCGATGTCCACCTCGATCTGTTTAAGGCCCGGGGGGATGGTCTCGAGACTTACGGGGAACTCGAGGGTGCAGGCGGCCCGGCGGCCTGGGCAGCGCGCGCTCGAGTAGTGGAGGGCGCATGAAGAACCCGCCAGGGGAATGCGTTCGTGCAACACTTGATTCTGGATTTCGACGACGGAAGAGCCTTCCTGGCGACACGTGGCGTCCGGTCTCATCATGGCCTGCAACTCCCCAATGAACGCAAGAACCCGGAGCGGGATTCTCGGGGGCTCCGCCTGCGGGTTGGGGCCGATCGGCAGGTTGAAATCCGGCATGCACAGCGGCCAGAGAAGCACGCCTCCGGGGCTCTGTTCTGGCTGATGGATCCGCGCCAAGGCGCCATGAATGTCGAGGCCGATTCCCAAGGCCACGCGCCAGAACGTCTGGCCTGGTTCGTAGCGCTGCGCCAGGACCTGAAGCTCCTCCGGATCGATGCCCAGCGCGAGCAACCTCTCGGGCGTGGCCGGTTGCCCGGATCCATCCACGTCGAGAACGGCGAGGTTGCCGTCGCGCTCGAGGAACCCGATGACGCGGCCGTCGTCCGATGGCACCCACACCGCCCGTTGGGGGTCGTACGTGCCGACCGGCAGGGCGGTGCCCACCGGGAAATCGAGGAAGTTCTCGACATAACAGGGCAGCGGCTTGTTAAAGACCACCTGTGTGGCGCCCATGGCTTGCGCCTCCTCGAGGACGAGACTGACGCAGTAGGTGTAGCCGACTTGCGGGGGCAGTTCGGCCGGCATGGCGGTCGGCCCCTGGTCGCCAACGGTGAGTTCGGTGGCGCTCACGCCAAGTTGCGAGAGTTCCAGGAGGGTACCGTCCGGAAGCACCGCCCTGGCCTCGAGGTTGGCTGGAAAGAGCAGCGTTGTCTGCCGCAGCCCGTCGGCATCGGAAGACACACTGCCGCGAATCCATTGTGCCCCGTGTCCCGCGGCCAGATCCACGGTGGTGACATGGGTTTCCGTTTCGACCAGCGTCACCAGGGGCACCGTCTCCCACTTTTGCCATCCTGCGCGCACGGTGCGTTGCGCAGGGAGGTAGCCGGCCTTCGAGTAGCCAAGGGTGAGCAACTCGCCGCCATGGACGGCGAGATCGAATCGGCCATCGCTGCGGCTCAGCGTCCACCCATACTCCGGATGCTGCTCGACCCGCAGGGTGACGCCTGGCAGCGGCGTCGCGTTGCGGCCGAACACCTGCCCTCGCAAGACCGCGACGCGCTTCGGATCGATCGTCTCGGCGGAAACGCCCAATTGAACGGGTGTGATCCCGGCATAGAGAAAGGCGGCGGACTCGTGCAGCGTGTTGGCGATCCGCGGGTCCAGGCTTAGTGCCACGACCGAGGGGTCCGGCGGCAGGCCATCGATCCAGCGATCGCGCAACCGAAAGAAGGTGGTCGTCTCTGTCAACGGCAGCGTGATTCGATACTGGACGCCGTCGCAGATCGGTTCTTCCGGCCACATCGCCCACGGCTCACCCGGAGCCAGACTCCCGCAGGTCTCGAGCACGAAGGCGGCCGCGCTACTGGGCCAAGTCAAGACCGCCCGGGAGTCGTCCTCCGGTTGAATCGCGAGAGTCGGGGCCTCCTGAAGGGGTTGCGCGCGCAAGAGAATCGCCGCCAGCCCCGCCAGCCCCATGAGCGTCTTGAGGTGTCGTCGCATCATCGGCCCGCAGGCCGCCATGGAATGCGCACGCGGTGGGGTGATCATGGCGTCACGTTGCCACAACGGAAGGGGTGCTTCAAGTGGTCAACACCGGAACACCCGTGCGCGAACACCACACGGCGGATGGCTCAGTATTGCAATGGCAGGTCGCTTGGGGAGGAAGGGGCAGGGGTGTCGGGCCGAGGGGATGACGGCCCGCGGGTGGTGTCATCGGCAGCCGGCGTTTCCGTGCCGTTGGCGCAGTTCTCGGGGGTCGGCACGTCGGGTTCAGGGGCGGGCTGGGCCGGGGTCGGATGGAGCGACGCGAGACCGAAGCTCATCGAGTTGGATTCGGCAGGGGCGGGATCCTCGGGCGTGTTGGAAGCGGCAGGGGCGGAGGGCGCAACGCGCACCGCAACCACGGTGCGTCGGAGGAGTCGCCCTTGGAAGACGTAGCCGGTGGCGATGGTATCGGCCACGACGGCGTTTTCGGGCACGGCGCTCCGGGAGTCCGGCAGCTGATGGTGCTCCGGATCGAAGGGAACACCCGGGGCCGCGGTCAGCGGGGTCAGCCCGACCCGGCGGGCGGCATCCCGGCAGGCATTCTGGAAGTGGGAGAGCTGTTCGATCAGGTTCGCCTGTCCGGAGCGCACGGCGGCGAAATGCAGGGCATACACGTGATCGAGGACGCGGACCAGCACTTGGAGCCAGTCGCCCTCGGCCCGGCGGAGCTTGTCGACCTCGAGTCGGAGGTGGCTTCGCTCGGCATCGTTGGCCTGGGTCAGAAACTGCTGGAACTGCGCATGCTCGGCGGCAATGCGGTCGGCGATTTCGCGGGCGGCAGTCGTCGTGCTGGCGGCGTGTTCCTGGGCCGTTTGCCACTGGCTGGTGGCGGCTTCGATGCGCTGGGCGAGGGACTCGAGCTGTTGGATCTGGCTGAGAGTGCTTACCAGCGTGCCGGTCTCGATCAGGCGCAGCTCGGCGCGGCGCCGGAGCTCGAAAGGGAGCACTCCAAAGACAGCGGCCAGCAGGACGCACGCGGCCACGCAGAGCATCTGGGGATCGGACATTGGCCGGTCCGCCTGGAGGAAGATGAGGCCGGCCGTCGCCACGAGGAGAATGTCGCCCAGGACGAACGGGGCGAAGAACCGCGGACCCAAATGGACGGTGTCAGTGTGGGCCGACATAGGTTTCTGAAGATAGTGCGGGGAGTGGGGTGTGGCGATGGAAAAACGATGGAGGAACAGGCAACGGACCACGGTCACCCCGGGGCATGCTGCTCTTTCATCCCGTCGCGTTGTTGGGGTCGGCCGAGCGGTCCCATGAAACAGTGCGCCGGTGCGGCTCGACAGAGTCTGGCCGCACCGGCCGGGTGGGGTGGTGACGAGGGCGCCGGAACTAACCCGCTTTGGATTCATCCACGACGACGTAGTGGCGGTTGCCGTCGCGCCAGATCCGCAGGAGGGTGGTCTTGTCCTTGGGTGATTCGGTGAGGCGGACGGCGTCGTCGGCGTTCTGTACCGCTATGCGATTGATCTCGAGGATGACATCGCCGGGCCGGAGGCCGGCTTCAGCGGCGGCGGAATCCTGCGTGACATCGGTGATCACGGCGCCGCGGAGGGTCGGGGGCGCCTCGAGGGCGCGTCGGGTTTGCGGGTCGAGGTCGCCGACGGTGACTCCGTTGAGCGTTCCTTCGTCGCGCTCGGACGCTGTGCTGGTTTTGGCGAGCGCGGGGGTGCCGGGCAACTCCTTGACGGTGACGTGGCGCGTGATGGGATCGCCCTCGCGAACGATCTCGACGGGGACCTTGCTGCCGGGCTTGGTTTGGGCGACAGCGAGCTTGAGATGCCGGCTGTCGGTCACAGCCTTGTCATTGTACTTGAGGATGACATCGCCGCTTTGCAGACCGGCTTTGTCGGCGGGGCCGCCGGGGGTGACATCGCCGACGAGCGCGCCGTGGCGGTCTTCGAGCTTGAACGCCTTGGCGATGGCGGGGGTCACGTCCTGGATGAGGACGCCGAGGTACCCGCGGGTGACGCGGCCATCTTTGATGAGGCTGTCCATGACGCTGCGGGCGAGGTTGGTGGGGATGGCGAAGCCGATGCCCTGGTTTCCGCCGGAGCGACTGAGGATGGCGGTGTTGATGCCGATCAAGCGACCTTCGCTATCGACGAGGGCGCCGCCGGAGTTGCCGGGGTTGATGGCGGCGTCGGTCTGGATGAAGTCCTCGTAATCGAGTCCCATGCGGGCGCGTCCTTTAGCGCTGACCATGCCCAGGGTGACGGTCTGGCCGATGCCGAACGGGTTGCCGACGGCCAGGACGAGATCGCCGACCTCGATCTGGTCGCTATCGGCCAACTCGATATGAGGGAGGTCCTTGGCGTCCACCTTGAGAACGGCGACTTCGGTCTTGGGGTCGCGACCGACGATTTTGGCATCGAACTCGCGTCCGTCGGCCAGCGCCACCTTGACGTCGTCGGCGCCATCCACAACATGGTTGTTGGTGAGGATATAGCCGTCGGCGCTGACGACGACGCCGGAGCCGATGCCTTGGCGGGCCGGGCTGGGCAGCATTCGGGCGTTGGGCATGCCGCGGGGTCCGAAGAACCACTCGAAGGGGTTCCCATCGCCGGGTCCGTCGAACTGGGCGACCCGACGCGGCTTGGTCGAGGTGTAGACTTGGACCACGCTCGGGCTCACCCTCTTGACGACGGGCGCGAAGCTGCCGGTGAACCTGGCGGTGTTTTCCGGAGGAGTCACCGCGGCGCGGGATCGCGTGGCGGTGGCGGTGGGGGCGGCGGTCTTGGTGGTGTCCTTGGGCCGGTCGACGGCCAGGGCGACTGTGGCGGCCACGAGGGCGGTGCTCCAGGCCACGACGGACAGCCGACGGTTGACGATGGATCGAAGGGTAGTGGTCAGGTTCATGGTCTGTTCCTTTTGCATTGTTGGTTACCGAGTTCTCACTGTTACTGGTGGGAATAGACCACGGGAACCTGACGGGAGGCTTTCCGGTCCATTACGTCTTTGTAAGGCAAGGCGGTGCGCCGGTGCGATGGTGCGCCGGTTATGCGATATTTCGCTTTGAAAACGGGGGGCTGACCCGCACCATCGGGGCCCGTTGACGGGTCTGGGCGATGGCCTGACGGACGGGAATGGCGGCATGAAACGAACACATCACTGCAACGAATTGCGGTTGGAGCATTTGGGCGCCGAGGTGACGCTGTGCGGGTGGGTGCACTCGAGGCGGGATTTGGGCGGGGTCATCTTCATTGACATCCGGGACCGGGAGGGCCGGACGCAGACGGTGTTTGACCCATCGGATCTGCCGGCGGCGTTGTTCGAGCAGGCGTCGGGGTTACGGAGCGAGAGCGTGGTGCGGGTCACCGGCAAGGTGCGCCGCCGGCCGGAAGGCACGGTGAACCCGAAGATCCCGACGGGGGAGGTGGAAGTGATGGTGCGCGAGCTCGAGGTCTTGAACCTGGCCGAGCCGCTGCCATTCCAGATCGATGATCCGGAGTCCGCGGCCAAGGTGAACGAAGAGCTTCGGCTGCGCCATCGGTATTTGGACCTGCGGCGGCCGGAGATGGCTCGGAACCTGCGTTTGCGTCACACGGTGGCGACGGCCACGCGGGTGTATTTTGACGAGCAGGGCTTCCTCGAGGTCGAGACCCCGCTGTTGTTCAAGTCGACGCCCGAGGGAGCCCGGGAGTTTGTGGTGCCTGTGCGGAACAGCCCGGGGTCGTTTTATGCGCTGCCGCAATCGCCCCAGCAATTCAAGCAGATCCTGATGGTGGCGGGGGTCGAGCGGTATTTCCAGCTGGCGAAGTGTTTCCGGGACGAAGACCTGCGGGCCGATCGCCAACCGGAGTTCACGCAGATTGACGTCGAGATGTCGTTCATCGAGCGCGAGGACATCTACCGTGTGATCGAGGGCTTGCTGGGGAGGATTTGGAAGGTGGCGCTGGGGGTGGACCTGCCGACGCCGTTCCCGCGGATGGCGTTTGTGGAGGCGCTGAACCGGTTTGGGATTGACAAGCCGGACACGCGCTTTGGTCTCGAGCTGGTGGATCTGACGGAGGAGTTCCGGGGGAGCGCCTTCAAGGTGTTCAGCGGCGCGATTCAGGGCGGGGGCGTGGTCAAGGCGCTCAATGCCAAGAGCCTGGCGGGGGTCACTCAGGGCCAGATGGAAACCATGACCGCGCTGGCGAAGGAGGGAGGCGCGAAGGGGTTGGCCTTCATCAAGGTCGAGAACGGCGAGTGGAAGGCGCCGATGGTGAAGTTCTTCAGTGCGGCGGAGAAGGCGGCCCTCGAGAGCAAGTTGGGGATCGAGGAAGGGGATCTCATCCTGTTTGCGGCGGGCGAATGGCTGATGGCCTGCGAGATCCTTGGCCGGATCCGACTCTACGCGGCGGAGCTTCTTCGGGCTGGGGGCAAACTCGTGATTCCTGCGGACCGGTTCGATTTCCTCTGGGTCGTGGATTTTCCGCTCTTGAGCTACGACAAGGAGCAGCAGCGATGGTATTCGAGCCACCATCCATTCACTGCGCCCGTGGCGGAGGACATCCCGCTCCTGCTGCAGGATCCAAAGAAGGTCCGGGGCCAGCATTACGACATCGTGGTCAACGGGGTCGAGCTCGGTGGCGGTTCGATTCGGATCCACCAGCCCGCGGTTCAGAAGAGGGTGTTCGAGGACGTGCTCCGCATTCCGCCCGATCTCGCCCGGGCGCGGTTTGGCTACCTGCTCGAGGCGTTCCGCTACGGGGCGCCGCCGCACGGCGGGATTGCCCTGGGATTCGACCGTATGGTGGCCATGCTGTGTGGCACGCCGAGCATCCGCGATGTCATCGCTTTCCCGAAGACGGCCAAGGGGACGTGCCTGATGACCGATTCACCGGGCGGAGTCGAGCCGAAGCAACTCCGGGATCTGCACATCGAGATCCGAGGCGGGCACCGGGAAACGCCGCGGCCGCATCCGCCGGCAGCTTGAGGACGAAGTCCGGCGTTCCGTAGTGCAGGTAATTGGCCCAGTCGACACTGGGGTCGGGGAGTGCGTGAACGGCCTGGCGCGCAGCGAGCACGGCATGGCCGAGCGGTTTGCCTTCGATGACGGCTCCGTAGAAGGCCGAAGCGAACGCGAGGGCGGCGAGATCACCGACCGGCCAGTACGTGCCCACGTAGTTGGCCACCCCGCCTCGGAGGAAAGCCTCGGCCAGACCGACGGCGGTCTCGAGCCGGTGGAACCGTGTCCTGGGACATTGCCGCAGGCGGCCCGATTCGCAGGCGTTGAAGAAGACCAGGTGCGGCAGGTTCTGGAGCCCGGCGAGATCGCGGCCGGTCAGAAGCCCGCCGTCGGCGCAGTAGAGCCCGGAGCGGGCGGGATCCGCAGGATCGAAGAAGGCGTGGCCGGCGTAATGGACGACGTCGAAGCGGCCCGAGTGGAAGTCGGATCGCAGGACATCGCGGGTGGCCTGGCGGTGGCGGCGTTCGGTGATGCGGATGGCGGGGTGATGGGCGAGGAGGCTCTGCAGGCGGTCGCCTTCGGCCTCGGCGCCTTCGAGATCGGCGCCGGGATTGACGACCAGCAGGATCTCGAGGAGGGCGTTCTGGCGGCGGGCTTCGAGCCACCGGGCCACGGAGAGGTCTTCGGCCAGGTACCGCCGGCTCAATCCGCCCCGCAAGGCCGGCGGGCCGAACGCCAGGCGGGTCATCTCCCAGGGAATGCGCGAGGCAAGGGCGTCGTGCACAATCACCAGATGCCGATCCGGCAAGGCGGTCAGCACGGATCGGATCTCGTCTGCGAGCAGGAGTCGCGCGAGACGATCCCCAAGCGCCTCGAGTTGGCCGGGGTCCGGGCTGTCGGCGGACACCCCGCGCAGCAGGTCCTCGATCAGGCGCCGGCGCACCCTGCGCTCGGCGGTGATGACGGTTGCCTTGGGGCCCGGTGTCAGGACGGCCGCCCGGAAACGCGCGGTACCGGCCGTTGTGCTTTCGTCCCGGAGGATCAGGTAGAGCGGGGCGGTGGCGACCGGCGGGGGCTGAGCCCAGGGGGTGAGGATGCCGATGCGTGCTGGGGAAGGGATTCGACGTTCGGTGATGCGCAGGGCTGCACCCCGGCGCGGTGAGGAGCGGGCCAGGCTGCGGAGGTGGGCGGCAACCCGGGCGCAGCGGACGGGGTCGATCTCGCAGAACGTCAACCGCCGAAACCGCCTGGCCGGATCAGTGTCGGCGAGGGCCTGCAGGAAGCCTTGAAGGAGGGCGCGGGTCAGGGTGGCGGAATCGAGGCCGGATCGCGCGCCGACCAAGGCGGTGGCGAGGGTGTGGGCGCCTGCGCGGAGGGCGGTCCGGAGGGCGGTTTCGGCGGCTGTTGTCAGGGCGTCTGCGGTGAACTGATCGAACGTGCCCAACCCGGCGAGGACCAGGAACTTGGCGTGAACGGGATGGCTGCCCGTGGGCAGAAGAAACACCTCGCCGAGGTTCGCATGGAACGTCCGGCGCACGGCGAGGTCTCGAATCGCGCCCCCGAGATGCGTGTCGAGTTCCGCGGCCGGGCCATCCGGCACGACGCTGCGGAACATGCCCAGCAGCAGCGCGTCGCTGCGAACATGGACGAGATCGCCGCAGGCGACCCCGATGGGCAGGGGGCGTTTGCGCGGGGCGGTTTGAAAGCGGGGAACGATGTGGCGGCGGAGAGGCGGGATCTCCGGCGTGCGGACTGGCGGGGCGGCGGGGGCTGCGAAGCGGGAGGCGATCTGGCGGGCTTCCTTCGGGGTCGGGATCCGGCGGACCTTGGTGGCGGGGACCCGCGTGCGCAGTTCAGTTTCCGTGAGAGTCCGATGTTTCATGGGCAGGATCGGGGTGTTCAGTTTGGGGAGGGCCATCGTCTGGCCAGTGAGGATCAGGTCGGCCATGGCGAGGGCGACGTCGTGGCGTTGGATGAGTCGGCCGTGGGATGCCGAGACCAGATAGGTCGGCGCGCCGGTCAGCCGAGCTGAGGCGAGGGCGACCGTATCGTCGCCCGCATCGCAGAGGTCGTAGACAAACTCGCGGCCTGCGCGGCGGACGAGTGTGGGCGTAAGATGGCCGGTGCCGGCGATGACATGGAAACGGGCATCGGCGGGGGGCAACCGGCCGAGAACGCCGTCGGCGGCGGCGAGCAGGTCGGGATCGGGCCGGGGACCGGTTGCGGGCCAGGCGGCGGGATCGAGGAGGTCGATCGCGTCGCCGTTGGGATCGGCAGGAGGGAGACTCTCGCAGAGGCTGGGGAACGTCGCGAAGACGTTGGCGCTGAGATCCTCGGCCGAATGAAACAAATCGAAGCGGGCGAGAGTCCGAACGGTGTCGAGGGTGCCCCGGAGGGCCTGCAGCGCCGCGAGCGAACCGGCGTTCGGGGTCCCCACGAGGATGATGTGACCGACTCGCGCATTGTGGTCAGGCGAGTGCTGCAACTGAGCGATGGCGCTTCGTGCGACGAGGCCGCCGAGACTGTGACCGATGACGTGGATCCGGTCCGCGGGGTCGAGTCGGATGCGTTCTGCCAGCTCGCGACCCAGCGTGGACAGGCTACGTCGCCAGTCGTAGGGATGGAATTCGATGGCAATTCCCGAGGCGCGGAGGCGCCACCGGAGCGGCCAGTAGACCCAAGGCAGAACACCCAGCACGTCCAAGGCCGGGCCTTGATCCGGGAGACGGAGGCGCGCGAGGTGGCCGAGCACGATCTCGATCGGATCCAGCCAGAGCACGTCGTCGCCGAGCGACGGCGGCTCGAATCGGCGATGTCCGAGCGTGGACCCCATGATGCCGGGGAGCAGGAGGACGCGGTCCCGGGATCGCAAGGGTTTTGTGCGTGCGCGAGCGGCAAGCCGTCTGAGCGCATGGCAATCCCGCCCGCCGAGGGTGCCGCAAGCCGCGGCGCTCGTGGGATCCGGATGCACGATGGCATGGGCCCATGGCTGCCGCGGCGCGAACGCAGAGGGACGGGGCGAACGCGTGTACGTTGTCTCGGACACCGGAACGAACCTCCTTGCGGGGGATACTGTGGCGCGGGGCCGGCTCAAGTCCAGCAGATACTCTCGAATCCGCGCGCAAGCGACCTTTGCGGCTCAACCTCCCGGGCTCGAGTCGGCGCGTTGAACCGCCCCCGTCAGGGGCTTTCGCGGAGCGAGAATCCGGGCCGAGGTCCGTCTCGGGATCGAACCGTTGACGATAATCAGGACCCCTCCGCCGATCGGCGGGTTTCAGGGGGGCAGGTCCTTGCCGGTGCTGGTCACGGTGAGCTTGCCGTGCTTGACGCCTCTGGCGGCGATGAGTTCGTCGGCGATGCGTTTGATGATGGCGGCCTTGCCGCGCACGGCGAGGATTTCGAGGCAGTTATCGTGATCCAGGTGGACGTGGAGGGTGGCGATGATGACCTCGTGGTGGTCGTGCTGGGTGTCGGTGAGGGCGGCCTGGACGTGCTGCTTGTGGTGGTCGTACAGGAGGGTGATGGTGCCGGCGATTTCCTTGTCTCCGAATTGCTGCCGATGCTCGATGAGGTGGGCGCGGATCATGTCGGCGACCGCGAGCGAGCGATTGTCATAGCCCTTATCGCGCGTCATTTGTTCGAGCTGACCGGCCAGTTCGGACGGCAGTGAAATGCTGAAGCGGGCCACGCCTTTGCTCCTCTTGGTCTTCATGGGGCCGATGGTAACAAGCGGGGGAAGGGCGTCAACGGGCGGGCATCCAAATCCGCGGGAACCGCTGACGGGGCGGCTCAGGACGCGGGGTCCAGCCCAGGAGGTTGAGCCGCAAGGGACGCTTACGCGCGGATTTGGGGCGGATCACCGCCGTGCCAGTCGTGCGCCGAGCGCCGCGATGCCGACCAGGGCTGACGAGAGGAGCACGATCACGGCGCCGCTGGGCAGGTCCGTGGCTGCGGCGAGGAGGAAGCCTCCGAGGCCGCTTGCTGCGCCGAACAGCGCCGAAAGGAGCAGCACGCGCCCGCAGCCGCGGGCGACCTGAAAGGCGGCGGCAGCCGGATTGCTGACGAGGCTGTAGATCATGAGGCCGCCCACGGTCTGGAAATTCACGGTAAGCGTGGCGGCGGTGAGGATGAGAAAGCCGGTCCAGACGGCGGTCGCGCGGATGCCGGCGGCTTCGGCGTCGGCACGGGAGAAGAGGATGGCGCGGAGCTCCTTGAAGAAGAGGGCGATGTAGGCCGCCAGGGCGATGGCGATGGCGAGCATGAGCCGGACGTCGGTCCAGCGGCAGAAGTTGAGGCTGCCCCAGAGGAGGCTGCGCACGTCGTTGTCGCTTTTGCCGAGGATGCCGTAGAGGCCGATGCCGAGGAAGGCCAGGCCCATGGTGGCGGAGAAGAGGAGGCTGAGGACGGTGTTATCGTCGAGGTGGGTGCGCTGGGGGTTGGCGAGGCCGAGGGGCAGCGCCGTGAGCACGGCGCCGGCGAGTGCGGGCAGGAGGAGCTGCTGTCCTTGCAGGCCGCAGAGCCCGCCAAAGACCGCGCCGGCCAGCGCGGCGTGGGCCACGCAGACGCCCAGGAAGGGGATTCGCATTCCGACGATGAAGGTGCCGAGCACGCCACTCGAAGCGCCGGCGAGCGCGCCGCCTGCCATCACGGGCGCCCAGAACACGAGATCGATCACGGCGCCGCCCCTCCCGGCATGACCGCATGGCGTCCGTCCCGGTGCAGCGCGTGGAGGTGCGCGCCATACAGGCTGCTGACGCGCTCTGTGGAGAAGACGTCCTCGGGGGAACCGGCGGCTGACACGCGGCCGGCTTCGAGGAGGACGACCGCGCGGCAGGCGGGCGGCAGCACTTCCAGCTCATGGCAGACGAGGACGACGCTGAGGTGCGTTTGTGTGAAGAGAGCCTGGACGGTTTCGACGATGCGCTCGCGCCAGCCGAGGTCGAGGTTGGCGGTGGGCTCATCGAGGAGCAGCAACTCCGGTTCCTGGGCCATGGCCCGCGCGATGATCGTCTTGCGCCGTTCGCCGCCGGAGATCTGGCCGAAGGTGCGGCCGGCCAGGGACGCCAGCCCGAGCCGATCGAGCCACTGGTCGACGATTTGCCAATCGCGTCGCGTCAGCGGGTGGAGGAGGCCGGCGCGGGCGGTGCGGCCGGTGGCCACGACTTCGCGGACGGTCAGCGGCGCTTCGCTGCGTGCGGGCGGGAGCTGGGGCACATAACCGATGCGCCGGCGCAACGCGGCCAGCGCCGCCCCGCGCAGCGCCGCGACGTTTTCGCCGAGGACCGCAATCCGGCCGCGTGAAGGCGCGGCCAGGCCGAGGCAGGCGCGGAGGAGCGTGGTCTTGCCCGCGCCGTTCGGCCCCATCAGAGCCACGATCGTGCCGGCGTCGGCGCGGATCCGATCCACATCCAGCAGACAGCGGCGTCCGGCGTGAACGGTGAGGCTGAGAAGCTCGAGGGCGGCCGGGCTCATGGCGCAGCGCTCTGGAGGAGGGCGGCCACGTTGGTTTGGAGCATGGCGTCGAAGGAGACGCTTCCATGGCGCAGCGCCGGGAAGTTCTCGAACACGGCCACCGGTGTTTTCAGGCGGCCGGCGAGGGCGTCGGCGGTGCGGCGGCCTTCGGGGAGGTTGGCGACGACGAGTCTCACCTGTTGGAGTGTGCCGGCGTCGATGGCCTCCTGGATCTCGCCGATGCTGGCGGTGTCAGCCGGGCGGAAGCTGGCGACCACGTCGAGGCCCAGCCATTCGCAGAAGTCGCGCTGGTGGCTGCTGGCGATGACCGGCAGGCCGACGAGGCGGGCCTGGGCGACGCGCTGGGTGGCTTGGCGCGCCAGGGCATCGAGCCGGGCCGCGATGGTCTGGAGCCGCCTCGTGGCCTCGGCGTGCGGGAGCAAGTCCAGCGCGACGAGGTGGTCGGCGATCTGGCGGCAGGCGGACAGGTAGCTGTCGGGCCGGCTCTTTCCGGTGCTCAGGGTGACCGGGGCGATGCGCGGTGCGTTGGCGCCTGTGCCGGCCAGTTTGGGGTCGAGCGACTGTTGGAAATCGAAACGGAGCAACGCCCGGCAGCGGCGCAGGCGGGCGACCTGGCTGGGGCGGATGTCGAAGTGGCCGGGGCAGGTGCCGGGCTCGGTGAGTCGCAGGACGGTCAGGTGATCGCCCAGGAGATCGCGGGCGGCGGCTTCGAGGTACGAGGTCGTGGTGGCGATTTCGGGACCGGCGGTCGATGAGGAGGGCCGGCAGCCGGCGAGGGCGAGGGCGAGGGCGGCGAAGGCGATGGCGAAGGGGGGGGGCCGCACGGGGATCGATCGATGGGGTTGGAGCGACGCGCGGTTCGTGAATCCCGTTACGGTGTCTTGAGCTGCAATCCGTCGCGGGTCGCCATGCGCGCGATGACGCCGCCGTCGCCGGACCGGCGGTACCAGCTGCGGCTGGCCATGGGCGCATGGGAGTCCTGGGTCTTCTCGCTGTCGGGGCGCGGCCCCAGGCTCCACAGGACCCAGCGGGCGGGTGAGTCGGCGCGGTTCGAGTAGTAGCGACCGTCGCGGGCGGTGCACTCGGGGAAATCGTCCGGCACCCAGAGCCTGAAGTTTCCGCCGGGTGAATCATTCAGGATTTGCGGCCCCGGCGCGGCGTATTTGTAGGTATGTCCGGGATTGAACACGTCCTCCATGTTCGCGGCCATGCCGGGCTTGTCGCCGCGGGGCAGGTAGCCTCCCTGCGCCAATTCGACGGGGAACTGGCACCAGTGGGCCGAGAGATCGGTGTTGCAGTCGACCCGCACGGGGGGCAGTTGGCCGTCGTGGTCGTCGGCGTACATTTCGAGGGCGAGGCCGACGCCGTAGAGCTCGGCGTGGACTTTGGCGACCTTGGCCTTTTCCCTGGCGCGGGCGAGGGCGGGCAGCAAGAGGCTGGCGAGGCTGGCGATGACGGCGGTGACCACCAGGAGTTCGACGAGGGTGAACGCGGTTCGAGCGCGGCGACGGCGGGCCATGGGTCTCAGAAGCCGCCCGCCGCGTGCGAGCGATTTCGGCCGCTGCAATCTTGAAGGCTGGCGTTGCGCCGACATCGCGGTGCACGCTAGCAGAGGTCAGGTATTACGACAACCAAATAGTTTCATACTACAGTTGTTTTTTCTTGCGCGCGGAACGCTGGCGGCGGAGGATGCCGGCGGTCTTTGACATGGCCGGCTTTCGAGCCGGCTGGAACATTCTCGAGTGTCCGGGAACCCCGTGAGAATCGGGGGCGGTTGCGCCACTGTGACGGGTTACGAGCTCCTTCAGGCCACTGTCTTGCCCATGCGGGACGGGAAGGCGGGAGCGAGGACTGAAGCCCCAAGTCAGGATACCGGCTGGAGAATGCTCGTCATGCCCGGGCTCGGGTGAGCCAGGGCGGCTTCTCCGCAAAGAGAAGGATGAGGCCAGTTCGCCGCCGGCGCCTCGGGGCGCTGGGACGGCGGAACGTCACGGTTTGCGCCTTTCTTCGTGATTTGCCGGAGGAAGGCGTTTGTGTTTCCGGGTCGTGCGGCCTGGCAGGCGTCTTTCCCGGTCTGGTCTCGCCGTTGAACCCGGCTGAACGCGCGCGTTGGCGTGTCCGGCCAGGACCCCCCCCGATCAGACCCATGAAACGAGACACGCTCCTCCTCGCGGTATGCGTTGCGATGGCGGCCTGGACGGCCGCAGGCACGGCCGCCACGTTCGACGATGTCCAGTACTGGGCTGGCTCCGGTGCCAACCGGGCGGCCCTGGTCATCGACTGGAATGACGGCAAGTCCGCCGAATCCCTGCTGTGGGGGTATCGCTGGGACGGGGCGGCGACCGGGCAGGAGATGCTCGAAGCGGTGGTGAAGGCCGATTCGCGTCTCTTCGCCCACTTCGGCAGTTACGGCTGGGGGACGGCGGTCCTTGGCATCGGCTACGACGTCGATTCGAGCGGAGGCTTCACCGTGTCGCCCTCGCTCGCGTTCGACGGCGGCGGGATCGTGGTGGACACTCATCCGGACGACGTCCGGGCGGCCGTGGACGCTGCGGACCATTGGCTTGAAGGCTGGAACAACGGGTTTTGGGCCTATTATCTGAAGAACTCGACCACGGAGGACTGGACTTCGGCCATGACTGGCGCGGGGGAGAGGGCGCTTGCGGATGGGGTTTGGGACGGATTCAGCTTCGCGCCGGGGTTTGTGTCGAGCGCTCCTTCGGAGCCGGCGCCGGCGATGGTGCCCGAACCCGGCGTGGTTTCACTGTTGGCTCTGGGTGTGCTCGCGATCGTATGCGTGCGTCGTCGGCATTCGTGAAGCGCTGGCGCCTGGCTGGCGCTGCCGGGGCGGTGGCGCTGGCTTGGGGCTGGGGTGCGTGGGCGCAGAACCCCATGGCGGCGGGTCCTTTTGCCGCCGCGGTGGTGGCGGCGGAAGGTCCTTTTGGGGCGCCGCCGTACGATGACCCGGCGTCGGTGCTGGGGATGCCGTCCACGGACTTTTACGATCCCTGGGGCGGGTTGTTCGGGGGGACGACTATGCGGCGGGTGAAGCTGGTGGAACCGGCCCACGATTTCGACCCGAGCCAGACCCGGAAGCTCGTCACGACGCTGGGCGAGGGGAGTCTCATCATCGTGCGATTCGAGCAACCGATCACGGATGATCCGGCGCATCCGTATGGTCTGGATCTGCTGGTGTTCGGCAACGCCTGGTTCGCGTCGAGCGGATTCGCCGACGACAGCGCGGACATGAACACGCTGATGCTGATCGGGGGCGGATTCGCCGAGCCGATGAAAGTGTCGGTGAGTCCGGGCTGCACCGGCAAGCCCGGCGAGGACGCGGCGGACTGGCGGACGTGGGCGTGGTACTGCTACGAGAACGGCCCGTACGCGGACACCGCGTTTCCGACGCACGCCTATCGATGGAACCGGGCGGACTCGACGTGGAGCCGCGAAGGGATGGACTTCACCAAGCCCGTCAATCCCGTGCTCGGGCCGATGTTCGAGTCCGGCGGCTTGTCGGCTGCGGACGCGATCGACCTCTATGCCGGCTCCGGGGGCGGCACGGGTTTTGACCTGGCGGAGTCCGGGTTCGCGTTGGTTCACTACGTCAAGGTCGAGGGCCAGGCCGGGTTCGATGGTGGCGAGATCGACGCGTTCTCGTGCGTGCGGCCGACGGTGCTGGGCGACAGCCTTTGCCTTGCGCCGGCGAATGGGAATGTCGGTTCCGTCTTCCACTTCCAGGAACCGGGGAACCCGGCCCGGAATGTCGTGCGCCTGGAGCTCAGCGCGTTGGCGGGCATCGTGGTCGCCGGCGTGGCGCGTTTCGAGGACCCGTCGGCTCTGGCGGCGCTTCCCTGCAGGCGGTTCGAGGCTGTGGATTTCAAGGTCGCGGGGGTTCTCGGAAGCGACGTCCCGACTTTTGATGCGGCGCTCGTCATCAACGTCGGCCCCTGGTACGTCGGTGGCGGCGCCGATTTGGATGCGCTGGCCTGGGATGGCGCAAGCTGGACGAGGATGCCTTTCGAGTTCGACGCGGGGGCGGGGACGGTGCGGTTGGCGGGCCTCGGCGCGGGAGGCGCATTCGCTGTCGTTCAAATTTCTCCGCCGCGACTGGCGATTCAGGCGGCGGGCACGGGATTCGGCTTCCAGTTTCTGCCGGTGGGGGGGTGGAGGCACACGCTCGAGCGGACGGTGGATTGCGGGAGTTGGTCGAGCGTTGCCAGTCTCACGCCCACGAATGGCGAGCCGGTGGCGCTGTCCGACGCTGCTCCGCTGGGAACGCGGGCCTGGTACCGGTTGCGGTTGACCCGCCCATGACTGGTCGAAGCAATCGTGGAATGGGAGGCTGCCGGGAATGAACCGTTGCCTTGTTGCCGGCGGCCGGGCGTTCACGTTGATTGAGCTGCTGGTGGTGATGGCCACGATTGCGATCCTGGCCGGCCTGCTCGTGCCGGCGCTGGCCCGGGCCAAACAGCGTGGCAAGAGCGTTGCCTGCCTGAGCAACTTGCGGCAGATGGCCATTGCGGCCGGCGCCTACGTGGCGGACCATGATGATTCGTATCCCGCCGCCTACTCGACCGGCATCGAGAACGGCGTCAGCGTGTCCCGCGGCTGGGACTTGACGACCCTCATGGAGAGCCCGCCCCGGGTGGTGCCGGGTCTGCTTTGGGAGGGGCAGGGCACAGAGCGCATCCAGCAATGCCCGTCCTTCGCGGGCAAGGCCAACTGGCTCGTGGATCCGATGACGGGCTACAACTACAACACGAGCTACATTGGGCACGGCCAGTTCGAGAGCATTCAGGAACCCGCCAAGGCCGGCGCGGTCCGGAATCCCCAGGGCACCGTGCTGTTTGGCGACGGCCAATACGGCGGCGGCGCCAACAAGTTCATGCGGGCGCCCTTTCCGAACCCTGGGGACGCCGGGTTCCGGGGGCGTTATGCCGGCACGCAAGGTTTCCGGCATCTGGGCTGGAGCAATGCCGCGTTCTGTGACGGCCACGTCGAGTCGATGACGGAGCGCCACACTCAGAACGCGGATGGGGCGGACAAGGTGGCGCCGGGGACCGGGTTTCTCTCAGCCGACAATTCGGTCTATGACCTGGAATAGAGCGCGACGGCTGCTGCGCCCTCGAGTGTGACGTGGTTGGAGAACCCCTCCGCCTGTCGGTGCCACGAAGGGCTTTGTGAGACACCACGGGCCACGGAGCGGGGATGTGCTACTCCCGGCGTGGCGCCTGCGATCCGGTTTCTTCCTCCCTGATCCTGCGCAGGGCGGCTACGTCCAGCTTGTCCTTCTCGCGCCGGGAGCCCTGCTTGAGGAGAATCAAGTCCTCCGAACCCAAGAAGGGTATCCGTACGCCAGCCGTTTCGAAGTGTCGCAAACGGTGGCGAAAGGCCTCGAACGAAAACCCGCGCATTCGCGTGAAGATGTCCAATGCGAACTCCTCCGTGACACGGATGGAGCCTTCCTGCGGCGCGAAATCGTCCATGCTCAACTCCCGAGCCCAGCCTTCGCCCCAGTTCGCCAGACACTCGAGAAGCCGGCGAATGTTCTCCGGCGCGTCCTGGACCAGGATGTCGACGTCTTCGGTGGCACGGACGAAGCCGTTCAGGGAGACTGCCACGCCGCCCACCACAGCGAACTCAACTTCGCCGAGCGCGAGAATGACCAACAGCTTTTCGAACGGGGAACAGTTCTCCGGCGCTTGCGGTGTGTCTGGCATGACGACCGAGGAACGCGTTGAGCGCCTCGAGACGACGGAGGGGACTGCCCTGTGCGGGTCGACGTCCCACCGCCTTCAGAAGTCGAGGCGCGTGAGATTCCAGGTCTGCGTTCACCGGGGGGGAGTGTAAGCGCGAGGCGGGCTCGTGTCCAACACCCAAATCGGCGCTGCTCTGACTGGAGTCCTGACTCCTATGGAGGATGGGGTCAACAGGTCAAGCTTGGCCCGGATCCTCGCCTAGGGCGTGCGGCGCGAACGCACGCCATCGGCTCCTGGTGGGTTTTAGGCTTGATCGGCGCCTGGTCAAGCCCAGGAGGTTGAGCCGCAAGGGACGCTTACGCGCGGATTTGGGCTTGGTCCCTGCCGTTCCACGCCCCCCACCTTCGAGGACACCACACCAGGGGCGGGGTCACGGCCGTCCCCGCGAGCCGGATTTCAGTTGATCTTCCGCAATTGGTAGTACTGCTGCGGGGTGGCTGGCGGGAGGATCACAGTGTTCACGCCGCGAATGACGACGGGCGAATCGGGGACGGGTGTCCAGTCGCCGGTGTCCGCCTGGCGGCGCCATTCCAGTTGGTAGGTGTCGGTGCCGACCGGCCACGCGATGGTCACGTTCAGGCCGATGGCCAGCTCGGGAGCGGGCGAGTGGGGGAGAACCTGCTGGGCGAACAGCTCGTAGCCGGTGGTACCCTGAGTGCCGGAGCCGGATTCCTGGTTGAAGACGCCGACGGCGTCGAAGGGAATGGCTGGCGGGGGGCCGAGGCTGGTGCGCGGATGGCGGATCGAGAAGAAGCGGCCGAGGCCGTCGGTGACGGTGCAGAGGCGGCTGGCCCAGGTGTTGGCGGGATTCCAGCCGTTGGTGGTGACCAGCGTAAGGTTGTTGATCCGCACGCGCATTCCCTGGTAGTGCTCGCCGCCGGCGGCGCGCGCCGGGTCAAAGAGGGCGGGCCAGGTGGAGCGATCCTCCGCCACGCCGCCGGCGTTCATCACGTCGGCCAGCGTGATCACCTCCGGGGCGGGGAGTCCGTGGCTGGCGGTTAGCAGGCGGACCTCGAAGTTGTAGGCGGGATCGATGTCATGGCCTTCGTTGACGTTCCGCTTGCCGCCGTAGAAGAGCGATTGCCGGACCGTCACCTCGACCAGGTCGCCGGCTCGAAACGGGTGCAACGTCGATGGATCGAAACTGAGTCGCAGGACCTCCGCTGTCCAGGCCTCGTTACTGTAGCTGAGCGCGCTGTCGCGAATCCACGGCTGGTTGCCGTAGTTCTGACCCATCCAGCACAAGGTGCCGCCGCGATCTCCGGCGTCCACGGCCTGAACGGCAATCTGCCATTCGCCGCCCATGCGAGACGAGTTGGCCCCGCCATCCCAGGGCAGGAAGTTGGGGGTCGGATCGAGCATCTCGTCCGGGTTGCAGAGGAGCACGCCGCGCAGGGTGAGCGGCGGATCGAAGGGCGCGGTGGGAGCGGCCCACGCGCTGGTTCCGGTGCCGGTGACCGCCTGGAGGCTGGAATGGGTCAGAGACTGGGCGAAGGCCGGCACCGCGCACAGGGCGATGGCCAGGCCGGTCGAGCGGGCAACGGAATGGCATGACATAAGGACTCGAGTCGGCATCAGCCCCACGACGGCTGCGCGCGCGGCTGGGGGGCTTGACTCGCGCCGCGCGTTGGTATTACTCTAACGAACCAAAATACTACCAGGCCTCGAGTGTTACGCAATAGAAAAAAAGTATGACGCATGGTTCTTGTGAAGCCGGGCCCGGAGCGGATCCGCGGGTGGCGTTTTTCAACGGGCAGGCTGCCACGTGGGATCAGACCGGTCCGGACCCGGCGGCGACGCTGCGCCGGCTCGAGGCGCTGAACGGGCGCCTGGGTTTGGGGGCGGGCCAGGACGTGCTGGAAGTCGGGTGCGGCACGGGGCAGATCACCGGCTGGCTGGCGGACCGGGTGAGACCGGGGAGAGTGGTCGCGGCGGACTTTGCTCCTGCCATGCTGGCGCAGGCCCGGAGCCGGGGGGTGGAAGCGGACTTTGTGCTGATGGACATCTGCCGGGAGGAACCGGTGGCGCGGCAATTCGACGTGGTGCTGTGTTTCCATTCCTTCCCGCATTTTCGCGATCAAGCGGCGGCGCTGCGCCAGGTCGCGCGTCTTCTGAGGTCGGGAGGGCAGCTGCTGGTGCTGCACCTGGCAGGGAGCGGCCCTTTGAATGCGTTTCACCGGCAGGTGGGCGGGGCGGTGGGCCAGGACCATCTGCCGCCGGCGGCGGGCTGGGCGGCGATGCTGCGTCTGGTGGGTTTGAATCTTGCGGAGGCCGTGGACCGGGAGGATCTGTTTCTCGTGAGAGCCGAGAAGGGTGTGCTGGCGGGAGGCGAGGGAGGCCAGGAATTTGCGAATGGCACCACCGAGGGTCTGTGCAAGAAACCGAGTCGCTCTTGCACAGACCCTTAGCAGCTCATCCAGGCTTTCAGGCGGGGCACTGGGCGAGGGAGGCCTGGATGGCGGCGAAATTGGGCAGGTCCTTGGGGGTCGGGGTCTGCTCGCTGTAGCGGACGATGCCGTTTTTATCGATGACGAAGGCGGCGCGGGCGGCCGTGGATCCGAGGCCGAGGAGGTCGGGCAGGAGGACGCCGTAATCGCGGGCGACGGTTTTATTCAGGTCGCTGGCGAGGCGGACGCGGATGCCTTCCTTTTGGGCCCAGGCTTCCTGGGCGAAGGGGCTGTCGACGCTGACGGCGATGACGTCCGCGTTGAGGCCGGCGTAGGCGTTGAGGCCGGCGGAGATGGCGCAGAGCTCCTGGGTGCAAACGCCGGTGAACGCGAGGGGGAAGAAGAGCAAGACGGTGTTGCGCTTGCCGCGGTTGTCGCCGAGCCGGACGTCAACGATGCCTTCGGCGGTCTTGGACTTGAGGGCGAAGTCGGGGGCGGTGGTGCCAACGGGAATGGGCATGGTATCTCGGGGGTCTGGGTTGGTTGTTGTATCGGTTTTGTTCTCGGGTGGATGTATAGACGCCAGTCGTGGGGGTGTCAAACTTCGCCAGCGAGGCGCACCTCAGATCCGGTCTGCTTGACCGGGAGCGGGCAGGGGCCTAGGGTCGATGGCACTGGGGAGCCCAATCGGCAGGCGGATGTTTGCCGATGCCGACGGCTGAGAGGGCGGCGCGATGGCGCCGTCGACCCATTGAACCTGCTCCGGGTAATGCCGGCGAAGGGATGCCTTCAAGGAGTACCCCGGAGCGCTGACATCATGAGTGCCGAGACCAGTCCTGAAGGTGCCGGGCATCAGCGGGCGTTTCCCGCCAGCCGGCGAGTTTACGTGAGCGGGAGCTTGCATCCGGATCTGAGAGTTCCGCTGCGTGAGATCGCGCTCTCCCCGACCCGGCATGCGGACGGTCGGGAGACGGCGAACGAGCCGGTGCGGGTCTACGACACGAGCGGGCCGTGGGGCGATCCGGAGTTTCACGGGGATCCGACGCGGGGTTTGCCGACGCTGCGCCGGCCCTGGATTCTGGCGCGGGCGGACACGGGCGAGGGGGAGGGGGCGGCGGGGCGCGGGGGTGGTGCGGAGGGGGCGATGCGACCGCGGCGGGTGTTGCGGGCATCGGCGGGGCATCCGGTGACGCAGCGTTGGTATGCGCGGCAGGGGGTGGTGACGCCCGAGATGGAGTATGCGGCCATTCGGGAGAACCAGGGGCTTGAAGCGGAGGAGGGCCGGTGGTCGGAGGCTCTTGCCCGGAACGATCTGGCGTATCAGCATCACGGCAGCCAGGAGCGTTCGGACGGGACGCAGCCGGCGATTTTCGCCCGGTTTCCGCAGCAGCGGATACCGCGTCGGATCACGGCGGAGTTTGTGCGTCAGGAGATCGCGGCGGGCCGGGCCATCCTGCCGGCGAACGTCAATCATCCCGAGGTCGAGCCGATGGTGATTGGCCGGAGTTTCCTGGTGAAGATCAACGCCAACATCGGCAACTCGGCGCTGGCGTCCGGGATTGCGGAGGAAGTCGAGAAGATGCGCTGGGCGACGTTTTGGGGTGCGGACACGGTGATGGATCTTTCGACGGGTCCGGATCTTGCGGTGACGCGGGAGTGGATTTTGAGGAACTCGCCGGTGCCGGTCGGGACGGTGCCGATCTACGAGGCGTTGGAACGCGCTGGGGGCGACCCGGAGGCGCTGACCTGGGAGGGGTTTCGGGAGGTGCTGATCGAGCAATGCGAGCAGGGGGTGGACTATTTCACGCTGCACGCCGGGGTGCGGCTTCGGTTCATTCCGCTGACGGTTCATCGGGCGGCGGGGATTGTGAGCCGGGGCGGCTCGATCCTGGCGCAGTGGTGTTTGGCGCATCATCAGGAGAACTTGTTGCACACGCACTGGGAGGAGATCTGCGCGATCCTGGCGGCGTATGACGTGGCCGTGAGCATCGGGGATGGCCTGAGGCCGGGGTGTCTGGCGGATGCGAACGACGCGGCGCAATTTGCGGAGTTGGAGGAGCAGGGGAAGCTGACCCGGCTGGCGTGGGAGCATGGGGTGCAGGTGATGTGCGAGGGGCCGGGGCACGTGCCGCTGCATCGGATCGAGGAGAACATGCACCGGCAGCTGGCGTGGTGCCACGAGGCTCCGTTCTATACGCTGGGTCCGATCACGACCGACATTGCGCCGGGCTACGACCATTTCACGAGCGCGATCGGGGCGGCGATGATTGGCTGGCTGGGGACGGCGATGTTATGTTACGTGACGCCCAAGGAGCATTTGGGGCTTCCGGACCGGGAGGACGTGAAGGAGGGGGTTCTTGTGTACAAGATTGCGGCGCACGCCGCCGATCTCGCGAAGGGCCATCCCGGGGCGCAGTATCGGGACAACGCGCTGAGCCGGGCCAGGGCCGAGTTCCGGTGGGAGGACCAGTTTCATCTGGCGTTGGATCCCGAGCGCGCCCGGGCGTTTCACGACCAGACGCTCCCGCAGGCGACGGCGAAGGCGGCGCATTTTTGCAGCATGTGCGGGCCCCGGTTTTGCGCGATGAAGATCACCGAGGAAGTGCGCCGGTATGCGGCCGGGAAGGGGGTGGCGGCGGAGGAAGCGATCGAGGTGGGGTTGCGGGAGAAGGCGCGCGAGTTCAGCGCTGAATGACGCTATCGGGGGCTTGGACGGCGGGGGTGGCTTGGGCGAGGCGGTGGCGTTGGTGGTCGAGTTCGTCGAGGCGGCGGAGGGTATCGCGGGTGAGGACGGCGGCGGCGGTGGCGATGGAACCGGGGGCGGTGCTGGCGCCCCGGGGCGGGCGGGGGCCGGAGAGATAGGCCTGGAGCGCCCCGATATAATCGGACACGAGCGAGATCATGTCCTGGCCGGTGTTTTTGCGGAGCGCCTGCAACTGGCCGAGCCGGGTTCGGATGAGCCCCCGGTAGCGGCCGGCGTTGGGCTCGGCGATGAGGCGCTGGAGCGGCACGCGCAGGGTCCGCCCCGGGCCGGGGGGTGAATCGCGGGCTTCGACGTGGACGTCGAGGATATCGGTCAGTTTGTCGAGAACGACGGCGCGGGACCAGGCGAGCGGTTGACTGCCGAGGAGGAAATCGGCGCAGGCGAGTCCCCACCATTTTTCGAGGTCGAGGAGGCGCTCGAAGTGGGGGCGGAAAGCGATCAGCATGGCGGTTTGCCAGTTGAGGGATCGGGTCAGGTTGAGGACGGTGGCGGAGAGGCATTGTTTGCCGCGCGGCAAGTGCTGGAGTTCCGTGAGGAGGAGCCGTGCCGAGAGGCGGTACGTGCGGAGGGCGTCGCCGACGAGAGCCTCAGGGGGAGGAAGGCTCAACTGGGTGAAATTGAGCGGGGGATGGCTGATGAGCCAGGCGCGGGCTGTGCTCCAGTCCTCGACGCCGACATGATATCGAGTCTGGTTGGCGACCTGGCCGATGGCGTTGCCGAACTTGCCGAGGAGGGGATTGTCCTGGACGATGGGATCGGGTCCCGCGGTGGCCAGGATGCGGGACGCCAGGGCTTCAGCGAGCCAGAGGGGGATTTCGGGTGGGTAAGGACCGGCCTGGCGGTTGGCGATTTCAGTCAGGAGCGTTTGGACCAGGGTGCGAGCGAGGTCTAGCCGGTCCATTTCCGGCGGCAGGTCGCAGGCGTGGAGCCAACCGTCGGCAAAGCGGCCCGAGACCACCCTGGGGATGGTTATCTGGGAGTAGCGGGGGAGGATGGTGAGCTGGATTCGGCCCTGCCAGCGATCGGGGAGGTCCAGTTCCCGGAGCAGAGCGGCCTTGACGCGTTCGGCGGAGACGGCGAGGGATTCCGGGGCGAGGGCAATGAAGGATGAGTTGGTGGACTGTAAGGGCTGGGCGAGGGTGGGGGTTGAGCCCCGACTGGCGCGGACGAGGAACTGACCGGAGCGGCTATGAACGGCGAAGGAGGGTGCGAAGGCGGGTTCGACGGGCGGGATGGCCCCGAAGCAGGGGCATGGGGCGAGTGCCCCGGCTGACATCAAGAGCCAGAGGAACCGGTTCACGACTTGGGGTTTTTGGCTGGGGACGCCGCTTTAGCCTCGGGCTTGGAAGCGGTTGCGGTTTCCTTTTTGGGTGCGGTGGTTTCGGACTCCTTCCTGGCGGCCTGTTTATAGCCTTCGCTGCGGTAGTCAGTGATATAGAAGCCGCTGCCTTTGAAGAGGATGCCTGCTCCGGCGCTCAACTGGCGGCGGACGGCGCCCTTGCCCCATCGTGGCTTGGGGCAATGTTCTTTCGGGCAGGTCTTGAGGGGTTTGGCCTTGATGGATTGGAAGGCCTCGAACTCATGGCCGCACTTGGCGCAAAGGTAGTGGTACGTGGGCATAATCTCGGTCGAACCGTCGCGAAACGGAGATTCACGTTTACCATTCGCGCGCGAAAATGCAATCCCTGGAAAGCCAAAAGCCACACCATGCGGCGTGGCTTTTGGGAAACAGGATGATGTGATGGGTTGCCTCAGGACTCTTCGCCGGACCAATCGCCGGTTCGGATGCACTCCTTCACCTTTCGGCGTTCATAGCGGTGTTTCTTGGGTTTGCCTGGACGGTCATCGACTTGTCGGAACGGGTGTTTGGTGTTCCGGACAACCTCAACGATGATCTCGTGGGATTTTGGCATAGACCTCTTGTGTGCGCTCCCGGAGTGACCGACGGCGGTGCTGCCCTGTCGAAGGGCCGCACTCAGACGAAACCGACTGCCGGTCGCACAGGCTCCGGGCCATTCGGTTCTTTTGACGCCACACGACGGGGCGTGTTCAAGAAAAGGCGGAAAAGGCGGCCGAGGTCCATTCCTTCACGCGCTCGACGGCGGTTGGACGGAATTGGATCTGGGCAAAGGCGCGTTGGACGTCCGGGTACTGCCGGGTGAGGATGCCGGCGAGGAGGAGGTGGCCGTGTGGTTTGATCCAGCGGGCCAGGCGGTGGCGTTCCTGGATGAGCAACTCGGCGAGGAGGTTGGCGCAGAGCACGTCGAAGGGGGCTCCGGAGGGTGCTGGCATTCGCGACAAGTCGGCCTGGGACAAGGAGATCCGATGAAGCACCCGATTCCGCCTCGCGTTGGCCCGGGCGACCCGGACGGCGACGGGGTCGATGTCGAACGCCACGATGGGGTGGTAGCCCAGTTTGGCGCCGGCGATCGCGAGGATTCCCGATCCGGAACCGACGTCGAGCAGGGAGAGCTTCGAGTCGGGGCTCAGGCGGGCCACGAGTTGCCTGAGGCAGAAGAGGGTGGTGGGGTGATGGCCGGTGCCAAAGCTCAAACCGGGATCCAGCTCGACCACGGCCTGACCCCGGCGTGGGCTGCGCTGGCTCCAGGACGGCCGGATCAGGAGTCGGTTGCCGACGGTGAAGGGTTTGAAATGCCGTTTCCAGGCCTGGGCCCATTCGGTGGGGGGCAACCGGCGAACCCGGAGGCGTCCGTGCCCGACGGCGAGGCCGAATGTGCGGATTTCACGGATCCCGAGCCGGATGCGTCTCTCGAGGTCGGGGGTCCAGCGTTGCGGGGCCTGGAGGAAGGCGCTGACGGTGGTCACCTGGGTCTCGTTGTCGGTATAGAGGACGGGGGGTTGATTCAGGACTCGTTCGAAGAGATCGGCGACAGCTTCCTCGGCCTCGGCGAGGACGTTGAGCGAGATCTGGGTGAGGGCGGGGGTGCTGGTGGGCGCGGGAGGCGATTCGGCTTTGGGTTTCATCGGCTGAAGGAACCACTTACTGAAGCGCTTCGTTCTGAGCAGCGACGAGCCGGCTGATGCCGAGCCGGCCGAGGCGGAGGAGATCGGCCAGTTGGGCATCGGTGAAGGCTGTTCGTTCGCCGGTTCCCTGGACTTCGATGTAGTGTCCGGCGGCAGTCATGACGAGATTGAGGTCGACGTCGGCGGACGAGTCTTCGGCATAATCCAGGTCGAGGAGCGGGATACCGTTGACGATGCCGACGCTGACGGCGGCGACGGGGGTAAGGTGGGGCGAGAGGGATGGATCCAGTTGGCGATGGAGATGGCGCAAGGCGAGGGCGAGGGCGACGTAGCTTCCGGTGATGGCGGCGGTACGGGTACCGCCGTCGGCTTGGAGGACATCGCAGTCGATCCAGAGCGTGCGGGTTCCGATGCTTTCGAGGTTGACGGCGGCGCGCATGGCGCGGCCGATGAGGCGTTGGATCTCCTGGGAGCGGCCGTCCGGTCGGCCCTTCGAGGCGTCGCGGGGTTTTCGCTGGAGGGTCGAGTAAGGGAGCATCGAGTATTCGGCGGTGATCCATCCGCCGGGGATGCCCTGGTCCTTCATCCAGCGGGGCACGATTTCCTCGATGGTGACGCCGCAGATGACGCGGGTGTTGCCCCATTCGACCAGGGTCGAGCCGGCCGCATGGGGCGCGATCCCGTTATGGAACCGGAGAGGCCGGAGTTGGTCGGGGCCGCGTCCGGAGGATCGCGTCAGGGGCGAGGCAGCTTGATCGGGGGGGCGGGGGACCGGGTTTGTTGGTTGCATGGGGGTGCACACTAGCCTGGAATCTCTTGGGGAATCCAGGCTAGACTGGCAGGGCATGAAGGCGAAGGGTGTTGTTGCCTGGATTGGAGCGGGTCCTGGGGACGCGCGGTTGCTGACGTTGCGCGGGGCCGAGGCGCTGGTGGAGGCGGCTGTGGTGGTTTACGACTCCGGGGTGCCGACAGGGGTTCTGCAGCTTGCCGGGGCGGGCGCGGAGATGGTTCGGAACGGGCCGGAGCGTTTTCCCGGCTCGGGAGATCTGGCGGCGTTTCTTGTGGATCAGGCGCGGGAGGGGCGGCGGGTGGTTCGATTGCTGGCCGGGGATGCGCAGGCGAGTGCCGGGGAGGTGTCGGCGGTTGCCGCGGGCGGGGTGCCGGTCAGGTTTGTGCCCGGCGTGGGGGTGTCGGCCGAGGCGATCTCCGGTCTGCCGGTTGCCGCGCGCGAGCCGGCGCGCCAGCGGCAGCCTTTGAGCGGGCAGCGTGTCGTTGTGACTCGTGCGTACGAGCAGGTGGCGGAGTTCAGTCGCAAGCTGAGGGATCACGGGGCTGAAGTGCTCGAAGTCCCGTGCATCCGGATCGAGGCGCCCACGGCGCGCGAGCCGTTGGTCGAGGCGCTTGCCGGGCTTGGCAGCTACGACTGGATGGTCTTCACGAGCGCCAACGGGGTGGACATGTTCTTTGGGTTCTTCTTCCGGGCCTTCGAGGACCTGCGGGATTTGGGTGCGGTCCGGCTGGCCGCCGTGGGGCCCGGGACGGCGGCGCGCTTGCGCGGACTGCATTTGAAGGTGGACGTGACGCCGAAGGTGCATGAGGGACGGGAGATTGCGAAGGCGCTGAAGGGGTTCATGAGCCTCGAAAACCTGCGGATCCTGCTGTTGCGGGCCGAGGTGGCGAGCCCGGATTTGCCGAGGCTGCTCGAGGCTGAGGGGGCGATTGTGGACGATGTGGCGTGCTATCGGACGGTGGCCGAGACGGCGGATCGGACCGGGGACGCGGCGAGGATGATGGCGCGCGGGGCGGAGTGGGTGACGTTCACGAGCGGTTCGACGGTCGGGCAGTTTCACGCCCGGTTTGATCTGCCGGAGTTCCTGCGGCGGTATCCGGGGGTGCGCACGGCTTCGTTGGGGCCCGAGACTACGGAGGCGCTTCGTCAGTTGTCGGTGACGCCGGCGGTCGAGGCAGAGCCTCACACCATGGACGGTCTGATCAAGGCGATGGAGCGTGCGGCTGGCGCTTCGGCTGCAGCATGCGTCGGTGGCCGCGGGCGGTGACCGCGGCGGGTGAGGGGGGAGCTGTCCTCGGTCGGCGGTCTCGTGGAGCCCTCGACGTGGGCAGGTACAGCATGCGTCTGTAGCCGCGGGCGCAGGCTGGGAAGCGATGTCAGATCCGGAGGAACAGCCGGCGGCGGTACATCCAGAACAGCAGGAGCCAGAGGACGGCGAGCACCGCGGCGCCGTGAAGGAGGGGTTCGTAGGGCTTGCCCAGGAACTCGAAAGCGTGGTGCCCGAGGTGTGTTGTGAGGTTGCGGGCGATGAACCCCTCGAACAAGTGCGCCATGCAATAGGCGGCGATCGAGTTGATGCCGATGACCGTGAGTGGGAAAGCCCAGGTCCGGCCTTGGGCGACGTCGAGGACGGCGTAGAGCGCTGCGAGGATGAGGAAGCACCAACCGCCGCTGAACAGGACCCAGCTGGGGGTCCAGATGCGCTTGACGACGGGGCAGATCCCGAGTTGGCCGAGGGTCCATCCGATGGTCAACGAGAGGGCACCGGCCACGAGGAGCCAGTTGATTTTGGCCTGGGGTGGGAGCTCGCGGCGGAGGCAATGGCCGGCGAGGAGGCCGAGGACCATGGTGCCGAGGGTGGGGATGAAGCTGAGGGTGGCGTAGCCGCCGCCGTTGTGGGTGAAGGGTTGGGCGCGGGGGAACAGATTGAGGAACCAGGTGTCGAATGCCCAGGCGAGGTTGCTGTTCTTATTCCAATGGGCGGCGAAGCCGGCGGCCAGGTGCTCGGGTTGGGCGTTGACGCCGGCGTAGTTGAAATCGGCGGGCGGCAGGGGGTAGAGGGCGAACGCGGTCCAGTAGCCCACGAGGATGACGGCCAGGCCAAGCCACTGGACGCGGACGGGTGTCTGGGCCAGGAGATAGAGGACGAAGTAGCCGAGGCCGATCTGGCTCAAGGTGTCCTCGAATGTCCAGTTTGTCTGATGGGCGCCGGTTGACCGGAGGAAGACGCCGAGGAGGACCAAGGCGAGGGCTCGCCAGGCCGCGTGCAGCGTGCGTCCCGGACGGGACTGGCCCCGGGCGGTCCGGGCGGCGATCGAGAACGGCAAGGCCACGCCGACGAGGAAGGTGAACGCAGGCTGGATGAGGTCGTGCAGGGTGCAACTGACCCAGGCGACATGCGACTGGTGATGGCTGAGCCATTGCCAGAGGCGGACGTCGGGAAGCGCGTCGGCCACCCGGCTGAAGCGCAGCACTTCGGCCATCATCAGGAACATCACGGCGCCGCGAAAGACATCAATCGAGGCCACCCGTGCGGGAGCCGAATCGGTCGCGCTGGTCATCAGGCCATGGTGCCCGAAGGTGGTGTGCGCGAAAAGATCATTTGCCGACGGGCCGGGAGTTGCTACAAGGGACGCATGGCACAGTCTTACGATGCTCTGCGGAGTGGAAGGGCCGCGCTGTCTTCGGCGGCAGGCGGCGGCAGCGGGAGGTGCGGGCCGGTTGAGAGTCGGCGGCGATTCCTGCGGCGCGTGGCGGTGGCCGGGGGTGTGGCGGCGACGCCGCTGTTGATCCCGGCCTCGGTTCTCGGGCGGAACGGGGCGGTGCCGCCGAGCGAGAGGATCATCCTGGGCGGGGTCGGGATTGGCGGCCGGGGTTCGGGGGTGCTGTCATGGATGCTGCCGGAGAAGGACGTACAATTTGTGGCGGTGTGCGATCCGCAGCGGCAGCGGCGGGAGGCGGTCAAGAAGATGGTGGACAGCCGGTACGGGAACACGGACTGCGCCTTGTACAAGGACATCCGGGAGTTTCTGGCGACGCGGACGGACCTTGACGCGGTGCTGATTGCGACCGGCGATCGCTGGCATGCGCTGGCATCGACATGGGCGCTGCGTTCGGGAAAGGACGTGTATTCGGAGAAGCCGTCGGCGATGACAATTGCCGAGGGGCGTGCGGTGGTGGAGACGGCGCGCCGGTACGGGAGGGTGTATCAGACCGGTGTGCAGCGGCTGAGCGAGGCGAATTTTGTGTTTGCGATCGAGATCGCGCTGGCCGGGCGGTTGGGCAAGGTGCACACGGCGCGGGCGCACATCGCGCCGTGGGACGCGGCGGAGATGCGTCACGACTGGCTGCCGGCGGAACCGGAGCCGTCGAAGGACGAGGTGGATTGGGACCAGTGGCTGGGGCCGTGTCCCTGGCGGCCGTACAACGCGACGTACACCCGCGGCGGCTGGCGCGGGCACTATGATTTCCATACGAGCTGCATCGGCGAATGGGGGGCGCACACGTTTGCCCAGGCCCAGGCCGGTCTGGGGCTGCTGGACACCTCACCGGTCCTGTATCGGTACGTCGCGAATCCCACGGGGGACGGCATGGAGACGGTGTTTGCGAACGGGGCGAAGATGATTCTTCATCGCGAGGGCTGGTGGCACGGCTCGTGCGGGATGCGTTTCGAGGGGCCGGAAGGCTGGGTGGCGGCGGCCGACGGCTACTCGCGCCCGGAGGCGTCGTCGCCGGCATTGCTGGCGGACTTCAACAAGGTGGTTCAGGATTACATGGCTCGGACCCAGCGGCCGATGAGTCACGTGCGGGACTTTTTCAATTGCGTCAAGTCGCGCCGGCTGACCGTGGCCAACCCGGTGGTGATGCACCGGTCGATGTCGGCCGTCCACGCCGCCAACATCTGCATGTGGCTGAAGCGGGACGTCCGTTATGATCCTGTCAAGGAGGAGTTCATCAACGATGCGGAGGCCAACCGACTGCGGTCGCGGGCCATGCGCGAGCCCTACATTTTCTGATTTCGTCCCGTCTCAAAGCAAAGGAAGTCATCATGTCACGTTTCTTGAGTCCCCTGTTCTTGGCGCTGGCGCTGGCCGGCGCGGCGACTGCTCGAGTCAATGCCCAGAATCCGACTCCGCTGCTGACGCGGTCGGGGGATCAGCTGGTGGCGGTGCTGCAATCCGGCGCCGGGGTGAAGGAGAAGGCCGACGCCTGCCGTGAGCTGGCGGTGATCGGGACGGCGGATGCGGTGCCCGCGCTCGTGGCGCTGTTGCCGGATGAGAAGCTGTCGCACATGGCCCGGTACGCCCTCGAGACGATCCCGGGTGCCGCGGTGGACGCCGCGTTGCGGGACGCCCTCGGGCGGCTCGAGGGGCGCCCGCTGGTGGGGGTGATCGGCAGCGTCGGGGTCCGCCGCGATGAGCAGGCGGTGCAGCCCCTGATCCGATTGCTGGCGTCATCCGATCCGGACGTCGCCCAGGCGGCGGCACGGGCGCTGGGGCGGATCGCCACGCCGGGTGCGACGGCGGCTTTGCGGGAGGCCCTGCCCCGGGCGTCCGCAGCCAACCAGCTCGCCTTTTGCGAGGGTCTGCTGCGGTGCGCGGAGTCGGCTTCGGGCGAGAACGCGGTGAAGCTCTATGATGCCTTGCGGGCCACGGACGGACTGCCGCACCAGGTCAAGGCGGCGGCGTGGCGCGGTGCAATCCTCAGCCGTGGAGAGACCGGGACGGCGCTGTTGTCGGAGGCGCTGCAGAGCAAGGACTACATCGTGGTGGCCGCCGGGGCACGGGCGGCGATCGAGTCGAGTGCGTCCGGTGTGACCGGGGCGCTGACTGCGAGTCTGGCCGGGCTTTCCGAGGAGAACCGGGTGCTGGTGATTCAGGCTTTGGGGAAGCGTCGCGATGCCGCTGCGGTTCCCGCCCTCGAGAAGGGGGCGCGTTCGGGCTCGAAAGCGGTTCGGGTGGCCGCCCTTCGGGCCCTCTCGGAAGTTGCACGGGGTGAGTTGGCGCCGGTTTTCGTGGGCCTGATGGGAGACGCCGATGGCGAGGTGGTGCAGGCGGCGAAGGAGGGGTTGGCGGGTCTTGCCGGTCGCGAAGCGGATGCGGCGGTGCTGGCGTTGCTCGGGAAGCCGGAGGCATCCCAGCGGTTGACGGCGATCGAACTGATCGCGCGTCGGCGGATGCTGGATGCGATCCCGGAACTGCTGCGGTCAGCCGGCGACGCGGACGCCCAGGTGCGCGCCGCGGCGCTGAAGCGGGTGGGGGAATTGGGCGGAGCGGCGGAGGTGCCAGCCTTGGTGGGTCAATTGACCAAGGCCACGGCGGGATCGGATCTCGAGGCCGCAGAGCAGGCCTTGGGGGAGTTGTGTCGACGGGTCGAGGATCCGGAGGGCCATGCCAGCCGGTTGGCGGCGTCGATGGTCGGAGCCACGCCGGCGCAGCAGGCTGCGATCCTGCGGCTTCTGGCCGGGATTGGCGGGCAGAAAGCGATCGAGACCGTGCGGGCGTCGGTCAAGGCCTCGGAAGGCGATGTGCGGGCAGCGGCGATCCGTGCGCTCGCCGCCTGGAGAACGGCCGAGGCGGCCCCGGATCTTCTGGCGCTGGCGAAGGCCACGGGGGATGCCACCGAGAGGACGCTTTGCCTTCGCGGCTACCTGGATTGGGCGTCGAATCCCGAGTTGCCGCCGGCGCAGCGGCTGGGAATGAGCCGTGAGGCGGCCTCGCTGATCCAGAGCGCGGACGAGAAGAAGCTGCTTCTGGCAGCGCTGGGCAGCGTGAAGACCCCCGAGGCTGCGGCGGTGTTGGCGCCATACGTCGAGGATGCGGCGGTTCGCCAGGAGGCTGGGGTGGCGATTGCGGCGATTGCGGACGAGTTGTTGAAGGGGAACCAGGCAGCCAAAGCCGCTCCGGCTTTGGTGGGCCCGCTCGAGAAGGTGGTGTCGGTGGCGAGTGGAGACCTCCTGAACAGGGCGAAGGGCTTGCTCGAGAAGGCACGCAGCGTCAAGCCCTAGTGTGGTGTCCCTCAATTGAGGGACACCACACTAGCGAGGCGCACCTCAGACGCGGTCGAGTCCGCGATCCCATGGGGCTTTCCCGCCTTTCCGGACCCTCTCTTCCGCGCCTCGCCAATTAGATCCGATGTCCTCGACGGAAGGTGGGGAGGCCTGGAACGGCAGGGGCTAAACCTGACCTGTTGTGCGGCATCTCCAAAGCTTGACTGCGGTCAAGGCAACGGAGTAGGTCTTAAGTCACTCTACCCTTTCGGCGACTGCTGCTCCGCGGGGCGTTTGGGGTCGGGGGGGCGGTGCGGGTGTCGAGGCGGGTTGGGACGGGTTGGTGGCGACAAGAAACTGCGGCAACGGAAAGGAACGATCATGTTTTGCTATCAATGTGAACAAACGGCGCGCGGGACAGGTTGCACGGTGGTGTCGACGTGCGGCAAGAACGAGGAGACAGCGGCCTTGCAGGACCTGTTGATTCACGCGACGAAAGGGGTGGCGCAGTACTCGCATCGGGCGCGGCAGTTAGGGGCGGTGGACCCGGCAGTGGACCGGTTCATACTCGAAGCACTGTTCACGACGGTGACGAACGTGAATTTCGATCCTGCTCGTGTCGAAGGCTTTCTGCGGCAGGCGGCTGAGATCCGGGACCGGGCTGCGGCGTTGTACCGTCGCGCTGCGGAGGCGGCAGGCAAGCCCGTGACCGAACCGACAGGCCCGGCCACGTGGCAGCCGGCGTCGAGCCGGCAGGGGTTGGTGTCGCAGGCGAACATGGTTTCGGTGGTCTCCCGGCGCGACCGCTGGGGGGCGACGGTGACCGGTCTGCAGGAGTTGCTGGTTTACGGCATGAAGGGAGCGGCGGCCTACGCCGACCACGCACTGGTCCTCGGTCGGGAGCTGGAATCGGCGAATGCGTACTTCGCCGACGCGCTCTGTCAACTGGCTGAGGAGACGACATCGGTCGATGTGTTGTTGGGGCTGTGTTTGAAGTGCGGGGAGGTGAACCTGCAGATCATGGAACTGCTGGATGGGGCGCACACGGACACGTATGGCCACCCGCAGCCGACGCCGGTGCGGATCGAGCCGGTGGCGGGCAAGTGCATTTTGGTGTCGGGCCATGATTTGAAGGATCTCGAGGAACTGCTGAAGCAGACCGAGGGGAAAGGGATCAACATCTACACGCACGGGGAGATGCTGCCGGCGCACGGCTATCCCGGTCTCAAGAAGTACCGGCACCTGGTTGGGAACTACGGCGGGGCGTGGCAGGATCAGAAGTCGGAGTTTGCCCGATTCCCGGGTGCAATCCTGATGACGACCAACTGCATTCAAGAGCCGCAGGTGTCGTACCAGGGACGGATCTTCACGTCGGGGCTCGTGGCGTGGCCTGGGGTGCGGCACATTACGGACCGCAACTTCGCGCCGGTGATCGAGGCCGCCCTGGCGGCGCCGGGTTTCACCGAGGACGGTCCTGACCGGCAGATTCTGGTCGGGTTCGGGCACAACGCGGTGCTGGGCGTGGCGGACAAGGTGGTCGAGGCGGTCAAGACCGGCGCCATTCGCCGGTTCTTCCTGATTGGCGGCTGTGACGGCGCGCGGACCGGGCGCGACTATTACACGGAGCTGGCCGAGAAGGTGCCTGCGGACTGCGTGATCTTGACGTTGGCGTGCGGGAAGTTCCGGTTCAACAAGCTGGACTTCGGAACGATTGGCGGGATCCCGCGGTTGCTCGACATGGGGCAGTGTAACGACGCGTATTCAGCGATCCGCGTGGCTGGGGCGCTGGCCAAGGTGTTTGGGTGCGGCGTGAACGACCTCCCGCTGTCGCTGGTCGTCTCGTGGTTCGAACAGAAGGCGGTTGCGATCCTGTTGACGTTGTTGCACCTGGGGATCCGGAACATCCGGCTGGGACCGACCCTGCCGGCCTTCGTCTCGCCGGAGGTGTTGAAGGTGTTGGTCGACAAGTTCGACCTGAAGCCGATCCAGACGGCGGACGCCGATCTCGAGGCGATGCTGGGCGTGGCCCCCGGCCGCGGTTAGCCAGCATCCTGTAGCCGCCCGCGGTGAGGGCGGCTTGCGGGCTATTCGCACCCTGTCACCCGCCGCGGTCAGCGCCCGCGGCCAGGGTCATGCGCACGGAACGAACCGTCAGCGGGCTTTCCATTCCTGCAGGAGCCACGTGACCGCTGCGGCCGGTGCCTCGTGAGACGCGCCGGCGAAGGGGAGAACCTGTTTGGCGCCGCGGGCTCGGGCGTAGACCTCGCGGATGATGTCGGGGGCGTCAGCGCCTTCGCCGGCGAGCCACAGGCGTCTTGGGGCGCCGGTGGCGATCATGCCGGGCAGATCGCCATAGAGGGCGCCTCCGGGCAGGAAGTCGGGATCCTGCAGATCGCGGATATCGGCGAAGCGGAAGCCGGCGGTGTCGATGGCGGCGCGACGGACACTGGACCGGGCTTGGGCGAGGGCTGCTGCGGCCCAGGGGCCGGCGCCGGAGAAGCCGAGGAGGGTCAGCGAGCGGGGGGCGGGGGTTTGGGACTTGAGGTGGGCGATGACGGTCAGGACGTCGTGCGTGCGTTGGGCGAAGACGGAAGGGTTGTAGCCGAAGGTATAGGCAGCCGCCTCCCGCGGGTTCTTGACACGGCGCGTTTGCCGCAGGCGCTCGTCGGCTTGCAGAAACTCGCCCTGGAACAGCAGATCGGGGCTGACCACGGTGGCCCCGGCGTCGAGCAACCGGGTCACTTCAGGCCGCAGGTTGCCGTCGTTGCGGAAGAGACCCGCTTTGCCGGCGGGGTCAAGCCAGACGACGACATGGCCCGAGGCGTTGCGGGGTTCGATTCGGAGGAGGGGCAGTTCCTCGCCGTGCGCCGGGGCGCAGAGCAAGCCGGTTCGAAGCCGCGCACCGTCCCGCTCCTCCGTCGAGTGCTCGGTCCAGGCGGTCGCGCCGACGTCGGCGAGGTCGCGTCCGAGGACAGCGGCGATGCCGCTGCCGTACGAGGCTTCGAAGGTCCGGCGGGTGCGCCGTTGTTCGGCGAGGTGTCGCTGGGTGTCGCTTGACCAGGCGGCGAGCAAGCGGCGCTCGAAGTCCGGTCCGCCGGTGGGCTTCGGATGTTGGGCGTCCCAGACCGTCATTTCGTCGCGTGTCAGGCGCCGGTAGTCGCCTTCCTCGGCGGGATTGGGGGAATCAAGGCGGAACCAGCGATTGACCCAGGAGTAGAGGGCGCGTCGGCTGGGACTGTTGTAGTTGTGACCGAACTGTTCCCCGCGATGGAGCATGACGGAGTCCGGGCTGCCGAGGAGGCGATAGAGGGCCTGGAGTTGGGGGAAGCCGTTGGTGGCCATGTCGAGGGTCCAATCGTTGGCGCAGGTCAACCCCAGCGGTTTGGGGGCGAAGAGCGCGGCGAGGTCGACGTTCCCGGCTCCGATCCGGAGGCCGCAGGCATTTTCGCAGGTGCATCCGCCCTGCATGTGGGTTGAGACCATGACGGCGGGGAATGCCAGAGCGGGCCGGGGATCGAGCGCGCAGAGGATGAACGTCTGCGTGCCGCCGCCGCTGGCGCCGGTGACACCGATGGCCGACGGGTCGACATCGGGCAGCGACTCGAGGAAATCGAGGGCCCGGATCGAGTTCCAGGTCTGCAGCCCCATGACGCTCTGGAGGCGGCTCTCGGCCTGGGGACTGAAGAGTCCCCAGTTCTCGGGGGAGTTCATTTCGGGGCGCTGCTTTGAGAATCCATGGGCCACCGACTGGGGGATTTGGACACTGTCCGCATAGCCGAGCATGTCGTAGTGGAAGACGACACAACCCAATCGAGCGAGGCCGACGCATCGCGCCTGGAGCGGGCTGCGTCCTCCCTCGGGATACAACTCGGCTCCCTGGGCAATTTCCTTGCGCACCCCGTCGGCGCCCGTGTCATAGAATCGTCCGTCGGCCCAATGGCCGTGCGGGCTGAGGATGGCGGGTCCTTTGCCTGAGCGGTTCTTGGGACGATAGAGGCTGCCGGTGACATAGAACCCGGGGAAGCTCTCGAAGTAGACCTTCTCGACGGAGTAATCCTCACGATCGATTCGTCCTTGAATGACGGGGTTGAGCGGGGTGCGCGAGGGGAGCGGGTGGAGGCCGAGGGCGACTTGCAGATTCCGGCGCAACCGGTCAGCGCGCCGGCTCCATTCCTCCTTGGAATCGGGGACGCGGAATGGGAACACGCCGTCGAGGTCTTTCAGGGGGCCGAGGCGGACGTCCTGGGGGAGTTGACCTGCGGGAAGGGCTCGAGGAATGGCGGCTGTTTGGCCGAGGAGAGGCGTTCCGAGAAGGGCAAGGAGGAGCGCCGCTGCCGGGAAGGAGCGGTGGCGTTGTGGGTGGAGGGCTGGTCGGTCGGGCAGGGCAATGACGGCGGTGGACTGCATGAGCACGGAGTCTGCCCGAGGCGGGTTGGGGCGCCAAGCCCGTTGTTGTCCAGCGAGGCGCCGCCTCAGACCCAGTGGAGTCCTCAGGTTCATGAAGACCCTGGTGTGCCTGCCCACCCTCTCTTCCGCGCCTCGCTAATGCAGAGTCCTCGACGGAAAGCGGGGAGGCCTGGAACAGCAGGGGCCGAACCTGACCTGTTGCCCCCGTGTTCGACAGGTCGAGGACTCTAAACGGGGCTTGATTCGGCGGTTGAGGCCCCCTTAGCATGAACCAATAGACAAACACTACCATGAAACGACGCGCCACAACGGAGTATTTTCCGGGGATCCCGAGGATCCCGTACGAAGGACCTAGCTCGAAGAATCCGCTGGCCTTTCGCCATTACAATCCGGAAGAACTGGTTGATGGCAAACCGATGCGTGAGCATTTGCGGTTTTCGGTGGTTTACTGGCACACGATTCGGGGCAAGCTCTCGGACATGTTTGGGGAAGGGACGGCGGTTCGGCCGTGGGAGGACGGGAGCAATTCCCTCGAGTTGGCGCGGACGCGGGTGAGGGTGGCGTTCGAGTTGATCGAGAAGCTTGGGGCGCCGTTTTACGCGTTTCATGACCGGGATGTGGCGCCCGAGGGGCGGTCGCTTCGGGAGACGAACCGGAATCTGGATGCGATTGTGAAGGTGCTGAAGGAGGAGCAGGCGCGGACGGGGATCCGGCTGTTATGGGGCACGGCCTGTCTGTTTGCGCATCCTCGTTTTGTGCATGGGGCGGCGACGAGCTGCAACGCGGACGTCTTTGCGTATGCGGCGGCGCAGGTGAAGAAGGCGATCGAAGTGACCCACGAACTGGGGGGGGCAGGCTACGTCTTCTGGGGGGGGCGGGAGGGATACAGCACCCTGTTGAACACGGATTTGAAGCGCGAGCTTGATCATCTCGGGCGTTTTCTGCATCTGGCGGTCGATTACAAGCGCACGCTCGGTTTCCGGGGCCAGTTCTACATCGAGCCGAAGCCGAAGGAACCCACGAAGCACCAGTACGATTCCGACGCGGCGGCGTGCCTGAACTTTCTGAGGGAGTACGATTTGCTGGGGGATTTCAAGCTGAACCTCGAGACGAACCACGCCACCCTGGCCGGGCACACGATGCAGCACGACATGGAAGTGGCGATTGCCGCGAACGCGCTGGGCTCGATCGATGCGAACGTGGGGGACGTGCTTTTGGGCTGGGACACGGATCAGTTCCCGACGAATGTCTACCTGACGACGGAGATCATGCTGAGCCTGTTGAAGATGGGGGGGTTCACGACGGGCGGCCTGAATTTCGACGCCAAGGTGCGGCGGGAGAGTTTCGAGCCCGAAGATTTGTTCCACGCGCACATTGGCGGGATGGACGCATTTGCCCGGGGTCTGAAGATTGCGAGCGCGATCCGGAGGGACGGCCGGCTGGCGGAGTTCATCCGGCAGCGGTACGGGTCATGGGACGAGGGGATTGGGAAGCGGATCGAGAGCGGCAAGGCGGGTTTCAGGGAACTCGAGGCCTACATGCTGGAGCGGGGGGATGCGGCGCTCAACCGAAGCGGCCGCCAGGAATGGCTTGAGAATCTGATCAACGACTTCATTTGACGCGATTCGTGCTTGCCGATCTCGATGGAATCCCTAGATTCTGCGGCTTTTGCGTGACATGAACGGTATGTCGATGACACTGCTGGCGCAACAGACGGCGCCGGACCCGAGGGCGGGCATGCTGCAACTGGTGGGCATGTTCGTGATCATGGGTGTGATGTTTTACTTTGCGATCTGGCGTCCTCAGCAGAAGAAGCAGAAGGAGCACGAGCGGTTGCTGAAGGCCCTCAAGCCGGGGGACAAGGTCATCACCAGCGGCGGGATTTGCGGGGTTGTGGTGAGCATCAAGGAGAGGACCGTGGCGCTCCGGTCGGCGGACGCCAAGATCGAGGTTCTGAAGTCCGCCGTTCAGAACGTGGTCGAGCAGGCGGATAGCGGTAGTTCGTCCTGAGTCGCCCGTCCTGATCATCCGACCTGAGGTTGTGATTCACCTGCCATGAGCCGATCTGCCTGGAGATTTTCGTTCGCCTTCACCGTTTTGTTGGTGGCGTGGGCGCTGCATTCCATCTACCCGCCCAAGGGGCGGGACCTGATCCGTGTGTTTCAGGAGCAGTCCGAGGTGGCGGACACGAACCTGCTGGCGATCGTGGCGCGCGCCCAGGAGCTCCAGAAGTCGAACTCGAACCAGGTGTTTGCGAACCTCCTGGAGGCGGTGGGGACGAACGATCTGTCCCGGCTCTTCCCGTCGCTGGTGGATCCGGAGGCGACGGACCAGAACCGGCAGATCCTGAACCAGATCCAGCACCGTGCGGCGGGCCGGATCAAGCTCGGCCTGGATCTGCAGGGGGGCACGTCGTTTCTGGTCGAGATGGACACCAACCGTCTGAGCGAGGTGGTGGACAAGCGGCACGCTCTCGAGCAGGCCGTCGAGGTGCTCCGGAAGCGGGTCGACCGGTTCGGGGTGGCGGAGCCGCTTTTGCAGCCGCAGGGTGAGAATCGGATTTTGATCCAGCTGCCGGGGTTGTCGGAGGCGGCGAAGGACAGCGCCAAGAACACGCTGCAGAAGGCGGCGTTCCTCGAATTCCGGATTGTGCATCCGGACAGCGACGAGCTGCTGCGGCAGGAGATCATCGAGCCCGGGTACGAGGTGAAGGTGCAGCGGCCGCGGCGGAATCGGGCGGAGGCGGGGCCGGTCAGCTACCTGGTGCGAAAGGTGCCGGAGCAGGGGCTGACGGGGAAGTATGTGCAGCGGTCGGGGGTCTATCCGGATCCGGTGACCGGCTCGCTGAAGATCACGCTTAACTTCAATTCGGAGGGGGCCTCGAAGTTTGCGGACATTACGCGCGAGCATGTGGGGCACCAGTTGGCGATCGTGCTCGACGGGGAGCTGTACTCGGCGCCGAACATCAACGAGCCGATTCTGGGCGGTTCCTGTGAGATCACGGGTGATTTCGACCAGGCGGAGGCCTTCGAGCTGGCGAACGTGCTTCAGAACCCATTGGAGGCCCCGGTCAAGATCATCGAGGAACGCGGCGTCGACCCGTCCCTGGGCCGGGACTCGATCAACAGCGGGATCAAGGCGGCGCTGGTGGGCACGATTGCCGTCGTGCTGTTCATGTTCGTGTACTACCTCAAGGCGGGCGTGGTGGCGAACCTGGCGCTTTCGTTGAACATCGTGATTTTGATGGGGGTGATGTGTGCGGTGGGGACGACGCTGACGCTGCCGGGCATAGCGGGCATTGTGCTGACCATCGGCATGGCGGTGGACGCGAACGTGCTGATTTTCGAGCGCATCCGGGAGGAATCGGCGGCGGGGAAATCGATCCGGGGGGCGTTGGCGGCGGGCTACGACAAGGCGTTCGGGACGATTCTCGATTCGAACCTGACGACGCTGATTTCGTCGGTGATCCTGATTTACATGGGGACGGGCCCGGTGAAGGGGTTTGGCGTGACGCTGACGATCGGCATCACGGTGAGCATGTTCACTGCGCTGGTGGTGACGCGGCTGATCTTCGAATGGCTACTGAATCGGGGGTGGCTGAGCAGTCTGCCGATGCTGCACCTGGTCCGGAACACGAAACTGAACTTCCTCCGGTTTGCCGTTCCGGCGTTCATCGCCTCGTGGTCGCTGATTCTCATCGGATTGGGCTACGGGATTCATCGGGGGAAAGATGCGCTGGGTGTGGACTTCCGGGGTGGCGACCGCCTGGGGTTGGAGTTTGTGCAGGAGGTCGAGGTCGAGAAGATCCGGAGCGCACTGGGCCGGGCCCAGGTGACTGAGGCCCTGATTCAATACCAGAAGGACATGTCCACCGGGCGGAAGACCCTCCAGATCACGACGGAATCCGGGACGGGCGCTCGAGTCCAGCAGGCCCTGGAGAGCAACTTTCCCGAGAGCCAGTTCCGCCGGCTCTCGCTCGAACAGGTCGGGGCCACCGTGGGGAGCGAGATCAAGAAGTCAGCGATCATTGCCCTATTGCTCTCGATGTTTGGGATTCTCGTGTATGTGGCTTTCCGGTACGAGTTTTCCTTTGCGGTGGGCGCCGTTTTTGCGCTGGTGCACGACATGCTGATGACGACGGGGATGTACTTCCTGTTTGACTATCAGTTAAGCGGGCCGTTTGTGGCGGCGATTCTGACGATCGTCGGGTTCTCGATCAACGACACGATCGTGATCTTTGACCGGATCCGGGAGTACCTGAAGCTGGGGATGCGTGGGACCTTCCGCGAGATCATGAACAAGGCGCTGAATCAGACCCTGAGCCGGACGATCATCACTTCCGGGACGGTCTTTCTGGCAACGCTCTCGCTCTATATGTTCGGGGGTGGGGCGATCAACGATTTCTCGTTCGCGTTTCTCGTCGGCATTCTGACGGGGACGTACTCGAGCATTTACATGGCGTGCGCCGTGGTGCTCTGGTGGCACAAGGGCGAGCGCCCGAGGATTGGCGCGGAGGTTGTCTCGACCGGGACGGACATCGAGGCGGTTGGGGCGAGGACCAAGCCCGCCTGATCTTGCCGGCGGCGGGATGGCCGGTTGGCGTCGGGTCCCGTGGGAGCGGGCCTGCCGGTGCCGGGTTTGCCGGGGGGTTGCCGGCGGACGCGGTGTTGGCGTTTCAGCGGGCCGGGGTTTAGAATACGGCGTTCATGCTTGCCGTTGTCCAGATACAGTGGTGGCACTGGGCCGGGTTCTTAACCCTCATCCTTTTCTTTCTGGCACTGGACCTTGGGGTCTTCCATCGGAAGGCCCGGGTTGTGCAATTTCGCGAGGCGCTGGGGTGGACGGCGACGTGGTTCACGGTGGCGATGGGTTTTGCGGGGTTCCTGGTCTGGCTGCGGGGGCGATCGGAGGCGACGGACTTCATTCAGGGTTACCTGATCGAGCTTTCGCTTTCGATGGACAACGTGTTCGTGATTGCGGTGATCTTCTCCTACTTCCGGGTTCCGAGCCAGTATCAGCATCGGGTGTTGTTCTGGGGGATTCTTGGGGCCCTGGTGATGCGGGGGGTGATGATCTGGCTTGGGGCCGAGCTGATTCACAGCTACGAATGGGTGTTGTACATCTTCGGGGCGTTTCTGGTCCTCACGGGTCTGAAGATGCTGTTGGGCAGCGACGCGGAGGAGGTTCATCCCGAACGGAATCCGGTGCTGCGTCTCGCGCGCCGGTATTTCCCGGTGACGGACCAGTATGACGGGCAGCGGTTCTTCACGTGGAAGGACGGCGGGCGGGCCCTGACGCCGCTGGCCCTGGTGCTGCTGATGGTTGAGACGACGGATCTGGTGTTTGCGCTGGACTCGATCCCTGCGATCTTCGGGGTGACGACCGATCCGTTCATTGTGTTCACGTCGAACGTCTTTGCGATCCTTGGCCTGCGCTCGCTTTATTTCGTCCTTGCCGGGATGATTGCGTACTTTCGGTATTTGAAGTACGGGCTGGCGATCATTCTGGCGTTCATTGGTTTCAAGATGCTGATTGTCGATTGGGTGAAGATCCCGAGCGAGACCTCGCTGCTGGTGGTGGTGGGGGTGCTTCTGGGCTCGATCCTGGTCTCGATCCTGGCTGCACGGCGGCGACCCGTCCCCGAGCCGGAGCCGCCGGACCGACCAAGGCCGTCATGAACTGCCGCTGGATCCTGCCTCCCACCGAGCCTGGAGAGATCTCCGGGCTGGCGGCGGAACTGGCGGTGTCGCCACTGCTGGCTCGGTGCCTGTGGAACCGGGGGTTGAGAGGGTGTGGGGCCGCGCGCGACTTCCTGGAGCCGAGGCTGAGGAATCTGTCGGATCCGCTGGCCATACCCGGTTTATCGGCGGCCATCACGCGTCTTGACGCGGCCCGGGCCCGGGGTGAGCGGGTCCTCGTGTTCGGGGACTACGATGTGGATGGGATCACGGCGACGGCCTTGCTGCTGCAGGTGTTGCGGGCGTTGGGATGGTCAGTGGACGGCTACCTGCCGCACCGGCTCGAGGAGGGGTATGGTCTGACGCGGGAAGCGGTCGAGAACGCCCTTCAGCAGCATCCGGCGACGCTGCTGGTTGCGGTGGATTGCGGGTCGACGGCGACGGCGACGATCGACTGGCTTCGGGGGCAAGGCGTTGACACGATCGTGGTGGATCACCATCAGGTTACGGCGCCGGGGCCGGCGGCGGTTGCCCTGGTGAATCCCCATGCGGCTTCGGAGGGGACGAACGGCCGCGAGCTGTGCTCGGTCGGCCTGGCGTTCAAGCTGGCTCACGCCCTCGTGAAGCGGGAGCGCGCCGAGGCGGGCCCTGGCCGGCCGACGCTGGATTTGCGGCACTTCCTGGACCTGGTCGCCCTCGGGACGATTGCCGACCTGGTGCCGCTGACGGGCGAGAATCGGATCCTGGTATCCGCGGGGCTTGCGCGGCTGAATGACGCGCGCCGGCCGGGGTTGGCGGCGCTTGCCCGGGTGGCGCAGGTTCCGCAGCGGATTGGCCCGTGCGAGGTGGCGTTTCAGCTCGGGCCGCGGCTCAACGCCGCGGGGCGGCTTGAGAGCGCGGGCGAGGCTCTGCAGTTGCTGATGGAGGAGGACGCGGAGCGGGCGGTTGCGCTGGCTGAATCGCTTGACGCGCAGAACCGCGAGCGTCAGGCCATCGAGCGGTCGATCGCCGAGCATGTGATCCATGCCGTGCGCGCCCGGTTTCATCCGGAGACGGACTACGTGATTGTCGAGGGCAGCCTCGAGTGGCACGTGGGCGTGGTGGGGATTGTCGCCTCGCGGGTATTGCACGAATTTTACCGGCCGACGTTGATCCTGGGCGGGGACGGCCATTGCTGGCGCGGTTCGGGGCGGAGCATCGAGGGTTTCGATCTGGCGTGCGCGCTGCGCGGGTGTGGCGATTTGCTCGAGCGCCACGGCGGGCATGCGATGGCGGCGGGGGTGACGGTGCGGCCGGAGAATGTGGCGGCTCTGAGGCGCCGTCTCAACGAGCAGGCGCGCCGGGTGCTGACGGCGGAGAGTCTGTTGCCGCCGCTGCGTCTGGATGGGACGGCGGTCTTGGGGGAGTTGACCTTGGAGCAGTTGGCGGAGTTTCGCCGGCTCGAGCCGGGAGGGCAGGGGAATCCTCCGGTGCAGTTGGTGGTGCGGGGTCTCCGGCTTTGCCGGCCGCCGCACCGGATCGGGCGTGAGCAGCAGCACCTCAAGCTGCGGGTGAGCGACGGTCGGACGTCGTGTGACGTGGTGTGGTGGGGCGGGGGCAGCAAGCCGTGGCCGACGGACGCCTTTGATCTGGCGTGCGCCCCCCAGATCAACGAGTACGACGGGCGCCGGACGGTGCAATTGAAGCTGCTGGACTGGCGTCCGGCGGCTGCGCGCTGAGGGGGGGGGATTACTCGTAGCGGAGCGACTCGATCGGGTCCAGATTGGCGGCCTTGTACGCCGGGTAGGTGCCGAACACGATGCCCACGACCGAGCAGATGAGGAGGCCGAATCCGACCCAATCGAGCGGGATGGCGGGGGGCGTTTTCAGGAAGTAAGCGGCGGCGTTGCCCCCGAGCAATCCGAGGAGCACACCGAGGGCGCCGCCGACTTCGCACAGGACGATGGCCTCGACGATGAACTGCGTCATGATGCTCCGTTTCTTCGCGCCGACGGCGCGGCGGACGCCGATCTCCCGGGTTCGCTCGGTGACCGAGACGAGCATGATATTCATGATGCCGATGCCGGCGGCGAGGAGGGCGATCGAGCTGACGACGGCGACGGCGACGCGGACGGTGAGGGTGAAGCTTTGGAACTGGGAGATGAGGGAGTCGTTCGAGAACACCTCGAAGTCATCCTCCTGGCCTGGGGGCACCCTGCGGACGGCGCGGAGAATGCCGCGCACCTGCTCGACGGTGTCGTCGTACAAGGTTTGGCTGACGGCCTGAACGAGGATGGACAGGCTGCGCCAGGTGCGGCCGTAGCGGTTGAGGCCAGTGGTCAGGGGGATGACGGCGAAGGCATCCTGATCGCCGCCGAGCGCGCTTCCTTTGGCTTCGAGCACGCCCACGACGGTGTAGCCGATTCCATCGAACTTGACCCGTTCGCCGAGCGGGGAGCCGTAGGGGAAGAGCGCGCGGGCGACCTCGGCGCCGAGGACGCACACATCGCGGGCGCTATCGGCATCGTTTTCGACGAGGCTTCGGCCTTCGGCGACGTTCCAGTTCCGAGCGGGGAAGGCGCCGGTGGTGGCTCCGATGAGGCGGACATTGGGCGGGGTGGTTCCGTAGCGGGAGAGGGCTTCGCCGGCCCAGAAGTAGCTTTCCATGCCGACCGACTGGGGGAGTGTGGCGCGGTCGATCACGGCCTTGCCGTGGGCGAAGGTGATGTTCTTGCGGCGGAAGAACTTCTCGAAGCCCTCGGGTCCGCCGAAGTAGACGGCCGGCCATTTTCGGATCTGGAACGTGTGGCTGCCGAGCTGGCGGAGTTCGGTCTCGATGTTGCGCTGCAGGACGCGCATGGCGGTCATGACCACGATGATCGAGAACACGCCGACCATGACTCCGAGGAGGGTGAGGCTGGATCGGAGCTTATGTGCGGCCAGGGCGCTGAGGGCCATGAGGGCGCTCTCCTTGAGTTCCGCGAGCAGCAGGCTGCCGCGCGCGTGGCGCAAGGGGAGGTCGGGCGGCGTCATGGGTGGAGCGCTCATTCGTTGCGGAGCGCGTCGACGGGATTCATCCGCGCCGCGCGCCAGGCCGGCAGGAAACCCGCCAGCACGCCCGTCAGCAGCGAGACCAGGAGGGCGATTCCGAATATGAACGGCGACATCGTCGCCGGCATGAACTTCCGGATCACCAGCATCAGGGGCCAGGCCACGGCGAGTCCGAGCAGGCCGCCCATCAGGCAGATCGAGGCGGATTCGAGGAGGAACTGGATGAGAATGGCCCGGCGTTTGGCGCCGATGGCTTTTCGGATGCCGATTTCGCGGGTTCGCTCGGCCACGGAGACAAACATGATGTTCATGATGCCGATGCCGCCGACGAAGAGGGAGAGGCCGGTGATGAAGAGGCCGGCGGTGGCGATGGTGCTGGTGACGCGGTTGAAGGTTTTCAGGAATTGATCCTGCTGGTTGATGGCGAAGTCGTCCTCCTTCGAAGGGCTGAGCCTTCGGATTTTGCGCATGACGCCGCGGACCTCTTCGCGGGCATCTTCGAGGGTATCGAGATCGCGCACCTTGACCTGGATGGTGTAGTCCGGGTTATGGACGAAGAGCGCGGTCATCTGGCGGATGGGGAGGATCACCTGATTATCGAGGCTGAACGCGCCGAGGAAGTCCCCTTGCTTGTCGAGGACGCCGATGACCTCGAAGGAGTAACCGCGCACCTGGATGCGGGCGCCGAGGGGCGACTCGCCGCGGAAGAGGTTGGTGGCGGTTTGCGAGCCGATGACGCAGACGGGGCGGCCGCCCTCCGACTCGGCCGGGCTGAGAAACCGGCCGGCGGCCACGGTCAACCCGCCGGTGTGGACGAATTGATCGGTGGTGCCGATGATCGTCACCGAATCCGACCGTTGTTTCCGGTACTTGACCGGCTCGCGTCCCTCGATGACCGGGGCGACGGCGCGGGCGAGTTTGAGCTGACGTTCGAGGTCGCGCACCTGCGCCCACCGGATTTCGGGTCGGCGCTCCTGCCGGACCCACTCCGCGTGGCTGTTGATGAACCAGGAGAAGCGCTGGACGTAGAGCACATCCGTGCCGAGCATCGAGATGCTTTGGGTGAAGCTCCGCCGGATGCCCTGGATGGCGGTTCCCATGAGCGTTACGGTGACGATGCCGATGATGATGCCGAGGGTGGTGAGGCCGGCGCGGAGTTTGTTGGCGCGGAGGGCGTCCCAGGCGATCCGGAGGCCTTCCCACCACTCTTGGACGAGCCAGCGCATGAATCAAGCGGCGCGCACCGGCCGTTCGTCGCTGGCGATCGCGCCATCCCGGATGCGGATGATGCGGCGCGCGTGGCGGGCGACGTCTTCCTCGTGGGTGACGACGATGATGGTATTGCCCTTGCGGGAGAGCTCCTCGAAAAGGTCCATGATTTCGGCGCCGGTCCTCGAGTCCAGGTTGCCGGTGGGCTCGTCGGCGAGGAGGATGGACGGCCGATTGACGAGGGCCCGGGCCACGGTGACCCGTTGGCGTTGGCCTCCGGACATCTCGTTGGGACGGTGGTTGACCCGGTCGGCCAGTCCCACGTTCTCGAGCGCTGCCAGGGCCAGGGTGCGTCGTTCCGCGGCCGGAACGCCGGCGTAGATGAGGGGGAGCTCGACGTTGTGGAGCGCGTTGGCCCGGGGCAGGAGGTTGAAGGTTTGGAAGACGAACCCGATCTCGCGGTTCCGGATCTCGGCGAGCTCGTTGTCGTCGAGCTCGCCGACGTTCACACCGTTGAGTTGATAGGTGCCGGCCGTCGGGGTGTCGAGGCAGCCGATGAGGTTCATGAGCGTCGACTTGCCGGAGCCGGAAGGCCCCATGATGGCGACGTACTCGCCCCGCTCGATGGCGAGGCTGACCTCGCGCAGGGCGTGGATGATCTCCGTGCCCATCTGGTACCGGCGGGCGATGCGCTCCAGGTGAATAAGGCTCATGACGGGCCGGTGCCGGGCGTTACTTCTTTTCCGCGTCCTTGGCCTTCTCGGCGGCGGGCACCCCGATGCGGACCTTTTTGCCGTCCTCGAGTTCGAGTCGGATGGCCTTGTAACCTCCGGAGATCACCTCGTCATTTTCCTGAACGCCCTCGATGATCTCGGTGTAGCTGTCGTCGCTGATCCCCAGCTTCACGGGCCGCATTCGGGCGGTGTCGCTCTCTTTCAGGAAGACGACCTCGATGGGCTTGGGGGTCTCGCCCGGCTTCTTGCCATTGGAACCGCCGACGCTGTTGGTGCCCTGAGGGGCGGCCGCCGGGGTGTTGGTGCTTGGGGCGGCGGGGGCAGGCGTCGCCGCGGGGGTGTTGGTGCCGGCCGTGGTGGTGTGGGTGGGGTGGGTCGCGGCTATGGCATTCGTGGACGCACCGGGGGTGGGATTCCGGGGCGGGGCGTTGGTGGCGCCGGGGCGCGCCTTCTTGCGGACGCCCGAGCGGGCGGTGGCGTCCTCGGGCGGTTTGGGCATGCGGGTGGTGACGGCGGCGATGGGGACGGTGAGGACGTTGGTGCGGTAGCGCGTTTCGACTTTGGCGGTCACGGACATGCCGGGGCGGAAGGCCTCCTTATCCTGGATGCGGATCTTGACCTCGAACTTGGTTGCGTCCTGGGATTGGCCGGAGGCGTAGCCGGCGCTTTTCGAGGAGTTGGCGATCTCGGTGACGACGCCGTTGAACTTGCGGTCCTTGAAGGCGTCGACCTCGAGTCGCGCCACCTGGCCTGCGCGCATGAGGATGACGTCCATCTCGCCGATGTCGACGCGGGCCTCCATGGCATCGAGGTCGGCGATGGTCATGACTTCGGTGCCGGCCATCATGGCGGTGCCGACCACGCGTTCGCCCAGTTGGGAATTGAGGCGGCTGATGGTGCCGTCGAGCGGTGCGGTGATGGTGGTTTTGGAGAGGTTCTCCTCGGCGCGCTTGAGGGCGGACTGGGCCATTTCGACCTGGTGGATGGAGCTTTGCAGCTGGGCCTTGGCGATTTCGTAACCGGTTTTTGCGTCCAGGAAGGCGGATTCGGAGACGAGTTGGCTGCCGTGGAGCGCCTCGATGCGTTGGTACTCGAGCTCGGCCTTTCTGAGGCTGGCTTCCGCCGTGGTCCGGCTGGCGAGCGAGGCGCGGTAGTTCGCCTCGGACGAGTTCCGGTCCGCGACGTAGACGTCCGGTTTGATGCGCAGCAGCAGGTCGCCGCGTTTGACCTGTTGTCCCTCCTTGACGGGCAACTCGATGATTTCGCCGCTGACTTCGGGGCTGATCTTGACCTGGAACACGGGCTGGACCCGGCCGTTGGCCTCGACCATCTCGATCAGGTTACGGCGGGCGACCTTCTCCGTCTGGATGGTGATCACCGGTTCGCGGCGCTTGAACACCGCGAGCGCTGTCAATCCCCCGATGACGGCCAGGAGGACGATGAAGACGACGATCTTCCTGGTGCGCTTGGCCCGCTTCGCTTTGGGAATACTCATGTCGTTCCTTCTGGGACACCGCCGGGGCGGCGTTTGTTTCAGCCGCCCGCGAACAGCCGTTGCATGGCGTAGCCGACGGTCATCATCAGGGAAGTCACCGCCAGCCAGAGCCCGACGATCCACGCCAGCGCCGGGCCCAGGCCGCGGCCGCTGAGGCGGGACAGCGCCACCGACTTGACGAAGAGCCCCCAGAAAACCATGCCATCGAAAGCGGCCAGGACCTGCAATTTGAGATCCTTAATGTCGTAATCCGCCCATCGGGCCGATTCGGGAAGCAGGCTGGCCACGGGCGTCAGCAAAGCCCCGAGCGACGACTGGTGGAATTCGTCGACGACGAACAGCGCGAGGTTAGGTCCCGCGAAGAGGCTGCCGCAGGTGATTTGCAGGAGATTGCGGACCACGGTTTCGAGGAGGAGAATCACGCTGGCCAGGCCGGCGGCCTCGATGGCTTTGAGATAGGTGAAGCCGCCGCCCATGATCTTGCCGCCCACCAACCACAGGACCAGGGCCCACCAGAACAGGGAGATGAACGTGGTAAGGCCGGACCCGGCGATGCCGCCCACGATCTTGCCGACCTTGGTGAACTTCTGGGCCACGGCCCGGCTCGAGTCGGCCTGCTGCTGGGACATCTTGCCCGACTCGACCATCTTCTGGATCTGCTGTTCCTGCATGTCGCTGATCTGCTGATCGATCGAGTCCTGCTGGAAGACCAGCCAGAGCCCGACCCAGCCCGCGACCAGGACCAACAGGGTGGGGACGAGCCAGTTTGCCGTGACGACCGGCAGGGACCGGATTTCGTCGAAGACCTCACCGGGTGCGGCGATGATGTTCCCGAGCTTCGCCCACAAGGGCGTGGTTGGGGACTCGGGGGGCGCAGCATCGGCTCCGGCTTCGGGTCCGGCTTCGGGTCCGGGGTCAGGAGATGTGTCCGTCATAGAGACAGGGGTGCTTTAGGCTAAAGACAACGGCCAGTGCCATCCGTCACGGGGAGACATTGGGGTTCGTTGGTGCCGGTGGCAATTATAGAAAAGGTCGAAGTCTATCACGCCTGCCCGGGGAAGGTCATTTCCTGGACGTAGATTTCGTGGAACCTGGGATCGAGATGCAGCGACACGTGCCGGATGCGCTGTCGCAGGTCGGAGTAATCAAGGGCGGAGCGAGGTGCGAAGAGGGCGAGCTTGGCGCCGAGCAGCGACGTATTGCCTGCGGGGCGGACGCGTTCGGGGGGCAGGGGGATCAGGCCGATCCGCCGGGCGCTCGATCGGCTGATGTAATTGCCAAAGGCGCCTGCCAGGTGGAGGCAGGCGAGGTCAGTGGGGCTGGCGTTCGAGCGTTCGAGCAGGATGCGGAGGCCGGCGGTGACGGCGGCCTTTGCCAATTGGAGCTGGCGGATGTCCGCCTGTGTCAGGCTGACCGGGTCAGCCAGCATCCATTCCCGGCCTTGCCCGAGCCGGCCGGAGGGCTGGATTGTCCCGAGATCGAGTCCCACGGCAACGGCATCCACCAGGCCGCTGCCACAGAGCCCTCGCGGGCGTCCGTTCCCCAGAACCCGAAACTCGAGGGTACCGCCGGTGGCCGTGACCCCGGCGATGGCTCCGGAGGCGGCTCGCATCCCGTGGGCGATACGCGCCCCCTCGAAGGCGGGTCCTGCGGCCGTCGAGGCGCACAGCAGGCCGTTGCGATTGCCCACGACGATCTCGCCGTTGGTGCCGAGGTCGACGAGGCCGGTCAGTTGATCCGTCTCGTGGAGCCGCGTGGCGGCGATCCCCGCGAGGATGTCGCTGCCCACGAACCCGCCCAGACACGGCAGGAAGAAGACGGGCGGGTCGCCGGGCACGGGCCAGTCGAGGTCGGCGGTTGCGAACTCCTGAAGGCCGTCATGGGGTGTCTCGAATGGATGTTGAGAGAGCGGTTCGACACTGAGACCGGCGAAGAGGTGATGCATGACGGTGTTCCCCGTCAGGACCACACGCCGCACGGTTTCTCCGGTCGAGGATTCGGCGATGAGACTCGATAGGAGCCTGCCGATTTCCGACCGGACGAGATCTCTCAGGGTGGGGGCGCCGGCGGGTTGGAGGGCGAACTCGACGCGGCTCATGAGGTCCGCGCCATGCCGGGCCTGGGGATTCAGGGCTGTGGCGACGCCACGGACGGATCCGGTCATGAGGTCGACCAGTTGGACGACGAGGGTTGTCGTGCCGACGTCGATGGCGGCGCCGAGGCCGGGTTGAGGCGGGAATTCGAAGGGGGTTTCGTCGGCGAGCACCGGCGTCTCCCACTGGGCGAGTTCGAGGCGGAGATCACCCTGGGCGCTGGCCCGGCAGGCCAGCCGCCAGCCTGCGGCCCGCTCGGCTGGCGTCAGGGCCCGTTCATCCTCGGGAGTGACGGGAAGATGGCCTTCGAGAACACGGATGCGGCAGCCGCGGCAGCGTCCGCGACCGCCGCAGGGGAATTCGATTCCCAGGGGAAACAGGACGTCCTGGAGGGGCGTGCCGGTGGGGACATCGAGGGACCTGCCGAGCGGCACGAGTTCGAGTCGGAGCGTTGGGGCATGCATGGGTGCCACGGTGGATGTCTTAGCAGGAACAGCGGTGCCGATGCAAACCCGCGTCGGAGGGCGCAAAAAGGGCGCCACCGTTGCGGCGGTGGCGCCCTTGAGAACTGCTCGGAGCCGGTTGGCTTGCGTTACGGTTTGATCAGACGGAAGAAACCGTCGTCCGGCGGAACGTTGGCGGAGGGGACGCCGGCCCAGTGTTGGATGCCGGTGCCGTCGGTGTACTTGTAGGAGACGCCGGCATTGGACCAGGTCTTGAGGTCGGTCGAGACGTCAACCAAGTAGCCTTCGGCAGGATTGCCGTACTTGACCCACAGGCCGACGCCCGCCGGGCGATAGAACACGCGGGTTTCGGGGTTCTTCCAGTACCTGCAGATTTGCCAGGCGTAGGTGGTGGTGAGTCCGGCGCCGTCGAAGGTGTCGGTCCGGTCGATCCAGGCGTTCTTGACCTGGACGGCGGCGATGGTGGCGCTCTTGCCGTTGTTGACGCCGCTGTTTTCGGTATCGTTCTTCGCCAGGCCGAACAGGGCGGCCGAGGTCAGCGGCGTGAAGTTGTTCAAGTAACCCGGATCGCTGATGAAGTCGGGCACCTCGAAGGTTGCGGCGGTGGCGCCGTCGGGGCCGGTGATGGTCCCGTGCGTATTGTCGGTGAAGCTGAACGTCCACTTGCCGTTGGCGGTCGGGTACTGCGTCAGGGGGAACTGCTGGACATTGGCCTCGATGGGATTGGCGCTTGGCGCGTTGGTTTTCCATTCCACGATGGCGATCACGCCGGTGTTGTCCATGGTGTTTTGGATTTTGAACCCGGCGTAGTCGTAGGCGTTCCACGGGGCGCCGGCGTAGGTGGCATTCCAGGCGAAGCTGCCGCCGCTTGCGGTGATCGAGTCGCCATTGACCAGGTAGATGTGGGCCTGGAACCCGGGCGCAGCCGCCGGGGTTGGGAAGTCGGCGAGGGTGATCGAGTAGGTTGCCGGGGTCGACTCGACCCAGAAGAAGTTGGTGACGTCATTGTCTGCCGAGGGCGTGGAAATGCCTTCCTCGTCCCACTGGTTGTCGGTGGCAGGATCCACCGTGACAAAGACACCCTTGGACGTGCCCGGGGCGATTCCGAGAATCGACGGAGGCGTGATCGGCTTGGTGAGGACGAGGTTGTCGACGTACACCACGACGGGGCCGCCGTAGGTGCCGCTCAGGATGATGTCCAGGGGTCCGCCGGAAGCGGTGGCCGGGAGCGGCAGTTTGATATGCCCCCAGGCCCCGGCGAAGCTCGAGTCGAGGACCACCGCGCCGGGCAGGACATGATCGGCCCAGCTGCTTTCCCGGACATTGAAGTTGAAGCTGCCATAGTTGCCGCTGCCGTCCGGGGTCGAGAGGGCGGCGTCGACTTTGACGTCGCACTCGATATAGCTCCAGCGAGTCGGGACGAAGGTCGGGAAGGTGTGGATGACCCACGATTGCTGCCACGCGCCGGTATACTCGGGGCTGATCTTGAGGCAGCCGAGCGGGGTATAACCGCCGCCCGCGTCTTCCGTGGTGACGTACTCGACGGTCGCGGGGGTGGCCCAGCCTTCCGGGCTCCAGGTGATCGAGGGGTCGGTGCCGTTGTCGAGGATGAAGGGATTGGGGAGCGGTTTGAGCACCACGTTGTCGATGTAGACCACGACGTCGGAGGAGTAGGGTGCGGTACCCTGCATGGCCCAGATGACGCGGAAGTACTTCTTTCCGTTGTTGGGGACCGAGGCGGTCATGTGGGTCCAGACGCCGGTGTAGGCGCCGGCGACCGCGCCGACCCAGTTGTTGTCCCAGCTCCACGCTGAATCGCTGAACACCTCCTGGAGATTGAAGTACTTGCCTTCAGCATCAACGCCCGCGGCGACGTCGATGTAGAGGTCATACTCGAGGGTATAGTAATCCGAGGTATCGAACGGGCCGCCGGGGATGGTCCACATGGGTGCGACCTCCTTGTTGGCCACGTCCGCGGCGCTGAGTGTGACTTTCAGGGCACCGGAGCCGTCGACGCCGCCGGCGGCGTCCCATTCGATCGCGCCGGTGCCGAAGTTGATGCTGAAATCAGCGATACTCCCAGCACCGCCATTGAAGTCCTGGGCGATCTCGCTTGCCGCCTGGCAGAGGCTGGCAGAACCAGCCAAGGCCAGGCCCAACGTGATGGAAACCAACCACTTTTTCATCGTTGTACTGAGTTTGTTAGGTAGGTTGAAGTGACATTCAGCGGCGTGCATTTTTTCGAACCATTGGACGATGCTGGACCGGGGAGGCGTTGTCGAGCCGAAAAGGGCGGCCCGGGATGAGGACTCGATTCATGGGGGCGGCATGGGCGGGGTCACTGGGTTTCGCCCTTAGTGACGCGGAGGAAGACCTCTTCGAGGCCCAGCTCGTCCTCGCGCAATTCGATCAGTCGTGCGCCGCCTCGGACGAGGACCTCTGCCACGATGCTGTGGTCGGTATCGTGGCTTGCCAAGGCGACCTTCAGACGTCCGTCGGCTTCGTCGACGGACGTGACTTCCGGCCGTGCCCGGAGCAGTGCAGCGGCTTGCTGTGGGTCTCCGGCGACGCGGACCCAGACGACGCGGCCGGTGGTCATTTGGTCGCGGACGCCCTGGACGGGTCCGGCGTAGATGAGGCGGCCTTTCTCGATGATGGCGACGCGGTTGCAGAGGGTTTCCAGTTCGCTGAGGATATGGGAGGAGATGATGATGGTTTTCCCGAGCCGCTGGAGCTCCTGGAGGATGGCCATCATCTCGATACGCGCCCGCGGGTCGAGCCCGCTGGCGGGTTCGTCCAGCAGGAGGACTTTCGGGTCGTGAATCAGCACGCGGGCGAGACCGAGCCGTTGCTGCATTCCCCGGCTCAACGCCCCGATGATCGCGCCCTTCTTTTCGGCCAGGCCGACCAGCTCGAGGACGTCGTTGACGGTCTTTTCCCGCTGGGCGGAGGGGATTTTGTAGCAGGCGCCGAAGAAATCGAGGTACTCGGTCACCTCCATGTCCTTGTACACGCCGAAGAAGTCGGGCATGTAACCGATCAGGTGCCGGACGGCATCGGCGTCGCGGACGACGTCGTGTCCCAGGACTTCGGCTCGTCCGCCGGAGGGGGCGAGGAAGGTGGCGAGGATCCGCAGGGTGGTGGTTTTGCCGGCGCCGTTGGATCCGATGAACCCGAAGAGATCCGCCCGGTTGACGGTCAGATCCAGGTTGTTCAGCGCCACCATGTCGCCGTACAGGCGGGTCAGATTGAACGTTTGGACTGCAGGCGAGGCTTGCATAATCAGTGACCTTGCCCGGTGTCCGCGGGCACGGCCAGGCGGTAGAGTGTGTACTGCGACTGGCGGGGCGTTGAGGTCTGGAGCAGCGATCGGGTCAGCGGACTGCGTTCGGGGTCCCAGGCGAACAGCACCAGATCGCCGCGGGCGACCAGGGGGGTCAGATCCATGCCTGAGGGGTAGACGAAGCTTCGTTGGAGGCCCTGCTGGGCTCCGGCGAGACTGACGAAGGAGGCCGCCAGCGCGTTGCCCGGTTCCGGATCGAGCCGGCTGCGGTTCTCGCGGCCGAAGGTCTGTCGGCGCGCGTTGACCGCGGACTGGAAGCGCTGCGCGGTGAGTCGCACGAACTGATCGAGCATCTGGCCGGACGCCGGATCGAGGGTCCAGGTCCGGATTTCACCGGGGCGAAGGGCGCCCAGGTCGAGGAGCCGGCCTTCGACGGCGACCTGGAGGTTGGCGAGGGCGTGGTCGAGGAGGTTCTGGACTTCGAGTTGCCAGCGGCGGTCCGAGCGGGTTGCGCGGGCACGGAAGGGAGGGGAAGCGGACTGGACCCAGTCGTGGACGTAGAGGAGACTGGTCCAGACCGGCACGGTCACCTCAGCCTGGAAGGCATTGGCCACCAGATCGGCCTCGACGCGGCCTCCTTCCTGCCCGCCGCCGGCGGGTCCGAGGTATTCGCCCCGAAGCGCGGCGAACGGCAAGTCGCTGGCCAGCCGGTATCGGGCGTTAACCGATGAGTAGAGCGCGGCGAAGCTGCGTCCCCGCAAGTCGGCGAGTTCGCGTCCAGGCAGGACATCGACGACGTGCAGTTCATTCCACTCGGTGTCGCCGGCGCGTAGCCGGTAGCCGATGTAATAGATGAGGAGGGAGAACAAGAGCACGTAGAGCGGGAAGGTGATCCAAGTCAGCATCTGGCGGTTGATTTTCTTGAGCCACCAGCGGTCGATGGGGCCGATGACCAGCAGGTAGACGACGAGGAGCACCAGGAGCCATTCGATCGGCAGTTTGCGAACCTGGCGCGTATCGATCATGGCTCCGAACACGCCATCGAGGCTCCAGCCCCCATAGGCCCCGGTGGTGCTCTGGGTGAACAGGTCGCCCGGCAGCTGCAGAAGGCGCGCCCAGAACCAGGGTCGGTTCTTCCACGACTTGAACGGTTCCCGTTCCGGGTTGAAGAGGAGCACGGTGACGTGGCCGCGGCCGCGGCGGGCATCAACGACGGCGGGGGCGCCTTCGAGGGCGAGCCAGACGTCGCCGGCGATGAGGTTTCCCTGGTAGAGGGGCAGGTCGACGAGTTCGAACGCGCCGTCCGTGGCCTGGGTCAGGTAGGGATTCTCCTGGGGGGTGGACGGGTTGCCGGGGCGTGTTTGGGTGGGTCTTGCGATACCGGCCGGGGACGTGGCGGTTTCTGTTCGCAGGGCGGCGCCGGTGCGCAACCACGCCTGGAAGGCGCCGGTGCTTCGGTTGGTGGTCAGCGATCCCAGTTCGACGGGCATGAGGCCTGCGAGCCACGGCGTGCTCGAGATGTCCTGGGCTTGTTCCGGAACCAGGATGAGGTGGCCGCCGCCTTCGACCCAGGTGCGCAGGGCCGCAGCCTGGGCGGCGCTCAGGGCCAGGGCGCGTTCCGAGTTCAGGTAGAGCGCGTGCAATCCTTCGAGGCCGATCGGGTTGTCGGGGAACTGCTCGGGGGCGAGGCGGGCGACCTGGGGTTGGAGCTCGGGCCGATTGGACTTTGTGCCCGGCAGGGTGGGCATACCGGCGACGGCGCGGGCCAGGCCGCCGAGGACCGTGGTTTCCCAGGTGACATCCCGGCAGCGGAGGTCGGTGCGCTCCGCCTGGAGCCGGCGCCGGTCATCGTAGAGCCGGGCATCCCAGCTCGCATAGCGGCTCGCCCCGGAGAACACGGGGAAGGAAAAGCGTTTGCGGGTGTTGCTAGGCAGTTCGATTCGCATGCGGCGGGCTTGGCCGGAGCCCGTCTGGCGTGAGGAGAACTCGAAGATGGCATTGAAGCTCGGGCCGTCGTTGAAGATTTCGCACGCGACGGGGAACCAGGAGCCCTCGCGGACGATGCCATCGCCGCCGGCGCCGCCGCTGCCATAGCCGACGAAGACATCGAACTGCAACTCCGCCCGAGTGCTCTGGGCGAGGAGGAGCACTGCCGCGGCGCAGAGCAATCCCCAACGGCTCGCCGGCCACGTTCGTCGACGTCGATTCATCTCGGACATTCCTGGCCACCGGCGGTGCAGTGGCTGGCCTGCCTTATAGGCAAGCGGACGACGGAAGGAAACCAGAATCCGACAGACGGTGGTTGGTCCCCATCCTGTCGATCCTGTTAATCCCGTCTCAAAGCGCGAGGGGATGAAAGAGGAGCATGCCCCGGGGTGAGCATCGTACCTCGTCCTGTCGGCGGTTTTGGATGGACAGAGGTCGAGGAAGCGGGTAATGGCACCCGCAATGTCCGGATCTGCTGAAGCGCTCCCGCCGCCTGCATCGAAAGGGATGGTGTTTGCGCGTCGTCTGGGGAGCTCGCTGGTGCTCTGGTCGGTGGTGGTGGCGGCCTTGTTTGCGCCGAACCGTGTGCTGGCGAACGCGTGTTTTCTGGTGATCCTGTTGGTTCTGGCGTGGGGAGGGATGCGGGAGTTTTACGGCCTGGTGGAGAAGCGGGGGATGGTCTGCTTCAAGGGGTGGGGGATCTTCGGCGGCTTGCTGTTGATGGCCAGCACGTTCGTCTATCTATCGGGCATGGTGAGGCCGCACACGCTGCCGTCGAAGGCGAATGACTTCGAGACTGGGTTCCTGGTGCTTTTTGTCCTGGGGCTTTGCGTGCGGCAATTCCTGTCGAAGACGAACCCAGCCGGGCTGTTGGGCATTTCGACCACGCTTTTGGGGCTGATGTACGTGCCCTGGCTGTTGAACTTCGTGCAGAAGATCAACTTCTTTCCTCAGGTCGACGGCCGGTTCTATTTGATCTACTTCATTGCGGTGACCAAGTTCAGCGACATGGGGGCGTATGGGGTGGGCTCGTTGTTCGGTCGCCACAAGCTGATCCCGCGAATCAGTCCGGGCAAGACGTGGGAGGGGTTCGCGGGGGCCCTCTGCTTTTCGGCCGGGGCGAGCGTGCTGTTGTACGTCTTGGCGCCGGGGCATTTGACGGGGATGACCTTCGGGCATGCGCTCGGGCTGGGGCTGCTGCTGGGGGCGGCTGCGGTGCTGGGGGATTTGATCGAGTCGCTGTTCAAGCGCGAGGCGGGGGTGAAGGACTCGGGGCGGCTGCTGCCGGGGATAGGCGGCGTTCTCGACCTTTTGGACAGCCTGTTGTTCAATGCGCCGCTGATGTATTTGTATTTGCGGCATGTGCTGACCGACTGAGAGCATGAAGAACGTGGTGGTCTTAGGGTGCACGGGGTCGATTGGCACGAGCACGGTCCAGGTGGCTGCCGACCTGCCGGATCGGATCCGGCTGGTTGGCCTGGCGGCGGGCCAGAACGCGGAGCGGCTCTTCGAGCAGACGCGGAAGTTCCAGCCGGAGGCCATCGCCATCCAGGATCCGGCGAAGGCGACGATGCTGCAGTCGGCGCTGGGCTCCGGGGCGCGGGTTCATTGCGGGCCGGAGGGTTTGTTGCGTCTGGCCACGCTGCCGTCTGCGGACATTGTGCTGATCGCCATTGTCGGAACGGCGGGACTGGCTCCGGCGCTGGCGGCCATCCGGGCAGGGAAGGACATCGCGGTGGCGTCCAAGGAGATCCTGGTGATGGCGGGCGAGATTGTGATGGCGGAGGCGCGGCGAGCGGGCGTGCGGGTCCTGGCAGTGGACAGCGAGCATTCGGCCATTTTCCAGTGTCTGGACGGCCGTCCGCCGGCCTCGGTGCGGAAGCTCTGGCTTACGGCGTCGGGGGGGCCGTTTCGCAAGACGCCGCAAGCGGAGTTCAGCGGGATCACGGTGGCGGATGCGTTGAAGCATCCGTCATGGGTGATGGGGCGGAAGATCACGATTGACTCGGCGACGTTATTCAACAAGGGGCTCGAGATGATCGAGGCCCGCTGGCTGTTTGGGCTGCCGATGAGCCAGGTGGACGTAGTGGTGCATCCCCAGAGCGTGGTTCATTCGATGGTCGAGTTCGTGGACGGCTCGATTCTGGCGCAGCTTTCGAGCCCGGACATGTGTCTGCCCATTCAGTATGCCCTGACGTACCCGGAGCGGGTGGCCAGCAGCCGAGTGCGGACGGATTTCACCCGGATTGGGGCGCTGACCTTCGAGGCGCCGGATCCGGAGCGGTTTCCGGCGTTGAATCTGGCCCGGAGGGCGGGGGAGACGGGGGGCACGCTGCCGGCGGTGCTCAATGCGGCCAACGAGATGGCGGTGCAGGGGTTCTGCGAGGGCCGGTTGGGGTTCGGCGAGATTGCCGCGGCAGTGGCGCGGGTGATGGGGGAGCACGACGTGGTGCGCGAGCCGACGCTCGATCAGATCCTCGAGGCGGACGCATGGGCGCGGCGGGCGGCGGGTCTGGGCTGAGGCTGTAGCCGCGGGCGTTGACCGCGGCGGGGGGAAGGGAAATCGCGAACAGCGCTCGCGCCGTCCTCGCCGCCGGCGGGTACAGAATGAGACTGCCCCGGTCGCCCGCGGCAGCCACAAAACGCTTGAACGGGGAGGGGTTTTCCCTAGTCTGAAACGACGAAGTTTCCGAATCGGGCAGGGCTGCGGCTGCAGCCTTGTCCGCCGTGGATTCAACCAACAAGAACCGTAGGAAGCACGAAGCAGCTATGTCCAACAGACCCCTCAATGTCGGCTTGGTCGGCGGTGGCCGCGGCGCGTTCATCGTTCACCCGCATCAGAAGGCAATCCACTTTGACGGCACTCGGCGCGTGGTGGCGGGAGCGCTGTTTCCCGATCCGAAGATCGCGCTGGCGGAGGCCGAGAAATGGCCCTACCCGATCCGCGGGTACGGTTCGTACGACGACATGATTGCGGCCCAGCGGGATCTGCCGGCGGACCAGCGGTTGGACTATGTCCTGATTGTGACCCCGAATTTTGTTCACTTTGATCCGGCGATGAAGGCGCTGAAGGCGGGGATCCCCGTCTTTTGCGAGAAGCCGCTGACGGTGACGCTGAAGGAATCGGCGGACCTGGTGAAGGCGGTGCGCAAGCTGAACATGCCGTTTGGCGTGGCGCACACCTATCTTGGGCACTGGACGAGCCGGTTTTCGCGGTACATTGTGCGCAGCGGTCTGCTGGGCGAGGTTCGGTGGGTGGACTCGTACTACATCCAGGGCTGGCTGGCCACCAAGGTCGAGGCGACGGGGAACCAGCAGGCGGTCTGGCGGACGAACCCCAAGATGGCGGGCGGCTCGGGCTGCGGCGGCGACATTGGCACGCACGCTTTGATGCAGCTCCGGTACGTCACGGGACTGAACGTCACCCAGCTCTCCGCGCAGCTCGAGCGATTTGTCGAGGGGCGCGCCCTGGACGATCACTTCACCATTTACTGCGTGCTGAACAACGGGGCGAAGGCGCTGGTTCGCGCCTCGCAGATTTCGATTGGCCACAAGAATGATTTGGGGATCGAAGTCTGCGGCACCAAAGGGACGCTGCGCTGGCGTCAGGAGGAGCCGGAGTCCATCACCATTCATCTGGCCAACCAGCCGGATCGCGTGTACTGGCGCGGGGCGGTGACGCCGGGGGATGGGTTCCTGCCGAAGGATGTCCCTGCCGATCTGATGGCGGAGCCGACAGCGCCCTCGGGACACCCGGAGGCGTTCCACGATGCCTTCGCCCGTCTGCATCGGTGTTTCGAGGCGGATGTCCGCAAGTGGCAGGCCAAGGAGAAATTCGCCTGCGACGGCTCGAAGTATGCGAACGTCGAAGACGGATGGACGGGGATTGCGTTCATCGAGACCTGCCTGAAGAGCTCGGCCCGGAAAGGCGCCTGGATGCGGATGCCGAAGCCGATCTGATGGTCTGCGTTCGGCAGGACGCGGGCCATGGGGAAGGCATCACGCAACAAGCAAGGGCGCCGGCGCATCGAGGCGTCCCGGGAGGCGCTGGTTGACCGAGTCCGGTCCGAGGGGCCGTGGGCGGGTGCTGCGGTGCAGTCGCCGGAAGCCGGCGAGGCGCGGCTGTCGCAGGTCCTGACCGAGTTTGCGCGGCCTTACCTGGACGGTGCGGGGACGGCGGAGGCTTGCCGCGAGGTGATGGTTGCCGCCATCACCGCATGGAACTTCAGTCTTCTGTCCGAGCCCCAGCGTCTCGATGCACTCGGCCAGGTGCAGCGCGAGGAGTCCGTTGACACGCGGATCCGGCTCGAGGGCATGATCGTGCGGAAGCTGCGCTTTTTCGGCATGCACCGGCGGTACGTGGTGGATTTTTCGGTCGGCTGGCAGGAGGGTCGTTTGCACCTGAGCGTGCTATCGGCTCCGGCGGGATAGCGAGGCGCGGGACGGGCTTTTCAGGCCGCTGTATTGACACCGCAGCACCGCAGTCCTACGGTCGCGACATGCGAGCCACTGTGGGTTTGGAGCCCGACGTCCGCTGCCGCCTGCGGGAGCTGTGCCGGCCATTGGTGTGGCAAAGCCAAGGCAGCGGCGGTGAGCTGATGTGGCCTCGCGGGTGAAGGGCGGACCGATGGCACCTCAGGCGCCTTCGTTGCCGGGCGTCTCCGTTCAGCGACGGCCGCCCGATGGGCTGCTGGTGACCTTGTCGGGCAACTGGCGGAGGATGGACAGGCTGCCGGAGATGCGGGGGGTGCAGGAAGCCATCGAGGGGGTCGGCGCGGTGGCGGGCCGGATGGCGTTTGACGCATCAGGTTTGGAGGCCTGGGGTTCCGGGCTGGTGGCGTATGTCAGCAAGTGCCATGAGCTTTGCCGGCAACGCGGGATCGAGTTTGAGGAAAGCAGCTTGCCCGAGGGTGTCCGACGCCTGCTCTCCCTTGCGAACGCGGTCCCGGCGCAGCAGGATGCGCGCCGGGTCGGCGCTCGGACCCCCTGGCTTGAGTACGTGGGTGGCCGGGGCATTCAGACCTGGGCGGCGGCGAAGGCGATGGTGACGTTCCTGGGGGAGAACGCGGTGGCGCTGGGCAAGTTGCTGCGGGGCAGGGCGCAGTTCCGCTGGCCGGACGCCTTCCTGGTGATGCAACAATGTGGTCCGCAGGCGTTGGGGATTGTCGCCCTGATCAACTTCCTGGTCGGGCTGATTCTGGCGTTCGTGGGCGCGGTGGGGTTGCGGCCGTTCGGCGCCTCGATCTTCGTGGCGGACATGGTGGCCATCGGAACGGTCCGCGAGATGGGCTGTTTGATGACCGGCATCATCCTCTGCGGGCGGACCGGGGCCGCGTTTGCGGCGCAGCTGGGAACGATGAAGGTGAATCAGGAGATCAGCGCCTTGCAGGCGTTTGGCATTTCGCCTGTCGAGTTCCTGGTCCTGCCGCGGATGATGGCGTTGGTCCTGATGATGCCGCTGCTGTGCGTGTTTGCGAATGCGATCGCCCTCTTCGGCGGGTTCTTTGTGTCCATCACCATGCTGGACATGACCGCGACGGAGTATGTGACCCGGACGGTCGAGGCCATTACGCTCAAGAGTTTCCTGCTGGGCATCGGCAAGGGATCGTTCTTCGGCTTCGTGGTGGCGTACGCGGGCTGCCTGCGGGGCATGCAGTGCGGCAACAACGCCGCCGCCGTGGGCGAGGCCACCACGCGCGCCGTGGTCGCCGGCATCACGGCGATCATTGCCTCGGACGGGGTCTTTGCCGTGATCTGCAACGCGCTCAAGCTATGAAGCCCGCCGATGCCGCCATCACGATCGAGATTCGGGATCTCACGATGGCTTACGGCTCGTACGTGGTCATGAAGGAGATCAACGCGCAGGTGAAGCGCGGGTCGGTCTTCGTGATCATGGGCGGGAGCGGTTGCGGGAAGAGCACGCTCCTGCGGCACATGATCGGTTTGATGCGCCCTGTGCGGGGCGAAGTGTTGTATGACGGCCAGAGCCTTTGGGGGATGGACGATGACGCGCGACAGCGCCAACGGCGCAAGTTCGGCGTCCTTTTCCAGAGCGGCGCACTGTGGAGCTCGATGACGCTGGCCGAGAACGTGGCGCTGCCGCTGGGCGAGTACACTGACCTGTCGGAAGGCGACATCGGCGACATCGTGCGGCTCAAGCTGGCGCTGGTCGGCTTGCGGGGGTTCGAGGACTTTTATCCGGCGGAGATTTCCGGGGGCATGTGCAAGCGGGCCGGGTTGGCGCGGGCCATGGCCCTGGACCCGGAGATTCTCTTCTTTGACGAGCCCTCCGCGGGGCTGGACCCGATCAGCTCGCGGAACCTGGATCATCTGATCCTGGAGCTGCGCGACAGCCTGGGCGCGACCCTCGTGGTGGTCACCCATGAGTTGGCCAGCATTTTCGAGATCGCCGACGATTCGATTTTCCTCGATGCCGACGCGAAGACGATAGGCGCCAGCGGGAATCCGAGGGACTTGCTGAAGCACTCGACCGACCCCAAAGTGCGCGCGTTCCTGATGCGCGGCGGAACTTCGGGCACGATGCCTGGTCCTCCGGCGGCATCCTAAGGCTGTCATTGGATGTATGAGCCAGAAAGCGAATCCCACCAGCATCGGGCTGTTCCTGGTCATCGGTCTGGCGCTGGGCGTGCTCGGGCTGATCACGTTCAGCTCCGGGAAGCTGTTCCGAACCCAGCATCGCTACATTCTCTACTTCGACGCATCGCTGAAGGGGTTGAATCCCGGCGCGCCGGTCAAACTCCGCGGGGTGACGGTCGGCTCGGTGGCGGAAGTGCTGATCACCCATAACCAGGCCAGGACGGACTTCTCGATGCCGGTCATCATTGACATCGACCGGGAGCTGTTTGCGTATTTCGGACTTATTCGGACAGTGATTTCGGAGTTGGCCGGACAGTGATTTCGGAAATCAATTCGGACAGTGATTTCGGTCCAAATCGGACAGGCGTTTCGGCGAATAGTCGGACAGT
>Ga0116143_10000034_pt1 | contig 173054 bp, 144 predicted proteins | sample AD_UKC034_MetaG_FD_89745 | JGI IMG/M metagenome (GOLD analysis project Ga0116143, IMG submission 89745) | Active sludge microbial communities of municipal wastewater-treating anaerobic digesters from USA - AD_UKC034_MetaG | ecosystem: Engineered > Bioreactor > Anaerobic > Digestate | place... | reverse complement strand
GAACGAGGACGAGGCGATGCTGGGGTACCGGTTCAGATGATCGTAGCCTTGGATGGTGGTCATCACAGTGCTTCCGTTCGTGACGAAGGCAATTTGTCCACCCGCGGGGAATTGGCAAGCCGCGTGTAAGGTGGCGCGGTTGGCGCCGTCGCTGACCGTCGCCAACGCGGCCAGCTCAAATCTGCCATTGGCCATTCAGCGCTGTGTATTGAGCAGCCGGCCTGCCATCGAGCCGGCGAGCCAGATTCCTTACATCGTCGGTGCAGGACAGCATTCGTCATCCCTGGCCCGTTCCCGCACTGCCGCGTAGTCAATACCGGAACTCTTCAGGCGGGTTGGCATTGCGGCCGGCGCGAATCCATTCCGCCGCGCCGCCCAGGTTGAGAGCCAACAGCAGAGCAATCAGCACGCCGGTTCGCCGCATGGCGCCGACCCTACAAGGGCGCGCCTGAGGTGTCGCGACGAGCGGACAAGGCGGCGTTGATTCACGGGGATTAGAGTGGACGAATTTCCGTCAGAAAACTGCCATCGGATTGCTCGGTGGTCTGGCTGGAAAAACCGCGTTCTTCGAGGTGGGCGTAAAGGTGCATTGGCCGTCGGTCGGTGCGGGCGCGAATTCCCGTTTTGGCCGGCAGTTTGGCCACGGCTTCCAAAATCGTTACCATCGGTTGCGGCGGCTCCAGCCCGCGCGCGTCCACTTCGATGAAGGAAGTGGGTTCATTCACGTTCACGGGCACGGCGGGCGCCGTGTTTTTAGGGGCGGATTTGGACGCGCGGTCCGGCGAAAAAGTGATTTCCCAAACGTCGGAATCCAGTTGTTTGGTTTCGTGGGTGAAACCTTTGTTGCCCAACACCGTGTACAGGGGAGCTGGTTCAAACGGAGCCAGCAGCCGGAATTTTTGGCCGGGCTGCAACTGGGACACCGTGCGCATGATAATGCCGAACGGTTCGCGGCCCTGACTGATTTCCTCCCGCACATCCAACGTCACAATCTCGTCGCTCATGGCGTCACTCTGACTGAAGGCTATCAGTCCAACTTTGACGCGGGTCAAAATTTCCTAATTTCAAAGCGCCCCATTGAGTTCCGTCGGGCGATTGGAAAGTTGTCGTCTCAGGGCGACTTCAAGCGAAAGAAACGTCGTGGCCCGGTTAGCGGGGTGGGGTGCGGACTGGTGGCGTCGGGCAGTTCGACATACGGTCCGCCAGCTTCGGACGCCGATTCCAGCATGAAATTCGGATCGTCCCAAGTTAGAACGAGGGTGTCACCGGCGAGTTGCCAATGCAGCGGAATGGGGGCAGTGCCGAGGATGGCTTGCGCGAGGTAGGGGGACACCCTGCCGCCGGCGGTCATAAAACGTCCTCCGACGAAGAGTCGGTTGCCCATTGTGGTTAGTGCTTCCACGTACGGTGAACTGATTCCCAATCCGGACCCGAGCGGGGACCAGTCGGTGCCGTCCCATTTTGCCATGTAGGGGGCGGGATTTCCTCCCGCGACCGTAAACCAGCCGCCGGCGTAAAGATCACTGCCCACCACGGCCAGCCCGCGGACACTGCCGTTTAGTCCCGTGCCCAAGGCGTGCCAATGCGTGCCATCCCATCTGGCGATGTTGGCGACGGCGACGGTGGTTGCATCGGAGTTGCTGGCGTCCGTGAATGAGCCTCCCACCAGGAGTTGGTCATTCCAGGTGTCCAAGACGTAAACCCAGCCATTGACGCCTCCACCCACGGCCGACCAATCATTACCATCCCACTTCGCGAGGTAATTGGCGGCCTGGCCTCCGGCGGTCGTAAACCGGCCTCCAGCATATAACTCGCCATTCATCCAGTGCAAGACCTCCACTTGGTTGTTCATTCCCGTGCCGAGTGCGCTCCAACTGCTCCCGTTCCATTTGGCGATCCGATTGGCGGTCACATTTCCGGCCTTGGTGAATTCGCCCCCGGCATAGACGGTGGTGCCGGTCACGGCCAGCGCATGGACGGGATTGTTCATGCCGCCGCCAAACGCGCTCCAAGCGTTGCCATTCCATTTGGCAATACCGTTGACCGGGGTCGCTCCGGCGAGCGTGAAGAAACCTCCGGCATACAACGCGCCATCCACGTAGGTAAGAGCATAGACCGGGTTATTCATGCCGCCCTGCAGGGTACTCCAGCCCGTGCCGTCCCAGCGCGCGATGTAGTTGGCCTTCAAGTCGCCGATCGAGTTGAAATTGCCCCCGACGTAGAGATTAGTTTCGGATGCGGCCAACGCGTACACCCAGGAGCTGAAGCCGCTGTTCAGAGGACGCCAGGCGCTCCCGTTCCAGTGCGCGATGCGATTCACGTAAACTGGACCCGTCGCAAGGTTGGTGGCCAGAACCTGAGTTCCCCCCACAAACAGGCCGTCGCTCCGCACCACCAAGGTGTTTACTGTGGCATTCAATCCACCGGCCACGGAATCCCAGGCGGTGCCATTCCATTGGGCGATGCGGGGACTGGACTTCCCATCTGCCTGCGTGAACGTACCGGCGGCGTATAAATTGCCATTCCACACCGCCAAGGTTCTGACGACGTGGTTGAATCCACCTCCCATGGCGTTCCAAGCGCTCCCATCCCATTGCGCCACTCGATTGGCAGAAATCGCCTGGTGATCAGCATTGGTCGCCAGGGTGAAAACGCCGCCCACATATAATTCACCGTTGTCGGCAAGCAAAGTGTTGACGGGTTGATTCAAGCCGCTGCCCACGGTCTGCCAGTTATTCCCATCCCATTCCGCGATGTAAAAGGCCGGCGCATCACCGGCGGTGGTAAACCAGCCCCCGACATATAGCTTCCCATTCAACCCGGCCAACGCCTGCACGGAAGCGTTCAAGCCCGTTCCCAAGGCATGCCAATGGTCTCCGTCCCAGCGGGCAATCCGATTCGCAGCCACCCCATCAATGGTGACGAAGTCGCCACCCGCGTACACGTCGCCATTCATTATGGTCAAAGCCAGAACATCCGACATCGGACTGAGTCCAAGCTGGCCGAGCTGCTGCCAGGTCTGGCCGTCCCACTTGGCGACGCCCACTTTGGTGTTGCCCCCGATGACGAACCTGCCGCCGGCGTACACTTCGGTACCGTTGACGGCAAAGGCGCGAATCGCGCTGCCGGCATCCGTGCCCATGGCGCTCCAGCTTTGCCCATCCCATTTGGCGACGCCGGCCGCCACCGTATTCCCTACCAAATGAAATTGTCCACCAATGTAGAGGTTGTCCGTAGCGTCCACGGCTGCGGTAAAAATCTCATCGTCCGCTCCAGGTAAATCGCCCATGCTCACCCAATTGACATCGCTGAAGGTGGGATCAATCCGGATGGGATAAACGGCATCCTGATCGTCCACCAAAATCGCCAGCCTCGAAGCGCAGTCGGGGTCGCTCATGGCGAAGCGCGCCGGAAGTTCCCGGCCAACGGCGTCGGTAACGCGCAGCCGGCTGTAGGCGATCTGGCGCCCGGAACGCGTCAGGGTTAATTGCGCGCCCGCAGCGGTTGGCTCTATGGCCGCCCCATGCACGGCAAGCTCCAGCCGGAGCAATGTTTCATGCGCTGCCCCCCGCGCCTCCGCCGGGGAAGGGAGCCGCCACGAGACGGCGGGAGGTTCGACCAGGATGAAATCCTGACGGATGCCGTCCAGGCCCACTGAGTATTCCTCCACCAAACCGGGCCGATTGAACCGGACCACTTGCCCCGCCATGACGACGGTGCCGGTGGTCGGAAATGCAAATGATGACGCGTCCGGAGTGGCGTTGTGGCGGCTCACCGCCGTTGCCATTACCTGAAAGCGTTCACGCGCCGGCTCGGCGGCCGTGGACGTCAACCACAGCCCTTCGGCAGTGACTTCTCCTTCCAGGCGTTGGAAGACGCATTTCAACTGTGCCCCGTTGCGAGTGGCGGTGACGGCCAGACCGTCCCCTTGATAAGTGGCGGTTGCCCGGCTCCCGATTTCACTCCAGGGGATGGCCGATGGAGTCGCGAGGTTGGCGATGATTGGCGCCGCCCAAGCGCAATTGGATCGAAAACCGATGGTGACCGTCGCTAATAAAGCGAGGCAACGGATCGCGGCGATGGAAGCATTGGATTTAATCATGATTTCGAGATTTGATCTTTGGCAGTATAAACTTGTGGAGCGAATTGTCAGCTATTGCTGTAAACACTTCATCACAAAGACCCGCTGCTGTCAAAAGCCCGCTGTGATGCCGGATCAGCGGGAGCGAGGCAGCTCTGATTGATTTCGGTGCGGATCAGATTGTGCGCACCGCGGTGGGCGCGGGCATGAAAGGCTTGATTCTCACCGCCAAACATCACGGGGGCGTTTGTGGACTTCGCACAACACGGAACATTCGGTGAAGCACACGTTCCAGGGCGTCGGCCTCGGAATCCAAGGCTTGGATTCTTCCCGGTTTTCGTCCATCTTGGTGGTGACGTTCCACGAAATATGAAGGCGAACTTTCTCCGGCTGGCGTTGACGGCGGTCGCCTGCCTGCAGGGTGTGTTCCACGCGGCCGAATCCGCGCCGGATTTTCTCCACGAAACGCCCGCCCAGCGCGACGCGCGGATGGCGTGGTTCAATGAAGCCCGGTTCGGCCTGTTCATCCACTGGGGCGTCTATTCGGTGCCGGCCGGCGCATGGAACGGAAAGACCAATTACGGCGAGTGGTTCCTGGAGGAAACCAGGATGCCGGTGTCGCAATACGAGAAGTTCGCCCGGCAGTTTAATCCGGTGAAGTTCAACGCCACCGCGTGGGTGAAGGCGGCGAAGCAGGCCGGGATGAAATACATCGTCATCACCAGCAAACATCACGATGGTTTTGCCATGTTCCGGTCCCGGCTCTCCGATTGGGGCATCAAGTCCACGCCCTTCCAGCGCGATCCGCTCTGGGAACTCGCCAATGCGTGCGCGGCGGAGGGTCTCCATTTCTGTTTGTATTATTCCATCATGGACTGGCATCACCCGGACTGGGGGCAGCGTCGCCCCTGGAACGACCTCGCCACGGGCACGCCGGACATGGATCGCTACGTCAACTACATGAAGGGCCAGTTGCAGGAACTGCTCATGCGCTACGGGCCGATTGGGATTCTGTGGTTTGACGGCGAATGGGAGAAGCCCTGGACGCACGAACGCGGCGTGGACCTCTACAATTTCGTCCGCCAGATTCAGCCCGCGATCATCATCAACAATCGCGTGGGCAAGGCGCGCGCCGGCATGGCGGGCATGGACCAGGGCAGCGAGCGCGTCGGAGATTACGGCACGCCCGAGCAAAGCATTCCCGCGCGCGGTTTCGGGCCGGGGGTCTATTGGGAATCCTGCATGACGATGAACAACCACTGGGGTTACAACCGCGCGGACCAGCACTGGAAATCCACCGCAACGCTCGTGCGCAACCTGATTGATTGCGCGAGCAAGGGCGGCAACTACCTGCTGAACGTCGGCCCGACCAGCGAAGGGTTGATTCCCGACGCGAGCCTGGAACGGCTGCGACAGATCGGCGACTGGATGAAGGTCAACAGCGTTGCCATTTACGGCACGTCGGCGAGTCCGTTCCCGCGGCTGGGCTGGGGGCGTTGCACCACGAAGGCCGCCGGCGCGGAGACGATCCTTTACCTGCACGTCTTTGACTGGCCAACGAACGGCGTGCTGGGCGTGCCGGGGCTGCGCAACTTCGTGAAGTCGGCGCGGCTGCTCGCGGGCAACAAGTCGTTGCCATTCCGCTCCGCTCCCGGCGGCGTGGTCGTGGCGGTGCCGTCGAAAGCCCCGGACGCGATCTCCTCCACGGTGGAACTCACGATTGAAGGCCGGCCGGATGTGGTCGCTGCGGCCCTCGAGCAACAGCCGGACGGCTCGGTGACGCTGCCGGCGAGCGAGGCCGATCTGCAGGGGACGTTGCAATACGAAGTCGGCGGTGGCAAGGACAACATCGGCTATTGGACCAATCCGCACGACACCGCGAGCTGGACGTTTACGGCGGCGCACCCGGGCAAATTCAAGGTCGTGGCGACGCTCGCGGCGACCGCAAGCGGCAAGTTTGACGTCGTCGTGGCCGACCAGAAACTTTCCGGCGCCGCCCCCGCGACCGGGAGCTACACCCAGTTTCAGGAGGTCGAACTCCCGGGCGAACTGGAACTCGCGAAGGCCGGCGAATTCACCCTGGTCGTGAAACCGGTGGCGGCGGACTGGCAGCCGATGAATTTGAAATCGTTGAGGCTCCAGCCCGCAGTGAAATAAAGCAAAGAGGATGGTCTCACACCCATAGTGACACGATTCCTCTGTTTAGGCCGTCTGTTGAACCCGGCACGAAAGCTACAGATTAAGTATCCGGGCGCGATTTACCACGTCATGAACTGCGGCGACCGGTGCGGTTCAACCGACGGCATAAGCTCATTGAGCATCTGTTCGCCAGGCGTTACAAGGCACTGGCAGTGGACGTGGGCCGTTTCAGTTACCTGCGGACGGAGTGCGGATACGTGTGTCTGAATCCGGTGCGGGCCAAACGCTTCGTCCGAGAGCCAGGCGACTGATTGTCTCCAACTCCACGTCAACTTCTGTGTCATTCCCCCGGGCCATTCCCCGGTTGCTTGAATTTCTTGTTCGTTATGAGGCGGTTTATCAGCGCAATTCCAGAGTGGGCAATATCAAAAATCTATTCACACCAAACGCCGTACGCGGAAGCTAACTTCCACTCTCGCCCTACCGTCCAACTGGGCAGATTATTGCCCGGGTCACAAAATCAATTTTCGGAACAAGGAATAGCGCAGTCTGCTACGGTTCATTCGGGAGATTACCCGAAGTGTAGGTCTTGAACATGCGGGGAACCCCGCTGTCTTTATCAATGTCGGAAAATGAGAGGGGCAGCGTGCTTTTGCGGTTTGAATCCATGACGTGAAAGTGCAGATGCGGCATCAAGCTTTTTCCAACGTGACCGCTGGCGGCGATGACCTGTCCCTGTTTTACCATGTCGCCGACTTTCACGCGGCTGCCATCTTTTCTCAGGTGCAGGTAGTAACCGAGTGTGCCGTCGTCGTGTTGGATGGCAATGAGGTTGTTGGGCATGTTGCGCCCGTGCCCGTCGTGATTGATGGTGACCTTGATGACTTTCCCGCCACGTGCCGCGCAAACATCTGTGCCGACCGGCATGGCGAAATCGTAGGCAAATTGTTCCCGGCCACGATGACTGACGACACCACGATTGCTTTGGCAACAGCGGAAGGTTTTCCCCGCCGCCCACGGCAGGCGATAAGGCGATTGGTCCGCAGCCGGATATTGGGAAAGGTTTGTCGGTCCGGTGCAACCGCAATAGAGCATGACCGAGAGGAACAGGGGTGTGGCTAAAATCAAAAGCACCACGCGCCAAATCCGTTTTTGCTTTTGTGGGTATGGTGCGGGGTCAGGTTTGGAGGATTGCGTTTCCATTCGCGTCGGCAACACCCTGAACTTACCAGCCGCTGAATTGCTCGACAAACTTCTTAATGCCGCACTTGCAACATCATACCTCGCCATAAATGGGGGCATTCGGGACTGCCCGCTTTGCCGATTCAATTATCGCTTCTGCTCCGAGGACGGGTCGGGTAAAAATGGAAGCCGAACCGTCCGTCCGTATGACTTGGATAATTAAACTGAGATGAAGAAGATTGCGATCTTTCTGCTCCTCGTCGCCGTGGGTGCCGCCAGTTTTGAGACGTGCGCTGAGAATTCCGTCCAAGCTCCAGAACTGTATGGTCCCGTGCCCGCTCTGCGGTAACTGACATGGCACGAACCGGAATTTTACGGCCTTTTTCATTTCACCATCAATACCTTCACCGACAAGGATTGGGGTTATGGTGACGAATCCCCGGCCTTGTTTAATCCCTGTGATTTCAGTGCGGATCAGATTGTGCGCGCCGCGGCGGGCGCGGGCATGAAAGGCTTGGGCCTTGCCGCCAATCATCATGATGGGTTTTGTCTGTGGCCTTCGCAATACATGGAACATTCGGTGAAGCACAGTCCCTGACGCGAGGGGCAGGGCGATGTGGTCGGAGAACTCGCCGCGGCCTGCCGCCGGCACCACTCGAAGTTTTGGGGTTTATTTGTCCTCTTGGGATCGTAATCACCCCGGGTACGGGCGATTGGAATACATCACTTATTACCGCAACCAACTGCGCGAGTTGCCCCCCAACTATGGCGACATCTTCGGGGTGTGGTTCGATGGTGCGAATGGCGGTGACGGTCACTACGGTGGCGCGCGGGAAACCCGGAAGATTGACAACCGCACCTCGTGAAACTCTATTTTGCCTCGGTGGGACGCGGCGCTTCGCTACTGTTGAATCTGCCTCCGGACCGGCGCGGCCAGATTCCCGAGGAGGATGCGCAGTCGCTCACGGAATTTCATCGCCGACTTCAAGGCCTGTGCAAAACCGATCTGGCGCCGTTGGTCGAAATCCAGGCTTCCAAAGTGCGGGGGCATGCGCGGCAGTTCGGAGCGGCGAACCTGGTTGACGGACGACGCGATACCTGCTGGACGACGGATGACGCGATCAAAACGCCGGAACCGATTTTGGATTTGGCAAGACCACTTCGTTCAACATCTTTCGGCTGCGCGAATATCTGCCGTTGGGACAGCGGATCGAAGCTTTGGCTTTGGATTGCTGGCAGAATAATGGTTGGGTGGAGTTTGCCACGACAACAAGCATCGGCAACTGTCGCTTGGTGCGTGAGCACCGCGTCACCACCACCAAGCTGCGTCTGTGCATCATTAAAGCCGCCGCTTGCCCGGCGCTTGGTGAACTTGGTGTGGTTTTGGAACAGTCCGGGACATAAGCCCTCAGGCCCGTTTTAACCGGTCTTGAATCACGCCAGCTTCAAGCTGGATTCCACCTTGGTTGCCGCGTCGTGAAGGGTGAGGATGGGTTGGATCTCCGGATGCACCGTTGGGTTGCCAAGCGGGCGGATAAGGCGGCAGGTCGCCCAGTTGGCGGCGTAGCTCTCGTAGTTTGCTTGCCAGCGTTGGAAGCGCTGCTCCCGCTTTTCGTTTTCGAACGGCCAGCGTTCCGGTTTCATGGTTACTCCGCAACGCCACGGCTTGGGCGTGAGCCGTGCGCGATAACATTGCTGTGTTTGACAGAGGCGGCGATAGAGCGGATCGGCGTCCAATGCCGCGAACACGGCATCGGCCTCGGCGGACTCCGGGGCGATCAACGCGTGCGTGGCCAGCAGGCGCAATCCCGCGCGGGTGCGATAGATCCGCCAGCCCCATTCCGGGCGCTGGCGCGTCCACGCTTCAACTTTGGCCAGCGCCCCGTCGGCGGTCCGGGTGGGCGCGGGCGCGGGCTTGCGGAAAAGGCGTTGCAGAAAGCCGCCGGGAGGTTTTGGTTCCGGCAAGTCCACGTCCACGAACATGACGCGCGCGGTGTTCAAAACCTGGCAACCGTACGAATTGCGGGTGATCACGGCGCGCACCCGGTCGGCGTCGTCCTTGATTTCGTGCAGGACCGGCTCGCGAAAGGGGCGGTCGGAGTAGTAGCCGCCGTGTGGCGGCGGCCACGTTTCCGAACGGAAGCGTTCGGCGAGTCGTTGCGCCGCCTGGTTGGCCAACGCCTGTGCTTCCGCCGGACTCTGGGACGAGCCGCGCCAGGCCTGGAAGCCATCGCATTCGCCTCTGGCCCAAAACTTCGGAAAATGCATGGCTGCAGGATTGGTTTCGGGGCAAAATCTGACAAGCAGTTTCCGCGCTCCCCCTGGCGACCGCGCATCCGGAGGCCGGCCGATAGAGGCTGCGGATAACGCCAGCGGGTGGAGGCGTGCGGCCAGGCGCATTGGAAATCGGACCGGGACCGCGATGGGCGTGTTGCCGGTGAAGCTTGATGTGCCGCAGCGGTTCCGGTTCAAGGGAACAGGGCATTCATGGTGGCGTGGGTGAAGACCGTCTGGGCCAGCAATCCGGAATCGCCGCGCGCGCGCAGGTCCTGAAACATCCGTTGCATGTCAGGGAGGGTGGCGCGCAGCAAACCGGAGCCAAAGGTCACACGGCGGACGCCCAGCTGTTCCAGCTCCCCCAGCGGGGGCGTTCCCGGGCCGGCGAGGATGTTCACGGGCGCGCTCACCTCGCGCACCAACCGGGCGATGGTTTCCCGATCGCGCAGTCCAATTGGAAAAATGCAATCCGCACCGGCTTCTCCATACGCGTGAGCGCGGCGGACGGCTTCGCGGAAACGCGCGGTTGCACTGCCGCCGCCGTGAAGGAAAACATCCACGCGCGCATTGAGGACGAAATCCGTCCGGGCGGCGCGGACCGTCGCGCGGACCGCCTGGATCACCTCGGCCTGGCGGACGGGATCGGCCAGCGGTTGGTGCGGACCACGACCGTCTTCGAGGTTGGCCCCTGCCAGACCGAGTGAGATGGCCTGGCGGATGAGGCCGGCAACGGCCGCCGGTTGTTTGTGGTAACCCGCTTCCAGATCCGCCGTCACCGGAAGCGCGACCGTGGCGGCGATGCGCCCCACCATCAACAACATTTCCCCGGCGCTGATGCGTTGTCCGTCGGGATAACCCAGCACGGCGGCCACGCCGCCACTGGTCGTGGCGAGCGCGGGGAAGCCGGCCTGTCCCAACAAGCGCGCGCTGAGGCAATCCCACGCATTGGGCAGCACCAGGATTTTGGGGCCCCGGTGCAACTCGCGCAACTTCGCCGCCCGCGCGCGCTGTTCCGCCAGATTCATGTCTTCGGCTTCACCTGAGGCTGTCCGACCTGGTAGGAGCCGGGCACGCTGCGGAAGCTGATCGCCAGCCGGTTCCAGCCGTTGATGGCCACGATGGCCAGGGTCAGATCCACCAGTTCCTTTTCCGAAAAATGTTTGCGGGCCTGTTCGTACACCGTGTCGGGCACCTGGGATTCCGCCACCCGGGTGACGGCTTCCGTCCACGCCAGTGCGGCGCGCTCGCGCTCAGTGAAGAACGGGGTCTCGTGCCAGACCGAGAGTGTGTACAGCCGCTGCTCGGTTTCCCCCGCGGCGCGGGCATCTTTGGTGTGCATGTCCAGACAGTAACCGCAGCCATTGATTTGTGAGGCGCGGGTTTTGACCAGTTCCAGCAGGGAATGTTCGAGGCCGCTGTGGCGCGCGTATTGTTCGAGGCCGAGCATGGCCTTAAGTCCGTCGGGCGCGACCTCTCCGTAAACGAGTCGTGGTTGCATCATGGTTTGTTTTATGGTGTTTGAGTGTTGTTGTTTTGGCTTTGACCGCATCGAATCCGGCCGGATACCGCGGCGCCGCGGGACGCATGACCGTCAAACCGCCGGCACAGCAGTGCCGCATTTTTCCATTCCGTCAAGCCGAGTCCGCCGGTCCCGCGTCCGCCCGCGCAACGAACCGTCCTGCTTTTGATTCAGGTCAAAGCCGGCGCCGCCGTGGCGCTCCAGACTGCGGGCGGAGAATCTTGGAATGAGTGCGACCGCCATCGAACAAATGAGTGCCGAGCACCGGCATATTGAAACCGTGATCAACGCGCTGCAGACGATCGCCAGCCAGTTGGAAACGTCCTCCACCGCCCCGATGGACACGTTGCGACGGTGTGTGGAGTTTCTGCGGGTGTACGCGGACGAACGGCATCATCTGCGGGAGGAGGCGCTGTTTTTCCCCCTGCTGGTGCAACGCGGCGTGCCCCCGCAAGGCTGTCCCATCGGCGGACTGAACAATGACCACGCCAAGGGACGTGCGCTGGTCACCACGCTGACCGATCGCCTCAACGCCTATGAACAGAATGCGGCGGCGGCGCGGGACGCCCTGCGGCAGACGCTGCAGGAACTGGTGCAGCTCTATCGCCACCACCTGTGGATGGAGGACGCCATGGTATTTCCGATGGCTGAAAAACTGGTGACGACCACGGACAATCAGGCGTTGCTGGACAAATTTGCCGAACTGGACCGCAAAATTGGTTCGGAGAAGGTGGCGCGTCTGGAACAGTTCGCCGACCAGCTCGCCAAATAGTGCTCTCCGGGCGCGAAATCGGGCCCGATAATCCACCGTCAACCCGCATCCCAGAAACGAGTGCATGACCGAACCTTCCGCTTCCGCCACGACCCGGGTGAAAATTGAACCGGCGCAAACCTTCCCGCTCGCGCCCCTGGTGGATTACCAGCCGGGCGCGATCGTCAGCCGGGAAATTTTGAAAGGTCCGGCCGGCCGGGTGACGGTATTTGCCTTCGACGCGGGCGAGGAGTTGAGCGAGCACACCTCGCCTTACGATGCGCTGGTGCAGGTGGTTGAAGGCGAAGCGGAAATCACCATCGCCCGCAAGCCGCACCTGGTGCGCGCCGGGGAGGCGATCGTGATGCCGGCGCAACAGCCGCATGCCTTGAGCGCCCTCAAGCGGTTCAAAATGGTGTTGACCATGATCCGCGCCTGAGCCGGACCGCGACGCGGTCCGGTGGGCGCGCGGGCCCGCCCCTTGCGCGGCGGGGGATCCGCGAAATAATGTGGACCATGAGCGCCATGAAATTGATTTTTGAGACCCGGGACCGGAATGCTTATTTGCAGCCCTCCGCGGTGATTGATTTCCCATCGCCACCGGTGCAGGACCGGATCGCGCAGATTCGGGCGCAGGCGACGGACGACGAAACGCAGGCGCGCCTGGCGTTTGCATTTGTGCGCGACCACATCGCTCACTCGTTCGATTTGAACAGCGCGCGGGTGACCATTTCAGCTTCGCAGGCGCTGACCGGCGGGGAGGGGATTTGTTTCGCCAAGGCCCATCTGCTGGCCGCCCTGTTGCGGGGACTGAACATTCCCGCCGGCTTTTGTTATCAGCGTGTCATGCGCCGGGGCACGCCGGAATCCGGCTACGCGTTGCACGGGTTGAACGCGGTCTATTTGCCCGGTCGCCAGGTGTGGTTCCGGCTGGACCCGCGCGGCAACAAACCCGGCGTGAACTCCCAATTCAGCGTGGAGTGCGAACAACTGGCCTATCCCATCCGTCCGGAACTGGGTGAAGTGGATTACCCCTATGTTTTCGTTGCGCCCCGTCCGGAGGTGCTGGCGTGCCTGCACGCCTCGGCTGACGGGCATGAGTTGTTCTACAAGCGTCCCGCCGCCCTGGCCGCCGGGGAGGGACTGCCGTCGCTTGCGGCGGAACCCGGCTCGGACGGAGGTTGATCTGTCCTTGGAGACGCTCCGTGAAGGGGCGCGTTCGTCAGGGGGGAAGAGCGGGATGGCGGAGAGAGGGGGATTCGAACCCCCGGTAGTGTTTAGCTACTCACGCTTTCCAGGCGTGCGCCTTAAACCACTCAGCCATCTCTCCGCCAAGCACGGGAAACATTGCGGGGTGGCGCGCGTTCCGGCAATCTTTTTCTCCCGGGCGGCGGGACGGCCTGGTTTTCGTTTTCCATTCCCGCCGGTTTATGGTCTGCTGTGGGGGATTGACTGGATATGAAGCCACGAGTTCGTTTTGCTCCGTCCCCCACCGGCTATCTGCACATTGGCGGCGCGCGCACGGCATTGTTCAACTGGCTGTACGCGCGCCACACCGGCGGCACCTTCGTTCTGCGCATCGAGGACACCGACGCCGCGCGGAACACCCAGGAAGCCGTGGAGGCCATCCTGGGCGGCCTGCGCTGGCTGGGGTTGAACTGGGATGAAGGGCCGTTGACCAGCGCCGCCACCGGTCCGGCCAAGGGCGCGCGCGGACCGTACTTTCAATCGCAGCGGCGCGCGCATTATGAACGGCGCGTGGAAGCCTTGTTGTCGCGCCAGCTGGCCTACGAAAAGGACGGGGCGGTCTGGTTTCGCATGACCCGCGAGCCCATCGTCATCCCCGATCTCGTGGTGGGAGACGTGTTGCGTCCGCTGACCGACCGGGAGGCGCTCCATCCCGATTGGGTGCTGGTGCGGAGCGATGGGCAGCCGGTGTTCCACTTCGTGAATGTGGTGGACGATTTGGAAATGGGCATCACCCACGTCATTCGCGGGGAGGACCACCTGAGCAACACCGCCAAGCACATCGCGCTGTTTCGCGCGTTCGGCGTCCCGCCGCCAGCCTACGCGCATATTCCGTTGATCCTCAATCCGGAAGGCTCGAAAATGAGCAAGCGCGACCGTGGCGCGTCCCTGGGCGCGTATCTCGAGGAGGGATTTCTGCCGGAGGCCGTGAATAATTATCTGTGCCTGCTGGGTTGGTCACCCAAGGACAACACCGAGAAGCTTCCACTGACCGAGGTCGTCGAGCGGTTTGATTTGCCGCAAATTCTGCGGCACAACGCAAAGTTTGACTACGAGAAACTGTTGTGGCTGCAAGGCGAATATTGCCGCGAACTGCCTGACGACCGGTTTTACGAAATGTCGGTCCGCGCACTGGCCAAGGCCGGGTTGGACACCAACCGCTTTGACGTGCGTTACGTCAAGGCGGCGCTGGACACCTGCCGGGGGAAGATCAAGACATTCGGGGAGCTGCCGGATTACGGTGGGTTTTATTTTCGCCCGGAGGTGGATTACGATCCGGCGGCGGTGGAGAAATGTTTCGTGCCGGAAAACCGGCCGCGTCTGGAGAGGCTTCGCGAAGCGTTTGCCCGGACCGATACCTTCACGGCCGCAACGCTCGAAACAACATTGAAAGCCACGGCCGGAAATCTGGGCGTGAAAGCCGGCGTCCTCGTGCATCCGGTGCGCCTGGCCGCGACCGGCCGCGCCTCCGGCCCCAGCTTGTATCATCTATTGGAAGTGCTGGGTCGGGAAAAAACACTGGAGCGCATCGAGCGTGCCCTCGCCGCGTTCCCCGCGACCACTTGATCGCGGGCCGCCGCAGGCTGGTGAGGTCACCCGGTTCAATTTCCGGCCCCCTGGTAAATTCTGTTGCGACGACCGTGAGATTGCTCTATGAAGAGCAATCATGCGCCCATCTTCCGCCGCTTCACCACGTCCGTTCCGCCCGCGACGCAGGGCTGGCTTCACCCTGATTGAACTGCTGGTGGTGATCGCGATCATTGCGATCCTGGCGGCGATGCTGCTGCCCGCGCTGGCCAAGGCCAAGGCCAAGGCCAAGCAGACCGCCTGCATCAACAACCTCCGCCAGATCGGCGTGGCCACCGTCATGTACGTGGGCGACTGGAACAAATATCCGGGCTGCCTCTTCACCCCGGCCACCCTGCCGAACTTTTATTATGTCTGGCCTCCGCGGTTGCTGACCTACATGGGCAACAACCGTGCGGCGTTCTGGTGTCCCATGGCCAATCCCAACAGCGCCTGGGATACGAACCTCAACAAAATGCCCTACGGTCTGGGCGCCACGGGACCAGGAGGGGTTCGTGATCCCTACGGCATTACGCACACCACGCGGTTTTCCTACGGGTTCAACGATTGGGGCTCGTTCCCCGCCGGCGGCCACCTCGGCCTGGGCGGAGACGTGGATGTGTTTCCCGAGATCAAGGAGGCCCAGGTGAAGCGGCCCTCCGAAATGATCATGCTGGGGGACAGCAAACCGGACGCTTCATTTGACGGCAACATTGATCCCACCACGCCGGCGGAATGGCCGTCCAACCGGCACCAGACCCGGACGTGTCTGATGTTTGCAGATGGGCATGCCGAGGCGGTGCGTCGGAAAGCGGTGATTGATCCGACCAGCGACCTGTGGCGGCGGCGTTGGAACAACGATTACGAGCCGCATCGCGAAAGCTCGTGGGTGGTGAATCCGGCGCTGGAAGCGCGCCTTGACCCATGACCCGGAGCGCCGCACCGGGCGGTGGCCGGGGGCGCTAATTTGCTTTTCTTCCGGCGCCGGGTCTTTAAGCTGTCCCGTCCGGTTGGCGAGGGATTCCCGGCTTCAGTTGAAGGTTTTTCAGATCGGAGGGAGGGAAACGCGGACGGGCCGCCCGGATTGAGTTTTTGGGATGGACATCAAATACATACGTAATTTCTGCATCATCGCCCATATTGACCATGGGAAGACCACGCTTTCCGATCGGTTGCTGCAAAGCACCGGAACGGTGGCAATGCGGGAGATGGAGGATCAATTGCTGGATGCAATGGACCTGGAAAAGGAACGGGGCATCACGATCAAGGCTCATCCGGTGACGATGCATTACCGGGCCAGGAACGGGGAGACTTATGAGCTGAACCTGATTGACACGCCAGGACACGTGGATTTTGCGTACGAAGTGTCGCGCAGCCTGAGCGCCTGCGAGGGCGCGCTGCTGGTGATTGACGCGGCGCAGGGAGTCGAGGCGCAGACGGTCGCCAATTATCATCTGGCGGCGAAGCAAAACCTGCAAATCATTCCGGTGATCAACAAGATTGACCTGCCGCATGCCAACGTGGCCCAGGCGAAACAGCAGCTGGAAGACGTGCTGGCGCTGCCCTCGGAGTGGGCCATCCCCTGCAGCGCGAAACAGGGGATCGGAATTGAAGACATTCTGGAAGCGATCATTCAACGGGTGCCGCCGCCGCAGCCGACCGGGGCGTCCAGCCTGCAGGCGCTGGCGTTCGATTCGTATTTCGACACTTACAAGGGGGTGGTGACGCACGTCCGCGTGTTCAATGGTGAAATCAAGGCGGGCCAGCAGGTCAAGCTCCTGCACAGCGGCAAGAGCTACGAGGTCAAGGAGGTCGGCAGTTTCAATCCCAAGCCGTACCCGCGCGAAAAACTGGAGGCGGGGGAAACCGGTTACGTCACCGCCAACATCAAATCGCCGAGCGACGTGAAGATGGGGGACACCTTCACGGAAGCGCGCAATCCCGCGCCGGCCCTGCCTGGCTTCAAAGAGATCCATCCAATGGTGTTCAGCGGGATTTATCCGATCAACACCGCGGATTACGAACAGTTGAAAACCTCCATGGCGAAGTTGAAATTGAACGACTCCGCCTTTGTGTACGCCTCCGAGACCTCGGTGGCGCTGGGATTCGGCTTCCGTTGCGGTTTTCTGGGTCTGCTGCACCTGGAAATTGTGCAGGAGCGGTTGCGGCGCGAATACAACATGGACATCATCGCGACGTATCCGAGCGTGGTGTACAAGGTTTACCTCACGGACGGGCAGTTGAAGGAGGTGGACAACCCCGCCTTTCTGCCCGAGGTGACGCACATTGACCGGATCGAGGAGCCGATGGTCAAGGCGTTCGTGATTTGTCCCAATGAAAACATTGGAGACCTGATGGCGTTGATTTCCGAAAAGCGCGGCCTGGTGAACAACACCGAGACCCTGGATGTCAAACGCGTCATGCTGACGGCGTTGATTCCGTTGAACGAAATCCTGATTGATTTCCACGACCGGATCAAATCCATCACCCGCGGCTTCGGGTCCATGGATTACGAACCGACGGATTACCAGGACAGCGACATGGTCAAGCTGGACATGCTGGTCAATGGCGAGCCGATGGATGCCTTTTCGTGCCTCGTGCACCGCTCCAAAGCGGAAGGGCGGGGGCGGACGCTGGCGGAGAAGCTGAAGGAGGTCATCCCGCGCCAGCAGTTCGCGGTGAAAATTCAGGCGGCGATTGGCGGCAAGATCATCGCTTCGGAAACGGTGAGCGCATTCCGCAAGGACGTGACTGCCAAATGTTACGGCGGCGACGTGTCGCGCAAGCGGAAGCTGCTGGAGAAGCAGAAAGAAGGCAAGAAGCGCATGAAATCCGTCGGCAACGTGAATATTCCCCAGGAGGCCTTCATCGAGGTGTTAAAGGCATGAACCCGCACCCGTCACGCAGCAACCCCCCGCGCGGGACCGGACCGGGAGCGGATCGGAATTTATGAGTTTTCGCTGGTTTTTCTCGCGCACCGTGCGGCAGGCCACGCGCCTGTGGAAACAGGTGCGGAACATCCTCAACGCCCAGCGCGACCTGCTTTCGGAGCAGGCCATCGAACGGGTGACGGCGGCACTGGCGGAGTCGCGCGCCGTGTTCCAAAGCCGCCGGCCGCGGGCGGACCTGGAAGTGCAGATGAAGCAGCTGGAAGCCACCGCGAGCCAGTGGTTGAAGCCCTACCCGCACGCCGGTTATCGCGAGAACTTCGAAGTATTTCTGGTGGCGATCGCGGTGGCAATGGCGGTGCGCACGTTTTTTGTGCAGCCGTTCAAAATTCCCACCGGCTCCATGCAGCCCACGCTGTTTGGCGTGACGTCCACCCCGGATTTCACCTACAAGCGCGCGATGTCGCCGGAGATGATCGCCGAGGAGGAGCGCGCCCGCGATGCGCTGGTGTTTCCCACGGGCTGGCCGCGGATCCGGGACTGGTTCGCGGGCATTTCCTACCTGGACATCAAGGCAAAGACGGATGGCGTGTTGCAGAGCGTCAATCCTCCGGTGGGGATCCGCATTTTCAACTTCTGGCAAACCCTGACGATTGGCGGGCGCACGCACCTGATCCTGTTCCCTCCGGACTACGGGCAGAGCGATTTGCGCTTGCGCGCGGGGCTGGAGCCCGGACAGTTCTTCCGCCGGGGCGAGACGGTGGTCCACATGAAAATCCAGACCGGGGATCATTTGTTCGTGGACCGCATGACCTACAATTTCCGCCCGCCGAAGCGCGGGGAGATCGTCGTATTTCAAACGGCCGGCATCCGGCACGCCCGGATGCCGCAGGATCAATTCTACATCAAGCGGCTCGTGGCGCTGGGCGGCGAGCGGGTGCAGATTGGCGACGACCGGCATCTGCGCATCAACGGCCGGCGGCTGGACAAAACCACGCCGCACTTCGAGAACGTCTATTCCTTTGATCCGCACCAGCCGCCGGCGCAGAGCGAGTATTCCGGACACGTGAATGATTTGAATTTCCACCGGCTGGGCATGCCGGGTTACGCCCCGTTGTTTCCGGATGGCGAAACGGTTTACACCCTGCCTCCCGATGCCTACATGGTGATGGGGGACAACACGCTGAACAGCTTCGATTCGCGGGCGTGGGGGACGTTCCCGGCGGACAACGTCATCGGCAAGCAATTTTTCGTGTATTGGCCGATCACCAAACGGTTTGGCTGGCACAACCGTTGACCGGCGCGGGTCCAGGCGGGACAAGACGCCCCGGAGTCGTCGCCTCAGTGCCGCCGCAACATCAGCCGGTGATCCACACGGCGCTTCTGGTGATGTTCCAGCGGGGGCAGGTCCGTCAGGGTGGGGGACGCCGTTTCCTGCAGGAGGGTCCGGGCCATGGCCTGCAGGGCCGACCAGCGCGGCCAGTCCAGCTCCGGGGCGTGCGAAATCTGGCGCAACACACTGCGCCATTCAATGATGGCCCGATCAATATCGCCGGGGCCCAGCAGGTCGGTAATCCAGTGGTTTTTGCTGGCGGGATTCTGATGCACGCTCTGGACGACCGCCTCCGCGCCTGCGCCATATTTGGGAGGCAGGCCGTTTTCGAGGTATCCCGGAATGCTGAGGCATTGAAACTTTTCGCGGCACGCCACCGCAAGCCGCCCCCCAAACCGGTGTTCATCGCCGCAAAAGCGGAACCCGGCATCGAGATTGGCCAGATCGTAAATCAACTCCTCCAACGGATATTCTTCGTCCTCCAAGGCGGCGGCAACCGCCAGGCCATCGCCCTGTTGGAAGAAACTGACGAGACGGCCGCGCCGCGTGGGCCGGCCATCGGCCTCCACCAGCTGGAGACGTTTCCAGGTCAGCGCGGTGCCGGTGGCGGTGGGCAGTTGCTTGCAGATTTCCACCAGGGCGCAACGCGCACAATCGTACGGCAAAACTTCGCGCTCCGCCGGCCGCCACAGCGCCTGACCATATCGATCCACCGGCACCCGCAGGGTGAGCTGCGCGACGCTTACGTAAACCAGGATGCGTTGCGACTGCCGGACGAACTTGACCACCGGCGTGTTTTGGCCGGCGAGCTTTTGCTCCACCAGCGGCCGGAGTTTTTCCTGCCAGACGGCGAGGTCAACTTGGCGCCCGTTCCAGCCCGTCAGGCGGCGCACCCACTTGGCAATGAGGATGCGGTTTCCATTGAGCACGTCGGCCACCGTCGAGGCGCGTCCATAAATTTTGGTGCCATCGGCGCGGGTGGTCAGCGCCACGATCATTCCCGTGCCGACCTGGGCCAGCGCCGGTTGGTGCGCCAGCGCCGGAAGAAGCTGATCCGGCGGGGCCGGTTCTCCGGTTCCCGGGCTCGGGCCGTTCGCACAGGCGGCGGCGGCTCCCGGGCCTTCTTCGCGTGGGGGCGGAGGCGGATGCGGGGCGGGGGAGTGGGCCGTCCAGGGCACCCCAATTTCCCCCAATGGCTTCGCGCTCAGAGGCGGGTACGCTTCCCATTCACCGCGGCTGTTCAGGAATTCGCGTTGTCGTTTGCGGACGTGCCGGGCGCGTTCGGCGTCGGTCTGCAGGTGGCAGGGCGGATCGGGGTGTTTGAGTGATGATTCCACGCCCAGGAAAATGGGTTTGGTGGTGAACAGCCGTTCCTGGGCGCGAACCGCCGCCAGAAACGGGTTCTGGCCATCCTCCGCCGCCGTTTGCATCAAGCCGAGCAGGGCGCTCCAATCCACCGCACCGCTCCGGGCAAGATGGGCCGGATGCGCGTCCAGCAGGCGGATTTCATTGGCGGCGATCAGCACAAATCCGGTTTCATCAAGCCCGCGCCGCCCGGCCCGGCCGAACATTTGCAGGATTTCATCGGCGCGCAAAGGTTGCTCAAGATGGTCGCGACGGTAGGATTCCCCCGCCAGAGCGACGCTGCGCAGGGAGAAATTGATGCCGGCGGCCAGTCCCATGGTGGCGACGACCACGCGCAGCTGTCCCGCTTTGGCGAGAGGTTCGATGACTCCGGCGCGGGCGGCGTAGCTCAGGCCGCTGTGGTGATACGCGATTCGGCTTTTGAGCAGTCGGGCCAGGTGTTCGCCCACGATCTGTTTTTGTTCGAGGGAGAGGGACAGCGGATTGGGCACCGGCAGACAGCGGGCGAGCTCGGCGGCCAAGGTTTCGGCGCCCTGCCGGCGCGGGGCAAAAACCAGAATCGGCCCAAGGTCATCGGCCAGCGCTTTCGCCACAAAACGCGGCCAGTAACCCCGGATTTCCGGAGGCAGTTGGTAGTTCAAATGATTGACCCAAACCTCGTCCAGCGGCACCGGACGTTGTTCATGGCGAATCAATGTGGCGGAGCGGCCCAGGCGGGCGAGCCAGCGCACCACATGATGGGGATTGGACACGCTGCCGCTTAGCAGGAGCAATTGGGTGGAGGCCGGGGCCAGTGCGAGCGCCAGCTCGTAGTTGAGACCGCGATCCGCATCGCCCAGCATCTGGTACTCATCAATGACCAGCAACGCCGGGCCGTGGCCGGCAATCAGGCGGTTTTTCTGGGTTTCGAGAGTGGCCACCAGAATGGGTGCGTGCAGATTTTCCGCCAGATCGCCCGTTGCGATGCCCACATTCCAGCCGCGCGCGCGCCATTCCGCCAGTTTGTCATTGGCCAGCGCGCGTGTCGGCACGGTGTAAATGGCCTGGCCGCGCGGCTTGCCCTGGTTGGACCACAATTCAAAAATCAATGTCTTGCCCGCCCCGGTGGGAGCGTGGACCACCACGTCCCGGCCCTGCCGCAAGGCGGCCACCGCCTGTTGCTGCCACAAGTCCGGAACGGTGACCTGATTCAGCGCCGGCAGCCCGGCAAATGACGATTCGAGCGGCAACACGGCGGCAGGATAGTCCGGGAAATGAAAAACGAAAACTCAAAGCACCGCTTCTTGACGCGCGGCCTGGGGGCGAAGCGGAGCCACGCGGCGCGGCGCGCGCGTGGGTTTAACATTGACGTTGGTGCGGCGAGGCGACCAAACTTGCCGGGTTGGCTTTAATGAAAACCTTCCTGTTCATCTGCACCGGGAACATCTGCCGCAGCCCGATGGCTGAGGGGCTGTTCCGGCATGCCACGCACGGGCGCAGTGATTATCGGGCGGTTTCCGCGGGGCTGGGGGCGGTCAACGGACAGCCCCCCAGCGCCTATTCCGTGCAGGCGATGCGGGAAATCGGCGTGGACATTTCGCGGCAGCGCAGCCAGATGCTGACCGCCGAGATGGTGCGGCAGGCGGATTACATTCTCGGCATGACCCACAGCCATGTGGACTCCGTGTTGCTGATGTACCCGCAGGCGGCGGAGAAAACCTTTTTATTGCGCGAGTTCGATGACACGCTGGACGCGTTCGAAAAGGACATTGCGGATCCCATTGGCGGTTCTTACGACGTGTACGTTCACTGCCGGGATCAAATTGAGCAGGGGTTGGCGTCGCTTCTGCGCTTCGTCGAACAGGGTGAGACCCAGCAAGTGATCAAGGCGGTGTTGGGCGGCAAACATGCCCGCATCGCGCTGGGCGCGGACCAGGAAGGCTACGAATTGAAGGAGGCGCTGAAGGCGCACCTGCAGGAGGCCGGAATTTCCTTTCACGATTTTGGCACGCATCAGGGCGGGAAAGCCGTGGACTATCCCGATTACGCCCTTCCGGTGGCGCACAGCGTCAGCGGGCGCAATGTCGAGTTTGGCGTGCTGGTCGGGGCCAGCAGCATTGGCTTGAGCATTGCCGCGAACAAAGTGGCCGGCGTCCGCGCCGCCGTGGTGCGCGATCCTGAAACCGCCGCGGCTACGCGCGAGCAGGACGACGCCAACGTCCTCTGCCTGTCGGGGCGGATGACCACGATTGAACAGGCCCGGCGGATTTTTGACCGCTTTCTGAACACCGAATTTAACCGGCAGCGGCACGAGCGCTGCGTGAGCAAGTTGGAAACCAAAATGACAGCACCCGAATTGCGCCTGGCCCAGGTGGACGCGGCCATCGCCACGGCCATTGAACACGAACGGCTGCGGCAGCAGGAAAACATTGAACTGATTGCCAGTGAAAATTTCACCAGCCCCGCCGTCATGGAAGCGCAGGGGTCGGTGCTGACAAACAAATACGCCGAAGGTTATCCGAAGAAACGCTGGTACGGCGGATGCGAAAACGTGGACGTGGTCGAACAACTGGCGATGGACCGGGCCCGGCAGTTGTTTGGGGCGGAGCACGCCAACGTGCAGCCGCATTCCGGCAGCGGCGCGAACATGGCCGTCTATTTTGCCATGCTCAAGCCGGGAGACCGGCTGTTGACAATGGATCTGAGCCATGGCGGCCATTTGACGCATGGCAACCGGGCCAACTTCTCGGGCAAGTTTTTTGAGATCGTCCATTACGGGGTGCGGCGGGAGGATGAACGCATTGATTACGAACAACTGGCGCAGATGGCCCGGGAACACCGGCCCAAAATGATCACCGTGGGCGCCAGCGCCTATCCGCGGATCATTGACTTCGCGCGCCTGGGCGAAATTGCGCGGGAGGTCGGCGCCTACCTGCTGGCGGACATCGCGCACATTGCCGGGCTGGTGGTGGCGGGCGCCCATCCCAGTCCGATCGGTCACGCGGATTTTGTCACCACCACGACCCACAAGACCCTGCGGGGACCGCGCGGCGGCCTGGTCCTGTGCCGCGAGCAGTACGCCAAGGAGATTGATGCGCAAATTTTTCCAGGCATTCAAGGCGGTCCCTTGATGCACGTGATCGCGGCCAAGGCGGTCTGTTTCCAGGAGGCGCTGCAGCCGGGATTCAAAACCTACCAACACCAGATCGTGCGGAATGCCGCGGCGCTGGCGGAGGGCATGCAACGCAATGGCTTCCGGCTGGTCAGCGGCGGCACGGACAACCACTTGCTGCTCGTGGATGTGGGCGCGAAGGGGTTGACTGGAAAGGAGTGCCAGATCGCACTCGATGGCGCGGGAATTACCACCAACAAAAACACGATTCCCTTTGAAACGCGCTCCCCCTTCCAGGCCAGCGGCGTGCGCCTCGGCACCCCGGCCTGCACCACCCGCGGCATGAAAGAGCCGGAAATGGCCGCCATCGCCGACATGATCAGCGAGGTGCTGCTCGACATAAAAAATCTTGACGTGGTGGCCCGGGTGCGGCAGCGTGTCCGCGAATTGACTGCGAGATTCCCCTTGCCGTATTGAGAGAATTTTGAAATCCAGCAAATCGAACCTTGCAGATTCCGCAACCGTCGCTCGCCGATTAGCATAATCCGCACGCTCTCCCTTCACCTGGAAGGAACGGGAAATCAAGCGGGCGATTTCGCCAGGCGGAGGAAAACCAAATGGAGATTTTATGGCAGCCAAAGCTGTAACCAAGAAGGCCAGAACCAAATCAGCCAAGACCAAAACCGGCGCAGTCGAACTGCCGCCCGAGGCCCTGCCCGCGCGTCCGGACGAGCCCGCCACCGTCGCCGCCACCGGGAGCGAATCTGCCGTGGAGCACGCGGCCAGCCAGGGCGGGGCTGCCTCCGCCTCCGCCGTCGCGGATGCGGAGGCAGCCGGCGCGCCCCCCGCTGAGAAAACGACGGCCGCCGCTCCCGCGGGCACCGGACGGCGTCACGAACGCGACAAAATCGCCAATTCCCTCAACATCGCCAAGTTGCAGTCCCTGCAGATGAATGAACTAAACAACATGGCCCGGGAGTACGGCGTGGAGAATTACGGGACGATGCGGAAGCACGAGATCATCTTCCACATCCTCCAGAAAAACGCCGAACGCGCCGGGGTGCTGTTTTCGGAGGGCGTCCTGGAAGTGTTGCCGGATGGTTATGGTTTTCTGCGGTCGCAAAGTTTTAATTATCTCTCCTGTCCGGAGGACATCTACGTTTCGCCCTCGCAAATCCGGCGTTTCGATCTGCAAACCGGCAATCTGATCGCCGGCCAGATCCGCCCGCCCAAGGAAAAGGAGAAGTTTTTCGCGCTGCTCAAAGTGGAGGCGGTGGATGGCGAGGAGCCGGACAAGGCGAAGGACAAAACGCATTTTGAAAACCTGACGCCGCTGTTTCCAAACAAGCGCTTCATCCTGGAGACGGGGAAGGAGGAACTTTCGACGCGCGTGCTCGATCTCGTCTGCCCCATCGGTAAAGGCACACGCGGCATCATCGTCGCCCCTCCCCGCACCGGCAAGACCGTGCTGATGCAAAAGCTGGCCAACGCCATCCTGAAGAACAATCCGGAGACGTATCTGTTCATTCTGTTGATTGACGAGCGTCCGGAGGAGGTCACGGACATGGAGCGCACCTGCATCGGCGCGGAGGTGATTTCCTCGACGTTTGACGAACCGCCGGAACGCCACGTGCAGGTGGCGGAAATGGTCATCGAAAAGGCCAAGCGCATGGTGGAACACAAGCGGGACGTGGTCATCCTGCTCGACTCCATCACGCGGCTGGCGCGCGCCTACAACACGGTGCAACCGCACTCCGGCAAGATTCTGTCCGGCGGCGTGGATGCCAACGCGCTGCACAAGCCGAAGCGGTTTTTTGGCGCGGCGCGCAACATCGAGGAGGGCGGATCGCTCACCATCATGGCGACGGCGTTGATCGACACCGGCAGCCGCATGGATGAGGTGATTTTTGAAGAGTTCAAAGGCACCGGGAACATGGAGGTGCATCTGGACCGCGCCCTGGTGGACCGCCGGATCTTCCCTTCCATCAACGTGGAGCGCTCGGGCACCCGGAAGGAGGAGCTCCTTTACCATCCCGATGAGTACGCCAAGGTGGTGCTGTTGCGGCGCGCGCTCACCGGGGTGCCGCCGGTGGAGGCGATGGAACTGCTGTTGAACAAGCTCAAGAAGACCGGCAGCAACATTGAATTCCTCATCGGCATGGGGATGGGCTGATCCCTCTGCCTCCGGAAAGTAGCGCGCCGGGCGGGGGTTAATTGAACTTCTTCACCAGGACCTTGGAGTTCCGGCCGCTCTGTTCGTATTTGATCCGGCGGGCGGGCGGCAAGTCCTCCGGTCCGCCTTCCTGGAAGCCGCCCTTGGATTGAAAATAGGTGAACGCCTGCGTGGACAGGGTGATGAGCGCGCTGAGCTTCAACTCCCGCGCCTTGTCTCCGATGAACTGGATCAGTTTTTGGCCGATGCCCTGATTTTCGTGCGAGGCGCTGACGTAGAGGCAGGCCAGTTCGCCCTTGTTCTGCTCGGGGTAAAGGTGCAACGCCACGCAGGCCACCGGGTTCTTGTCAATTTCAAAGATGTAATAATCCCCGAGGTGCTTCTCGATGCCGGCGCGGGTCCGTTTCACGAGCTCATCGGTTTGCACGCCCTTCTGCGTCAGCAGGAGGATCGCCCGGATGTCCTTCTTTTTCGCCGGGCGAATTTGTTGATATTCGTTGGCATAAATCAGGGTGCCGATGCCCTCCTTGGAAAACACCTCTGCAAGAAGGCCCTCATCCACGCGACCATCAATGATGTGCACCCGTTGGATTCCCGCGCGGCACGCGGCGGCGGCGTGCTGTGCCTTGGAGCGATTGGCGGCTTCCAACTGGCTTCTGTCCTTTTCCAGCAGGTCCGTCAACTCGCCCACCAGCATCTGCCGGATGAGCTTGCCGTCGTGGTAAAGTCCGTCGGTCGTGGTGATGAAGATGAGCTTTACCGCCTTGAGCGCCACCGCCACGGCCAGCGCCACTCCGTCGGAATTGACCCGGTAAGTTTTCCCGTCGCCGTCAAAGCCCAGCGGCGGCAGCACGGGAATGATGTCCTGTGTCAACAACGACTGGAGCAGGGCCACGTCCACACGCTCAACCTTGCCGGTCCACCGATGATCCGTTCCCTGCAAAATGCCCATGGGATGCGCAATGATCGCGTTCGTGCCCGCCGCGCGCAGGTCATTGGCGGAAAGTCCCTCCAAAATTTCGTGCGTCAAACGATTCGCCGCCGTCAGCGCCAGTTTGAAGGTGGCGTCGTCCGTCACCCCGGTGCCATCCAGGTCGGAAGGCGTGACGTGTTGTTCCCGGGCGAGGGCCTGAATTTGCGCGGCCGCTCCATGCACGATCACCACCCGGATGTTCAGCGAACGCAGAACGGCAATGTCCAGCAGGATGTTGGCAAAGTTCTCGTCGGTCACGATGGCCCCGTCCAGCGCCAGAATAAACGTCTTTTCCCGGAACCGCGGGATGTACTGCAGGATGCCGCGCAGGTCAGTCAGTTTCACATTCGTCCATTCACCTTGATTCGCTCTTCAGATTTGTAGGCGGTTTGGGCCGCGTTTCAACTCTTATTTCATGCCGCCGCGCTCGCGCGATTGGACGCCAGCACCTCGGCCAGCGCGTTCAGACATGCCCGGTTTTCCCGGGGGGTGCCGATGGAGACGCGGATCCATTCCGCCAGCTGGTAACCGCCCATCGGCCGCACGATGATGCCGCGCTGTTGCAGCGCCGCGAACACCCGCGCGCCGTCGCCGACGCGGATCAGCATGAAGTTGGCCGATGACGGAACAAACTCGAGATTGCGCTGCCGGCAGGCCCGGGCGAACAGTCGCAAACCGCGTTGCGTGAGGCGTTGCGTCCGGGCGACGTGCCTGGTGTCATCCAGGGCGGCCAGGGCGCCGGCTTGCGCAACGGCATTGGCATTGAAGGGTTGCCGGATTTTTTCCAGCGCTGCAATCAATTCGGGATGCGCGATGCCGTAGCCGAGCCGCAGGCCGGCCAGGCCGTAGATTTTCGAAAACGTGCGCATCACGATCAAATTGGGATGCCGCCCCGCCGCCAGCCCGGGCAGCAGGTCCAGGGGGCGCTCCAAGAACTCGACATAGGCCTCATCCAGCGCGATCACCACCCGGGGAGGAACGTGCTGGATGAAATGGCGCAACTGTTCGGGCGCAACCACGGTGCCCGTGGGATTGTTGGGGTTGGCCAGGAAGATCAGGCGGGTGCTGGGGGTGATGGCGCCCAGCATGGCCTCCGGATCATGGCCGAAATCGCGCGCTGGCACCGTGACCAGCCTGGCGCCAAACAGCGCCGTCACGATGGGGTAAACGGCGAAGCAATACTGCGAGACGATGACTTCGGCACCCGGAGCCAGCAGCGCGTGCCCCAGAAATTCGATGATCTCGTTGGAGCCGTTGCCAAGGATGAGATGCTCCGGTGTCAAACCGAGTTTGGCCGCCAGCTTTTGCTTCAGATGGAAGGCGTTGCCGTCCGGGTACCACTGCGTCTGGGGCAGCGCGCGCCGCATGGCCCGCAGCGCCAAGCGCGACGGGCCCAAGGGATTTTCGTTGGAGGCCAGCTTGATGATCGAATCGGCGGGCAAGTTCAGCTCGCGGGCCACTTCCGTAATGGGCCGTCCCGGCTGATAGACCGGCAGGTGGGCGAGCGGGGCGTTGAGCGGGTAGGGTAGCGGCATCAGAGGGATTCCAGAATTTTTTCGACGTTGACGTGCTTGGTGACGATGTCCCGGATCAGCGAAATTTTGCCCGCATCGGTCGGCCGGGTTTTTGCGGTCAGATCGTGGACTTTGGAGGCCACCGCGTAACTGTCCTTTCGGGCCAGCAACACCGGAATGGGCAGCTGGCCCAGGGCGCGCAACAGCCCATTCCCGGGCTTGACTCCGCCGGTCAGCACGATGCCCGCCATTTTCTGTGGCCGGGCGGCCACGGCGGCCTCGAGCAGGTCCTCGCGATCGCCCGGGGTGATCAATAAAACACCGCCCTGAAAAAAGCGCGTGGCGTTCTGCGCGCTCATCGCGCCCACCACCACGTCATCCACCAGGCCGCGCAAGGAAACGGAGGGATTGAGCACTTCCGTCGCGAGTTCCTCGTTGATCGCTTCCAACGTCGGGGATTCCAGCATCGGCTGGTGGGGAATGACCCCGAGCAATTCCAGCCCCTTGCGTTTCAAGCCGCGCCGCGCAAAATCCGCGATGTAATCCACCTTGTCCGGTAACACCTTGTTGATGATGACGCCGATGATTTCCACGCCCTCTTTTTCAAACAAGGCCAGATTGAGCGTGACCTCGTCTATGGGTTTGCCGATTCCGCCACGGGAGACGATGATGGCTTTGCACCCCAGGTGACGGGCCACCTGGGCGTTGGACAAATCAAACACCGCGCCCACCCCGGCGTGTCCCGAGCCTTCGCACAGCACAAAATCCTTTTCCCAGGCCACCCGGTCAAAGGCGTCCTGGATGCGTTCCACCAACGCGTTGTTGCTGGCCGCCTGCAGGTATTTGCGCATGAAATCCGGCTCGACCGCAATCGGACTCATGTCCACCAGCGGGCAGTTCAGGGAATACACGGAATCCATCAGCACCGTGTCTTCATCAATCTTGTGCTCCGCGATTTCCACAAACCGCTGCCCGACCGGCTTGATGTAACCGACGCGGGGAAATTTCGTCTGCAACGCGGCGATCAACCCCAGCGAAGTGGTCGTTTTACCATCGTGCTGGCGGGTGGCCGCGATGAAAACGCGCGGCGTGGTGGTGTTCTTCATGACGCCGAGGCCGGTTCGCCGGGCAGGGACTGGGTGGCCGCGGGGTAGAGCTGGTGGTAGTTCACCGCCTGCGCTCCCACAATCGCCGCCACCCCCAGAATGTCATGCGCATTGGAGCCGCGCGAGACGTCGGCGGCCGGCCGGTCCAGCCCGAGCAGCACGTTGCCATAGGCGTTCGCATGTCCCACCAGCCGCACCAGCTTGCTGGCGATGTTGCCGGAATTCAGATCGGGAAAGATGAGGACGTTGGCCTTTCCGGCCACCCGGCTCTCGGGGCACTTCAATTCGGCGATCTCCGGCACCAACGCCGCGTCCACCTGCAGCTCGCCATCGAAATCGGCTTGAAACTGGATCTGCTCCGCCTTCTGTTGCGCCAGCGCCGTGGCCGCCTGAACCTTGCCGATGGAATGATGGGTGGCGCTGCCCTTGGTGGAAAAGGACAACAGGGCGACCCGCGGTCTGACGCTCAACAGATGATACGCCAGTTGCGCCGTGGTCAGGGCGATCTCCGCCAGCTGCTCCACCGTCGGATCGGGAACCACTCCGCAATCCGCCATGAACATCACGCCCTTTTCCCCAATCCGCGTATCTTCAATCTCCATGATCATGCAGCTGGAGGCCGTGACCTTTTGAGGCATGACCTTGATGATCTGAAACAAGGGCCGCAGCACGCTCCCGGTGAAGTGATGGACGCCGGAGACCAGGCCGTCAGCCTGGTGCATGGCTACCATCATGGCCCCAAAGTAATTGGGCTGCCGCATCGCTTCGCGCGCTTCGATTTCCTTGAGTCCCTTGGCCCGCCGCAAGGCATAAAAGCGCCGGGCAAAATTGTCCAATTCCTCGCTGTCCGCAGGATTGATCACCCGGATGCTTTCCAGTGAAATGTTCAAATCGGCGGCGATTTCTTTGATCCGGGTGCGATCCCCCAGCAGAATGGGCGCGCCCAGGCGCAACGCATGAAATTGCCGGGCTGCTTGCAACACGCGCGGCTCATCCCCTTCGGGAAACACCACACGCTTGGGGTGCCGTTGCAGTTTTTCAATGATCGTTCCAATGAAACGCATGCCGCCAGCTTACCGGGACGCGCCGGGAGTGCAATACCGATGGAAAGCGGCGCGCCGGAAAAGGAGGCCGCCGGCCCGCCGGGTGAACCCGCACAACCCGCCGGGCATCACTTTCCAACTGCCGGAGGCCGCCGTTGGGGGGAAATCTCCACAGGCAGAAACAGGCGTTTGCGGGAGACGACCTGCAGGCCAAGGCCCGCTGGCGCGCAGATTGCTCGTCGTCACCAACGACAGAATCATGATGAAGGCGGGCAATGCCGCAGTTGCGTGCATTGGTCGGCGAACAGGCGGTCGGTCTGCAAAACTTCCCGATGTTGGCCGCGGCCGGTGGCAACCGATGATCTTGAACTCCAGCGTTGTCTCGGCGGTGCGTCGCACTATCTCGCGACTAGTTTGTCAGCCCTTGGACGGGGGGCAATCCCAAACGGTGAGTGTGGATTGTCCCGGGATGAAACTTTGCCTCATCAAACAAGCCATTTTGGTTTCAATACCGGAAAACTGCCGACAGATGCGCCTTGCTCGGCGTCTCTGAGCGGGAAGCCTGCTGGGCCGAAATTGAAAACAAACCTGCCGCCGCTTTGCTTCGCGTTCGCGATGGCGGACGCTTTCATTCATCCATCAGGCGGGCTGTGGCAAACACGGGGAATCCGGCAGGCTGTCAGAGAAATGTCGCGGCCAGCCATGTGCGCAGTTTCCAAGACAGCCCGAGGGCATTCAATCCGCTGGGTTCAGTGGCTCATTGTGTTTCCAGGACGAAAAAGCGAGCCGTTGGCAGGCCCGTGCCGGCCGCGTTCGCCAACGTAATGGTAAATCCGCCGTTCGTGGAGGACAGATGGGTCGCGACGGGCAGCCACTGATCCAATGGCAACGCGAGATTCGTGCTGCTCAGGACGCGGTAGGTGCCGCCGGCGACCCCGTTCGTTGCGGTGAGCACGACATCATTTCCGGACAAGCTGATGGTTGAGATGCCCGGCCGGGGCACGGCGGAGATTTCCAGAAAGGGACGCGCCGACACCGTGCCGAAACTACGGGAATTGAACGTGAACCCAAGCCCGGGATCAATCGCCGTCAGAAAAAGCCCCACTTCACCGGCCGCCATCACGTCGGTCACGAACTCCGGCGGCAGGGCCAGCGAAAAGGCCAACGCGCCGTTCGCTCCCGCGTTGGTGAACGTCCCAAGCGGAGCGTCAGTGGCGATGTTCAGCAAGGCCGGTTCATCGTTGTAGGTGATGCCGGTGGCGGCCGGGTTGTTGGGATTGCCCGTGCCTTCGATCCAGTTGTCATTGGCGATCCAGCGGATTTCGAATGCGCCCGTGCCGCGATTGAACAGTGCGTTGTTCGGCGCGGCGGTTTCCGTGACGCGCAACCTCGCCCCGTTGAGAACCCAATTGTTCGTCCCGAACAACGAGTTGAAGTTTGATACGGCCCCCGCGGTATTGAACCGGATGAAGCTGTCAAACGCGCCATTCGTGACGCCTGCGCCATTGACAGCGCTCGCGCCGGAGACGGAGAGCGCGCCCGCCCCGCCGTAGTTTGAAGCGGGCGATGCGGCGCGGACGAAGCTGTCAATGGAGACGTTGTTGGTAAACCACGCAGCGCGAGACGCGGTGGCCAGGGCGAGGAACGAAGCGATTACGAGTAGTTTTTGCATGGATGGTTGTCGTGAGTCTAGGGTTGAGCTGGTGTTACCGGGAAAAAGAGCCGCCCCGGGCCATTGGTCCGGGTGCCGAATTCGAGCAGGAAATTTTGCGTGGCGGGCGACAGCAAGAAGTCGGACAACGCCTTTGCGCCGGCGTGGTTCACCGTGGAGAAGCGTTGGGGATTTGCCTCCATGACGATGTAGGGGCGCCGCATGACGGGATCACCTTTGACCAGAATTTCCATGCCGTCCGCGGGCATCTTGCCGGTTCGCGCGGGGATGTAACCGACCACGACGTAGGCGTGATTGCTCCGGGCGAACTGGAGGATGTTCCACTTGGTCACGGCGTCGTCGCGCACAATCCAATCGCCCTTTGGCTCGACGTCCGCGAGCCGCCAAAGATTGTGGACCAGTTCGCGGCTGCCGATGCCCTGGAAGTCGAGGAAGCGCGCCCTGGCGCTGGCAATTTTCCGCAGCGCGGCCGCGCCGTTCGTCATGCCGCGTACCCCGGCGGGATCATCCAGCGGGCCGACGATGCACAGCTCGTTTCGCGTCCAAGGACGCATATTCACGCAGATGCCGTCAGCGACCAGATCAGTCGTGATGTCACCGGAATGCATGGTGAGCAAATCCACCTTTCCCTCCCGCATTGCTCTGTCCAGCTCGGGCCGCGGGCCGGTGACGACAACGGTCGCCTTGTATCCCGTGGCGGCTTCAAATCGCCGGGCAATCTCCGGCCACAATCCAGTCATGGTCATGCCGCCAATCACGGCGCAGCGAACCACGCGGGGATCGGCAGGCGCCGCGGTGTTGCGGTCGCAACCGGTCAGGAGAAGTTGCAGGAGCAGGCCGAGCCAGATGTGTGAAGCGCGTTTCATTGACTTCCTCAGTAAGCATCGGCCTGTTCGTCACTCGCCGTGCCGGTGAGCCAGCGAACATCCTCGCGGCGGGGATCTCCGACGCCGCAACCGACGTACGATCCACGGAACGACTGAACCTGCCCGTCGAGGAACAGCAGATTCACGCGGCCGGTGTGGCGCGGCGCGGGGCTGTAGGCACGCACGGAGGGAAACGTCGAGGCGTAGGGGCCGGGCGCGTCCGCGAGGGCCACGACGCTCCCGGGCCGCACGACTTCCGCAAGGCGCGTGGGGTTGGGAAGATTCCGCGGACAAAGGTTCATGTTCATCCCATACGGCAGAAAATAGTTTTCACCCGGATCGTCCGCGGTTGGACAGATGAAAACCGATTGCGTCCTCGCGACGGGCCGGTTGCTCGCGACGACAAGCTGCTGAAAGGATGCGAGGCCGAGATACGGCGGCAGCGCGTTGAACCAATCGTCGGGACGTTCAATCTGGAAAAGCTTCTGCACGCCCTGGCCGCGACGCGGAAGACAATCCTCGTTGTCATCCGCATACAGGCGAAAGGCCACTCCCCATTGCCGGAGGTTGTTGATGCACTGCGTCGCGCGGGCTTTTTCCTTCGCCCGCGCCATCGCCGGCAACAGCATCGCCGCCAGCACGGCGATGATGGCGATCACCACCAGCAGTTCGATCAGCGTGAAGGCGTGGTTGCCCGGGCGACGATTGGGTGCGACGAAAACCATGCCCCTCAAACTGCGAGCAGTTCCCCGGTGTGGCGGGCGTCGTAGCCGGGCAATTCGCCGATGACCCGCCGATACGAACGGCTGCGCAACAGCCGCAGGAGCGATTGGATGCGGGGATCGTGTTGCAGCTTCGCGGCGAAGCACAAGTCCAGCGCCTCCGCGCGAACGGGCAGAAAGTTCAAGCCCGCCTCCGCGGCGGACAATTGCACGCACACTCCCGCCTCAGCCCATCCGCCACGCACCGCCTCGGCCACGGCCGCGTGACTGTGAACCGTCCGGCCCGACGCGTCCGCGCAAAGTTCATCCAGACACTCGCGAGCCGCCGAACCCTCCTCGCGCAAGGCCCAGCGATGGACGTTGCGCGCGGCACTCAAGGGCGAACGCGAGCGCGTGTCCGCACCGAGTGCCAGCCCCTCCTGCCAGTCCGCCACGCGCACCAGCCGAAAACCCTCGCCCAGTTCCGCACGGACGGTTTCCGCGTTGCGTCCGGGCTGGCGCGGGGTCGAGCGATGCAATCCCGCCACGTGGACCACGCCGCCCTTCAGCAGCGCAATGGCCTCGCCCCCGCCGCGCTGCAGCACGATCAACCGAAATCCGCTCGCCCGCGCATACTCGGCGGCCAGCAATCCCGCCGCGGGATCGCAGCACGCCAAAACCAGCGTCGTCTCCGCCGCGCCGGCGCAGACATCGTGCCCCGGTTCGCCGCGCCACACGCCATCATGCGGAATGACGTTCAGCGCAAGACTCTCGACCGGATAGAGCCACCGGCGCCCGCCGACTTCGGCCTCCCAATACCGGCACGGTTCGACCGCGGGTTTCCAAGCCCAGGCCGGACCATCAGGCACGGACTGTGCCCCGCCGCCGAACAATTCCTCGACGGAACATTCCAGCGCCCGGGCCAGCGCCAGCGCGGTGGTGACGGCAGGCGTGAGGCGGTCGCCCTCGATGGCGCTGACGGTGGTGCGCGGCACGTTCGAGCGGCGCGCCAGTTCCGCCTGGGACCAGTCACGCTGGACCCGCCGCCGCGCGACCGGGTGAAGGGTGGAATCCGATGCAGACATGACGCTGCCATGCTATGACAGCATTATGCCATGTCAATCTTTTGTCTGACACTTCCGTTCGGCAAGATCATCCAATCGAAGGCGGGGCAGGGGGGCGTTGCAAACGCTGCGTCGAGCCGGCGCGCGACGACTGTCCACCATCGGACACGCAGAGACATCCAGGAGACGGAGTCGTTGATGCCGCTTCCGACCGGCGGGTTCACCAATTGTGGCGAGGAATCCCGATGCTCGGCTGTGGTTTGATTTGCCGCGCCAGGAGTCGCGGCGTCTGCCCGAAGAGAACCCGGATTTCGGGATTTGGGGTCGCTGGTCGGAGGTTGGAGAAATTTTTTTAAACAATGTTGACTCAGACAGTTTTTGTCCAACCCCTCCCGCTAAAGTGGTGGCGTAAAAGAAAACATCAATTATGACTACGATCACCGAACAGCACGATAACAAGCAACTGGAACTGGGTTTCCGGGGTCTGCCACGCCATTCCCGCCTGGCGCGCCGCGAACGCCGCCTGGCGCGGGCCAGTTGGTGGTTTGCAAAAATGCGGGCGATGGTGAATGCCGCGTCCGCCGAACGAGAGGCGGAAACGCCACGTCCGGAGCAACCGGTGCTGCCCGGCACTATTCGTCAAATCCGTCTCAACTAGCGCGGCGCCGGATGGCGAACAGTCATTGCCGCCGCCCCGGGCTGGCAACCGGCAGGATGACATGTCGCGCCGCCGACGAACGGTTTGTCAATTCCGGACGGAACAATACCCGGCATGCCTGGAACCCGTTGATGATGGAGCAGGGAAACAACCGAAAAATTCCGAACCCCGGGATTTGCAGTTCCCGCTCCGGCACAATCGCAGGACGTCCAAACCGGATGAGCGAGGGCAGATGAAAGGCGGCATTGAGAAATATACACTTGGATAGTCAAGATGGCGGCGTGGATGAAAACTCAATGGATATTGACAGAAACAGCCGGCAGCCTACCATGGGCATGAAATCTACATTTCATCAGTAGTTTTTAGAAAGGCAGGACAAAATAATGAGTCAAATACGGAATGAAGTAATCGCAGCCAATGCGACCTATGCTCAGGGTTTCGGCGAAAAAAAGAATTTGGCGATGCCGCCCAAACGGCGTTTCGCGATTCTAACATGCATGGATGCGCGATTGGATCCGGCAAAGTTTGCGGGATTGGTGGAGGGAGATGCGCACGTGATTCGAAACGCAGGAGGACGGGCCAGCGAGGATGCAATCCGGTCGCTGGTCATTTCCTACAAATTGTTGGGAACGCGTGAATGGTTTGTTGTGCATCACGTGGATTGCGGGATGCTGACTTTTACCGATCCGGTGTTGAACGGTCTGCTGGCCAAGAGTCTGTCCCCGGCGGTCTTGGGAGCGTCCGGATGGGAAGACCAGGGCAGGGGACCGGGATCCACCGAGGGCAAATTCATCAACTGGTTGCCGTTTTCCGACCTGGCGCAAAGTGTGGTCGAAGACGTCACCCGGCTGCGGCAGCATCCGCTGGTGCCGCGGGACATTCCGATTTACGGTTACATTTTCGACGTGAAAAGCGGAAAGCTGGTGGAGGTGGCGGAAGCCACCAAGATTGGCGCCGCCAGCCATCACGCATGATCGTCCAAGGACGGCCGACTTGTGGCCGCAGGGAGACAATCGCCGTCGCCGCAGGTCAATCGCGTTGACGGGGTGGGCATCCTGAAAACCGCCGCGGAGTTCGACTTTCCCCGGAAGCCCGGGCCGGGGCGGGGCCGATGCCGCGACCCTTCCATGGAATCCGGCTTGCTCCGACAATGATTTCCTCGTAAACATGGATTCACGCCGTGCTGCATGAATTTCATGCGGAGCGGTACAATTCATCAAATGAAGAGAACGATTCAATGGGCCGCCGCCACGCTGAGTTCTGCCTTGCTGCTGATCCCGGGCTGCGCCTCAAAATGCTGCATGACGACATTCCCGGTAACTTCCATTCCCTACGGCTCGGTGGACGGTCAGCCCGTTACGCTCTACACGTTGCGCAACTCCCACGGTGCTGAAGCGACCATCATGAACTACGGCGGCCTGGTCCAGTCACTGAAAGTGCCGGACCGCCACGGTCACTTTGACGACGTGGTGCTCGGTTACGATGACCTGGCGGGTTATCTGAAGGCGACGCCTTATTTTGGAGCAATTATTGGGCGCTACGGCAATCGCATTGGCGGGGCCCGGTTCACGCTGGATGGCCGGACCTACACCTTGGCCGCCAACAACGGACGCAACTCGCTCCACGGCGGGATCAAAGGCTTCGACAAGGTGGTCTGGCAGGTGGTCAAGGCGACCCCCAGCAGCCTGAAATTGCATTATCTCAGCAAGGACGGCGAGGAGGGGTTCCCGGGGAACCTGGACGTCACGGCAACCTACACGCTGACGGAGGCGAACGAATTGAAGCTCACGTTCCAAGCCACGACGGACAAGCCCACAATCGTCAATCTGACCCATCATTCCTATTTCAATCTGCGCGGGCAGGGCAACGGGGATATTCTCGGACACGAAGTGTACCTGAACGCAGATCAAATCACGGCCATTGACAGCGAACTGATTCCCACCGGAGTGCTCCGGGACGTCGCGGGGACCCCCTTTGATTTCCGCACGCCGACGACCATCGGTGCGCGCATCAACGATCCGGATCCCCAGCTGCAATACGGGCCGGGTTACGACCACAATTGGGTCATCAAAAAACCGCCGGGCCAGTTCGGTTTGATGGCGCGCGTGTATGAACCGACCACCGGCCGGGTCATGGAGGTGCTGAGTGACGAACCGGGCGTGCAGTTTTATGTCGGCAATTTTCTCGATGGTTCGATCATCGGCAAAGACGGCAAGGCGTATGCCCGCCGCACCGCCTTCTGCCTGGAACCCCAGCACTACCCGGATTCACCTAACAAGCCCAACTTCCCGTCAGTGGTGTTGCGCCCGGGGCAGACATTCAAAAACACGATCGTGTACCGGTTTTCGACACGATAATCCTGCGCCGGTCCCGGACGCGCTCCACCCGCTGCTGTCAACCTCATCGCTGCTCATGCCGTTCTTCCTGAGATCGCACCTCCGTCTGCCGGCACTGCTGGCGGTCATGCTCGTTGCGGGCGGATGCGGCAGAAACGACGCGGCTTCGTCCGGCGGCGCGGCGGGCGAGGGCAACCGGAGGGCGTTGAAGCTGGCTTTCGTTTCCAATACGGCCGCGACCTTTTGGACACTGGCGCGGCGGGGCTGCGAGGCGGCGAAGGCGGATTTGGGGAACGTGGAGGTGGATTTCCGGATTCCGGCCACGGGCAGCGCCGCCGAGCAACAACAGCTTCTTGACGATCTGGTGGCGCGAGGCGTGGATGGCATCGCGGTGAGCGCCATTGATCCCCGCAACCAGACGGAATTTCTGAATAAAATTGCCGCGGCGACGCTCCTGATCACCTGCGACAGCGATGCGCCGGACAGCCGGCGCGTGTGTTACATCGGCACGGATAATTTTCAGGCCGGCATCGAAGCGGGCAAACTCATCAAGGAAGCCCTGCCGGACGGCGGTTCGATCATGGTGTTCGTCGGTTTCGCGGATGCGCAAAATGCGACAGATCGCTTCAACGGCATCAAACACGAGTTGGCCGGGTCAAACGTAAAGATCCTTGATTTGCGCACGGACGACACGGACCTGGTCCGGGCGCAGAAGAATGCCGAGGACGCGCTGGTGAAGCATCCGGACATCGCCATGCTGGTCGGCTTGTACGATTACAATGGGCCGGCGATTCTCAATGCGGTGCGGCGGGCGGGCGCCATTGGCCGGGTAAAGATCGTGTGTTTTGACGAACGTGAGGAAACGCTGGCGGGAGTTGCCCGCGGGGAAATTTACGGCACGGTGGTGCAACAACCCTTTGAGTTTGGCAGGCAAGCGATCGTTAAAATGGCGCAGTATTTGCGCGGAGAGAAAACGGCGCTGGCGGGGGAACGCCAGATCGTTCCAACGCGCAGCCTGAAACAACCGGACATTGCCGAGTTTCAAGCCGACTTGCGGCGGCTCCTCGAACAATAGACTTTCCCCCTCATGCCCCGCGCCGCCGCCAACCCCTAACAGCCCATGCGCGGTCCGCCGCTCCTCTCGCTGCACCACATCACCAAGCGCTTTCCGGGAGTGCTGGCGCTGGACGCGGTTTCCTTGCAGGTCAACGTCGGAGAAGTGGTGGCCCTGTGCGGTGAAAATGGCGCGGGCAAATCCACGCTGATGAAGATCGTGGGGGGCATTTTTCCGCCGGACGCGGGCGTCATACAAATTGCCGGCGCAACGGTCAGAATTCCCAACGCGCACACGGCGCTGCGTCTGGGAGTCGCGTTCATTCACCAGGAACTCAACGTGCTCGACAACCTGGATGTGGCGGCCAATGTCTTCTTCGGGCGCGAACCGCGCAATCCGCTCGGGCTGGTGCGCAACCGGCAACTGTATGCGGCGGCGGCGCCACTGCTGCAGCGCCTGGGCGTGAGGTTTTGCGGGCGGACCCGGGTGAGCGAATTGTCGCTGGCGGAGCGGCAGATGGTGGAAATTGCCAGGGCACTTTCCCTGGAGGCAAAGCTCATCATCATGGATGAGCCCACCGCCTCGCTGACCCTGGCCGAGACGAACCGGTTGCTGGCATTGGCGCGGGAACTCCAGCAACAGGGCGTCAGCGTCATCTATATTTCACATCGTCTGAGCGAGGTCGAGCGGGTTGCCGACCGCGTGGTGGTGCTGCGGGATGGGCGCAACGCCGGCGAACTGGTAGGAACCTCCCGGGGTCACGATGCTATCGTGAACTTGATGGTGGGGCGGAAAATCCGTAATGCGTACCAGCCGCCGTCCCACGAGCGCGCCGCGAACTTCTTTCAGGTGCGCAACGCCCGTTCCCGCCGTTTTCCGGAGCAAACAGTGGATTTTTCGGCGGGGCGCGGGGAAATTCTGGGCTTCGCCGGCTTGGTTGGCGCCGGGCGTTCGGAAATCATGAAAGCCATCGTCGGGCTGGATGAACAGGGCACGGCGGAGCTCCGCCTGGCCGGGCAGGACATTGAAGTCCATTGCCCCGCCGATGCGCTCCGGCACGGGGTGTGTTTGGTCCCCGAAGACCGGCGCGCGGAAGGGTTGGTGGTGGATCTTTCGGTGCGGGAAAATCTCACTCTGCCGTCGTTGCAACGGTATGCGACCGGAGGCATCATCCACCGGTCGCGCGAGCGCACGGCGGTGGCCGCGCAGATCCAATCGTTGCACATCCGCACGCCGGACGCGGAAACGCCCGTGGGTGACCTGAGCGGCGGCAATCAACAAAAGGTGGTGTTGGGCAAGTGGCTCGCACAATCGCCGCGGGTGCTGATTCTGGATGAACCCACGCGGGGCATTGACGTGGGGGCCAAGGCGGAGATCTACCGGCTGATGCGACAGTTGGCAGGGCAGGGGACCGTGGTCTTGATGGTGAGTTCGGACATGGAGGAGCTGCTGAACTTGAGCGATCGCATTGTGGTCATGCACGAAGGGCGCATCACCGGCAGTCTGAACCGTGCGGAATGCACCGAGGCAAACGTGATGCGATTGGCGGTGGGAAGAACGCCGACGTCTTCTTGTGTGACCTGACCCGGCGATGAGGAAGGAACTGGGAATCACCATTCTGCTCCTGGCGCTGTGCGTCGTGACCACGGCGTTGAATCCAAAATTCCTGTCCCCCACCAACCTGGTGAACACCGCCAATCTCATCGGCCTCTATGGCGTGTTCAGCCTCGGCGCCGGGCTGGTCATCATCTCGGGCGGCGTGGATCTGTCCGTGGGGTCGCTGTGCGCGCTGACGGGGGTGTTGTTGACGCTGGGCGTGAGCGAGTGGCACTGGTCCTGGCCCGTGGCGGTTGGGGGCGGGCTGTTGCTGGCGGCCCTGCTGGGCGCGGCGCACGGCTGGCTGGTCACGCGGGCCCGGCTGCCGCCGTTCATCGTCACGCTTTGCGGACTCTTGATTTATCGCGGCGCCGCCCGGTATCTGGCCGGAGATCGCACGACGGGATTTTCCGGGGCCGGGGAGATTGAGGAGTTGCGCCGGATCGCTGCGGGCCGGCTGTTTCGCCTGACCGTCCCATCCGAGTCCGGAGCCGTCCGGGAATGGTTTCCCGGACTGCCCGCGCCCTTTGTGATTCTCCTGATTCTGACCGTGGGGTTGTGGTTCGTCCTTCACCGTTCGGTTTACGGCCGCTACCTGTTTGCCGTCGGACGCAACGAGCAGGCGGCGCGTTTTTCCGGCGTCAACACCCGGCTCGTGATCGCCAGTGCCTATGTGATCGCCGGAGCTTTGACCGGCTTGGCGGGAATCCTGATCGCCTTTTACACGAACTCGGTCGTGCCTTCCAACCACGGCAATTTTTACGAGCTGTACGGAATTGCGGCCGCGGTGCTCGGGGGATGCAGTTTGCGCGGCGGTGAAGGCTCAGTTCCCGGCATCGTCATCGGCACGGCACTGCTGCTGGTGCTGCAGAACCTGGTGAATTTGCTGGGCATTGACAGCTCGCTGAATTTTGCCGTGATGGGCGCGGTGGTGTTGGCGGGAGGGTTGTTGGATCAATGGATTCAGCGCCGCAAACTGCGTCGCGCCTCCGCGCGCAGTCCGGAGTGACGGGACGGCGCGCCCGGCAGGGCGCAATTGAAAAGGTTGCCTTGCCCGGGGGAATCTATATTTTTTCCGCAATACGGACTGAACGAACCGGCTGACGAACCAACCTGCATGCACGTCAATTCTCTCAACCTGCTCGATTATTCCATCCTGGGCATTTATCTGGTTTTTGTCATCGGCATCGGCTTTGCCTTGAAACGCTTCACGCGGAGCGCGGAAGATTTTTTTCTTTCCGGCCGCGCCATTCCGGGGTGGGTGACGGGACTGGCATTCATCTCGGCCAATCTCGGGGCGCAGGAGCTGATCGGCATGGCGGCCTCCGGCGCGGAATACGGCATCATGACGGCGCATTTTTACTGGGTGGGCGCCATCCCGGCGATGGTGTTCCTCGGCATTTTCATGATGCCGATGTACTACGGTTCCAAGGCGCGGTCCGTGCCCGAATATTTAAAGATGCGGTACGACGAACGGACGCGGGCGTTCAACTCGGTTTCCTTCGCGTTCATGGCGATTTTTTCCTCGGGAATTTCCATGCACGCGCTGGCCGATCTGCTCGACGCCCTGCTGGGCTGGAATTATTACGTTTGTCTCGTGGTAACCTCGGTCATCGTGCTGGCTTATGTGCTCAAGGGCGGACTGAGCTCGGCCATTTACAACGAAGTGCTGCAATTTTTCATGATTGTGTTCGGCATCGCCCCGCTGGCCTATCTCGCTTTGAAGGACATCGGCGGTTGGGAGGGGCTGGTGGCGAAATTGGATCCGGGCCGCATGCATTCCTGGGCGGAAGCCGGGAGCGACAAAAATCCGCTGGGCGTGCCCTGGTATGGAATTTTATTTGGGCTGGGTTTTGTGTTGTCGTTTGGGTACTGGTGCACAAACTTTGCCGAGGTGCAGCGGGCCCTGGCCGCCAATTCGATGGGGGCGGCCCGGCGCACGCCGATCATCGGCGCCATTCCCAAGATGCTCTTTCCGGCCATCATCATCCTGCCCGGCATGATTGCCTTCGGGCTGACGAGCGACGCTGTTGCCGGCGGCTACACAATTCCCCTGCGGGAGGGCGCTTTGAATTACAACCAGGTGCTGCCGTCCATGATCTTCCATTATTTCCCGAACGGACTGCTGGGACTGGCCCTCACGGCGTTAATGGCCTCGTTCATGTCCGGCATGGCGGCCAACGTCACCGCCTTCAACACCGTCTGGACCTACGACATTTACCAGACCCTGGGCGGAAAGCGCAGCGACGCGGAGCTGTTGACCATGGGCAAAATTGCAACGGTGGGGGGGATTGTGCTGGCGATGGGCTCGGCGCTGATCGCCTCCAAATACAACAACATCATGTCCATCCTGCAACTGGTCTTCGGCTTCGTGAACGCACCGCTGTTTGCCACGTTTCTACTGGGGATGTTCACCCGGCGCTCGAACAACACCGGCGCGTTCTGGGGCTTGCTGGTGGGCACCGCCTCCGCCGTGGTGTTTCACGGGCTGTGTTTTGCAACCGGCAATCCCGCCGGCATCAAGGGCGGCTGGCTCCGTCCCGTGATCGAGTTTCCCAAGGAGATGGCGCAAAGTTTCTGGGTGGCGATCATCGCCTTCAGCGTCACGTTCCTGGTCAATGCCGGCTTGTCCCTGGTCACCCGACGCAACAAAACGGACGCTGAACTACGCGGCTTGGTCTATTCGCTCACGGACAAACATCGCGGACACGAGGAGCATTGGTTGTTGCGCCCGGCGGTGCTCGGCACGTTCATCCTGATCGCCGTCGTCATTCTGAACCTCATTTTTTGGTGAAACTCGAGCGGTCCCATCCTTATGCAATTTGATCTGCGTTTTCCCATCGGCTTGTTGTTCAGCGTCTATGGCGTGTTGCTGCTGGTTTACGGACTGGTCGGCGACCAGGAACAGTATGCGCGCTCGCTGAATCTCAACATCAATCTGGTTTGGGGCATTGTCATGCTGTGCTTTGGCCTGGCCATGCTGTTTTTTGCGCGGCGCGGCGCGAAGAAATCCTGAATTCCCCCACCGGCACTCCGCTCCGCCGGGTGATCCGATCCGGGCTTCAGCCTTGCGAGTCCAACCGGTTCATTCCTATAATCTTCGCGTGCTGGACATCCGACTGATCCGAGAGAAGCCCGAGTTCGTCCGTGAACGTCTCGCCACGCGCGGAGCGGGCGATGAACGGCTGGTTGATGATGTCCTTCATTCAGACGAGCAACGACGCCAGGCCCTGGCGGAAGTCGAATCACTCAAGGCCATACGGAACCGGGTCTCCAAGGAAATCGGCGCGTTGCTGGCGCAAAAGAAGCACGCCGAAGCCGAAGCCAAAAAGACTGAAACCCGGGAGCTGGGCGACAAAATCAGCGCGCTGGACGCCCAAGCCAAAGCGGCCGTCACCCGGCGCGATGCGCTCATGTTGCGCCTGCCGAACCTTCCGCACGAATCCGTTCCGCCGGGAAAGTCCGCGGCGGAGAATGTCGAAGTGCGGCAATTCGGAGGAAAACGCGCATTCGCCTTCCCCCCCAGGACGCATGTGGAGCTGTGTGAACACTTGCAACTGGTGGATTTTGCCCGCGCCGCCAAACTTGCGGGCAGCGGCTTCCTGCTTTTCACCCATTGGGGCGCGCGGCTGGAGCGGGCCTTGATTCAATTCTTGCTCGATTTGCACACCCAGAAACACCATTACACGGAAATTTCGCCACCGTTCATGGTCGGCCCGGAGTGTCTCGTCGGGGCGGGGCAGTTCCCCAAATTCCGCGACCAGTATTACGGTGTGGCGGAAGGGGACCAGCCCGCTGAACTGGGCAAACTTTACCTGATTCCGACTGCCGAAACGCCCATCGCCAATCTGCATCGTGAAGAACTGCTCGCGGAGAAGCAGCTGCCCATCCGCTACTGCGGCTACACGCCATGTTTTCGCGGTGAGGCGGGCGCTGCCGGGGTCGGCACGCGCGGAATGATCCGGGTACATCAATTTGACAAGGTGGAGCTGATCAAACTGGTAAAACCAGAGGAGGGCTACGCCGAACAGGAAAAAATGCTGGCCGACGCCGAGCGCGTGTTGCAGCTTCTGGAACTGCACTATCGCGTGGTGCTGCTATGCACCGGCGACATGGGTTTTCCCAGCGCAAAAACCTACGACATCGAAGTCTGGGCGCCAGGGCAGGGGAGTTATCTTGAAGTTTCATCCGTGTCCAACTGCGAAGACTTCCAGGCCCGCCGGATGAACCTGCGCTTCAAATCCGAGTCCGGAGAAAACCGGTTTCCCCATATTCTTAACGGCAGCGGCACGGCACTCGCGCGACTGTTCGTTGCCCTGCTGGAAACGCACCAGCAGGCCGACGGCAGCGTGAGCATTCCCGCACCCTTGCAACCGTACCTGGGAACGAGCGTCATCCGGGGCGAGGCGTGAGAATCTTACTCGCCAGTTCAGAGGTTCATCCCTACTCGAAAACCGGCGGACTGGGTGATTCGGTGGGGGCGCTGGGCAAGGCCCTGGCGCAGGCGGGACATCAGGTGGTGACCGTCACGCCGTTGCACCGCGGCATCCGCGAAAATTTTGCCAACCTGCGGCGGGTGGACTGGCATTTCAATCTTCCCATGGGGCCACGCCGTGTTGACGCCCAACTGCACGCCCTCGATCCCGCGCCGCGGCACACCGTCTATTTCCTGGACCAGCCGGAGTATTTTGACCGGCCGGGCATCTACAACGACGGGCACGGCAACTACGCGGACAATGCCGAGCGGTTCATTTTTTTCTCCAAATGCATTGTCCATCTCGCGCGCTATTTGCCGTTCAAACCGGAGGTCCTCCACGTGCACGACTGGCCGACCGGCTTGGTGCCCCTCCTGGCGCGGCACGACCGGCAATTTCTGCCCTGGCCGGATTTCCCGCGCCTTTGTTTGACGATTCATAACCTCGCCTACCAGGGCATCTTTCCCCGGCCGGCCTTTGGTCTCACCAATCTGGCGCCGCAGCTGTTCAACATTGAAACGGCCGAATTTTACGGTCAGTTGAACTGCCTGAAGGCGGGCATTACGGCGGCAGACGTGATTGCCACCGTGAGCCCGCGCTATGCCCGGGAAATCACCACCGAAGAATATGGAGCCGGACTGGATGGCCTGCTGCGGCGGCGACGGGCGAACCTGGTCGGAATCCTTAACGGCGTGGATTACGAGGAGTGGAACACGCGCAACAACCGGTTTCTTCCGGCAGCGTACGATACGGACGACCTCAGTGGAAAAGCCATTTGCAAGCGCGCACTGCAAAGGCGCTTCCAACTTCCAACCGAAGCCGGCGTTCCGCTGTTTGGCAACGTGAGCCGCCTGGTGGAGCAAAAGGGCGTGGATCTTCTGATCGGGGCGCTGGAACAGCTCCTGAATGTTCCGGTCGCGATGCAGTTTGTCCTGCTGGGGAGCGGTGCGCCACACTATGAAATTGCCATCCGCAACCTGGCCGCACGCCATCCCGACCGGGTTGCCGTCCAGTTCGGCTACGATCAGGCGCTCGCGCACCAAATCGAAGCCGGCAGCGATTTCTTCCTGATGCCGTCCCGGTTTGAACCCTGCGGGCTGAACCAGCTCTACAGTTTGCGCTATGGCACCATTCCGATCGTGCGTCGCACCGGAGGCCTGGACGATACGGTGATTGACGCCACCGATCAGTTCGCCCAAGCCAACGGAATCAAATTTCAAGTCCCCGAAGCGGCCGCGTTGATGAAAGCCGTGCAGAAGGCATTGCTGCTGTTTCGCGACGCCCGGTTGTTGGCACGGTACCGCCTCAACGGGATGCGGGCTGACTTTTCATGGAGCAAGGCGGTCGAAGCCCTTGAACTCATTTACGCTGCCCGAACCGCCGGCACAAAGTAAACATAACTCACATTGTGCGTACATTATACCTTCCGGCTTTTATCTCCCAAGGCTTGCGATTTGATTGCGGCGCTTAGGATGCGGCTGGCTGCGCGTCGGCTTCGCTGGCCGCATTGATCTCTTTGCTACGATCTTCCATGGCGGCCTTGCGAGACAAGCGGACGCGACCTTTTTCATCCACTCCCAGGCATTTCACGTAGATTTCATCGCCAAGCTTGACGATGTCCTCGGTCTTCTTGACCCGGAAGTTGGCCAGCTCGCTGATGTGTACCAGCCCGTCTTTACCGGGAAGGAATTCCACGAAGGCGCCAAATTCCTTTATGGTGACGACTTTGCCGCGATAAATCTTGCCGATTTCCGCCTCCGCGGTCATGCCGGTGATATGATCCACGGCGATTTGCATGCCCTCGGCCGAAACGGAGAAAATGTTGACCGTGCCATCGTCTTCGATGTCGATTTCGCAGCCCGATTCCTCCACGAGCTTCTTGATGTTCTTGCCTCCCGGACCGATGAGCGCCCCGATTTTCTCGGGGTTGATCTTCAGGGTCGTGATGCGCGGCGCGTACTTGCTGATTTCTTTGCGTGGTTCGGCGATGGTTTTTGCCATTTCGGCTAGGATGGCCAGCCGGGCGATCCGCGCTTTCTCGATCGCTTCGGACATGATGGCGTGCGGCAACCCTTTCAATTTCAGATCCAGTTGAAAGCCGGTAATGCCTTTTTCCGTACCGGCAATCTTGCAATCCATGTCGCAATACGCGTCTTCCCAGCCGATGATATCGGTCAGCAATTGATATTTGGAAATCTGCTTGTTCGCGGCGTATTCGGTGCAAATGCCGACGCTGATTCCCGCCACCGGACGAATCATGGGCACGCCGGCGTCGAAAAGCGCCAGGGTGCCGCTGCACACGGTGGCCATGGAGGTGGAGCCGTTGGATTCCATGATTTCACTCGTGACCCGGACGGTGTACGGGTAATCGGCCATGGGGAGCATCGGTTCGATGCTGCGTTCGGCCAGGGCGCCATGGCCGATTTCGCGGCGGCCCGGACCGCTGATGCGGCCGGTTTCTCCCACGGAAAAGTTCGGAAAATTGTAGTGCAGGATGAATCGTTTCTCGTTTTCACCGCCGGTGTAGGAATCGAATTCCTGCACGTCATCCCCCGTGCCGAGCGTGGCCAGGGCGATGGCCTGGGTTTCCCCGCGGGAAAAGATTGCCGAACCATGGGCGCGCGGCAAAAGGCCCACGGCACTGGTAATCGGGCGGATGCCGTCAAAGCCACGACCATCCAGCCGCTGATTTTTTTCCAGGATCAGCTTCCGCACCGCCTCCTTCTGAATGTAATAGAACGCGTCATTGATCACAAAGGGGGTGATTTTCTCCGCGCCGTATTTCTCCACCAGTTTCGCGCCGACTTCCTCCTTGATGGCGTTGCAGGCGGCTTCACGATTCAACTTTCCGGGAGTCAGCAGTGCCGGCACAAACCGGTCGCCGGCCAGTTGTTTGGCTTCCTGCAAAATCTCGTCCGGCACAACGTTCAACTGGATTTCCCGCTTCTTTTTGCCGGCCTTGGCCGCCAGCTCCTTTTGCGCCGCAATGAGGGGGGCGCAGCACTCCTGGCCAAATCGCAGGGCGGCATTGAAATCGGCCTCGCAGATCTCCCTGGCTGAACCTTCAAACATGACCACGTCGGTTTCATTGCCGACGTACACCAGGTCCAGATCGCTTTCCCTGGCCTGGGAGTGCGTGGGGTTGGCGACGAACTTGCCGTTGATGCGGCCGACACGCACCGCGCCCAGCGGCCCGGCCCACGGAATATCGCTGACCAGCAGGGCGGCGCTCGCCCCAATGATGCTTAGAATGTCGGGATCGTTTTCACCGTCGGCGCTGAGCACGATGGTTTGCACCTGCACCTCGTTGTACCACCCCTTCGGGAACAAGGGGCGGATCGGGCGATCCGTCAGCCGGCAGGTCAGGATTTCCTTCTCCGTGGGGCGCCCTTCCCGTTTGAAGTAGCCGCCCGGAAATTTGCCGGCGGCAGCGGCTTTTTCCCGGTAATCAACGGTCAGGGGGAAAAAATCCTGGCCTTCCTTGGCCTTGGTGGCCGCCACGGCGGCCACAATGACAATGGTTTCGCCGAGTTGAACGGTCACGGCGCCGTCGGCCTGCTTCGCGAGCTTGCCGGTTTCAATGATGATTTGTTTGTCGCCAACTGCGGCGGTTGTTTTCTCTGCCATGGTGGTTTTCTACCGTTACCACCGAGGAACTTCAGTGAACTCCGAATCCATTCGGAGCTGAATGAAATCTCCCGGGGTAACGAATGTTAGTTTGCGCGAACTTGTTGTGTGTGTGGCCGGTCGCGCCTCCGGCCGAAAAAGCGAAAAGCGCGTGGCCCCGCCACGCGCCGGTACTTCAGCGGCGCAACTTGAGTTTTTTGGTGACGGTCTGGTAGCGCGCCAGGTCGGTGTCATGCAAATAATCCAACAATCGCCGGCGTTGCCCCACCATCATCAACAAACCACGCCGGGAACTGTGATCCTTCTTGTTGGTCTGCAGGTGTTCTGTTAAATGATTGATCCGCTGCGTCAGCAGCGCAATTTGCACGTCGGCCGAGCCGGTGTCCTTCTCGTGCAACTTGAATGAATCAATCGTCTTTGTTTTGGCTTCCATACTTTCTCTAGTCAAAAAATGCGGTCCGAGCCTAATTCGTTGGATTTCCCGTGTAAAGGTTTTAATTCTGCCGATTTACGGTGATCCGGAGCGTCTCCACCCTCGGGGCCGCCCCGCGCCCTCCCCGCTAATCACACGGCACCGTGCGCCCGGCCGCCCAGGCACGCAGTTCTTCCACCCTTTCCGCCATGACGACGGAAAGCGGTTTGGTTTGCTGAATTTCCGCCAGCAGGCCGGCCTGCGTCAGCCCCTGCCCCTGCGCATGGGCGCTGTACATCGCCGACACAATGGCCTGCTCCATTTCTGCTCCGGAGAAGCCTCCGGTGGCGGCCACCAGCGCAGGCAAATCAAACTGGCTTGGATTCAAGGAACGCTTCTGCAGATGAATGGTCAGAATATCACGACGCACCGCGGGCGCGGGCAGGTCCACAAAGAAAATCTCATCGAAACGTCCTTTGCGCACCATCTCCGGCGGCAGCCGGCTGATCTCATTTGCCGTCGCCACCAGAAAGACGGGGCGACGGCGTTCGGCCATCCAGGTCAAAAGCGTCCCCAGAATTCGCCGCGACAAACCATCGTCTTCATCGCCAACCGCCAGGCCTTTTTCGATTTCGTCCATCCACAACACGCAGGGCGACATGATCTCGGCGGTTGCCAGCGCCTTGCGCAGATTCCGTTCGGTTTCGCCGTAATATTTGTTGTAAAGAATGCCGAAATCCAGGCGCAGCAGAGGCACGCCAAAAATCCCCGCGGCCGCCTTGGCCGCCAGGCTTTTGCCGCAACCCTGCACGCCGAGGAACAGGACTCCACGCGGCGGATCCAAATGCGCTTTCGGGCCCTCGATGAAAAAACTTTTGCGCACCTCCAGCCATCGTCGCAAACGGCTCATTCCTCCGATTTCGGAAAATTTTGCGGTTTCGTGCTCAAACGACAACGGGGAGTCGCGCCCCAGCAATTCGTACTTGGCCCGCATGACTTCGGGCAGATCCGACTCCGTGATCGCGCCGTTGTCATCAATGGCCTTGCGCACCAGCCGCCGCGCGTCTGTCGCCGTAAGCCCGATCAGATTGCGCACCAGCAACTCAAGCGCCTGCCGGGTGGTCGCCACTTCGCGCTGCCCGTGTTCGGCGCCCCAGTCCGCCGCCACTTCGTAAACGATGGCCCGCAACTCGTCGCGCGTGGGCAACGGCAGATGAAACTGACCGGTGAACGGACGCAGTTCCTCCGGAATTTTAAGCGTGCAACTCACCAGCACGATGGTGGAAAAATGTTGGGGGTAACTCAGGGCAACGTCCTTCAGATGCCGCACCAGCACTGTGTCCTCCAAAAACGGATGGAAATCCAGCAGCACCACCAGCGAATGCCGCCCCTCGGTGCGGACAAAATTGAAGAGCTCGGGTGGCTTGATCACCGACGGCAGCGGCTGATCCGCCGGCTCAAACGCCTGCAACCCTTCCGTGATCGTCCAGCGAAACGCCTTGAGCTGCAACCGCCGCGCAATCTGCCGGATCAGGGCCACGATTTGCGGCTCCTCATTGCTCTCCACGGCGATGATGGGTGTGCGTGACCGGATGATCGCCTCAAGATCGTGCTGCGGACTTTCCGTCCGGAACATGCCCGCCGGGCTCTGTTGTGCGGACCCCAAATTCATTGTGCCAGCTCAAACCTCAAACATCCGGGCGCTCCGACGCAAGCCGAAAGTCCCGACGCGCCCGCATTCGCCCTGCCGGGTCACCACGCGCCCGCGAGACCTTTGCGCTTGCCAGTTCCCCGTTTGGCGCGGAGACTGGGACAACATCAACTCAGTCGAGTCTATGAAAACCCACATGACTAAGCCCTTGCGTTCCGTATTCGGTCTGCGCTGGAACCTGCTGGAGTCCCGCCCGGCGCTGATCTGCCTCGGTCTGCTGGCCGGAATCGCTCCTCTGCCAGCCGCTTCCCAGCTGGCCGCCCAGTGGCGCGCCACGGATCAGCAGGTCGAATTGTCCCTGGCGGGCACCACCAGCAAGTGGCATCGGGTCGAAGTTTCCACCGACCTGCTCCACTGGCAGACGCTCACCAACGTCTGGCAGACGAACCCCGTGATGACATGGGTGGATGCGGAATCCAGCAACGCTCCGACCCGTTTCTATCGCTCGCTGCAGCTTTCGGCCCTCGATTTGTACGTCGCCGCGCCCGACACGAATTATAGCTGGAGCCTGGCCCGGACCATTCCCGGCATCGGCCAAACCACGTACGTGCTCGATCTGACTTCCCAAGCCTGGCTGACCGCCGCCGAGGTGAATCGCACTCTCTGGAAACATTGGTTGATTCTGGTGATTCCCAACAACACCACCAACGCGCACGCGCTGCTCTACATTTCCGGCGGCAGCAACCCGGGCACGCTGCCCGCGGGGGCGGATGCCAATCTGCGCCAGATCGCCCTCGATACCGGCACCGTGGTTGCCGAACTTAAAATGGTGCCAAACCAGCCGCTGACTTTTACCCCGGAAAGCACCGGGCGGAGTGAGGATGCGCTCATTGCGTTCAACTGGGATAAATTCCTGCGCACGGGCGACGAGCGCTGGCCCACGCGTCTGCCCATGACCAAGGCGGCGGTACGCGCCATGGATGCCATCACGGCTTTTTGCGCGACGGCCCCGGGCGGTGGCTGGGGGGTGAATAAGTTCGTCGTGGCCGGGGCCTCCAAACGCGGCTGGACCACCTGGACCACCGCGGCGGTGGATCCGCGGGTGGTGGGCATCGTTCCCACCGTGATTGACGTGTTGAACGTGGAGGTTTCCATGGCCCACCACTACCAGGCTTATGGCTTCTGGGCGCCGGCCATTGGTGACTATGTGGAGATGGATATTCCCTCCCGGTTTGGCACGCCGCAATTTCATGCGCTGATGGAAATTGAAGATCCGTATGCCTACGCCGGGCGTTTTATCATGCCTAAATTCATCGTGAATTCCAGCGGCGACCAGTTCTTCCTGCCGGATTCCTCGCAATTTTATTTCGACGCGCTGCCTGGCGTGAAATACCTGCGTTACATTCCCAACAGCGCACACTCCCTGAGCGGAACGGATTATCCCACCACTCTGCGTGCTTGTTATGAATCCGTCATTTTTCAAACACCATTGCCGCGCTTTTCCTGGACACTGCAATCTTCCAACACCGTCCGCGTCGTCGCCACGGACCCTCCCACCGCGGTGAAACTCTGGCAGGCTGGCAACCCAAACACCCGCGATTTTCGGCTTGATACGATCGGTGCGGCCTGGCAGAGCAGCAATCTCTCCGATCAAGGTGGGGGAATATACCTCGGCGCTGTGACTTCGCCGACGCAGGGCTGGCGCGCATTCTTCGTGGAATTGACCTATGTCCGCCCTGGTGGTCTGGCCACGCTCAAATTTACGACGCAAGTCTATGTCGTGCCCGACACGCTGCCCTTTCAATACCCGCCCTGACCGCGGTCGGCTCCCCTGCCCGTCCCGGTGGATCGCGAGTATTTCTGAACTTACCCCGTATCGCATGCTGCCTCGGTCCGCAACCAGACTGCCGCCACATTGGCGCGCCCTACGTTGTTACGCCAAAGCGGTCATTTTGCTTCTGGCCGGACAAACCACTGCTTGGAGCCTGGAGCGGACGGAAGCGCCCGCCAATGCCGTTTCCGGCCGCGGTGCGGCCACCACGACGCTCCACCGCACGATTCCCGACCCGCTGCCCGGGCATCCGGGAAACGTCTTTTTGGAAAACGAACCGGTGCGCATCCCGTTTCCAACCAATGTTCCGCTGCCGATCACCCGTTGGCGGCTGTTGGATGATCAGGCGGCGCCGGTTCGCCAGGGTGAATTGACGGCGCCGGGAACCAATCAACTCCCACAACTCGCATTGGGCCGGCTCGGACCGGGCTGGTACCGCGTTGAGTTTGGGACGCAGGAGCAGCCGGACCAGGCCTGGTCCACGCTGGCCGTTCTGCGCCGCTTGCAGGCGCCCGTGCCCCTGCATTCACCGGTCTCCGTGGACTCGGCCCCCGCTTGGTTCGCGCTCAATGACCCGATCAAACAAAAGCAACTGGCCAGTCTCGCCGCGTTGGCCGGGGTCAATTGGATCCGTGACCGTCTGCGCTGGCGGGATCTCCAACCCGCACCGGGTCCGCTTGTGCCGCCGCCCACCACCTACGACACCTCGGCGGAAATCCATCACGCCGCCGGTCTGCAGGTGCTCCAGGTGTTCCACGACACACCGCCGTGGACCCGTGAGCCCGACCCGGGCAGTGGTCGTTTCGCGCCCGACCTGCGGCACGTTTTTCAGTTTGGCCGGCAACTGGCGCAACGTTTCAAGGGGTTGGTGGAAGCATGGGAACCGTGGAACGAAGCCAATGTCGCCACCTTCGGCGGGCACACGGTTGATCAGATGTGCTCCTGGCAGAAAGCGGCGTGGCTGGGCTTCAAGGCCGGCAATCCAGGCGTCACCGTCGGCTGGAATGTTACCACGGCGGTCCCGACGCCGGCACAAACCGAGGGGATTCTGGCCAACGAAACCTGGCCATACTTCGACACGTATAACATCCATAGTTACGACTGGCCGGACGCGTATGCGCACCTCTGGCCGCCGGCGCGCGAGGCTGCCTCGGGACGTCCGCTGTGGATCACGGAGGCCGATCGCGGCACGCCACATTTGCAAAATCCGCCGTGGTACGACCAGTCCCCGCGCCTGGAGCGGCTCAAGGCGCAGATGATCGCGCCGGCTTATGCGAATAGTTTGTTTGCCGGAGCCCGGCAGCATTTTCATTTCATCCTGGGTAATTACCAGGAGAACAATCACATCCAATTCGGATTGCTGCGTGAAGACCTTACGCCGCGCCCCGCGTATGTGGCGCTGGCCGTCGTCGGGCGCTGCCTGGCCGGCGCGCGCGTGCTGGGGCGTTGGCAGCCGGTGGAAAACCTGAACGTGGTTGCCTTCCGCGCGCAACCGGATGGCCAGGAGCGCGACGTCCTGGTGGCGTGGGTCGAAAAGCCGGTCGAGTGGGACGAGCGGGGACGGACCACTGCCGCGTTGAACTGGCCCAAAGACCTGGCCGCGCAGGAGGTCGTGGATTACCTCGGGCGCTCGTTGGGCAACACGCTCCCGTCGTTGCTGGGTTCCGCGCCGATTTTCGTGTTTCTGCCCGCAGGCCAGGCGGAAACACTGCCGCTCGAGCGCCCGCCAGCGCCCAGTGCCTGGCGAACCGGGACGCCTACATCGGTCGTGCTGCAGCTTTCACTGCCGCGTGCGCGGTTGCAAAAAGTCGAGGACCTGCCCTGGTCCGAAGGCTACGTCTATCGCGTCCAACCCGGCGAATCCCTGCCGCTCAAACTGCACGTGTACAACTTCGGCGACCATCCAGTCGCCGCCCGGCTGGCGCTTACCCGGCAACCTGCCGGTTGGAAAACCACCTTGTCCTCGCCCGAATTCAAGTTGGCCCCGATGGACCGCGTCGAACTTCGCGGGGCGGTCGCCATTCCCCAAACCACTTCGACGCGCGACGGCTGGGTGGTGCTCCATGCGGATTGTGGTCTACAGGGCAGGCCCGCACTCGCTTTTCGGATCATCGTGACCGATTGAGCCGCAGTCCCACCTGCGGGGCGCGCCGGCTTCGCCGGTCGGGGCACGTTGACAACGGCACCGCAGTTTGCGGATGATGACCGCGATGAAGCACTTCATTCCGCGATTGCGGACAGACCGAATTTCAGCTGCGACCGCTGGCGGCCCGCGCCAACTGGTGGGGCGGCCGCGCCAGGGCGGCAGAACAGAAGCCGGGCGCATGAACTCCCCCACCCCGCCGGCGCGAATGCAATTGGTCCTTGCCGGCGCCTTTGACCGATTCCAGACTCCGCCGGTGGGCCTGAATGACCAGCCATCCCAAACACAGCACCCCGCCAGCCGTCCGGGAGAGGCGGCGTCAATGGCGCCCAGGTTGAAGTTCATTGGTTTCCGATGCCGCCTGGTCGTGCTGCTGTTCATTGCCTGCGGGATTGGTCCGCTGCCCGCCGCACTGGTCCCGGTGGCATTGCGTTGCGAATATCGCACCAACCCGCCGGGCATTGACGAAGCCCAACCGCGCCTCACCTGGCGGGTGGAATCCAGTGAACGTGGCGCGAAACAAACGGCGTACCAAATTTTGGTCGCTTCCAGCCTTGAGGCGCTGCAACGCAATCAAGGTGACTTGTGGGACAGCGGCAAGGTCACGAGTGACGAGACGGTAAACCTTGTGTACGCCGGACAACCCCTGGTCTCGCGGCAACAATGCTTTTGGAAGGTGCGCGTCTGGGATCAAGCCGGCGCGGCGACCTGGAGCGGGCCGGCACAGTGGTCCATGGGTTTGTTGCAACCGCAAGATTGGTCGGCCCAATACATCAGCTTCCGTGACTCCACGCCGGTGGGAAAGGACCCGGGTCAGTTGCAGCTGCCACCAGCGCGGCAGTACCGGCGCGAGTTCATCGCGCGCCAGGCAATCCGGCGGGCGACCATTTACGCGACGGCGCTCGGTGTTTATGAACTCCATCTGAATGGCGCGCGGGTTGGGGACGCCTGGTTCGCGCCCGGCTGGACGGATTACCATCAGCGCGCGTATTACCAGACTTACGACGTGACCCCGCTGCTGCACGCGGGAACGAACACCATCGGGGCGTGGCTCGGGGATGGCTGGTATGCGGGCTACCTCGGCTTCGGTTTGCTGACCGGCATCGGCACGGAGAAAATCGGGCGTTACACCTACGGCAAAACGCCGGCGCTCATGGCACAATTGGAGCTCGAATATGCCGATGGCACGCGCGAAACCGTCGTGACAGACGCGCGCTGGAAAACGAGCGGGGCCGGACCGATCCGGGAGGGGGATTTTTTGATGGGAGAGTTTTACGATGCGCGTCGGGAAACCGTGGGTTGGGCGCAGAACGGTTTCGACGACGCGCAATGGGAGCCGGCCATCCTCGCCGGCGCGAACGGGCCGGTGTCCGCCACGTTCTATGAATGGCGCAATCCGGAAAAACCAGGCGAAGCCCTGGCGATCAAAGGCCGCCCGAAGGATCTGGGCTTTCAGCGTCCACCGAAACTGGAGGCGTTTCCGGGCGTGCCGGTTCGCGTCGTGCAGGAGCTCCGGCCGGTGGCCGTGACGTCTCCCAGCAATGGCGTTTACATTTTCGACCTCGGGCAAAATTTTGCCGGTGTCGTGCGGTTGAACGTCAAAGGGCCGGCCGGGACGACCGTGCAATTGCGGCACGGTGAAATGCTGTATCCCGATGGCCGCCTGATGACCGAGAATCTGCGGCGGGCGCGGGCCATTGATCATTACGTGCTGCGGGGTGATCCCCGGGGGGAAGTCTGGACGCCGCGGTTCACCTTCCACGGATTCCAATACGTGGAAGTGACCGGCTACCCCGGCACGCCCGGGCCTGACGCCATCACGGGGCTGGTGCTGCAGAGCGACACGCCGTTGACCAGCGGCTTCGAGTGCAGCGATCCAATGGTCAACCGGCTCTTCAAAAACGTGGTGTGGACACAACGCGCCAACTTTCTTGATCTGCCGACGGATTGTCCGCAACGCGACGAGCGGTTTGGCTGGACGGGCGACGCACAAATTTACGTGCAGACCGCCACGTTGAATGCCGATGTGGCGGCGTTTTACACCAAATGGCTGCGTGAGTTGATGGAGGCGCAGCAACCGGAGGGCGCGTTTCCCGGGTATGCGCCCTACCCGTTTCAACACGGCTGGGATTTTGGCACGGCCTGGTGCGATGCCGGAGTCATCTGCCCCTGGACTCTCTGGCAGGCTTACGGCGACACGCGCCTCATCGAACGGTGCTGGCCGTTCATGGTGAAATTCATGGATTGGCGCCGCGCCACGAGCAAAAATTTTCTGGGCGTGGTCCACGGCAACGAATGGGGTGACTGGCTGTCCGTCGGCGCGAAAACGCCGCTGGATTTTGTGGACACCGTGTATTTCGCCTGCTCGGCCCGGCTCATGTCGCAAATGGCCGCCGCGATCGGAAAGCCCACCGCCGCCACGGAATACGCACAATGGTTTCAAAACATCCGGGCGGCATTCGGCAAAAAATACCTGGAGCCGGATGGGACACTCAAGGTGGACACCCAAACCGCGTACGCATTGGCCTTGTTCATGGATTTGATTCCCACAGAGCAGCGGCTGAAATCCGGGAAAATTTTGGCGGACAAACTGCGCCGGGGGGCGACGGCGGAAAACTCCGGCATGACCACGGGTTTTTTGGGTACCCGGCCGCTGTTGCCGGTGCTGACGAGCGTCGGTGAAAACGATCTGGCCGTGCGGCAGTTTCAGAGCCGCCGGTATCCTTCCTGGGGTTACGAGGTGAGCCAGGGAGCGACGACGATTTGGGAGCGGTGGGACAGTTTCACCAAGGAACACGGTTTCCAGGGGCGCAACGGCAAACAGAACGCCGAGATGAATTCGTTTTCACATTACTCCTTTGGTGCGGTCTGCGAATGGATGTTCAACGACCTGGCGGGCATTCAATGGGGGCGTCCCGGTTACCGGACCATCATCATCCATCCGCACCCGCCCACGCCGGGCAGCAATCCCGACCAGGCGCCGATTCACTGGGTGCGCGCCCATTACGATTCGATTCGGGGGCGCATCGAGAGCCGCTGGCGACGTACCGCCGATCGCTTCGAATTGGAAACGCGGATTCCGGCCAACACCACCGCCACCGTGCATCTGCCGGCCATCCGGGTGGATGACATCACGGAAGGCGGTTTGCCGATCGCCCGGGCGGCCGGGGTCAAACTCTTGCGACTGATTGATGGCGAGGCCGAATTGGCCGTGGCAGCGGGACACTACCGGTTCGTCTCAAAGTTATAGTTCCCGTGTGAATCAAGCGCGCCGGCGCCTCCCGAGCCGGGGCTGAGGCGACCGGTGTGTTTCCCGGGTATGTCACTCGTTACCTGTGCCATCCATGTCCGGTGGCATTGCCCCGCGCCGCGGGGCGGGGCCGCGATTATTTTTTGAACGTGCGCATATACGCCACCACCGCCCTGATGGCCTCGTCGTTCATGTCATCGGCCGGCTTCATCAGCACCTTGCCGTGCTTGTCCTTGAAACCTTCCTTGACGGCTTTGAAGGCGGCGTTGTCCGTCACCGCTTCCTGGACTTTGGGATCCGTGTAGTCTTTCGCGCCGGTTCTTCGCCCCATTTTGGTTTGCCCCCTGCCGTCTTTGCCGTGACATTTGGCGCAGGCGCGCTCGTAATCCGCCTTGCCATCCGCAGCGATGGACTCCACCGTGGCCAGGGCCAGCAGCACCCCGCCGAACAGTAGCAGTTTTTTCATCGGCTTCTCCTTTCCCGGCGGCACGGTTATGGCGCCTGCCATGCCTGGCCGTTCCGCCTGCAGCCTAGAATTGATTGAATCGGGTGGGAACACATTCCCATTCTTGGCATAAACGATGCAAATTTTGCGATGAAAGCGGAACGACGGAGCCGGCGGAAGAAGGCTGCGACGCAATTCCGGGGGCAATCCAGCCGGCCCGGCCGACCGCGCGGTATTCCTCCGGCGGCCGCCGCAGTTCCGCCGTGCCATCGCCCTGGTCGCGCAATCGGATCACCCGCCCCTGACTTGCAATGTAAAGTCCGCCCGGCCCCCAACACATGCCGATGCTCGGCAGAATTTCGTTTCGGTCGTTGCGATAAAAATAGCTGAACGCGTCCTCCAATCCATCGCCGTTGGTATCCTTCAACTGCAGCACGTTGCCGTCGTAACACAGCGCGAAGAGCCGCCCGTCCGGAGCGAACACGAGGTTGTTGATATTGTTCAGCACCAGCGGCAGTTCGCGCACCGTGAAACCCGGCACCAGCATCCGCACCGGCGGTGGATTGGAAACCGTGACGACCGGACGTTCGATGCGCCCGGCGGCGGCCGGACTGCCCACGACCAGACCACACAACCAGCCGGCGCAAAGTCCCAAGGCGCGAAGGTTCATGCCCGAGCATGTCACGCCGAACTGGGTGCGGCAATCCCTGTTCGCAGCGGGCCGGCGCGGCGGGAGGTCGCCGCGAGTAGCGAGCCGGCAACACCACGTCAGCGTCTCAACCACCGCAACATTTCGAGCAATTTTGGCGGTTGACCGGTGCGCAGAATCCCGATGCGGAAAACCTTCCCGGCCATCCACAGCGCACCCGCCACAGCGGCGAGCAGGAGCAGCAGCGTGCCGATCAAATCAATCCACGGCGGATCCGCCATGGCCCGGTTCATCATGATGAACGGCGTGTACAGCGGAATCCACGAGAGCACGCGGGCCAGCAGTCCGTTCGGGTCCTTGGGGATGAATGTTAGAGTCAGCAGCGGCACCATCATGATCATCGTGATCACCGCCATGTAGCTCTGCGCCTCCTTGAGGGTGTTGCACACGCTGCCCAGCGCGAGAATGCACGCCGCGTACAACAGGTAGCCCAGCACAAAATAAACTCCGAACATCGGGAGCAACCGGGAGGATTGCAGCACGTCCAGGATCGGTCCGGTCACCACCGCCGTCCCGACCGCTCCCGCCGTCTTCCAGCCCAGCACGGCAAACAACGTCAGGATCCAGGCGCCCACCATCGTCAGGCCCACCGCCGCGATGCCGAGTAATTTGCCCAGCATCAATTCTCCCGGCGTGACCGACGACAGCAGCACCTCGATGATGCGATTGGATTTCTCCTCAATGATGTTGCTCAACAACATCTGCGCGATGGCGAAGATGGCCACCCAGAGCAAGTACACAAACGCGCTCGGCGCCCATTGCTTGATGATGTCCGCCGCGCCGACCGCTTCCCGCCCGGATTCCTTGCGTGGATTCAGACTGGAAACCGGCACGTGCGTTTGTTCCACCGCGCGGACGGCGGCGGCATCCAGCCCGCGCGCGAGATACTCCCGCCGCCGGATTTCCGTGTTGACCGTCTCCTCCACCGCCTCGCGCAGCCGCGAGTCCGCCAGGTTGTCCGACCAGTATTCGATGCCGGTCGGAGTGGTCGCTCCCGGTGAGCGGACGATTTGCTTTGCCAGATCGCGCGGAACCAGAATGGCCACGTTGAGCGCGATGTCCTGCCCGTGCAGCTCTGTGTGGCTTTCGCCGCGCAGATACGGCTTCAACTCCTGCGCCAGCGCCGGCAGCTGCGCCTCCGGGTTCACTCCCGACGGCAGGGCCACGAGTTCAAACGCGCGCCGGGGCGCTTTGAACGGCGGCGCGTCCGGCCGCAAGCCCGGCGTCAGTTCCGCGAGCCAGGCATCCTGTCCGCCTTGGTTGATGAATTGATCCAGGGAGGGAGCCTCCCCGGTATTGCTGCCGCCGTATTTGCGCGCGTATTCCTTCAAGGCCCGCCACACTTCCCGCTGGTAATCGCGCTCGACGCGCGCGGTAATCACCGGCCCGACCAGACCGGATTGATCCACGAGCACAAAATACCGGGTCGGCGTGCCCTTCATTTCCAGCCAGAGCGGCACCTGCACGCTGAAGAAGATGATCACCGGCACCAGCAGGATGCCCAGCCAGAAGCCCTTGGTCTTGGCGTTCTCGGCGTATTCACGCCACGCAACCAGCAATGCAAATCTCATCGGGCCGCCACCTCCCGGGCTTCCGGGCCGACCAGCCGCATGAAAACTTCATGCAAGGTCGGCTCGGACTGATTGAAACTGCGCAACCGGATGCCGCGCACGAAGCAGGCCTGCAACACCGCCTGCGGGTCCGCCGCCCCGCGCAACTCCACCTCCCACGCCGCCACCGGGCCCTCGCGGTCATCCGAGGTCGGCGGCAACGGGCGCACGGCGGCCACCTCCGGCAACTCCGTCAACGGCGCGATGTTGTCCGCCGTTTCGATCCGCACCCGGCGCGGGAGCGTACGCTGCGCCTCCGCCACCGTGCCATCGAAAATCTTGCGCCCTTTGGCCAGCAACAAAATCCGGTCGCACAACCGCTCCGCGTGCTGCATCACGTGCGTCGAAAACAAAATCGTCCGCCCGCGCCCGGCCATGTCCCGGATGATGTCCTCCATCACCTGCTGGTTCACCGGGTCCAGGCCCGAGAACGGTTCATCCAAAATCACGAACTCCGGGTCATGGGCAATGGAGGCGAGCATCTGCACCTTTTGGCCCATGCCTTTCGAGAGCGCCTCGGTTGGCTTGGTCGCGAAATCCTTCAGCCCGTAGCGCTCGAGCAGCTCGAACGCGCGTCGCTTGGCCGCCGCCCGGCTCAGGCCCTTCAAGGTGGCGAAGTAGGCGATCACCGCCCAATTCTTCATCTTCTTGTACAGCCCCTTCTCCTCCGGCAGATAGCCGATGCGTTGCCGGACCTGGAGCGCCGAGGACGCGCCCAGCACGGTGATGCTCCCGCTGGTGGGTTTGATGATTTCCAAAATCATCCGGATCGTCGTGGTTTTGCCCGCGCCATTGGGGCCGAGGAACCCGTAGATCGCTCCCGCCGGCAACTGAAAGCTCACGTCGTCCACCGCGCGGAAGCCGCCAAAGAGTTTGGTGACTCCACGCACTTCGAGCGGCGCAGCGCCGGTGGTCGCCTTCGCATTCACGAGTTGAGGCCCAGCCATTCCGCAGACTAACGGGGAGACAACGCCCGAGACAATCCCTCACACGAAATCGTCCGCGTCCGCCGCTTCATTTCCCCTTGCCTCCCGGCGCCATCATCTGGCGGTTCAGCGCCAGGTTCATCCGATTGCCACTGATGGCGCTGGCGCGGAACTCCTGAAACTGCTGCAGCACGGATGCGTTCAGCACCGATCCCAGCCGGGCCGCCCCCCGGCCGTAAATGTCGTCCAACAATTTCAGATTCTGCTCGGCAACCGCCGCCGACGCGATGTTTCGGAAATTCAAGGTCGGGGTGGTTTGATAATCCGCTGGCAGACCCGCCGCCGCCAGCGCCGCCGCTGTCTCCTCCTGCATGAGTTGGTAGATCTGTCTGCCTTTCGCATCCTTGACCGCCTGATCCCCCGTCAGCAGCGTCTTGAATTGTTCCGCCGCCTGCCTTTCCCGCGCCTGCCGCCGGCGCTCGCTCCGCATGATTTTGCCGGCGACAAAACACGTATGCCGGTGCAGCCAGCCCCCGAGCATCACCTCCCGCGACAACGACCGCGTCAGCCGCGCCAGGTCCGCGAACACGGTTTGCGTGACGTCCTCCGCCAGATGCGTGTCGCCATTCACCAGTCGCACGGCGGCGGAATAGGAGTGCGAGACCTCCGGAAAATCCCGCTCCAGTGAAGCTCTTTCCCCACCGTAGCAGCGAACGTGAGTTCGCTCCAACTCCTCGAATGTTCAGCAGTGTCGGAGCGATGCCGTTGGTTTTGTGAGGGGAAAACAGTCGCCCCGGCTGTAGTGCGGTGCGCCCTTGCACCGCACCGCGCGCATGGGCTGACCCCAAACGGCGGAGGCGTTTCGTCCGTACGCGAATTTGCAGTTGCCCAAGTCGCGGCCGGCCGCTACTTCTTCCGCACTTGAAATGAAAATGTTCCTTTGTCCAACCAACGCGTTGACGCTGGCCCTGCTGCTCATCACCCCGGCGCTCACCGCCGCGGACAACCACGTCGGCGTGGGCGCCAAACCCGTTGCCGGCGCGGAGATGTTGCTCGATGGCTCGCGACAAATGCTCGATGCCAAGTGGACTTACTGGCAGGGCCCGCGCTTCGCGTCGTCGCTGCCCATCAAATGGAAGATTGTGCCCGACCCGGTGGACGCGGGCACGGTCGTGATGACCGATGATCGCGCCGCCGATGGCGGCAACTACGGCGCGGCGGACATTGTCACCAAGAAGCCGTATCGCGACTTCCGATTGCACATCGAATTTCTCGTCACCGGGCCCAACGGCAACAGTGGCGTATATCTGCAGAACCGCTACGAGATTCAGATTCAGGAGGGCAACCAGACCAAGCACGGCATGGGGGCGCTCATCAACGAGAGCGATTCGCCCTACCAGTGTTTCGCCGGCATCGGCAAATGGAACGCCTACGACGTCGTGTTCCGGGCCGCGCGTTTCCAGCACGGCAAACGGACGGAGAAGGCGCTCGTGACCATGTATTTCAACGGGACCAAGGTCCACACCAATTTTCCCATCAACCAGGTGTGGGGCGGACCGAACTCCGGTGTGGACGGCGGCAACGATGACGGCAAAGGCATCACCGACACTCCGCAGGGATTGAAACTGCAGGCCGAGGGCCACGATGTCCGCTATCGCAACACCTGGATCAAAGAACTGGATTTGAAGGAGCCCGACACGGACTTCTAATCGGTCGCCTCCGATGTTCGCGCCCAGAGCGTTTTCCCGTTGGCGGATTGGGAAAATCGCGACACGGCAGACCGGGAAGTCGCAGCCGCGGATTCTGCTTCGGCGATTGAGGTAAAACGAGCCAGCCAACTGCAATCGCCTGCCACCCGCCACCGGCTCAGGCCGCGCCCGGCGCCGGAGACGGTTTCCGCCCGCCTTCCGTTGGTGGGAGCGTGGCCGGCGTGCTTTGCTGAAAACTCCGCCACAGATGCAATGGCAGCGCGCCCAGCAGCAGCAGCGTCACCTGGCTGGCATTGAAGAGCACCAGCCATTTGAACGCGGCGTCCATGAAACCGTAGCTGTGCAGGCCGATGCCCAGCATGTTCACGCCGAACCAGGACCACGCGGTGACCACGTTTCCAAAGATCGCCAGCAGCAGCAGCCCCCGATCCTTCACCAACCCGCCCCACCGCGCGGCATTCCTCCGGCGTCCGCCGCAGTTCCGGGCCGGATCACGCCGGGTTGAAAATCGCGGTACCGGGAAGGGACCGCACCGCCGGCGGCTTGCCCCGCGGCACGGGCGGAAGACGCTTCACGGTGTGGACCGCGCCATGACGTTCACCGCAAACAGGATGATCATCACCACGCCGAGTGCCGATTTGCCGATCACCCCCAGCACCAACCCTATCACCGCCCCCAGTCCGGCTTTGGCCGCCGCCTTCAATTCCTTGTCCCCCACCAATTCGAACAGGGTCGCGCCGATGAACGGCCCCAGAATGATTCCCGGCAGATTAAAAAACAATCCCACAAGCCCCCCCACAACGGCGCCGGTGATTCCGCGCCAGGTCGCTCCGAATTTCCGGGCGCCCAGTGCGCCGCCCAAAAAATCCAGGCCCACCGCCGCTACTGTCAATATCACCAGCACAATCAGAACGACATTGCTGACACTCGCCGCCCCGAAATACAACCGGTGGCCGATGACGGCCACCAGCGCCAGGGGGGTGCCGGGAAGCCCTGGAATCAGGTTGCCCACCAGGGCGAGCAGCATCACCAACAACGCCAGGGTCAATCCGATGATCTGTTCCCCATTCACCCTTCCATTCTAGCCGGGTTGGAGAAAAAGAAAATATTTCCCGCGCTCCATTATTCGATGACCAGCCAGCTCATGCCCTGCGCGGCGACCTGCACCGGCAGCTCGATCGTATAGTCGCGGTTCAATGTGAAGCGCCGGGTTGTTGCGTCCGAGGCGACAACCCGGGCTTCATCGGTCAGTCCCGTGTAATACAGGTTGACGCGCAGGGTTTTGGCCACCGGCGCATTCAGCGGATTGAACACCACGAGCATGCCTTTTTCCTTCAACTGGGGATTCACGTGCAGCATCCAGTCCAGATCGCGTGCGTCGGCCCGACGGCCATGAATCAAATCGCTTTCCAGAATGGCGCGGTGCGCCTTGAACCAGCCGACCCACTTTTTCAGCATGGTCCGGGTGCGTTCGGTGTCATACAGCCGGGGACCGCGATAACACGCCTGCACACCCAACGCGAGATTGCTGTACAGCATCCGTTCATAATGCTCCAGATGCGTGTCGAGCGGCTCGATGGTTGCCGCCGCCCCGCCGCCGTGATATTCGGTGAGCGGAACAAACATCCAGCCCATGCTGGGCGTTTTTTCCCACGTTCCGTCATAGATGTTCTGCCGGGTGTGAATGACCTGTTGCTCGCGTTCGAGCGACCAGTTCGTCTCCCGATAGCCCATGCCGGTTTTGCTCGAGCCCGAGAGAAAGTAATGGTCCGGCACATTCAAATAAAATCCCTGCGCCCGGCACCATTTGTAAAAATCGGTGATCTCACGCCATTGATTCCATCGGGAATCGGCGAGGCCGCGGTGGCCCGGATGCTGATCGCTCTGGCAGACGTCACCCGGATACGAGCCGTCGTGTTCCAGCAGGGTGAAACCGCTGGTCCGGGAAAATTCACGGAGCCGCCGGAAATAATTGGTCCCCCAGGTGCTGCCCAGGCAGGGCGAATGGCCAAACATCGGACTTTGTCCGGGCGGCATCACCACATCGTTGCCTCCGCCCACGCTGCGGGACGCCAGCAGGGAGTAGCTGCCGATCTCGATGCCGTGGGTGCGGGCGAAGGCCGCATAACGCTGCGCCCGGGCGAGCGTTTCCGGACTTTCATTCTCCAGATCGAAGCCACTGCCGAAACTGAGGATCACCATTTCAAATCCCACCTCGGCGCATTGCTGGATGGCGTTGGTCACCGTGCGCTCGTCCGCCGAACGCACGTGCATCATGAGCGGGTTTTCCGTCACCCAGGGCGCGATGACGCGATACATCCGGCGCAGCGCCAGGCCGGAACGCTCCCGGTCAAAATCCTCGAAGGGCAACACCCAGGCGCGGAACGACGTGAAGGTGCCGCCGGGCGCAATTTCCTGCGCCGGACCAAGATCGGGGCCGACTTCCAGCAGGCACGGCGTCTTCTTTTCGTAGTTCACCTGCGTGTGAAAATCCGGATCAGGCAGCCAGCGATAGGAGTGCCGGTTGGCACCGGCGGCCATCATGCCGCCGAAGGCCATGTCCGTCTCCACGTGCAGGTTTGGTGTCTGCCGGCCCGTCGCCAGTTCATCCACCTCGGCCACCCGTTCGACCACGGCGAGAATTTCACTGGTGAACCGGTCCACGCGGACGGGACGGGCAGTGCCGTTGCTGAGGGTCAACCATTTGCTGAAACATGGCAGACCATCGTAAAGTTCGTAATGCACCGACACCCGGATGGCGCGCCCCGCTTCCCCGTTCGCATCGGCGGGCATGTCATAATCCATTCGCAAATGCACTCCGGGCGGCGGCCACTTGGCATCCGGCGCATGATGCCGTACCGCCCTCCACGCAAACCGCTCCTGAATCGGCCCCACCGTGAACCCCGTCAACCGGAAGGCCGCCGGGTCATTCTGTAATTGCTCAAGCCATTCCGGGCGCAGGAACGCGTAATTCGGCTGACCTTTAAGCCCGCCGATTTCATGGCGCACCCCATCCAGTTCCACCACGGCCTCGGGCTTGACGCCGCGCAGCAACGCTTCGCCGGTGCGCAGGTTGTCCAGGGCGACCGTGGCGCCGTTTGGAGTGAGACGGAACGTGCGCGCCAGCAAACCATTGACCAGCCGGAGTTCACGGCCATTGTCGTTGGTTTCAACGCGAGCTTGGTACGGCGTCGGATCCAGCAACCAGTCAGAGGCCGCCGGCGCCGGCCTGGCGGCAACCAAACACGCCGCCATTACCAATAACCCGGCTTGAAAAAAATCTTGGCTCACGATGGGGAAGGAAGCCTGGATTTACCGCGGAAAGCAACTCCGGAATTCAGCCGGCCGGCGCGCGGCACCGTGAAGGAGGGGTATGAAGGCCGCCGGCGTTGCAGCAATCGCCGGAGCAACGGAGAGACGGCCACAGGCAGCTTCCCGGGAGGGATGTCGCCACGCCGCATCCGGGAAATCAGAGTGATTGTTGGAGTCGGAACCGGCATTTCTCCGTTTCCTTTCGGCACACTTCGTGTATTTGGTGGTCCGCCATTATTGAACTCAAACCGCAAAAATTCGGAACTCGTCGCGCGTCTGCTCCACTGGTTCGCCGCCCATGCCCGCGACCTCCCGTGGCGGCGCACGCGGGATCCCTACGCCATCTGGGTGTCCGAGATCATGCTTCAGCAAACGCAGGTGAAAACCGTCATCCCCTTTTGGGAACGGTGGATGCGCGCGTTGCCCGACATCGCAAGCCTCGCCAATGCAGACACCGACCAACTCCACAAGCTCTGGGAAGGTCTCGGCTATTACACACGGGTCCGCAACCTGCAGAAAGCTGCGCAGCAGATGGTCACCCTCTCCCCAGCAGATGGGAAGCGGAACGGGGTGGGGAGATTTCCCACGGAGTTCGACGCGGTCCTGGCCTTGCCCGGCATCGGCCGTTACACCGCCGGCGCGATTTGCAGTATCGCCTTCAATCAACCCACCCCCATTCTCGATGGCAACGTCATCCGCGTGCTAACCCGCATCCACGGCATCAATACCGATCCGCGCGAAAAGGAGACCAACGCCCGGCTTTGGCGGCTTGCGGAGGAGTTGGTGACTCACGCCCAGGCCGCGTGGGACGCGCGTCCTCGCGAGCCGCACTCCGGCAATTTCAGCCCCACTCGCCGGGAGCCCCACCCCACCAACGCCTGCTCGCACCTCAATCAGTCCCTCATGGAACTCGGCGCGCTCATCTGCACGCCCCGTTCGCCAAATTGCGCCGCCTGCCCCGTCCAAAAACTTTGCGCCGCGCGAAAGCGCAATCTTCAGGATCACCTCCCCAACCTGGGCAAACGCGCGGCGGCCACGGCACGCCGCTTCCTCGCCTTCGTCGTTGAGCGCAATGGCAAATTCCTCGTCCGCCAGCGTCCGGACGGAGTGCTCAACGCCCACCTCTGGGAATTCCCGAACGTTGAAATCGGAGCGGAATGTGGCGATCCGCAACGCGCGGCCGCCGCCCTCGGCGTGCGAGTCACCTCAACCAGGCCTTTCCGCATTGTGAAACATTCCATCACGCGCTACCGCATCACGCTGGAAGCCTGGCGGGCCGGGCCGGCGCAAAAGGCGGCACTCGCCGGTCAATGGCGTTCGCGGAGGCAGCTGTCTCGCCTCGCCTTCACCAGCGCCCACCGAAAAATTCTGCAGGCCATTTCCATCTCCAAAATCCGCAAATGCGGAACGGTGTCACCCGGAGAGCCGGGAGGCCCGCTCAAGGAATGACGAGGTTGCGACCGGCGTGTTCCGGCGTGCCGGTGCTGCCGCGTACCGCGGAAAATCCTCGCCAGTCCGGCGTTCCGGCATATCCTACCGCTGATGTTTTACTTTGACTACAACGCCACCGCGCCGGTCATGCGCGAGGCACGCGAAGCCTGGCTGGAAGCCACCGAGAAGGTTCATGGCAACCCCTCAAGCCCCCACGCGTTCGGCCGGGCGGCGAATCACGCCCTGGTGAACGCCCGCGAACAGCTGGCGCATCACCTCGGGTGTCACCCGGGCGACATCATCTGGACCAGTTGTGCCACAGAATCAAACAACCTGGCCATGCATCACTTCGCGCAGACGCTTCCGCGTGAGGCGGAAATCTGGCTCAGCCCCATTGAACACCCGTGCATTGACAATTCCGCACGGCACTATTTTGGCAAACGCGCGCGCTTCCTCCCGGTCAGCAAGGAAGGGGTGGTGGACCTGGAATGGTTCACCCAGGAAATGACCGACAAACGGCCCGGAGTGGTCACCGTCATGTGCGCGAACAATGAAACCGGCGTGATCCAGCCGTGGCGGGAAATTCTTTCCATCTGCCAGGCCTATGAAGTGCCCTTCTTCACCGACGCGGTGCAATGGCTCGGCAAAATGCCCGCCAAGGATTTGGGACAATGCGATTACGTGACCGGGGCGGCGCACAAGTTCGGCGGCCCCCGCGGCGTGGGGTTTTTGAAAATCCCGCGCGGGGGCAAAATTACGCCACTGCTGCTGGGCGGCAAGCAGGAACGCGGGCAGCGCGCCGGCACCGAGAATCTGCCCATCATCATGGCCCTGATGGCCGCATTGGAAGTGCGGGAACGTCAACTGGCCGAAAATCAGCACCAGACCCGGGCCGAATGGAAGGAGAAATTCGAGAAACTCCTGTTGCGGCAGGTGCCCGGGGCCACCATCGTCGGCGCAAAAGCTCCGCGCCTGTGGAACACCACCTCGGCGCTGATGCCCGAAGGCGGACAGCAACGCTGGGTCACGCGCCTGGACAAGGCCGGTTTCGCCGTCAGCACGGGGTCCGCCTGCACCACCGGCAAGGAGACGCCGTCACACGTGTTGAGTGCAATGGGATATCCAGCCGGGCAACTCACCCAGGTGTTGCGCTTCAGCAGCGGTTGGGAAACCACCGCCGCCGATTGGGAAGCCTTGGAAAAAGGCATCGTAAAAATTTTCGGCGAAGTGCATCATGGCAGGTGACAGGGGGTATTCTGGCGGGGGTGGCCTTGCGCGTTCGGGGCAAATAAGACTCGAATTTCTGCGAGTGCGTGTTTAACTAGCCGCATGCAACCGGACGAATTGCCAATGAAAGCCGTGGGACGCAAGGGCAGGCCCAAGGTCAACGTGGAGACGGCCAGGGGATTTCTAAAACGGGTCGCCGCCGTCCGGGGCAATCGCCCGTGCAGGCCCAAAGGCGTCTGACGGTTCAAATCCTTCGAGGAGGCTGACGCGTGGAAACTCAAGATGATCACCCGCCGCTAGAGCCACGGCTCGCGAACACCGATGGCCTCACGTCGCTTTGCCGGTTTCGGGACGAGACCCGGGCGAAATACATCATCATCGGCCGCTTTGCCAGGATGCAAAGCGGCTTCGCCCACGCCACGAGGGACAGAGACCTGCTGATTGACCCCCCGCCGGGAAACTTTGCCGAAGTCACGGCCGCCATGCCGAAGCTGCCCGATGACGCGGTGCGCGAGGTGACCCGCAAGCTTTTGACGCATGCCTTGTATTTGCCCACCCGCGACTTCTTCGGCGCACCGAACAAGCTCACCGCGAGAAAGACGCGCTCGACCGCACCTTCCTCGCAGAACTGCTAAAACAGAAAGCAACAAAACCATGATGACCCGACGTCAAGCCATCAAGACGACCGCCATGCTTGCGACCGCCTCCGCCGTTGTGCCGGGCGCGTTGGCCCAACCAACACCGGCAGCCGTCGCCTCCGCCAGTCCGTTCAAGCTGCCCCCCCTGCCCTACGCCTTCGACGCGCTCGAACCGCACCTTGACGCGCGGACGATGGAGATTCACCACGACAAGCATCACCAGGCTTACGTGGACAACTTGAACAAAGCCTTCGCCCAGATGCCTTGGGGAGGTGCACTGCCAACCTTTTCCCATCTCGAAAACAATTGGCTGAAAAACCCGAAGTTCCTCTCCGAAAACCCAGCCGTCCGCAACAACGGCGGTGGACATTACAACCACTCGCTCTTCTGGCAAATGATGAAGAAGAACGGCGGCGGCGAGCCGAAGGCTGAACTCGCCAGGGCCATTGAGAAGCACTTCGGCAATTTCACCGACTTCAAGACAAAGTTCTCCGATGCCGCAATGAAGCAGTTCGGCAGCGGCTGGGCGTGGCTGGTCTCGCATGAAGGCAAACTCGCCATCGAATCCACGCCCAATCAGGACACGCCGCTGAGTACGGGCAAGCAGCCGTTGTTGGGCCTCGACGTCTGGGAACACGCCTACTACCTCAAATACCAGAACAAGCGCGCTGACTACATCACGGCGTGGTGGAACGTGGTGAACTGGGATTTCGTGGCCGAACGCCACGCGCGCCTGCAGGGCTGACCGCCACCTCCATCGGCAGGCCGCGCGATCCGGCCGCCCGGAAGGGGCCCCGGGCCCGTGCGGAATCGTCCCGGCCGGTCCTGCTTTTTCCACTTTGTTTTCCGACCGCTTCGCTTAAGCTCCGAACGACAAAATGGGTCTTAGGTTTTTTAACACATTGTCACGCTCCGTGCAGGCGTTCGTTCCGCTCGATGCATCTTCCAAAACCGTGGGAATGTATTGTTGCGGGCCAACGGTTTACGACTTTGCGCACATCGGCAACTGGCGCACCTTCGTCTTCGCCGATCTGGTGCGCCGCCATCTGACGTTTCACGGCTACGCGGTGAAACACGTCATGAACATCACCGACGTGGAGGACAAGATCATCCGCCGCGTCCGCGAAACCCGGTCGTCCCTGCGCGAATTCACCGCCCAATACGAAGCGGCCTTTTTCAAGGACCTGCGGACGCTGGGCTGTCTCGAACCGCATGCCAAACCCCGCGCCACCGAGCACATTGCGGACATCATCGCGTTGATCGAACAGCTGGTCGCCCGCGGCATTGCCTACCAGGCCGGGGATGGCTCGGTTTATTTCAGCATCGAAAAATACCAGGGCTGCGGCCACCACTATGGCCGGCTGCAAAAGCTGGATTTCGCGGCCATGCGCACCACCGAACGCGTGGCGACGGACGAATACGACAAGGAAGCCGTCGCGGACTTCGCATTGTGGAAGGCGTACGTGCCGGACGACGGCACGGTCGCCTGGGACAGCCCCTGGGGAAAGGGCCGCCCCGGCTGGCACATCGAATGTTCGGCGATGAGCATGAAGATTCTCGGCGCGAGTTTCGATCTGCATCTCGGCGGCGAAGACTTGAAATTTCCACATCACGAGGATGAAATCGCCCAAAGTGAAGGTGCGACGGGGCGGCCCTTCGCCAAATACTGGCTGCATGGCGCCCATTTGCTGGTGGAAGGCCGCAAGATGAGCAAGTCCCTCGGCAATTTTTTCACACTGCCCGATCTGTTGGCCAGGGGATTCACGGGACGCGATGTCCGGTTCCTGCTGCTCTCGGCGCACTATCGCGAGACGTTCAACTTCACCCTGGAGGGTCTGGCCGGGGCGCGGACCTCACTGGCCCGCATTGACGAGTGCGTCGGCAAACTCCGTGACCTGGCGGACGGGGCGCCCGGTTGCGCGGCGCCCGACGTCACCGGAAGCGACGCATGGCTCGATGCCTTCACCGGAGCGCTGGACAACGATTTCAATGTGGCGGCGGCCTGGGGTGAAATTTTCAAGTGGATCACCGTCACCAACAAGGCCATCGCCGAGCGTGCGCTGAGCGCCAGCCAGGCGGCAACGCAACTGGCCGCGTGGAAGCGGGCGAACTCCGTGTTGGGCATCGGAACCGCCATCACCACCGTGGCGCCGGCAGAGATCCAGGCTTTGCTCGCCGCCCGACAGGCGGCGCGCGCGGCGCGGGATTTCAAGCGCAGTGACGCAATCCGTGACGAGTTGAAAACCCGGGGTTGGATGATTGAGGATTCCCCCAAAGGCGCCAAATTGAAGAAAATCCCATGACCGGCGTGGATTCCAGTCATCCCGTGGCGCGGTGCCGGCACCGCGCGGCGCCCCGGTGCCAACGGTCGCCCGGTTCGAGCTGCTCATGAAAGGCCTCCTGATCACGTTTGAGGGCAACGAAGGCGCGGGCAAGAGCACGCAACTGTCCCTGCTGGTTGACCGCCTCAAGGAATGGGGACATACGGTGACGGTTTTCCGCGAGCCGGGCGGCACACCGATTGGTGAGGAGATCCGCCACACGCTGAAACACAGTCATGCGAACGCCGCCATGACGCCGGAGGCGGAGTTGCTCCTGATGAATGCGAGCCGCGCGCAGCTGGTGCGGGAGGTGATCCGCCCGGCGCTGCAGCGGGGCGAAATCATTGTGTGCGATCGCTTTTATGATTCCACCACGGCGTACCAGGGCTATGGCCGGCAACTGGACTTGGACGTGGTGCAAAAAATTGTTGACCTGGCGGTGGGCCGGACGCATCCCGACCTCACGCTCTTCCTCAAGATTCCGCAGCACGTCAGCGAGGAACGCCTGCGTTCCCGCCAGGTGAACCTGCCGTTCATCCGGGATCGTTTGGAGGAGGGGGATCGGGCATTCTTTGAACGCGTGGCGCGGGGCTACGACGATATTGCGGCCGCCCATCCGGACCGCATTAAAATCATCCACGCCGCAGGCACCGTCGCCGAAGTGCAGGCGGCCATCTGGCGGGTCGTCGCGCCGCTGGTGGCCACCCGGGGCGGTTAATTTCTCCTGTTGCCGAAACGCCGATTGTGACTAGGTTTTCCCGGCGACGGAGGATTTTATGATTGATGAAACCATCCAGCAGATCGAAGCGCTGATCCAGCAGGCGGATGCCCTTCCATCCCGGCGTCGGGCGGAGTTGCTCGCCCTGCTGGGCAAATTAAAGACGGAAGCCAACGACCTGGCTCAAACGCACCAGACGCAGGCGCAGGACATCGTCAGCTTTGCGCAGACCAGCGCCTACGCCGCCACGCAAGAGGGGCTCGACCCGGAGCGTCTTAAGACCTCCACCGACAGGCTGCGCCGATCCGTGGCTGTCTTTGAGAAATCGCATCCCCAACTGGCACAGGTCGTGAACACCATCAGCACCGTGCTCTCCAACAGCGGCATTTAATTCGCCGCGACCGCTCCGGGATTTCAGCACCCAACATAATCGTCCGCCCCGGCGCCCGGCCCCGCGGCTAGGGGAAGCTGCTTTTGTCTTCGCACGGCTCCAACTTGGCAATCTCGGCCATGATCTGATTGGCCACCTCCTGATAAATTTCCTTCAACCGCGCTTTGGAACAGGTTCGCGCCTCGGCGCGCAGCTCGGTGAAATACATGGGGCGGCCGTATTTGGCGGCAATCTTGTAGGGCTTGGGAAACCGGGCGGTCTTTCCGTAGGCGGCAAAGGTTCCGAACACGCGCACCGGCACGACGGGCGCGGTGGATTTGATCACCGTCAGGCCAATGCCCGAACGGGCTGGCTGCAATTTGCCGTCCAGGGTGCGCGTGCCTTCCGGGAAGAGGATGATGCCCGCTCCGCCCAACAACCGGTCCAAAATGATCTTCAACCCTTTCGCCCCGCCGCCGTCCCGGTCCACCGGCACCGCATCCCAGTTGCGCAGCACCCAGCCCACTCCCGGAAAGCGGAAGAGTGATTCCCGCGCCAGATAGCTGATGCCGCGCTTCAGTCCGGTGCCGACCAGGGGCGGATCAATGATGCTCGCATGGTTCGCGGCCAGAATGAGCGGACCGGACTTCGGCACGCGCTCGGGGTTGAACCATTCCGCCCGGCAATACAGCCGGTAGGTGATCCGAAAAAAACACCAGCCCAGAAAGTAAACCGGATTCATCGCCCGTCCGCCTTCAACCGCGCCTGGATGTCCTGGAGCAATCGCGCGCTCGTTTGCTCAAGGGTCAGCCCCGAGTTGTTGATGACCTTCGCGCCCAGCGCAATCATCAACGGCGCGGCCGCCCGTTGACTGTCCTGTTGATCCCGCGCCGCCAGATTCTCATGCACCCCTTCGGCCTGGCGGCGCCTGGTCCGCTCCTCGATTTGCGCGTCGAGATAGTATTTGTAGTCCGTCTCCGGAAAGACGTTGGTGCCGATGTCCCGCCCCTCCATCACCAGGTTGCCGAACTGGAGGCAGGCGCGCTGCGTCTGCTTCATCCATTGCCGCACCTTGGGCACGGTGGCCACCAGGGACACCACCATGCTGACATTGGATTGGCGGATTTCCTCCTCGGGATAGTAGCCGTCCACGGTCAGACGCACCTGGTTTTCCACACATTCCAGCCTGGTTTTCCACTTGCGGCACGCCGCGGCCACCGCCTTGGGATCCTGGTAGTCAATCTGATGTTGCAAACAATACCAGGCCAGCGTCCGATACATCGCCCCGGTGTCCACGTACACGTAGCCCAACGCTCGGGCGACCCGGCGCGCGTTGCTGCTTTTGCCGCTCGCGCTGGTGCCATCAATGGCGATCACTACGGGATAGGTCTTGTCCATGTCAAATCTCCCCCCGTTCAGGTTGCCAGCAAATCTGCCCCGGCCAACGGTCGGACGCGAACATCATTGCGCACCTCCCAAATTTGGGCGCCGCACCCGTGCGGCGGTGGGGCGGCCAGTTTCTGGAAAAAATTCGGGAAGGTTTTTTTCACGCAGGACGGATGCCGCAGCCGGATGCCCGGCACTTTCAGCCCGAGCATGGCAAAACACAGGGCCATGCGGTGGTCGTCGTACGTTTCAATTTCGGCGCCATGCAACCTCCCCGGATAAATGGTCAGGGTGTCATCCCGCTCGGCCACAGTCGCGCCGCACCGGGTCAATTCCGTGCGGAGTGCGGCAACCCGTTCGCATTCCTGCACCCGCAACCGGCCCAGGTCCGTGAACTGGATTTCCGGCGTGCGCTGCGGGAGCCCCCACCCGCCGGACTCATCGGCGGCAATCACCATGGCCGTCATGATGCTGTCGCCCAGCTGTCCCTCCCGCGAAACCCTGCCCGGCAACGGCAGGAACGCGGGAAACTCGGCATCAATTTGCCAGCCCGAGGTTGGCCAGTTGCGGACTTGCAGCGCCAGCAAGTCCCGGAAGCCGTCATCCGCCGCCGGAAGCGAACCGTGGCGGGCCCGGATGCAGAGCTGTTGAAAATGAGCGGCCTTGGTGGTGCTCCGGGGGGACTCCTCTGCCACGGCATGCATCCAGCAGCCTGCCGAAATCAGCCAGTTGGCCCCCCAGAAATAACTGCCGCTGCTGGCGTCCGGTTCAATCTGGAATTTTCCCCCCTCCCACGGAAACACTTCCACCAACTTTTCCGTCATCTGCACGTATGGCGCTTCCTCGGCATCGTTGCCTGCCACCTTCACGTCCCAACCGCCATGCCTGGCGGAAAGTTTCAACGCCGAAACGAATTGTGAACTCTCGAAAAGGCTCACCGTGCAGGAACGCCGCCCTTGATTTGTGGCAGCGGACGCGAGTCCGCTCTGACAAATCTCCGCGCCTCCAGCTTGAGCCGACTCACGTCCGCTGCCGCCAAAAATCGTCACCGGCAACTTGTCATTTCCGCTTTCCGATTCAACGCGATACCCCAGCTCGCGCAGCGCCTGGAATAATTCCGCCTGGGGGCGTTCGTGCATCCGCGGCACCCCGTGCAGGCGGTAAACGCCCGACCCGAGGCACACCAGCGCCGCCAGAAACCGGGCCGCCGTGCCAGCGTTGCCCACAAACAACTCCAGCGGCCGGGCTGCCGTGCCCGCGTGAGGAATCTTTCCACCCCGCCCTTGCACCGTGATGGTGCGATTGCCCGGCTCATCCGGATCATTTTCCACGCGCAGGTCGAAGCCCAGCGCGCGCAATGCCGCGGTCATCACCTGCGTGTCCTCGCTCCAAAGTGCGCCGTTGAGGGTCACCTCGCCCGCCGCCAGCGCCGCCAGGACGAGCGCGCGGTTCGTGATGCTCTTCGAGCCGGGCACGGTGATTCCCGCGCGCACCGGACCGGGCAGCGGCATCATTTCAATGAGGTCAGGAAGCGCCATGTCTCAACTCAGGAAGGATGAACAAAAGCCGCAGGAGCATCGGAAACTCGTTCCTGCCTTCGGTTGTCTGCCCGGCTTCATCGGCAATCCTCCCCTTCCCGGCTTATTCCGTCGAGGCGGCTCCGCCGCCCGCACACCAGCCGTCGCGCCGGGCCTTTGCGGTTTGGAACAGCGTCAAAATCTTGTCCGCGTGCCGGCGTTTGTTTCGCAACCAACCCTGCACGGTTTGCAATTCCCGCACAAATTCGTCCAGGGTCGCCCGCAGTGATTTCTGGTTGGCCAGCACGATGTCCCGCCACATTTCGGGCGAACCGGACGCGATGCGGGTCGTATCGCGGAAACCGGTGGCGCAAAGCTTGGCCTGCTCCTTGGGCCGCCGGGGGTCCAGTACGAGGTTCGTCAGCGTCGCGGCCAGCAAATGCGGCAGGTGACTGGACCGGCTGACCAGGACATCATGAGCCTCGGGCGTCGTGCGCAACAACCGCGCGCCCATGTTTTTCCAGAGCGCTTCCACCTTGCGCTGGGCGGCCGGGTGCGTGGTTCGCGTCGGGGTCACGACGCAGAGCGCGCCGGCAAACAAATCCGGGCGCGCCGCCCGCACGCCCTGTTTCTCACTTCCCGCCATTGGATGGCTGCCCACAAAATGGGCTCCGGCCCGCTGCACCAGCGCTTCCACGTCCTGCACCACCCGCGCCTTGACGCTGCCAACGTCAGTGACGGTGGCCCCGCGTTTCAGGGCCGGAAGCATGCGCCGCACGAGCAACGGCATCTGCGCCAGTGGTGTGCACAGCACCACCAGCTCGGCTCCGGAAACCGCCGCCAGCAAATCGGTCGTGGCGTAATCGGTGGCGGCAGTCTCTTCGCAATCCACGATGCTCGCGGCGCGCCGCACATACCCCGCAATTTCCCGCGCGAGCCGGCGCCGGCGCAGGGCGAGCCCCATCGAGCCGCCCAGCAAACCGACGCCCACGATCGTTACCTTTCCCAATTGCACGATGGGAAGAGTAACGGGAAAGACGCGGAGAGTGAAAGCGGATTCAACCCGTCCCGGCCGGCCCGCGCCGCGCCGCCGCCATGCAGGCGTCGGTGACCTGCTGGGTGAGCCAGGCGGCGCGAGGCCAGGTGTCGTTGAGCGTTCCGGACTGCACCTGCCGGCTGAAATTGCGGAACATGCAGGTTTCCTGCGCGGTTGCGGGATCGGTTTCGAGTTCCTGAAAGGCCACCGGCCGGGCGGTGTGTTCCAGTCGCCAGTCGCACCCACTGATCCGGGCCTCGATCTGATTCACCTCAAAAGCGAGAGTGCTGTTGGTGAAAGGCAGAACGAAATCCGGAATCCGCAGGTACCCCTTGGTACCCGTGAGGGTGGCCCACTGGCTGTTCTCGGCAACGAAGGAACAGTAAAAGTCCGCCGAAACGCCGTGGGGAAAGACCAGTTCACCGGAAAATGCCGTGACCACATCGGCCCGGCCCGAAACATCCTTGATTTGCTCCAGAATCCGGCCGGAAACCGAAAGGGGCGGCTGCCAGTTCACCGCCCACAGCGCGAGCCGGATGCCATACCAGCCCAGATCGCCCAGACAACCCAGAGGCTCGAGTGAACTGTCCATCTGAATGGCGTGGCGAAAAAAATCATCGTCTCCCAGAAAACTGAAGTGCGTCGTGATTCGGCGCAGGGCGCCGATCGAAGTGCCGTCATCCAACACCTGCCGCAATTGCTGCAGCCGATGATTGTGGGCAAACATCACCCCGTCCATGTACTGCACGCCCCGCTGCCGGCAGACGGCCAGAATTTCCTCCAGGTCCGCGAGCCGGACCGCGCACGGCTTCTCGCTCAAAATGTGTTTACCCGCCCGTGCGGCGCGGAGGATCCACTCCTGCCGCCGTCCGGTTGGCAACGGAACGTAAACCGCATCCACCTCGGGCGAGGCGATCAACTGCTCGTAATCCTCGTAAATCACCGGTGGCGGCATGAACGGCTCGGCACTCTGGCAGGCGGCGACAAACGCCCCTGCCCGTGCCCGGTCCCGGCTGGCCACGGCGGTCAAGGTGGCGTTCCCGCTGTGTCGAATGGCCCGCCAGTTCTTTCGCGCAATGTTGGCCGCCCCCAAAATGCCCCAACGTATTGGTTTCATGCTTTGTCCGGGGTATCCGCTTCGCGCACCCGTTCGAGGATGATTTCGCTGAGTTCGGGTGCGGTGCCCACGGCCGGCGCATACCAGGTGAGTTTGCCGTGTTTCTCGGAAGGATTGCGCCAGGTCGGCTGGCCGGCGGCCAGACGCTCTTTCACCAGGCGCTCCGGTTCGCCCAGCAGCACCGGAATGTCTTCCACGACGTGCAAGCCATCGCTGATGAAAAACGGGACCACCACCACCGCGCGCGTGGAAGCCGACTGCTGGCAGTCTTTGATGTACGGCGCTTCATCCAGGTAGACGTCACGCACCTCCGCATACCAGTTCAGCGCGCGAACCAGGTTCGCCTGGAACTCGACGGCGTGGCGGGATTGGGGGTGGCGTGGCGTGCCGTGTCCGGCAATGAACAACGTCAGGTTGTGGGGCTTCGGAGCATAAGGAAACGGAAAACGCGCCACGACTTCGGTTGCGCGGCTCACCAGCACCCGGGCCATCCTGGGGTGTGTGCCCACCGGATGACAATAATGTACCAGCGTCCGGTCCATCTGACGGGTAGTCCGGCCCGCAAAACCGAGGGCTTGCGGGATGACTTGATTGGCAAAATACCCCTCGCTGGTCATCACCGGAACCAGAAAGGCTCGCGGTGATTTGATGGTGGTGAGCACCGAATGAATCTGCGGCGTCTGTTTCCAAAACGCGGGGTGAACGGCGGCAAAAATCCCACGGCGTCGCAACTCCTCGGCGTGTTGCCAGACCGGGAGCTGCGAGCTTTCATTCAGCGTTGTGCCATGCCCCAAAAGGATCAGCGTCGCATCCAGAAATTGTCCCGCACTCACGAAGTAGGCTTATCCAAATTGCGTCCGGCCTGCAAGACACGCTTCACGGCGCCCGGCCCCGGGCGGCTCCCGTGTTCACGGTGCATGGTCCGGATCGGGGTCGCCGGTTCAAGCAAGCCACAATCACTCAACGGCCCGCGGAAGGCGTCAACTTTCGGGGAATTCCGGTTCACGGAATCAATATCCCGGAAAATTTTCCACGGCACACCGCGACGGTCTGGAGCGGGGCTGCGGTTGGCACTGGGCTGGTGCTGGTGATCTCCTCCCCCACCCGGTTGCCGGCTGGAATCCGCCTCTCTCCAGGATGGCGCCCGCAACGCCGATCCGGAGACAATGCCGCCAGATTTGCAGGCGCCAAGGGTCGGTGGGCGGAGCGGCAGCCAACAACCCCGCAACCTTCGCTTCCGCCCGGGTTGATTTTTGTCCGGCGGAAAAATGCCGTGCCGGCCGAATTGCTTTGACAAGGACGCGCCCTTGCACTCCAATTTGCCCCCCATTGAGAACGATTATGAAAGCACGAAAACCGTTGACTGGAACCGCCATCCTGTTGGCCGGATTGGTGACGTTGTGGGCCGCAAACGTCGCCCGCTCCGAGGAGCGTCGGGTGGACGCCGCCAAACTGCCGCCGGCCTCCACAAAGGCGGATGTCACCTATGCCAAGGACATCAAACCCATCTTCGACAACTCCTGCACGGGATGCCACGGGGAAAAGCGCGTCAAGGCCAAGTTGCGCCTGGACTCGCTCGAACACATCCGCGCCGGGTCAAAACACGGCGCGGTGGTGACGCCCGGCAAAATCGAGACGAGCGTGCTGCTGCGCAACATCGCCAATCTGCCCGGTGATGAGGACGATTGGATGCCGCCCAAGGACAACAAGGCAAAGATCGCTCCGCTGACGAAAGCCGAGGTGGGACTGGTGCGGGCCTGGATTGAACAAGGCGCGAAGTAGCCGCGATCCGGGTGGGCGCGGGGCGAATCCTTACGCCAGCGGCCCAAGGGGTTGATTCTTGTACTGGCGCCATTGTTGCAGGTGACGCAGCCACTCCAGATTTTGCGTCTCGGTGATGCCCGGCTGGCTCAACTGACGCAGCAAAGTGGCGATCTGTTGATCGGCGAATTGATTGCGAATGCGCAACACCACGTCCGCCAGTTGCTGGTCGGGATTGGGAAGTTCCCGCTCGTCGGCCATCACCTGCGTAATCAGGCTGGCAACCGCAGGGGAGTCGGTTTCGGCCAACAGCGCGCCCAGCCCACGCCAGGTCTGCTCCCGGTGCGCCTTCAGGCGCCGGGCCAGGATGTCCCGCGCATGAGGGTGCTGCACCCAGGCCGGATCGCAATGCGCCATCAGCCAGTCCAGCCCGGGTGCATGCTGCAAGGCCAGCTTCAGCAGCCACGCTTCGATCATGGCCGGAGGCGGCAACGCTGATCCGGCGGCCGCGTCCGTTTCGGCAGCCGCAGCAGCCGCGTGGGTCTCCGCGGGAATGGTCCGCACGCTGATTTTATTGAATTCCTGGCGCACCGCCTCGGGTGGCACTGCCAGCCGCAGCGCGGTCTTCTGCGCGTAATCCTCCAACCACACGCTGTTGGCCGTTTTGCGCACGGCCTCGCCCATGCTGCGGACGACGGTCCGCCGCCCGCGATCGGTGGTGACGTCGTTGACGCGGCAGAGGCGCTCCAGGTAAAAATCGAAGAAACTCGTGGCGCCGGCGATTAGTTGTTGAAAGGCGGCCGCACCGTTCGCCCTGATGAAGCTGTCGGGATCATGCGGTGCGGGCACGACCGCAACGCGAATGGCCAGCCCCGAAGCCAGCAAATGATCCAGGGAACGCACGATCGCGTTCTGCCCGGCCCGGTCCGAATCGAAACACAACACCACTTCATCCGCGTAACGTTTGAGCAGGCGCGCGTGTTGCTCGGTGAAGGCAGTGCCCTGCGGGGCCACGACGTTTGGCACGCCGGCCAGGCAGCAGGCAATGGCGTCCAGCTGGCCTTCGCACACGACTGCGAATCCCGCATCCAGGATGCTGCGCTTGGATTTATCGAGGGCGTAAAACACCTTGCTTTTGGTGAAGATGGGCGTCTCGGGCGAGTTGACGTATTTCGCCACCTTGTCGTTCTCCGCTAAAATGCGGCCGCTGAAGCCAATGACCCGGCCCAGCTCGTCGCAGATCGGAAACATCAACCGGCCTCGGAACCGATCATAGTAGCGGCCCGTCTCCTCCTTCTTCAAAATCAGCCCGGCCTGCTCCAGCAACGCCAGATCCAGGTTTCGGCTCCGGGCCCAGTTCACGGTATCGTCCCAGGCTTCGGGCGCGGCCCCGAGCCGGAACTGCTGGACGGCGGCGGCGGAGATGCCCCGGTGCGCCAGATAATCGCGGGCGGGCTGACCGGCCGCTTCGCCGGCCAGACAGGCTTGCCAGCGCCGGGTGATTTGCTCGTGGATTTCCAGCAATTGATCCTTGAGGTGGCGCGTCTGTCGGAGCGCGGGATCGGCATCCAGCTCCAGCGGAATCCGGGCGCGATCCGCCAGCCGGCGCACTGCATCCAGGAAACCGATGTTTTCGTACTCCTTGACGAAGGTGAACACGTCCCCGCCCTTGTGGCAGCCAAAGCAATGGAAGATTTGCTTGTGCGGATTGACGTTGAAGCTGGGGGTTTTCTCCTTGTGAAACGGGCACAACGCCACGAAATTCGCGCCCGCGCGCTTCAGCGGCAGATAGCTGCCAATGACATCCACGATGTCACTGGCGGCGCGCACACGTTCCAGCGTGTTTTCGGAGATCAACCCGGCCACGCGGCCAGTTTAGTCCGGCATCATCACCAGGTAAACTCTTTGCGCGCGGTGGTGGTCGGCGGCCCGGCATGCGCCGGGGTCGGCTCGATCAACAGGAAACCCAGATGTGTCTTCAGTTGTCTGCCCGTGAAAGAATGCAGGAACACATCGTCCTGCACCGAATAAAGCCGGGGGAAGAAGGTGCTGCCATAATTGTCCAGATCATACTTCCGCGAGGCTTTGACCTCGGCGGTGGGGTAATAACGCGCGTTCAGCAGCGCCGCCAACACCACCACGATGCACGCAAAGCGCAGCATGCCCGCCGGGATGGCCAGGTAAAACTCCGCCTTGCCGAAGGTGTCCGTGCCCTTCCACCGCGCGCCCAGGGTCCGATTGATCACCACAAACACCAGCAACACCAGCAACGCCGTGCCCACGTAGGCCAGCAGGTACGCCCAGAGCTTGCCGAGGTGCAACACCGAGTCGAGCCACAGTCCCAGCGGCTGATAGGCAATCGCCGCAAGCAGCATCAACGCCACCCATTTCAACACGGTCAGAAACTCCTGCGACATGCCGCGTTTCTTGCCGCGGACATAACCGACCGCCAGCATGATCAGTACGAAGAGATCGAACCAGTTGATCGGCAGACTTGAACTCGAGTCCATAATGAACGGACGCCTCCCCGTTGTGGGTTCAGTCGTCCGGGTCAAATCAGCGAGAGTCGTGCCACGTTCAGCCGGGATGGGTGGCGAGCCAGGACCGGATGGCAGGCGCCTGGGAATTTTGCGGGTCCAACTGCAAAACCCGGTTGAAATGCAGGCGCGCCCTGGGCACATCAATAATCCGTTCCGAGTAAAGGATGCCCAACATCAGGTGTCCACGTGCCTCATCCGGATGCAATTTTACCAGCTGCTCCAGCTCGGTGATCGCCTGCGCATACTTTGCCTCCGCCCGCAAGGCGAGGGCGTAATTGTAGCGGGTATCGGCGGAATCCGCCCGCAGCCGCAAGGCCGTGGCCCAGGCCTGGGCGGCCGCACTAAAATCGCGCAGTTCGTAGGCCGCCAGCCCAAGGCAATAATGGGCCTCAAACATGTCGGGTGACAACGTGATCGCCCGACGGTAAGCCTGCACTGCCGCAGTCAACCGCCGGTCGCGTTGCGCCTGCTGCCCTTCCTGCAGCGCCAGCGCCGCCGCTGACGGGTTGGTTGGCGGCAACCCGGGTGTCGCCGGTCGGGACACCAATTTCGTCGCCCCACGCGCCGGCGCCGGGCTGGTGGAGGGCCGCGAATCCACTCCGCCTGCTCCGGACGGAGGCGGCCCGGACTTGATGACGTCCCCGGCGGGCGGTTGCAGGGCGGGTTGCGATTTTTTTGCAGTGGCTGCCACCGCGCGGGAAGACACGTTAGTGACAGGGGCGGCGTTGGTAGGGGGGCCGCGTTGTTCCGGCGGGGGGATCCGACCGGGCTCCGATGTCAGTGCCGCCACCACCGCGGTCACCGCCTCCCAATTGGCCGGGCGCGGGGTGGCGTCCAGGTAGCGGCGGTAAAGAGCCACCGCCGCGGCCTCGTTCCCCTGCTCTTGTTCGGCAACGGCCAAATTCAACAAGGCCGCGCGGGACTGGGGCGCGAGCTTTAAGGCAGTGCGGAAGGACTCGGTGGCGTTGCGCCAATGGCTGCGCTGGGCTTGCAGGAGCCCCAGCCCATTCCACGCTTGTGCGTTCGTGGCCTGCAAGCGGATTGCGGCTTGGAAACTTTTCTCGGCGGCGGCGGCTTCCCGCAACTGGTGCTGCGCCACTCCCAGTTTCGCCCAGCCCTCCCCGTCCTCGGCCCGATGTAACAGGTAGGCGGTCAATTCGGACTTCGCCTCCGGCCAGCGTTGCTGCTCGAGCCACAGGCAGCCCAGATTAAACCGCACGTCGATCATGTCCCGGTCCAGGCGCAGGGCGCGGCCATAGGCATCGAGCGCATTGGTCCATTGGCCCGCCTGCTGATAAGCCACGCCAAGATAATTCCACGCGGCCGCATTGGTGGGGCTGGCCTGGGTCGCCCGTTGCAGGGCGATGATCGCCTGCTCATTCCTGCCGGCCTCCAGCAATTTTTTTCCGGCCAGCAGCGTGCCGGGGCCCGTCCGCGAACAGGCGGCCAGGCACAGCAACATCCCCAGCAAGGACAATCCAAGCGTCAGCCCCTGGTTCTGGTTTTTAGTGGCGAGCATCCCGCCTCGTGGTAGCATCCGCTTTCTGACGTGTCAAGAAACGCACTCCAGTCCATCGGCGCCAGGCGGGTTCTGCTCCTGATGCCACTGCTGCTGCCGGGATTTTGGTTTCTGTGTCCCCTCCGCGTCGCGGCCCAGTTCGCCACCGCGGATGACGCAGCCCGAACCACCGCCGCCGTTGCCATCGTCACGGATGCGCAGGCGACGGAAGCTTTTGAACCCCGGCCGGACCGCATTGCCGCCATGGTGCGGGAAGGCGTGCAACGATCGACTGGCGCGGCCACAGTTTCCGCCGCGTGGCTCAGTCTGCTCACCCGGCAGGACGTCGTCGGTTTGAAAGTGTATTCCAAACCCGGCGCGCTCAGCGGCACGCGTCCGGCCGTCGCTGCCGCAGTGGCCCAGGAACTGATCGCCGCCGGGCTTGCCGCCAGCAACATTGTGATTTGGGATCGCGAGGAAGCCGATCTGCGCGACGCCGGTTTTTTCGCGCTTGCAAAGGCGCTGGGCGTGCGCGTGACCGGGGCTACGGCGGCGGGCTGGGACGAAACCAACAGTTATGACTCACCCATTATTGGCAGTCTGGTTTACGGCGATCTGGAATTCGGAAAACAGGGAGAGGGTGTTGGCCGCAAATCGTTCGTCTCGAAACTGGTTTCGCAGGAGCTGACCAAAATCATCAATATCACTCCGCTGCTGAACCACAATGCAGCGGGGGTATGCGGCAACCTTTACAGCCTGGCCATGGGCAGCACGGACAACGTCCTGCGTTTTGAGGGTTCGCGCGCGCGTCTGGCGGTGGCGGTGCCGGAGATCTATGCGCTTCCGGCAATTGGCGACAAGGTCGTTTTCAATATTACCGACGCCTTGATTTGCCAGTACGAAGGTGGACAGCGCGGTCTGTTGCACTATTCTGCGGTGCTGAACCAATTGCGGTTCAGTCGTGACCCGGTGGCGCTGGATGTGCTCTCGCTCCGGGAGCTGGACGCGCAACGGCGCAAGGCCAGAGCCCCCAACCTTCTCCTCCACCCGGAACTTTACCAGAACGCGGCGCTGCTGGAACTGGGTGTTGCGGACCCGGGTCGGATCAGGATCAGTTTCCTCAAATAGTCCCGGCGGGCACCTCGTGCCCCCCGGCGATTGCAGCGCAGTGCCGGCTGCTCCCCACCGCAGCAGGCGCGCGGCATGATGTCGTTTAATTGTGCGGGTTAATTTATCCGCGGCGGTGGTCTTGCCGGTGTTGTCCCCGGCGGGTCGGCCTCTTTCCGGCGCAACCCGATGACAGCCACCACGCACCCGGTCCAGGTGGGCAACAATCCCACGACGGGCACGAACTCAATGGCAAACGTCGGGAGCAGGAGCAGATGGAAGCCGATCAACAAGCTGGTCAGCAACATCGCCACCACATCAATGATTTCGGGAAAGGGCGGCGCCTGCAGGGGGATCTGCAAACCATCCGCCGTCACCGCCACCAGCAACGCCAGTGCGATTCGCCAGCCGGACAATCGCGCCGGCCGCCACCAGCGATTCACCTGCCGCCACCAGTTTTTCATCAACGCCATTCGTGCTTTGGATATCGCCGCTGCAATTCCGATTTGACTCGCGGGTACTGTTCGCGCCAGAAATTTGCCAGATCCGAGGTTACTTGAACCGGCTTCATGCCCGGAGTCAAAATATGCACCGTCACCGGCACACGGCCCAGGGCGATTTTCGGGGTCTGGGTCACGCCATACAGTTCCTGGATGCGCAACGCAACAAATGGGGCGCGACCGGCGGCGTAGGTGAGCCGGGGAGTGCGCCCATTGGAAAGTTCCAACCGCTCGGGCGCCTGCCGGTCCAGCAGCTCACGTTGCGCGGTGGACAACCAGGACATCACCACCGGCTGCACCGGACGATCCTTCACCTCTTTGTAGCTGACCGCGCCGTGACAAAGCTGTTCCACGATCGCCTGCCGGTCCGATTCCGTCAGCGGCGGCAACTGCAAATCCGGACAGTGTTCTGCAAGAAATTTCAGGCGCAACAACCATTGTTCGACGTGATGGTCCCACCGGGGCAGGACCAGTCGCCCCGCCAGAATCTCCGCCGCCAGCAAGCGGGCCGCGGGGTCGGCTGGAGGCGGGTCCAGACGTTTGGCGCTCACGGCCAGATCGCGGAAGCGCACCCGTTCCGCCGCCTGCACCCGTCTGGCCTGCGCATCCCACTCCACGCACACCTCGGTGGTGAAATCCCCTGGAAACAAGGCCTGCAGCCAGTCCCGTTCAATGGCCGTGGCCAGGGAAAGCACGGTGTTCACTTCTCCGTCGCCCTGCCCCACTTCGCGAACTTCGGCGGCGACCAGAAATTCGGCCTGGCTGACCACACTTTCGCGCGCCAACACCCCCCGCCGTCCATGCACCAGTTCGCAGCGCAGCGTGCCCTGATCCAATCGCCGCGCCACCCGGTCACTGAACCCAGTCAGAATACACTTCTGCAACGCTTCATCCGGCACTGTGCGCGGGGTCGTATCCATGCCTTCGTCCTTCGCAATGCGCAGAAATTTCTCGAACAACGGGCCCACCTGACGGGCGGTGACCGCATGAATCCCAAGCCGCCGGCACGCCTCCACCCGGAATTGATTTCGCTGCGCATACTGCCACGCCCGCATCAGAATCCAAAAATCCGAGCCGGCTTTTTCCCCCAGCAAGGCATCGCGGTCCTGGCGCACCTCCCGTCCGCCGCCGCGCAGCAGCAGGTCGCGTCCCTGCGTCAATGCCGCGATCAAACACGCCTGCTGCACGCAGCCATGCTCTTGCGCTGCCAGCAACAGGCGCGCATAACGCGGGTGCATGGGAAACGCCAGCATCTTGCGCCCCAGCGCCGTGATGCGCAACGGCGTTCCGGATCCGGCCGCCGCCGGCGCCTCCTGCAAGGCGCCGAGATCGCGCAGCAGTTGCTCCGCGTGATGAAGCGCGATTTCATCCGGTTTCTCCAGCCAGCGGAACTCGCGCAGATCGCTCACGCCGGCGGCCTTGAGCGTGAGCACCACTTCGGACAAATCGAGCCGCCTGATCTCGGGCAATTCCTGCGGCGGACGTTCGTCATGCTCCGCCCGCGACCACAGCCGGATGCATTTGCCCGGGGCCGTACGCCCCGCGCGTCCGCTGCGCTGCTCACAACTGGCCTGGGAAATTTTCTCGATCAGCAACGTGTTGATGCCCCGGTTGGCGTCATAACGCGCCACCCGCGCCAGACCGGAATCAATCACCAGCCGCACCCCCTCAATAGTCACCGACGTTTCCGCCACGTTGGTGGAAACCACCACCTTGGGCCGTGCACCAGGCGTCACCGCCGCATCCTGATCCTGCGGGGCCAAATCCCCGTGCAGCGGCAGCACCCGGTAGTCGTGCGCCTCGGGCAGGTTGCGGATGGCCTGGAGGGTTTGGGTGATTTCATACGCGCCCGGCATGAATATCAGCACGTCCCCCTGCCCTCCGGCAGCAAGAAAGCTCCGCAACGCCTGCGCCGCCAGTTCCCACGGCGGCGGCGGATGCGCCCCGAGCCGGTGGGGGAGATAGGTCACCTCCACCGGGTAAGTCCGCCCTTCCGCACGCAACACCCCGCACCCGGCCGGGGCAGTCGTCGCGGACGTGCCACGGTCCGCCCGACGCGTGGACAGATAATTCTCCAACTCATCGGCATTCAAGGTGGCCGACATCACCAGGATCAGCAGGTCCGGCCGGTGCAGCTCCTGCAAGTCCAGCGCGCGCGCCAGCGTAATGTCCCCGTACAGATGCCGCTCATGAAATTCATCGAAAATAATGGCGGTCACACCGGGCAGCGTGGGATCCGCGATCATTTGCCGCAGCAACACACCCTCGGTCTCGAACTTGATGCGCGTTGCCGCACTGACCCGGCTTTCCAAGCGCACCTGGTAACCGACCTCCTGTCCGAGCGGCACGTTGAGCTCCGCCGCCACGCGGCGCGCCAGCATCCGTGCCGCAAGCCGGCGCGGCTGCAGGACCACGACCTGTCCCTGGCCCAGCAGACCATGCCGCAGCAGCATTTGCGGCACTTGCGTGGATTTCCCTGAGCCGGTCGGGGCCTGCAACACGACCCGCGACGTCGCACGCAAGGTCGCGACCAGTTCGGATTCGATTTCGTAAATGGGCAGCCGTTCCACCGCGCTCTTCTTGATACGAGAAGTGACTTCAAAAAGCGAAGGAAAAGCCAGAAGCGAAGTGGCGGAACGGCAGAATTCTGCCGGGAAATCTGCCGCACGGGTGCCGGCACGGTGTCGGATCGCTCCCGGATTGCGCGGGGCGAGCGGAGCGGATGGTGCTGCGCCCACCACCGTGAAAACTACCGGCCTCCCGTGCCCGACCCACCGAACGGGAAACAATTGCCAGCCGGACGCGCCGCCGCTTTACTCCGGGCGTCTGGCTCACGAACGCGATCGCGAAATCACCGGCGGGCTTTGGGAAGCGCCTGGCGGCCGGCATAAACGGCATTCCGGCCCAGCGCCTGTTCAATGCGCAGCAATTGGTTGTATTTCGCCAGACGATCCGAGCGGCTCAAACTGCCGGTTTTGATCTGGCCACAATTCGTCGCCACGGCAATGTCCGCAATGGTGGCATCCTCGGTTTCACCCGAGCGGTGGCTCAAGACGGCGGTGTAAGCGCTGGTTTGGGCCAGGGCGACGGCGTCGAGGGTCTCGGTGAGCGAGCCGATTTGGTTCACCTTCACGAGGATCGAGTTGGCCGTGCCGGTATCAATGCCTTTCTGGAGAAATTTCACGTTCGTGACAAAGAGATCGTCGCCCACGAGCTGGACCCGGTCCCCGAGCTTCTCGGTAAGCAGCTTCCAGTGTTTCCAATCGCTCTCGGCGCACCCGTCTTCAATGCTGACGATGGGGTATTTGCCGACCAGTTTGGCGTAAAAATCCACGAGCTGCGCGCCGCTGACCGTCTTGCCCGTGCTTTTTTTGAAGGTATAGGTGCCGTCGCGGTTGTAGAACTCCGACGAGGCCACATCCAGCGCCAGATAGATTTGCCTGCCGGCCTTGTACCCGGCATTTTTCGTGGCTTCCAGGATGGACTCCAAGGCGTCCTCGACACTGTTCAGCTTGGGGGCGAAGCCGCCTTCATCCCCCACGGCGGTGCTCAGCCCCCGCTTTTTAAGCACCCCTTTGAGCGCATGGAAAATTTCGGTGATTGCCCGCAACCCCTCGCTGTAGGTGGGCAGGCCGTGCGGCATGATCATGAACTCCTGGAAATCGATCGGCGCATCGGAATGGGCGCCGCCGTTGATGACGTTGGCCATGGGCACGGGCAGCACCTTCGCGTTCGGGCCGCCGAGGTATTTGAAGAGCGGCACACCGAGGCAGCGGGCCGCCGCCTGGGCGTTGGCGAGCGAAACCGCGAGAATGGCGTTCGCGCCGAGCTTGGATTTGGTCTCCGTGCCGTCGAGTTTGATCATCGTCCGGTCCACGGTGAGCTGGTCCAACGCGCATACGCCCTGCAGCGCCCTAGCGAGCCTGGTGTTCACATTGGTCACGGCCCGCTGCACGCCTTTGCCGAGGTAACGCTGCCTGTCGCCGTCGCGCAACTCCACCGCCTCGTGTTCGCCGGTGCTGGCGCCCGACGGCACGACGGCGCGTCCCGTCACGCCGCAGCTCAGAGTCAAATCAACCTCGACGGTGGGATTGCCGCGCGAGTCGAGGATTTCGCGCGCAACGATTTTTTGGATTTTTGTCATAGTTCGGTTTCAATTCGGGATTCGGCGGCCGCCCCGGAGGCGGTCCTGGCCGCGGTCGTTTCGACCGGCGTGGAGGGCATGATAAAATCTGCTGCGCCCGGGTCAAGTTCTCCCCGCGATGCGCCCGATGAAATTTCTCGCCGCCGCACTTTTTCGGGAGCATTCTTCCCTCCGTGCCGTCTCATCCTCCAACGAAACAGCTATGAACAAGTCAAAAGCAAATCCGGTGGCTGCGCTGATCGCCGCGGCCGTCCTGGTGGGACACGGGAGCGCGGCCGTCCTGGCGGGACACGGGAGCGCGGCCGTCCTGGCGGGGCCAGCACTCACAATTTACAACCAGAACTTCGCCGTGGTCCGGGATGACGTTCCGCTCGAACTGCAGGCCGAACTCAACGACATCCACTTCTCCGGCGTCACGGCACAGGTGGAGCCGGATTCCGTAATCCTGCGGGATCCCACCGGTCAGCACGCCCTCCAGATCCTCGAGCAAAATTACCGCAACGACCCGGTCTCACAGGAATTGCTGCTGTCCTTGCACGAGGGCAAAACCCTGCCCTTCGTCCGGGAGCGAATGAAGGACAACACCCTGGCGCAGGAAATCATTCACGGCAAAATCATCCGCAGCGGCTATCTCCCGGGCGGGGCGGGCGAGCAACCCATCATCGAGGTGGACGGGCAGTTGCAATTTTCGTTGCCCGGCCAGCCACGGTTCCCGTCCCTGGGGGATGGCACGATCTTGAAGCCCACACTGAACTGGCTGCTGCGCACCGACAAACCCGGGAAACTGGCCGCGGAGGTCAGCTACGTCACCGGTGGATTTTCCTGGGCGGCCGATTACAATCTCGTCGCGCCGGAAACCGGGGACACGGTGGATCTCATCGGCTGGATCACGATGCACAACTCGAGCGGCAAGACTTTTGAAAACGCCCGGATCAAGCTGCTGGCCGGCGATGTGAACAAAATTCTTCCCCCGCGCGCGCGGCTCGTGACGGCGGCGCCCGAGCTCAGGGCATACGCCGCCGCCCCGGCGCCCACGGTGACGGAGCAAACCTTCGACGAGTTTCATTTGTACACGGTGGCGCGGGCCACCACGCTCCGGGACCGGGAAACCAAGCAGGTGGAGTTTGTGCGCGCGGAATCGGTGCATGCCCCGGTTTTCTACGTTTATGACGGCGCCAATTCCCGGTTTTACGGCAGCCTGAACACCGATCAGGGTTACGGTTCCCAAGCCAGCACCAAGGTTTGGGTGATGCGGGAATTTGTGAATGCCGACACGAACCAGCTGGGGGTGCCGCTGCCCAAGGGCAAGCTGCGCTTCTACCGGCGCGGCACGGACGGACAGCTGGAGTTCACCGGCGAGAATCAAATTGATCACACCCCGCGCAACGAAACCATCCGGGTGCGCACGGGCAACTCATTCGACCTGGTGGGGGAACGCCGGGTGACAGATTTCAAGACGGACCGCAGCGACAAGTGGCTCGATGAAACCTTTGAGATCAAACTGCGCAACCGCAAGGAGGACCCGGTGGAAATTCGGGTGGTCGAGCATCTCTATCGCTGGAGCAATTGGCGGATCAAAGCCGGGTCGGACGCCTTTGAAAAGAAAGACGCCCAGACCATCGAGTTCCGCGTGACGGTGCCACCGGATGAGGAAAAGACCGTCACCTACACCGTGCATTATTCCTGGTGAACGCCGGGCGCCGGCCGGTGACGCGGTCCAGGTCTAATTGGAGGCAAACGGCGCCGGCGCGGGAGCGGCCGGATCCGGCCGGGGCGCCGGGGCGGCTTCCGGGGCGGGCATCGAGGTGGTGCCGGTTTCCGTGGCCGGCGCATCCACGGTCTTGTGAAACTTCACGCTGACCAGTTTGCTGATCCCGTGTTCTTCCATCGTCACCCCATAAAGCACATCCGCCATCGCGATGGTGCGCTTGTTGTGGGTGATGATGATGAACTGGGAGTGGTGGATGAACCGCTGCAGCACACGAATGAAGCGGTTGATGTTGGACTCGTCCAACGGGGCATCCAGCTCGTCCAGCACACAGAACGGGCTCGGTTTCACCTGATAGATGGAAAACAGCAGCGCCACTGCCGTCATGGTTTGCTCGCCACCGGAGAGCAACGAAATGGTCTGCAATTGCTTGCCGGGCGGCTTGGCCACAATGTCAATGCCTGACTCCAGCACGTCGTGCTCATCCATGAGCCGCAGGTCGGCGTGCCCGCCGCCAAACACCTCGGTGAACATCAAACGGAAATTATTCCGGATTTGCTGGAAGGTGGTGGTGAACATCTCCCGTGTCTGGGTGTTGATGCGGTCGAGGACCTCCAGCAACTGCGTCTTCGCCTGCGTCAGGTCGTCACATTGCCGGGTCAGGAAGGCGTGGCGCTGCTCGGTTTCCTCGTATTCCTCGATGGCCACCAGGTTGACCAAGCCCATCTCTTCAAGCTTCGTTTGCAACTCGCCCACGCGCCGGGCCACCATCTCCCAGTCCACCCCGGCCCCGCTGGCCGCCATCTCCTCCGGCGACAACACCTCCACCTTGGCCGGACCTTCATCCGCATAGGTGATGGTGATGCATTCGCTCCGGACGTCGTCGAGCTGCAGCTGGTACTTCTGATGGATCCGTTCCCGCAGGTTTTGCGCGGCCATGGTCTTCTGCGCCAGCTCGATCTCGACGGCGCCGCGTTGTTCCTGCAGTTGCGTCAAGCGCCGCCGCTGCTCCCGCAGGGTTTCATCACTGGCAGCCACCGCCTGTTCCTGCTGCTGCTTGTGAACCAGTAAATCCGCCGCTTGCGCGTTGACCTGCGCCCGCTCGTGGCCCAGACGCTCGATCTGCTGGCGCGCGCTGGCAATCTCCAATTCCGCCTGCGCCCGGCGGGCCGCGCACGCCGCCGTTTCGCCGTGCCGCTGCTCCAGCAATTGTTGGAGTTCCTGCATCCGTTGTTCCAACGCCTGGGTCTGTCGTTGCAATCCGGCAGCCACCTGCTCCTCGGCCGCCAGGGCCACCTTGCTTTCGGTCAGGGTCACGGTGGCGGCTTCGCGCTCCTGGCGGGCCGCCTCTTCTGCCGTGGAGCGGGCGGTGATTTCCTCCCGCGCGGCCTGCTCCCGGGTGTTCAACGCAGCCAGGGCGGCGTCAAGTTGCGCGCGCCGCACGGCGCCCTCCTGTTCTTGTGCCGACAAATCCTGGCTTTCATAAGCCACCGTCTCCAATTTTTGCTCCAGAAGCCGCGTGGAATTTTGCAGCGCATTATACTCCCCTTCCCGGGTAGCAATTGCCACCTCGCGCTGTTGCAGCTCCGTTTGTGCCGCCTGCAATCCCGCCTGCAGTTCGGTTTGCTCGCTCAGCAGCAATCCGCGCCGGCGGCTGGCCTCGGCCACGCTCTCCTGCAGCTCCGTCACGGCGGCATGCAATTCGGCAATCTGGTTCTTGCGGCCCAAAATGGAGGAGGGCGCGCGGCCCTGGCTGTTTCCGTTGAGGTAGCCGCCCGTGTAAATTCCGTGGCGATTCAATAATTCCCCGCCCAGGGTGACAAAATCGCAGCCGGCGTGTCCGTTGCGAATCTGTGCCGTGGCGGTCGCGAGGTTCTCCGCGATGAAAGTACGGCCGAGCAGGGACTTGAGCAGGGTGGCGACCGAGGCGTCGCTCTGCACCACGCTCAAAGCTGGGATGATTTCGTCCGCGCCCAGCGTCCGGTCCGCCCAATCGCCATTTCCGGGCGACATGTCGCCCGGAAAACCCAGTTGACTATCATCCGCGCTGCCCATGGCCAGCGCCGCCACACTGGCGCGCCCCAGCTTGTTGCTTGCCAGTTCGGAGAGAATCTGCTGCGCCGATTCGGGCTGTTCCGTCAGCACCAGTTGGAGGTTGTGTCCCAGGGCGTTTTCAATGGCCAGCACGAACGGGTCGGGCACACGTATCCGGTCGGCCAGCGATCCGATCACCTCGCGGGACTGGCGCAGCGCGGCCGCTGCTCCGGCGCTGAATCCCTCGTGCGCGCCCTCCAGTTGTTTCAGCACGTCCAGCCGGGAACGTTTTGCCGCCTGACGTTGTAACAACTGGTCTTGCTCGGCGGAGGACTGCTGCAATTGCGTGTGCAGTTCCTGCAAACGCGCCTGGCGTTGCTCCACCGTGCCGCGCGCCGTGGCCACGCCAAGCCGGTCCGTCTCCACATGGGCGGCGAAGGCTTGCAGCCGCGTTTCCAGACCGGCGCGCTCCTCCGCCAGCTGGATCTTTTCCGCCGCAAGTTTTTCCAGGCGCACCACATTGCCCTGCCTTTGCAGTTCCAGGGCGGTGATGTCATTGCGCACCCGGGCCGTCTCCTGGGCGATGGCGAACGCCTCCGCCTGCGCCTCCCGCAACCGCTCCTGACCGGCGCGCATGGTCGCCTCGATTTGTTGCACCTCCGCCTGGTGACGTTGAACAGCTTCCCGATGCCGGGACAAGGCGGCGGTTGAGGCGGTCAGCCGCTCCTGCACCAGGGTGAGTTCGCGGTCGGCCAAACCACGGCGTTCCTCCGCCGCGGCGATATCCGAGGCGGCCTGGGTATTTTGCACTCCCAGTTCAGTGATGCGCTGTTCATTGAATTGCGCGCGGCTTTCGTGGCGGTCCATCTCCCCCTTGAGCTCCAGACCACGTTGCTGCGTGGCACTCATCTGCTGTTCCAGTTCGGACAGCCGCTCGCGCAACCCCACCAGTTCATCCTCTCCGCGCAAGACCGCCGCCGCCTCGGTTTCCAAACTGTCGCGCAGCTGCCCGCTCCGGGTCTGGCACGCGCGAATGTCTCCGAGCAGCACATCCAGTTGATGCCGCGCCAGCTGCGTGTCCAGATGTTGCAGCTCGGTCTGCAGCTGCTTATAGCGGCGCGCCTTGCCGGCCTGCCGTTGCAGCGATCCAATCTGGCGTTTCACCTCCCGGATCAGGTCCTGCACGCGCAATAAATTTTGCTCCGTGGCTTCCAGCTTGCGCAGGGCTTCGCGCTTTTGTGACTTGTATTTGGTGATGCCGGCCGCCTCCTCAAAGATCAGGCGCCGATCCTCGGGCTTGCTGGAAAGAATCTGGGTGATGTTGCCCTGGGCCATGATCGAGTAGCTCGTCTTGCCCATGCCGGTGCCCATGAACAATTGCTGCACGTCCTTGAGCCGGCACGGCGTACGGTTGATGAAATACTCGCTGCCGCCATCCCGAAACACCCGCCGGGTCACCGTGACTTCATTGTAGGTCAACTCCACCCCTGCAGCCCGGAGCTGCTCTTCATCCACCCCGCCAATGGTCAGCGACACCTCCGCCATGCCCAGCGGCTTGCGCCCATCGGTGCCGTTGAAAATCACATCGGCCATTTCGCCACCGCGCAGCGCCTTGGCCGATTGCTCCCCCAGCACCCAGCGGATGGCGTCTGAAACGTTCGACTTGCCGCACCCATTCGGGCCGACGATGGCCGTGACGCCGGGTTGAAAATTTAACGCGGTCTTATCCGCAAAAGACTTAAAACCCAAAACGGTCAAGTTTTTCAGGTACATGACAATTATTTGCTGAACGAAACCAAACCTCTGGCGCACTGTAAAGCCAAAACCACTACTAAATGTGGTCCGGCCGCCCGCTCGCACAACTAATTGGTGAGGAACCGAGATTAGCCGTCGTGCGAATGGGTCGCTTTTCTACGCCCCTGCATCCGTTGTTACCAACGCGCTCTTTGTATGCCGTCCTCTGATTTATGGCAACAACTTTGTGCAGGATTTTTCCCCACGGTCCGCGCCTCGATTCCCCCTGAAGCATAAGTTTTGCGGCCAACAAAATCACTCCGGGCCTCGGACGTCGGAACGCATCCATTTTTCAATCCGCCTGCGCGTATCTTCCGGAACGTAATTTGTGGCATGGCGACGCCAGGCGGCGCGGGCGTTCCAAAATCCTGGCGGCCAAGTTTTCAACTTCCATCATGCGCCGGCTCGCATCACCATAAGGAGGTGGCAATTATTGGATATCTGCTCGTTGCGGCCGTTGGCTATTTGCTGGGATCCATTCCCACGGGATACTGGGTGGGACGCTGGCGTGGTGTGGACATCCGCACGGTGGGCAGCAAAAACATGGGGGCGACCAATGTCTTCCGCACACTTGGCAAGGGAGCGGGTCTTTTTGTCCTCGTGGCGGACGCGCTCAAGGGGTTCGTCGCCGTGAGTTTGGTGGTGTATTGCCATCCGGCCTGCACCGAAGCGCTGCCGCAATTATTTCCCGCCCCGGCAGCGGGATCATGGCCGGATCACTTCGACCCCGGCCTGGCCGCGGGCATTGGGGCCGTGTTGGGGCACAATTACACCTGCTGGTTAAGATTCAAGGGAGGGAAAGGCATCGCCACCACGGCCGGGGTTTTCCTCGCCCTCGCACCGGCGGCCGTCGGGATTGCCGCCGGGTGCTGGCTGCTGGTGTTTCTGGCAACACGTTACGTTTCGGTGGCCTCCATTGTCGCCGCCATTGCCCTGCCATGCGGGGTGTGGTTGACCCGGGAAAACCTGACCCTGCGGCTGATGGTGATCGGACTGGGCGTGCTGGCCATTTACAAACATCGCGCGAACATTGCCCGGCTCCGGGCCGGCACCGAAAACCGGTTCAACCTCAGGACTTCAAAATCATCCCGATGAAAATCACCGTGGTCGGAGCCGGAGCCTGGGGAACGGCGTTGGCACTGCTGCTGCAGCGCCACGGGCAGCCGGTGACCTTGTGGGGACATGATGCGCCACGGCTGGAGGAGATGCGCCGCCGCGGTGAAAACCAGCAATACCTGCCGGGGATTCCGCTGCCCCGGGAATTGCAATTCGAGCCTGACCTCACCACGGCAGTGCGGCACGCGACCACGGTGATTCTCGCCATTCCCTCCACGGCCTTTCGCCCGCTCACGCAGGCGTTGCAGCATTTTTCCGGCACCGTGGTGACCGTCACCAAAGGGATCGAACATCAGACGGGGCTGACCATGGGAGGGATTCTGGCCGAGACCGCGCCCCAGGCAAAAATTGCGGCGCTCTCCGGTCCGTCCCTGGCCTTCGAAGTGGCCCGGGGCATTCCAACGGCCATCGTCGCCGCCAGTGCAGACCCCGCGGTGGCGCGCGAGGTTCAGACCTTGTTCCATCGGCCGGCATTTCGCGTTTACACCAGCATGGACCTGCTGGGGGTCGAACTGGGCGGGGCGCTGAAAAACGTGATCGCCATTGCGGCGGGGGTGGGGGATGGACTGGGCTTTGGCGACAATTCCAAGGCCGCGCTGATCACCCGGGGCATCACCGAAATGCAGCACCTGGGGGTGGCGCAGGGCGCGCGCACCGAAACCTTTGCCGGCTTGAGCGGCATCGGGGATTTGATGGCCACCTGTTTCTCCCGGTTGAGCCGCAACCGCGGTTTTGGCGAACGGCTGGGACGCGGCGAGCTGGCCGACGCGATTCTGGCCAGCACCAGATCGGTGGTGGAAGGGGTGCCCACCGCACGTTCCGCTTTTGCCCTGGCCCGGAAGCTTCAAGTTTCCACGCCGATCATTGACGAGGTTTACGCGATGCTATACGAGGCCAAAAATGTCCGGAGCGCCGTTCAGGCTCTCACGGCCCGCGAATCAAGGGCGGAAGCCTGACCGCTCACAACCCGCGGGTTGCGGGCGCAATCCATTCGTGGAACGGCCGCAACGTTCCGCAATCCAGGCATTGCGTCATGTCGTAGTACGTTCCGCAGCGCGGACAGACCGCCTGCGTCACAAATGTATCAAACGCCTGGCCGCACCGCCCGCAATGCCAGAGCGCCCCTGCCGGCGGCTGCGCCTGACAGGAGGGACAGGCGTACCCCGCGCGGCGCGGAATTTTCGCGAGCTTTGCGAGGATCATCGCCTGCTGCAGTCCGCGCCAGCAGTTGAACACCAGGAACACCGCCATGATGGCGATCCAGACGGATTGAAAGGCGATGGCCAGAAACACAATGCCTGCGGCTCCGACCAGACCAATAATGCTGGCCGCCTGCAGGCTGTGGGCCCGTCCCAGCACATACCAAAGCAACGACCGCAGGATCTGCCCACCGTCCAGGGGATAGATGGGCAACAAATTAAAGATCAACAGCCCCACGTTGATGTACAAAATCACGTGCAGCAGCGTGTTGACATCCGGGAACGAGGTGTCCCAGCCCAGGCGGCGGCTGAGCAAAACCAGCCCGAGCAGAACCGGCGTCAGCGCCACGTTAACCAGGGGGCCGGCGGCGATGCTCCAGAGTTGCGCTCCGGGACGTTGAGGCGGCGAGACGTAGGCCACGCCTCCGAGGGGCCACAGGATGATGTCATGCGTCGTGCCGCCGACCTGCCGGCAGGCGAGCTGGTGACCGAACTCGTGCAGCAGGACCAATGAAAAAAGGGAGAGGTACTCCAGGCCGTTCCACCCCAGCGAACTGTATTCGTGTGTGCGATAGTAGATGCCGTAGAGCGCCACGAGAAACCACGACCAGTGCAGGTAAACCCCGATGCCCAGGAACGAAAATATCCGGATGGAACCGCGATGCGTCGGCATTACAGCTCCAGCTTGATGCGTTGCAACAATTCCGCGTGGGACGTCACGGGGGGGAATTGCGGGAACTGCCGTTTCACGTTTTCCGGGGCGTGAATGAGAAACGCCACGTCGGCTGCGCCCAGCATGGCCGTGTCGTTGTAGGAATCGCCCGCGGCAATCACCCGGTAATTCAACGACTTGAGGGCCAGCACGGATTGTTGCTTTTGATTCGGCTGGCGTAATTGATAGCCCGTGATGCGGTCATTTTCCACGAGGAGCCGGTGGCAAAACAACGTCGGCCAGTTAAGCTGGCGCATGAGCGGCTGGGCGAACTGCTCGAACGTATCCGACAGAATGATGACCTGCACAAGCGCGCGCAACGCATCGAGAAACTCCCTGCCGCCCGGCAAGGGCTGGAGTGTGCCGATGACGTTTTGGATGTCGGAGAGCTTGATGTTGTGCTGCTCCAGAATGCCGAGCCGGTAATGCATCAGCTTGTCGTAATCCGGCTCGTCCCGGGTCGTGCGCCGCAGTTCGGGGAGCCCGGTTTTTTCAGCGACAGCGATCCAGATTTCCGGCGTCAACACGCCTTCCATGTCCAAAGTGACAATAGTTTGTCTCACTTGGGCGCAGTCTTTCACAATGCCCCGCAAGAGTCCAGCATGGCGATGGGGGCGCGCTGGCAGGCGTCCGTTCCGCCGCCGCGCGCCGCGGTCCCTGTTGCGCCCAAACTGTGGGTGCCGGGCAGGCATGGAAGCGGTGCAACCGCAAACGGCACCAATCGCCCTCCTGAAACTTTCCTCGCCTCCAGTGGTTTGGCCTTGCTACGGTCAAGCTCATGGAAGTCGGCGAACCCATGCAGCCCGTGCGCCACACGCATATTCGTTGCCGGGGAAACACCCTCTTGTACTTTGGCGGGTGCGATTACCATCGGCTAACCGGGCATCCGCGGATTCTGGCGGCCATCGCCACCGGACTGCGGCGATACGGTTTAAGCATGGCCGCCTCCCGTTGCACCACGGGCAACCACAAAATTTATGGTCAGTTGGAAGCTCAACTCGCCAGGTTCTTCGCTGCGGAAACGGCCATCCTGACCAATTCCGGCTACGTCACCAACCTGATGCTGGCACAGGCGCTGCAGGGTGAATTTTCCCACGTGCTGCTCGACGAACGGGCGCATGTCTCCCTGCTGGATGCCGCGGTCCTGTTGCAATGTCCGGTCTGGCGTTTTGCCCACCGCCACGTGGCGGGTCTCACGGCCGCCCTCCGGCGTTGTGGTCGCCGGGCGCGTCCGCTCGTGCTGACCGATGGCCTGTACGCCGGTGACGGTTCGATTGCGCCGTTGGCCGGATATTTGAAGCAATTGCCCCAAACCGGACTACTGGTGGTGGACGACGCGCACGGGGCCGGCACCGTGGGCGCAACCGGACGTGGCAGCCTCGAAGCCGAGCGCGTCCCTCCTGACCGGATCGTGCAAACCATCACCCTGAGCAAGGCGTTTGGAGTTTACGGAGGCGCGATTCTCGCCCCACGCCGGGTGGCGGACAAGGTGCGCCAATCCCACCTGTTCGTTGGCAGCACGCCCCTGCCCCTGCCCCTGGCCCACGCGGCGATCACCGCGTTGCGCCTCCTGGCCAATGATCGGCGCCGCCTGCTCCGGCTTGCGGCCAACACCGAGCGCGTGAAAGCGCGGCTCCGCGCCAACGGCTTTCCGCATTGCGAATTTCCCGGCCCGGTCGTGCCGGTACAACTGCGGTCCCTGCAAGCCAATGCGCAACTGAAAGCGGCCCTGATCGCACGGAAAATTCTGCCGCCGTTCCTGAAATATCCCGGCTCGCCGGCGCGCGGCTATTTTCGCTTCGTGATTTCCAGCGCCCACACGAAGGGGCAGTTGGACCAGTTGACGGAGACGCTCATTCCCTTCTCTCCGCTGACCGTGCGCTAAAGCGCGGCCAACACCTCCGCAGCGTGCTCGGCGGGCTTGACCCGCGGCCAGATCTTCCGGATGCGTCCGTCGGCACCGATCAAAAAGGTGACCCGGTGTGTGCCGGCGTATTTGCGGCCCATGAACGTCTTGCTCCCCCAAACGCCGTACGCGCTGACAATGCGCCGATCCGCATCCGCCAGCAACGGGAATTGCAGGCCGTATTTGGCGGCGAATTTCTCATGCGCCGGCACGGGGTCCACGCTCACCCCCAATACCACGGCTCCCTTCCGTTGCAACGCCGCAAAGTGATCCCGAAAGCCGCAGGCTTCCCGGGTGCAGCCTGGTGTGTCGTCCTTGGGGTAAAAATAAAGAATAACGTTCCGCCCCTTGAAATCAGCCAGTGAAACGGTCTTCCCCTCGTTCGTCGTGGCGGAGAACTCCGGTGCGACATCTCCTTCCTTCAATTTGAGTTTCCATGCTCCTGCCATCATTCGAGTGTGAACCAGGCAAACAAATCAGGCAAAACTTTTGCTCGCGCGCATTCCGGGGAATCGCTCCGTCGGGCGGAGCGACGACGGCGACATGTCGCTCCCCGCCCGGCCCGGCGCAACCGGGCGGTTCCTTCGTGCGCCTTGCCGCATCACAAATCGTCCGTGGTGGGTGAAGTATCTTTGCCGGGGATGCGGACCGGACGGCATCTTTGCCTGGTGGCGCGCCCGATTTTACCTCTCGCGGCGAACGGGGGCGATCATCGTTTCGCGCAGGAACAGGCCGCTACTGGGAGCGCGATTTTTCAATCGCTTTAAGCTGGGCAAGCGCCTGCGCGTCACCGCTTTCAGCACGCCGTTGCAAATCGGCGACCATGGCCTGTTTGGCGCGTTGCACGGCTTCCACCTGACTCGCCGTTATGCCGGGACGCGTCTGCACGTTCTGCAGTGTAATGACGCCACGGGCATAGTCGTTGGCGCGCGCCGCTGCCACGGCACTTTGCACCAAGGCATCCACCTCTGCGGGCTGGGACGGGCTGGAGTTTACGACCGGCTGGTGTTCAATCGCCGCCGGCGCCGCCGGAAAGGCCTTTTCCAGGTCACTGACGCTGGATTCAGGGGTGGGTTCGCGATGACAACCGCAGCTCAGGAGCGTCACAATCGCGGCAGCAGCAGGTGAGAGCCACGGAGTTCTCATAACATCAATTGCGATGGGGCGCTCAGCGGCCATTCACCGATCCAGGATAGCACCACAGGCTGTTTTTCTGCGGATCGGCGATCAACTGCGTCCACTTTTTCCATTTCACGTAGTCGGCGTGGCCATCGAAATAGGCGAACATGGCCCCGCTGGAATGTCGCTCCGTCAAACCTTCGCTCGGCTGGCTGGCCCCGTCGTTGAAATTGCCGCTGTCCTTTTCATCCGACTCCCAGAACAGCATGTCGGTGCCCTTGAAGGCGGAGTTCTGGTAGGTTTTGCCCACCACACCGGCGGACCAGTCAAAACTTCCGCGGCCGTTGATGACCGCGCCGTTCATGAGGTAACTGGTGAACTTGATTTCAGCCAGCCGCCACGCGAGCAGGTTTGTTCGATGGACCGGACACATGTAGAGCGACCAATTCTTGAGCATCGGATAGAAAAGTCCCTGGGTTGGGCCGTTGGTGGCGTTCGGGCCGGGAATGCCGGGGAGCGCCGCGCCGGGCTTGTAGAGCCAGCCCGCCGGATACCTCGGATCCCGCGCGCCGCCACCTCCGCCGCAGTTGGGCGGGGCAATTCGGTCGTTGGATTCGGAGATGTACAAATTGTGACTGAGCCCGATTTGTTTGAGGTTATTCAAACATCGGGTTTGTTGCGCCTTGCCCTTGGCGTTGGCCAGGGCCGGCAGCAGCATGGCGGCAAGAATGGCGATGATGGCAATGACCACCAGCAGCTCAATCAAGGTGAATGCCGCGACGCGCCCGTTCCCTCCGGCCGACGCGTACAAATTAGAAATTTGGCTTCGATTCATACGGGTCGCGACGATTTCAGCACTTCAGCATTGCCCTCATCCGTGGTTGTCTGATTAGACTTTTGCCGATTTTCATCATTCGTCAACTCAAATCTCCCGATCCATCCGGCAACCTGTAAATTCCGGAGCACCCCAGGCGCTGCAGCCCGGCGACATGGCGGTCCACACCGCGCCCCGGCGGGAAGCCGGTCAGGCGATCGCCAATGCGGTCATCTCCGCGCGGGCCGGGGCCTTGAACCTGTGGCCGCCGGTTCCGGGGCGGGTTGCTCGCGGAGTCTGGAATGGGTATGGCTCTTTCGTTTGACGCCGTTGACCGGACAGTTGCTGTCCACAGCGAAGTTCCGGCCGCCGGCGGGCGCGGGAAGCGGCTCGCGGGCAGGCCGGGAAGATGGCGCTGCCCAAATTCGTCTATTGCTGGCCGCGCTTTGCCCGAATTCGCTCGATCCAGGCCTGAATGGCTTTGGGGTTGGGGGAAACCTGTTTGGCCAGTTCCAGGTGTTGAATCGCCTGGGGGTAATGCCCATCCTCCTCCTCCAGTTCCCCCAGATTGCTCGCAATCCTGCTCAAGGCAAGTGCGGTATCCTCCCGGGCTTTATCGTCCTGGTTCTCCCAGCATTTCAACGCGGCCAGCCACAAATTCCGCGCCCGCTCATGGTCGTGCTTGTTTTCCTTGTAGAGCTTGCCCATCTCAAACAGCAGTTCGTAATTCGTGGGATTGTTACGCAGGCCCTCGCGCAGCACGGCTTCCGCTTCCGCCGTTCGTCCGAGGTCCTTCCTCAGCCAATATGCCGCGGTGGTGTAGGTTTCAATGCTCTGCGGGTCCAACTCGATCGCCAGTTTCAACCAGGGCAGCATCTCGCGCTCGTTGCCGCCCGTCAGATGCGAATGTTTCGTGATTCGGAACCGATGGATGAACGCTTCCAGCCAATTCTCCGCCACCGGCGTCATCGCGGCGGCATGTTCGTCCTCGTGTTCCTCATGCTCATGTTCTTCATCGGCATGCGCGTCGTGCTCGTTCACGGCGGCCGTGACCGCCTTGGTGGCCGGCTGGTTGGCCCGGTCAAAAATGGAGGGGTACATCCCGCTGTGAAAATACACATCCGCCATTTCGACAAATTGTCCCGCAAATAAACGTCGGCCGTCGCCCAGCAATTTCTTAAAAGCGCCTTCGTCGGCGGCCGTCACCGTCCCGCGCCCCACCGCACGGGAATACGTCACCGTGCCCAGGGTGTACGCCAGTGCGAGCCAGAAGAGAAACTGCAGTTTGGGCGAAACCGCCTTCATGTGCTGAGGCTCCGGCGGCGGAAAAGCAACCAGGCGGCATAGAGCAACACTCCGGTGTAGGCGGCGGCGTACAGCGACGCCAGGCCACAATCCAGCCAGCCCGGCAGCGGCTGGTTGTTCACGACTTGGGCGCGCACATCAAAAAGCTCGAGGTGCGGCAGGCAGTAAAACAGCGTGTAGGTGATTGTCCGCACCGGCTCGGCCTGACGCACCGCAATTTTCGCCAGGTGTTCCCCCACCACCAAAATCCCGAAAATGGCGATCAGGCAAATGGTCACGTTCGCAGAAACCGCCGTAAAGATCACGGAGCCCAACAGGGTCAAACCAACCACCATGGCCAGCATCATCCAGTGCAGGAACATGGATTTAAGATACGCGCCCCACATCAAATGCGGCTCGCGCAAGCCCGTCACGGCGACGAAGAAAATATAAAACACCAGCAGTGCCAGCCCGCTGGCCAGCCAGCAGCCGAGGAATTTTCCGGCAATCACCTGCCCGCGCGATACCGGCTTGGCCAGCAGCGGGAAAATGGTCCGGTCCTCCTTCTCCGCCGGAATCTGCCGCGCGGTGGTGACGATGGCGATGATCAGCGTGGACAGCCAGATCAACAACAGGCAGATGTCCTTGACGTAGCGGATGATTTTCGGGTCATCGAAAAAATTGACCGACAACGCGCCCAGCGTCAGCAGCGCCGTCAACACAAAGAGCACGTAGAAATCCTTGCGCCGATACAGCTCCTTGATGACCACCGTGGCCACGGCCCAGATGCGGCTCATGCAACCTCCTGCGGTTGATAGCCCACAATCTTCAAGAAGACCTGCTCCAGATTGTCCGCCCGATACTGCGTCACCAGATCCGCCACCACGCCGGCGGCCTTGAGTTCGCCCTGATGCAAAATGGCGACATGGTCGCACACCGTCTCCACTTCACCCATCTCGTGCGAGGAGAAGAACACCGTCTTGCCCTCGTCTTTGAGCCGTTGAATGATCTCCCGCACTTTCATGCGGCCCAGCGGATCGAGCCCGCTGGTGGGTTCGTCCAGAATCAACAAATCGGGATTGTTGATCAGGGCCTGCGCCAGCCCCACACGTTGCCGCATGCCTTTCGAGTAGCTTTTGATCGGCCGGCTGGCCGCGTGCTCCAGTTCCACCAGCGCCATCAGTTTCTTGATCCGCAAATCCGTCTCGGCACGGCTCAAGCCAAACAATTTGGCGTAGAAACGGAGCAATTCTTCCGCGGTCAAAAACTTGTAGTAATAGGTCAGCTCGGGGAGATACCCGATCCGTTGCCGCGCAATCGGCTGCCGCACATCTATGCCAAACAATGCGGCGCTTCCCGAGGTTGGAGGAATAAACCCGAGCAACACGTTCATGGTGGTGGTTTTGCCCGCACCGTTCGGACCGAGGAAGCCGAACACCTCACCCTGGGTTACCTGGAGGTTCAAGCCGTGCAGCGCGATTTTGGCGGGTTGCCGCAACCGGCCGCCGGGATATTCCACCCGCAAATTCTCCACCTGCAAAATTTCATTCATACCGCGAACTTCCGGAAGCGCACAACAGGGCGATTACCGAATTATCCGTTCCGGGTCAACTGGAGAAGCATCCGCTACGCCAAGGGCGCTCGGGCCGGTCCGCCCGCCGGTTTGCCCAAGCGCAAGCGGGCGGGCGGACGCCAAGCATGACGATGGCGCCCCGGCGCGGTACACCCGGCGCGAAGTGTGAGGGGCTGGCGTGGGCGTTCAATCCCTGTGGAGAATGCCCTGCCGGAGACCGACGGAGGCGCCGGGCGTGCCCCGGCAACGATCGCCGCTACCAGCCCCGCGGCCCTGGAGCAGCTTGAAATTGGGCAAAGCGTTCAGCGCGCCGGTCGCCGTTCCTCCAAGCACTGGACCGCAGCGGCGCGGAATTTTTCCTGCACGTTGCCCCGGGCATAACTGATCACGGACAGGTCAACAAACAGGCTCATGGTGAACCAAAGCACGACCGGCCAGACCGGGCCGGCAAACTCCGGCTGGAAACCCGGCGCCAGAAACAGCAGCAACAGCCAGGGCAGCGCCAGCACCACACTGGCCGACCGGCGAAAATCCCGCCGCGTCGTCGGCGTGGCAACGCTCTTCCATAGTCCCAGCCAGAAGAGGGCAATCAAATCCAGAATGAAAATCATCAAGATGGCCCACTGCATGCCCAGCATCACGGCCGGACCGGATGACCCGGACTCGCGATACCACCAGCACGCACCGCACAGCAGGCTCGAGATGATCACCAGCCCCGGCAACGAGCGGCGGAATTTGCGCTGCAGCGCCAGGCGTTCGCCACTGATGATTTCCGCCACGGACAACGGGGTGGAAAGCAACAGTTCAATGGCGCCGCTCCTCCGTTCTTCCCACAGACGCCGCCCGACTTCATTGGCCACCGTCGCTTTGAAGGCGGCCAGCAAGGCCCAGAAGCTTAGCGTGAAGATGAAGGGATTGAGCCAGTCCCGACGCATCAGGTGGAAACCCCAGATCCAGACTGCGCCCAGCAACCCGTACACCAGCGAAAGTGAGGTTGCCCCGACGCGCGATTGCATGGCCAGCCAGCCATAGGCATTTTCATCCAATGCCGCCTGCGGTGCCGGCCTTCTCCGTTTGCGCCCGGGTGCGGATGCATTCCGCCTGCGGAAGATGAAGCGGAATTTTACGTCGCCCCCGGCCGCCATTCGCCACGAGCGTGACAACCAGCCCCCCGCCAGAAGCAGGAACAGCCAGCCGCACGCATGGATGACGGCCAGTGAGGGGTAAAACAAATTTCCGCCACTCTTCCCATACGCAGCCGCGGTCCCGGCCCAGTAGGTGAAGACCGGACACGACAATAAAAACGCGGGTTGATAGTCCCCATTGAAGCCGGTCAACCACAGTTGCAGCCAGCCCAGCGATGGTGGCAGCACGCCCACCAGCAGGATCAACCCCAGTCCCGCGGATCGCGCCGCGTCGGCGCGGTGACACCAGACCGAAGCCAGCATCCCGGCGCCCAATGAGAAAAACAGCGCATTCAGAAAGACCAGTGCCAACCGCACGAACTCGCCACCCGTCACCCCGCCCAGAAGCAATGAAATGGCCAGCAACGGCACGACGGACAGCAATGCGTAAAAAAGCACCACGGAATTGGCGAGGAATTTGCCCAACACCACGTCATACCCGTGCAGGTCCGTCAAAAACAGCAACCCCAGTGTGCCCTCCCGTTTCTCGACGCTTAAGCAGTCCGCCGTCGCCTGGCAACCCGCGGCCAACGCGAAGAGCGTCAACGCGGCGGTCGTCAGATAAAACAGGGTCGTCCCCACAACCTGTGGAGAAATCGTGGGTGCGGTGAGGCGCATCCAGGTCACCCCCACTATCGCCAGAACGATCAGGGGGAACCAGAAGCGCACGCGATAAGTTCCCGCCCGTCGCGTCGCCACACGCAATTCACGCTCCACGATCGGGAAAATTTGCACACCGGTTAGTTAACCCGCCCCGTGAGGTTTGGCCAGTCCGAACCGGCCGGCGCGGATCTGTCCCTCCTTCGTCTCCCTGCCGCCCCCGGCATTCCTGAACGTCGTGCAGGCCGGCCCCTGTCACAAAGGGGGACCAAACCAATTGCGGTGCGGGCGCGGCGCCGAAAAAGCTTGTCGCCGCCCTTGTTCCGAATAGGATGTGCTGTACTTCCATGCGTGAAGACGTATTGAGTTGCCCCAGGCATAAGAACCGGGATCGGTTCTTTCGACCAGAGCGAACTCGGACGACGCCCCATGGGCGTTCAACGAAATCAACACTTAGCAACACTTAGAGGACCATGAAACCAACAGATTGTCATACAACCTCGTCCGCGGCGCATTCGACATTGTCCGGCACCCGCCCCGCCCGAAACCGGGCCATCGTGCTCGTGCTGAGCGCCGCGGTGTCGCTGTCAGCCACCTCTGCCTGGGCGCTGCTCTCGGACTATCAGACTGCGGTGACCAATGAGCCCAGTCTCATTTCCTATTATACCTTCGATCAGTCGGACGCTTCGGACACCAAAATGCTTTATTGGGGCGAAGAAAAGGGAGTTCCGGTCGCCTACGTTCCCGGCGTGGATGGCGAAGGCATCGCGCTGAGCCTGAACGGTCAGAATTGGATCAATTTAAATTACGCTTCAGAACTCGCGTTTCCCGATGGCGACGGCTCCATTGAGACCTGGTTTCGCGCGGGCACGCGCAATTACAACGCCAACTTGTTTGCGAACCGGGACGGCGCCACCCGGTACAGCATTAACTTGAACACCGACAAACAAGGCATCGGCATGTGGAATGGCAACGCCTACTTCCCCACCGTGCCCATTCCGGACGCGGGAGCTTCCTGGCACCACCTGGTGGTGGTGTTTGAAACCAACGACTTCAAGGTCTATCTCGACGGAGCTTATGCCGGCTCGGTGAATCGTCCCTTTGGTGGAAACACCAGCCTGCCGACCCAACTGGGCTCCACCAGTCCATTTGCCGTGGACGAGGGGTGGGTGGGTGAACTGGATGAGGTCGCTTTCTACGCGGACCCGCTGCCATTGACGGCGGTCCAGGCACATTATCAGGCATTTCTGACAGGCAAATTGCCGGTCATCGTGCAGCAGCCGCATGGCGGCACCTACCTGCCCGGAGTCACGCTGAACCTCAAAGTACAGGCCACCGGCCCAAATCTCACCTATCAGTGGTTCAAAAATAACGTCCCCCTCGCCGGCCAAACGGCCGCAGTACTCACCCTGCCCGGCCTGGGCGCAGGCGACGCCGGCGCGTATTCAGTCAAGGTCAGCAACGTCGCTGGCGAGGTCACCAGTGACAGCGTTGCCGTGGCCTTGGAGCCCGCTTTGCCGGCAGCCCTGACCGCCTACCAAACCGCCATCTCGAACGAAACGAGTTTGCTTTCCTACTACACCTTCGATCACTTGCAGCCACAAGATGATTTCGGTGCGCACGACGGCAACCTGTCCGGCAGTGCCGACTGGGGCGCGGGACTCGGTGGGGGCGCGGCACAGGCCCTGGCGCTAAACGGCAAAGGTCACGTCCGGCTCGGGGCGGTGCCGGATTTTGATTTCACCTCCGGCAGCGGCACGATTGAAGCATGGCTCCGGGCCGATTGGGGAGCGGGCGACACCGTTGCCGATTACCCCTGCCTCTTTGCCAACCGCAACGGCGGCACCCGGTGGAGCGTCCACATGAGCAAAAACAAGTCTTCCCTGACTTTTTACAACGGCAGCAGCAGTTCGCTTTACGCCATTCCGGGAGGGGCCGGTACGAACTGGCATCATATTGCTGCCGTGATAGACGCGGGGAATGTCTCTTATTACTGGGACGGCACACTGCTGGCCACCCTGGCACGTCCATTGGGCAATGCCAATGTCACGGTACAGCTGGGCTCCTCCGCTGACAGCACGACCGCAGAGGGCTGGTTTGGCAGGTTGGATGAAGTGGCTTTCTACTCGGAAGCGCTCTCTGCCGCCGCAATCGAAGCCCATTACACCGCCTACGCCGGTAATTTTCCTCCGGAACTGACAGCGCAACCCACGGGAGGGTATTACCTGGCCAATCAGCCGTGGCAAATCTCCGTTGGCGCCACCGGAGCGCAACTGAGTTATCAATGGTATCGCGACGGCGTGGCCATTCCGGGCGCCACCAGCGCCACCTACGGGGCCGGAGCGGCCAGCCCGGCGCTGTCGGGCACCTACCACGTCGAAATCTCCAATCCCAATGGAACGGTCATCAGCGACGATGTGGCGGTGCATATCGGCAATAACATCGTCGATTACCAGGAGGCGGTCCAAAACGAGACCAGTCTCATCTCGCACTACACATTCGACCATGAAGACGCGGAGGACGCGCAGGGTCTCAATCCCGGCACCATCGTGGGCGCAGGTGAAACCAGCGTGACGTTTGCGCCGGGAGCGGGCGGAGTGCCCAACAAGGCGCTGGTGTTGGACGGCACGGGCCACATCCGGCTCGGTGAGGTGGAAGCGTTCAATTTCTACAGTGGCAGCGGGACCGTCGAAGCCTGGGTGCGCGCGAATTGGGAGAATCCCGCACCGTACGACCCCACGATTTTTGCCGATCGTTGGGGAGGTAGTGTCTGGAGCATTCACATGGAACGCTGGAAAAATTTCATCGGCAACTGGAATGGCGAGCGCTTCTACCAGCAGCCAGTGTCCGGAGCGACGCAATGGCATCATTACGCGGTGGTCTTTGAAGGCGGCCTCACCAAGATGTATTGGGACGGCCAGCCGGTGGGCACGGCGATTCAAGCTCTGAACAACTTCCAGGGACGCACGACCCAGATCGGCTCCAGTGCCCCCGATGTAACGACCGAAGGCTGGATGGGCGACCTGGATGAAGTGGCCTTCTATTCCGAGGCCCTGGACGAAGCGACCCTCTGGAATCACTACGTGGCCATGACCGGATCCGCACTGCCGCTTCCACCGGCACTGACCATTATCTTCAGCGGAAACCAAGTAACCGTGTCCTGGTCAACTGAAGTCTCCAACTTCGAGCTGGAAACCACCGACGACCTGCCGGGCGGCACCTGGACGCCCGTTCCGGGAGTGGTGAACAACAGCGTGACCCTGGAAGCCACGGGGGGCAGCCGCTTCTTCCGTTTGCGTAAAACCGAACCCGCCACCTGAGCGGCCTTCACCGGCATCCGGAAGCCCCGGGCTTCCGGATGCCGTTGCCAGGCGACGCTTCTGCCTCCGGCCGGGGAGAACCCATCCCCCGCTTTCCCGGGGTGCGCCCGCCCCCATGCGGGTGGAGAGCAGTCGGGCGGCCAGTTGCCCGCACATGAGCACCCGCACTGATTGGGGAACGCACGCGCCTCGCGGGCGGCGGTGAACGCCCCGTCCGCTGCACCAACGCGCGCCAACGCGCCATGAGCCGGACAGAACAAGCGCGGCGACCATTACAAAGTGTCTGCGGATCGCAAGACAGCGATACGACGGGACGCGATCCTGCGCCACGTTCGCGTGGCGTGACTCGAACAAGCTTTGGCCTTGCCCCTGATCCCACTCGGACGCAACAATCCCTTTGAGCCATGAAAAGCAAACTCCTCCACGCCGCACTCGGCCTCAGTGTCATGCTGTCGCTGGTCACGTCCACTCTCGCCAAGGACTGGGTCGTCTATGAAGTCACCAACGGCCCCGGCCGGGGCAAACACATCGTCTTCCTGACCGGCGACGAGGAGTATCGCTCCGAAGAGGGCCTGCCCATGCTGGCGAAACTGCTCGCCGTGCGGCACGGCTTCAAATGCACCGTGCTGTTCTCGATCAACCCCGCCGACGGCACCATCAATCCCAACATCCAGACCAATACTCCCGGGCTGGCCGCGCTCGATACCGCCGATCTCTGCGTGATGCTTCTGCGCTTTCGTGAATGGCCGGATGCGGACATGAAACATTTTGTGGATTACCTGCACCGCGGCAAACCCATCATCGGCCTGCGCACCGCCACCCATTCGTTCGCCTACACGCGCCACAAGCAAAGCCCCTATGCGCGATTCGACTGGCAAAACGCCGCCTAGCCCGGCGGTTTTGGCCGGCAGGTGCTCGGCGACACTTGGGTCAACCACCACGGTCATCACGGGCGGGAGAGCACGCGCGGCGTCATCAACGAAGCCTTCAAATCACATCCCATCCTGCGCGGCGTCACCGACATCTGGGGGTCGACTGACGTTTACGAAATCGCCCATCTGCCGGCCAATGCTTCGGTGCTCGTCTGGGGCGAGGTGCTCACCGGGATGAAACCCACCGACCCGCCGCTGGCCGGCCCGAAGAATCATCCGATGATGCCGCTGGTCTGGACGCGCGAATACACCGGTGAGAACGGCCAGGTCTCGAAGATTGTGGCCACCACCATGGGCGCGAGCACCGACCTGGAAAGTGCCGGCCTGCGGCGGTTGCTGGTCAACGCCTGCTACTGGGCGACGGGGTTGACGGATCAAATTCCGGCCAGCGCCAACGTGGATTACGTCGGCCCGTACCATCCCACTCCGTTCGGCTTCGACAAATATCAGCGCGGCGTCAAACCGGCGGATTTGGAGTAGGAGAGTCAGAACCTGCGAACTCGCGCCGCTTCCGCCCGGTAACCGTGAACAAAGTGGAATAGGTCAGCGTGTCTTCTCGCTGAAGATATTTCAGGAAGCGGTCTTTCAAACTTTCTGCCGCCTTGGCGCTGCCGAGGGCCTTGGTGGCCGCTGGCAGGGCGATGTCCAATTTTGTTTCCCACAGGCGCAAGTTGTGTTCATCAATGCATCCGGCGTAGAGATGGTAACTTTCGGCCCGAACTTCGATGTCGCTCAGGCCCGAACTGCTCGCCAGGAAGAAGAGCTTTCGCCCCACGAAAGGGTCGAAACCCGTTTGCTCCAGGGCGGTCAGCACTTTTTTGAGGTCCGCCTGCAAAATCGGATCTTCTGGATGATGCCAAAGCAGTTGCCCATCGAGGTCCTGCAACAATACCGTGCCCTCGGAACGGCACACGCGAACCATCTCCCGGACTGCCTGCTCCTTGTCGGGCAAGTATTCCAGCAGGAACCGGCAGTAAACGAAATCAAATGTTTCGTTCGCGAACGGCAGCTTGGTGGCCTCACCCTGGCAGGTCTGAGCATTTTGCAAGTGTGCGAATGTGCTCCTGGCTTCAGCGAGCCGGGTTTCACTGGCATCCAATCCCGTGACAACGCAATGCGGAAAACGTTGCGCAAGGGCCGCGGCAAGCACTCCAGGCCCACAGCCAACGTCCAATACGCGTGTCGCGGACCGCGCATGCCGCGCATAGTGGGCTTGCACCCAAGCGGGCGCGTCCACCTTGCCCGCAAGCCTGCGGGCTTCACGCGGGTCTTCCATGAGGTATTTGCTCATCTAGTAGGAGTGTGCGCCGAAGTATTCTTTCAGGGTTGCTGCAAAAGTTGTGTCATGAACTTGTCGAAGACCATTGTCCTAACCTTTCGTGATCCCGTCTACCGCTTCTTCCAGATTTGCCCTCAAGCATACGGAGGTGATTGTTCCTGTGTAATCTTGCCAACAGTGTCGTCTTGAATCATAGAGTTTACACTTTTTGAATACATCAAGGATGCTGCTGAGTTTGAGGGGTAGTTCTACTACATCGTGCCGTCGAGCGAGTGCTGCTTGAGCGTGGGGAAGTTCATACCAAGCGGTGCGCGCATTTTCATGATGAGCGGGGTGTTGCATAATATTCAAGTAGGCCACATCTAGAAATTTTGGAAATCTGACATGGACAGTCAGTTGTACGCTTTTCTTGGCTCGCCATTCCGAATAGTCATCAAACCAAGGGACTTGAGGATTGGTGTGGTGCAAGTACGTTACAAATGACATCACATAGTTCCAAATCAAGAATGGAATTCCGACTGAAAGTATCCATGCCAGCCATGGTGACTGACTGGAAATTGCGATCGCGATGGCTAGCTGGCCCAGCACAAATGTAAGGAGTGCTGCGATTTCCCAGCGCAAGCGTAGAACCTGCTTTTTCTTCATGTCTGCTCGAGAGAAGCCAAACTTCAACCACCCGTCCACAAAGTAGATGAAACCAAATCCGATTATGCTGCGTTGGAACCGATAGAAGGCCCTACGAAACGGTCCCCAACTCAAATATTCTTCCAAAGTAGCCGGAGGATATCCTGGATCCTTGGGGCGGAAGCCAGCAAAGCCGTGGTGGAAGATATTGTGGCGGACTTGCCATGATGATACCGGTTGCAACGCTGGCAGAAAGCAAATCTGAGCAAGCAAATCATTCTTCCAACGCTTTTTGAAAAGCGCGTGATGAGCTGCATCATGCCCAATCACAAACATCACGGAGAACGACAAAGTATTACCCAAGATGTAAATGCCGACGAGAGGTGATAGTGGGAGGGCGGCTATCGCCCAAAAAGTTAAGCAGTATAGCACCCAGAGCAGTGCTGCAATCATCACTGTTAGTAACTTCATACGGGCATGATGGAGGTTTTGCAGTTTAGACCACCTAAACCGTGACGCTTGTTGGCGCGCAGCATACGCGCGTAGAATTTCTCGATATGACGATACCAACCAACGAATCCCGGACGCAGCCAAATGCTCTGGCAATAGCGGCGGACGAATGTTGCGCCCGCTCTGTGCAATGCTTGGACCCCATGATCGTCGGCAATCAAAGGAATGCTGCCTGGGTGAAAATCCTCGTAAGCCGCGGCAGCAGCATTGGCCAGCGCAGGCGCGATTTCACAAACTTGTTCCGACGTTAACGCGGGGGACAACAACAGGTCACACCGATTCTCCAGAAAGCTGAAATTCAGTCCTAAAGGGCCGCGATATGCGAGAGCCGCCCCGACCGGCAGATCACGTCCTGGCAACCACGCCAGCCAAATACGACGATAACGCCGTAAACCCACGCGTGCATAGAGTTGGTCTACTGCGTCGAGCAATACATCATCGCTGGCAAGCTCTTCCGCGTGAGCATAGACCTGTCCGCGCGCGTTTGTGGCCAGCGAGTAAAGCTCTTTGCTATTGCCGTTGTGCATTTCAGTGATGTAAACCTCGGCGTTGGCTTTCGTGCCGCTACGCAACGGCCAGCTAAATAGATTGAACGTGGCGACAGAGGAGTGATCCGTGCCAATGGTTTCGCCGAGCGTGCCGAACACACGCGCAGGAAAGCGATTTTCAGGACGAAACCAATTCTGCCCACTCGCATCATTGCAACCCTCTTGGAAGAACATGGCTTGCGTAGCGAGCAAGACAGCGCGCGAGCTTGTCGGTCCGCCGCCACTCACCAAATGCTGGGATTGAACACCGCTATTGGTGGTCCGCCATACTACGACCGCAGCCCAATCTCCTTCAGTTCGATTTTCGTGAGATACGATATAGAGAATGAGTTCACCGCCGCGCAATGCCTTGCGCCAGTTCTCTTTTACCAAGGACAGAAACGGCGCGAGCCTTTGCTTCTTGGCTGGATATAGAAATCCGGCCTGTTCGTAACGCTGAAATAATTCTTCCGGAGAGATTGCGTTGACCTTGCAGCCGTAATCTTCATAGGAGGAGAGGATGTTGCCAGCAACTGGGTCACCGTTAAGCGCATGATTCATGGTGTTTTCGGATAGGCTGGTTGTGTTTGTTCGGGCCGCCCAGCGCTGCTGAGCGGAAAACTTTTTTACGGAAAGGTTGCATTCGTCGGGCGGGCTAATGCCCCAGTGCGGACGAATCCGCGATTTGAAGCGTCGTGCTCCCCGTGACCCGGATCCGCAACTGCTGCAATCACGCGTTGCCGGCTACCCGAACTGCTCCAAAGAACGAGCATAAATCTTACGAATCGTTAGTTCCCACCCGACGCCAACTGGGCGACGTAAGTTTCGTCCACGCACATCCATTCACTCCCCAGCGAATGCAGCGGCGGCAGCCGGTTCGCCAGGGCCCGTTCCAGGTTGTCGAATTGAGAACGCTCCACGGAATAAATCTCCTCGCCCGTTCCGGTCGTGAGGGCGAAGGCCAGCATCTCTTCGCTGGAATTCTCCGTCGCCAGGCCCATGAACCATAATTCGCCCGCCAGCGGACGGGCCTGCCGCACCGCCGCGTCCCGGCGTCCTTGGAATTTCAACAATTCCTCAACGCGATCATCCAGTTTGCACTCGAAGATATGGATCTTTTCCACCATTTGCTTCCAACTAGTGACGAAGCGGAAGTGGTAATTCCGTGTGAACGGCCCGCGCAGCAGGGATTTGGCCGTCGTATAGGACGGGTCGAGCACCAGCCAGATCATGGTCGGCACGTGCGGATCATGGTAGAGTATGGGATAAAGCACCTCGTCCTCCGCACCGCAGTGGGCGCAGCGGAAGCGATGCAACGAGCCGTCCAACAGGGCCGCCTTGGCCTCCGGGTTCAGCGAAGCGTTCAGGGTCTGCCAAAACGTCAGCGATTGTTTGTTGCCGCAACTGCGGCAAGTCACCTCGATTTGACAGGGCAAACTCATGTTTTGAATTCTCCACAGGTTTGATCAACGCCACGCGGCGCGGGAAACCTCCGCTTCGCCGACCATGCGATTAGTCGGGTCGCCGCCCCGGAGCGATTTTCCACGCCGTCCGCCACCGGCGGGCAAACGCGGTAACCGGTTGTAACACAACCTTCACCGGAGGTTGGCTGTTGACAGTTCATCCCGTTTGCCCCTTCAACAGGAGTTGTGGAGAATTGTTACAGGAAATTTTGAAAATTCTTTGGCCACCCCTCCCTGCACGGCCCTCCGCTCGAATCGCTCGTTTTGTCGAAAATGCTGCCGGCCCGCGGAGGCTCAACAGCCTCAAAGGCAAAGTCCTTGTGCATCTTGTGCCTTTTTGTGGCAGTTCTGAACGGCTTGGTTGCGGCTTCGCCGCGCTGTGGCCTTTGGGATTGCAGCAGCAGAGCGTCCGCGGCGAAGCCGCTTTGGAGTGCGCGGACTTGTCCGCGTTCGGCGCGCCTCGCGCCGAACGACAGCCGGGGCAGCTGTGCTCCCCGGAGCGGTTTCCCTGCCGGGGTCGAGCTGGCTAATAGCGCTCCTGGCCTTCCAGATGTCCGCTCGGTTGGTAGGGATCGCGGTCGCCAGGCCGGCCGAGGAGGATGATCTGAACTGCCGCCTCACGGGCTTGCGCCAGGATGTTGCTCGACCAGAAATTTTCCGCGGTCAGATAAAACGCCTTCTCGATCGTGCTGCTCTCCTCAATGAGAAACACCTGGCCATTGGTGAGCACCGGAGTCTTGGGGCGGTCGTCCAAGGCCGGGATGTCCGCGTAGATGCGAACGCCGAGCTGGCTGGCGAGATCGGAAGGGAGATTGACAAATTCAATTCGGGCAAACCGGCCGCGCGGACCACGCTTCAGCCAGAACGGAGTTTTCCAAAAGTTGTAGGTGCAACGCCGGTTGATTTCAGCGATCAACCGCAGGTGGTACACTCCCGTTTCATCCGGCGCAACAGTAAGGTGTTCATCGTTGAACTTGTTCATCAGCCAGTAATACATGTGATAGCTGCCGTAGGCGTAGGTCAGGAACAACAGTACGGCCAGCGCCCCAAGGCCAACCAATCCCGTGCGCACCGGATGACGGCGGACTTGATGAGCCACACGGTCCAAGCGCGACGGCGGTCGTGCCGAAACTGGTTCGTGCCGCAGCCAGCATTCAAAATCATCGGCGAGCGCCGCTGCGGAGGAGTAGCGCCGGGCCGGTGCTTTGGCCAGGCACTTGAGGCAGATGGTTTCGAGGTCCCGGTCCACCATTTTTCGAAGCGCCCGGGGCGACGGCGGGTTTTCGTCGGTGGTTTTGCGCAGGATGGCCAGCGGCGTTTCCCCCTGGAACGGAGGCCGGCCGGTAAGCAGTTCATACAAAATGGCTCCGAGGCTGAAGAGGTCTGCCGCGGTGGTGACGTGTTTGGAATCGCCCAAGGCCTGCTCCGGCGCCATGTAACCGGGCGTGCCCAAGGTCGCACCGCTGACGGTCAGACGCGCGTCGGCGGCCAGAGGTTTGGCCAGACCGAAGTCGGTCACGTGCGGCACACCGAGGTCATCGAGAAGAATGTTGGACGGCTTAAGGTCGCGATGCAGGATGCCACGTTGATGGGCGTGATGCACCGCGCGGGCCACGCTGGCCAGCAGGGTGATGGCCGCGCGGGGATCGTCCAGCAACCGGGGAATTTGCGCGGCGAGATTACCGCCGGCAAAATAGGGCATGGTGAAATACGGTCGGCCTTCGACCTCACCTACCTCGTAGATGGGGACAATGTTGGGGTGATCCAACGCGGCGGCGGCTTCGGTTTCCTGGCGGAAGCGATCAAGTTCCGCTTGTCCGGCAAATCGCCCGAGGGAAAGGACTTTCAGCGCCACCACCCGGGCGGGTTTGGACTGTCGGGCACGATAGACGATCCCCATTCCGCCGCGCGCCACTTCCTCGAGAACTTGATAGCTTCCAAAGGTGCGAATGACTGGCGGGTCGGCGGCATCGGTCAGCGTAGCCTGCTGCCCGCGGACCAGCTCTCCGCAGCCCAACCACAGCAGGCAGTTATAGCATTCTCCCCCGGGTGGAAGCACTGCGCCGCACTTCATGCATTTGGAAAAAACAGGCATTGGGATTCCGAACGTCTGCAACAACGGAAATTCCAGGAATTGTTGGAGGGAATTTTTGACCATCCCGCCAACCGGATTCAAGCACGAACGCAAAAGGCGTCGCCAACGGAGATAAATCGCCACCGGAGGCGGATCAACCCCACGCGCGGAACAAGGACCGGATTTCCTGGTCCACTTGGGACGGATCGGCCAGCGTCTCGGCCACGGTCTCGCGTAACAATTCCCCAAAACGCTGGCGAAGCCGGTGCAAGGCCACGCGCACGGCACCTTCGGTCTGGCCCAAGCTCTGAGCCATTTTGGCAAGTTCGCCCCGCTCGGCGCGATCCGTCAGGTGCGGTTCAAGCAACCGATAGAGCGGTCCCTTGCCATCTGCATTCCATTCGGCCGCCAGCCGCGTTTTGGTGTGACCAATCAGCTCCGCCACCCAGCGACGCTCGAAAAGCCGGTCAGGAGTGGCTCTGTCCACAGCTTCTCCAGCGTAGCGAGCCTCCGCTTCGGCGGCATCCAGAGAAACAAGCCGGGCGTGTGGACAACGGGTTGGCCCCAGTTTTCGCTCCGTGTCGTTGATCACATACCGGGTCAGGCAGCGCAACAGATAGGTTCGGAAGCGGCCTTTCTCAGGATCAACACTGCGCAGCCACGGACGCTGAAGCAGGTACCCAAAAAATCCTTGAGTCAGATCCTGGGCTTCCGGCTGTGGATGTCCCTTACGGCGGAGAAAAGCGTAAATGGGATACCAATAAAGTTCACAAAGCTGGGCCAGAGCGGCCTCAGCTTTGGGGACGTCGGAATCCCGGGCGGTCAGCACCACGCTCCATCGCGTGGCGGGAAATTGCGTCCGTGTGCCGCTGCGGACGCCGCGCTCTGAGGTAGAGGAAATCATGATGGACTGCCATCCATTCTGTCGTTTTTGTCTCATCATTCAACCAAATTGATGCTCTCATCGGTAGTGGCAAGCTGCTCCCACGCGGCCGGAAGGAAGACGGCAGAATCCAGCGGCAGAATCCATCTTGCCTAAAGCCCTTGTTGCAGGCAGAATTAGAGCGGAACAATACACGTTATGGGAAATCATCCTGGCAAAAATCCCGATTCACCAAAACCAGTTCAGGCCGTGAATTCACGACAGCGCCCGCTCGGGAATTCCTCCCGTGACGGCTTTACTCTGATCGAGCTGCTGGTGGTCATTGCCATCATTGCCATTCTCGCCGCCATGCTGCTGCCCGCGCTGGCCAAGGCCAAAACCAAGGCGCAGGGCATTTCCTGTCTGAACAACACCAAGCAGCTGACGCTCGCCTGGCATCTCTATGCCGGCGACAATGGCGATCGCGTCGCCAACAACTATGGCGTCACGGAAACCATCGCCGCCATCGGCAATGGCAAGCTGGACAACTGGGTGAACAATGTCATGACCTGGGGGGCCAGCGGCTCCGTCGAAGACCGCAGCAATACCAACCTGCACTGGGTGGCGACGGGGGTTCTGGGCAAATACACCGCCGCCTCGCTGGGAGTTTACAAATGTCCCGCGGATGTGTTTCTGAGTCCGGCGCAACGCAGCGCCGGATGGCGACAACGCAACCGCAGCCTTTCAATGAATTCCATCTTCGGCCGCTTCAACAGCACCACGGCGGGCGACCCGACTGCCCAGGGCCGGAATTGGGGATTTCAGGAATACCGGCAGTATTTGAAAATCACCGAGGTCCCGCGCCCAGTGCGCACCTGGCTGTTTGTGGATGAACACCCGGATTCCATCAATGACGGTTACTTCATCAACAACCCGAGTGCGGCCAACTGGCAGGACATTCCCGCCTCCTACCACAACGGCGCGTGCGGATTCTCCTTTGCTGACGGACACTCAGAAATCAAAAAATGGCAGAGCCGCACCTCGAAATACCCGGTCCAGTACCGCTATCCGGGGACGATGATGGCCTTCGATGGCGCGGGCCGGAACGACTTTTACTGGTACCGGCAGCATACGGGTTACATCCGCTTCGCCAACGGCCAGGCCATGTTCGGTTACTGACCAGCGGACATCTCCCGGTCGCCGTTGCATCGTTTCCCAACCGCCCGGACCGGGCGGGACCTGGAAAGCATTCCGTTCAGCGATTGCGCAATCGCGCCGGACAGAGCAGCGGCGCCGACGGAAGCCGGAATGGCAAATCGGGGGCCAGACCACTCCGGCGACGGCGATGACCGGCGCGGCGGCGCGGACGGATTCCCCCTTGCTGAATCAGTCCGGAGACGTTTATCGTCCGCGCATGAAGGAATTGTTCACACCAACGCCGCTGGTCCTTCGCCTGGCAATTTCCATCAGTCTGGGAGTCCTTGCCGGGTCGGCGGCGGGCGCAAAGGCTTCATTGCAGGTCACTGAATTGCGCACGGAAGGCCGGTTGAATCCGCTGGGCATCGACCGGCCGGAGCCGCGTTTGAGCTGGAAGTTGACTTCCGCACAGCGCGGCCAGAAGCAAACGGCCTATCAGGTGCGGGTCGGCACCGATGCCACGAAGCTGGCGCGGAACGCGGGGATTTGGTGGGACAGCGGGCGGGTCGCTTCGAGCGAATCGGTGAATGTAATTTACAACGGACCCGGTTTGCAGCCGGCCCAGCGTGTCTGGTGGACGGTGCGGGTGTGGGACAAGGACGGTCGGGCTTCAGCATGGAGTCAGCCGGCCTGGTGGGAAATGGGGCTGCTCGCGCCCGCTGACTGGCAGGCCACCTGGAACACCCGTGACCGCAGACCGCATCCGGGCGAGGCGGAATTTTTTCAGGACGCTCCCGCCCCGCTCTTTCGCAAGGAGTTTCGTTGCGATCAAAAGGTACGCCGCGCCCGCGTGTATGTGAGCGGTCTGGGTTATTATGAACTGACGCTCAACGGTCGGCGCGTGGGAGACCAGGTTCTGGACCCGGGCTGGACAAGTTATGCCCACCGGATCCTCTATTCCACCTACGACGTCACCGAACAGCTGCAGCGTGGCGCCAATGTGCTGGGGATCATGCTGGGCAATGGATGGTTCAACCCTGCCCCCCTGCGGCTCTGGGGCAAAATCAATTTACGCGAGCATCTCACAACCGGCGCGCCGCAATTCATTCTGCAACTCCGGGTGGAATTTGAGGATGGCAGCACGCAGACCATCGTCTCGGATGAAACCTGGCAGGTGGCCGACGGCCCGGTGCGCCGCAACAACCTTTATCTGGGGGAAGTTTACGACGCGCGGCAGGAGCAGCCGGGGTGGAACCAACCGGACTTTGCCGCCGGACACTGGGCGTCCGCCGTCCGCGCGGAGTCGCCACAACGGGGAGCGTTGCGCGCGCAATCCGCCCCCCCCATCCGCATCACGCGCACCCTCAAACCGGTCCGTCTGACCGAACCCCGGCCCGGCGTTTTCATTTTCGATTTGGGACAAAATTTTGCGGGCTGGGCCCGGCTGCATGTGAACGGCCCGGCGGGCACACGCGTGCGGCTGCGCTACGGCGAGTTGCTTTATCCCGACGGCACCCTCAACGGCATGACGGCCGTGTGCGGTCAGATCAAGAGCGGTGGCCCGGATTATCGCTACGACGGCGACGGGCCGCCCAGGACCGCGTTTCAGCAGGACGAGTACATTTTGCGGGGCGCGGGCCGGGAAACCTTTACGCCGCGATTTACGTTTCACGGTTTCCGTTACGTCGAGGTCACGGGATTTCCCGGCCGGCCGGATCTGGCCACGCTCGAGGGACTGCGTCTGAACAGCGATGTTGAATCCGCCGGCACGTTTGCCTGTTCAAATGAGCAGTTCAATCGCATCCAGGAAATGGTGTTGTGGACCGAGTTGAGCAACCTGTTCAGCGTGCAATCGGATTGTCCGCATCGGGAAAAATTCGGCTACGGCGGGGACATCGTGGCTTCAAGTGAAATGGCGCTGCTGAATTTCAACATGCACAATTTTTACGCCAAAGCGGTGGAGGATCTGGCGGACGCCGTCCGGCCCAATGGAGGCTTTACGGAAACCGCGCCCTTTGTCGGCATCAGCGACGAGGGCCTGGGGGACCAGGCCGGACCGGTCGGCTGGGGCACGGCCCATCCGTTGCTGTTGACTCAACTCCATCAGTATTACGGCGACCGTCGTCTGCTCGAAGAACAGTATGCCTGGGTCCGGAACTGGCTGCAGCTCCTGCGGACGCAGGCACGAGAGGGCATTCTGGACAACGGCATCAGTGACCACGAAAGCCTCGCGCCGAAACCCCGTGCTCTCACCGGTACCGCCTTTTACTACTTCAATGCGCAGCTGTTGGCACACATCGCCCGCACGCTGGGGCGCACCACGGACGCGGCGGAAGCGGAGGTGCTGGCGGAACAGATCAAGGCGGCCTTCAACCGGAAATTCCTCCAGGCCGGTACCGGCCGATACGACACCGGAACGCAAGCCTGCCAGGCATTCGCGCTCTACTTTGGACTCGTGCCCGGTGCGGAACAAACTGCCGCGCTGCACACACTAATCCGCGATATTGAACAGGCGCACCAAGGCCATTTAAGCACCGGCATCTTCGGCACCAAATACCTGTTGCACACCCTGGCAGATCACGACCGGGCGGAGGTGGCATACCGCGTGGTGGATCAGCGGACTTTTCCCGGCTGGGGTTTCATGCTGGCGAACGGCGCGACCACGCTCTGGGAGCACTGGGAATTCAGCGACAACACCTACTCGCACAACCATCCAATGTTTGGGTCGGTGAGCGAATGGTTTTACAAGGTGCTGGCGGGAATCCAGCCCGCCCGCGAAGCGGTTGGGTTCGATCGGATCCTCATCAAACCACAACCGGTTGGCGACCTGCAATGGGTCAAGGCGAGCTATGATTCGGTGCGTGGCCACGTCACCAGCGACTGGCAGAAACGGGATCACGAGTTTCAGCTGCGCATTTCAATCCCGGTGGGGGCCAGCGCCACTGTCTTCGTGCCGGCGCGCGACGTCTCGAGTCTGCGGGAAGGCGGCCGGCCGCTGACCAAAACCACCGGCGTCCGGCTCGTCCGCATGGCGGCAGGCACTGCCGAACTGGCGGTGGAGTCTGGGGATTATCGCTTCACCGCCTCAGCCGAGTAGCCCTGCGGCCGCTGGGATTCGCTCCAAGACTCCAGGACGGATCGGTGACGGCTTCAGCGCGCGGAGGACGGGCCCAGCACATCGGTTGCCATGGTGCGGAGCAATTCGTCGAAGTAATCCGGCACGTTGGGACCAAAGAAAGACATCAAGCGCGGTTCGTAACCGTTCAAATGATAGTACCGCGCAGGCACCACATAACCAATGTAGCCACCGTTAAAGCTGGTGATGACACCACGGTGACCGCGGGCGCGCAGATGGTCCTTGATCCCGAGCGCCAGCTCGGCGCTGAAATCACACGGCGTGGACATCCAGAGCGTGTCATTGATTCGAAAGACCTGAAGGAAACTCCGCGGCCGGACCGGCAAGAGTTTCCGGGCGAGCCAGGGGCGGAGACGGATTCCATCACTGACGCGCACGTTCAGCGGCGGCAAGGACACTTCCAGGCCCAGGAAATCAAAGGTCGCCCGGTTCGTCAGCGCCGCGTGGGTCAGTTCCGCCAGCGTTTGGCGGGCGAGGGCATGACCCATTTGTTCCGCACGATCGAAACCGTCGTCGCCTTTCGCGACGGGAGATTGACTGCCCACGGCCCCGGCCAAAAATATGGCGGCGTCACCGGTGGCCGCCTCGACCGCCCGCTGCCAACCGCCGGGATAATCCGCGCTGAACAACATTGAGTTGCCGGAAAGCACGGTGGCGTGGGCGCTGTAGCTGCCCAGTACAATGCCGCGGCCTCCCGACCGCCTGAGCCACAACCAGCTAAACTCCGGATCCACCTTGCCCAGGTCGCCCACCAGCCGATTTCGAATTAACTCCGGCGCGTCGAAGCAACCCTGTGCGAGGAGGGCAGGCTGGAGATCGGCGACCGCCGCGCCAATGGCGGCCACGATCTGCTCTGCCAACCAAACACGCGCCCCGGGCTGGAAGGGGCCGGCGAAGGCTTCGGCCACCAGGCCTTCCCCCCAGCCACCGAAACCGGAATGGGTGTGGGTGGCGCTAAGATACACCTGCTCGCGGCGCAAATCGGTCTCCGTTTCCAGCCGCTGCATTACCAAATCCGTGACTTCAGCAGGAATGATCAGGGCATCCACGCCCACCATCACCCCCAGCCGATCCTCCACCTGCAGAGCCACGGCCTTCACATACAGATCGTCGTGCACCCCGGTGGCCGGCCGGCCCTGGCGGCTGCCATAACCGGCCAAGGGCAGGGAGCGAAACTGACCTTGCCCGGGCACGTCTTGAGTGGCATGGACCGTGGGTGTCAGGCGGGTGATGCCAAGTCCCGCCTGCACTTCTCCGTGCGCCGCATGGATTACCGCCCGCTGGCGCCAACGCGCCAGGGTGTGTTGATAATACTCGGTGTGGAAGTACGGTTGGTAATCCACCGTGTCCAGGCTCAGGATGAGCCCGAACCCAAGAAGCCCTCCTGCGCCCAGTCCACACCAGCGCATCCATTTAAAGAACCTCTTCACAGCGCCAGAACGCCCTAAACGACGCAGCCTGACTCCGAAGAGTCAGGCTGCGGTGCAAACCAATGATGCAGCGGTTACGGATAAACCAGCCGGAAGAACTGCGATCCCGTTGCTGGCACGGTGTACTCGTAGGTCCCGCCATCCGAGGTGATTCCGGTATTGATCTCCGTCCAGACCGGCGTGGTGAGGCTTGGACTGCTCTCCAGGCGATACGGAATGAACGGCCACGTAAGCGTAACCGAATTGCCGGACTGCGTCAGATTGAGGCGCGGTTCGGCCGTGGTTACCAAGAAGTTATCAAAGATGGCATCTCCCGGCACCAAGTTGGCGCCGTCGTTACCGGCGACAATCAATCCCACCAGACCGCTGGAGTAATTGGCGCCCGGGTCGTTGGCATAGACGGTCTTGATGGGAGTGGACAAGTCGGGGAATTCATAAATTCTTCCCTCGAAATTGCTCCCCTGGCCAATAAAGACGAACCGATAATGCTGACCCCGTTCCAAGTGCAGAGCACTGTTATTCGTTTCCAGCTGGCCCATAGGCGCCTCGGCCTGCAACCAGGAAATATCCAAGTCGCCATTCTCCGTGCCGGGCAGCGGATCTCCGCCGGGTTCCCAACTGAAGAGATACCCTCCGGTTGTGCCAAAACCCGGGGTGTTGATGCGGGCAGCAATACCAAAGGCCTGCCGCACGGTATCGTCGAAGTCCAACAGGTCCACCGAAGCGTAAAAGTCGGAATAAATGTTGCCCGCCAGGAAGCTGCCTGCTCGCGACGGACCGTAGTAATCGAAGGGCTGCGCCGGCGTGTAGATATGATACACCCCGCCGGTGGTGATAAAGCTGGAAGCCAGGTACGGATCCCCCGCTGTCGGGAAGATCGGATCATAATGCTGCCAGGCCGGAGCGCTGTCGTTGCCGTCGTTGAAGTTGTCAAACACCGTGGGCGGCAGCACCGGGTACACGATCGTTGGACTGTCGCTCGTCGGCACCAGCAACAGGTAGTCCAGGTCAATCAGCCGCTCGTCCTTGACGGCGGTCCCGCCGATGGTCAGCCGCAGCGTTTTGAGTCCGGAAAGGTTCAGCACGGCCGGCACGCTGCCCGCCATCAAGGGAACATACTTGTAATTGAGCCGCATCATGTGATTCCCAATGTCGAAGCTGCCATAACGCACCGTGGATTGCCCGGGTTGGGTCGGGTCGCTGGTGACTTGATCCAGGTAAACTGTGGTTGCGCCAAAACTGCTGCAGCGCAAATACACATGGTAATTCGTCGGGGTAAAGCTGCGCGTGTAATTCATCCAGTCACCCGGCGAGGTCAACTTCACCTGGTACTCCCAGACTTGCGCTGCGGTATATTTCGACCGCTGCGTACTGTGAATGCGTTGGGGGGGAGTATTGGAATAATTATCGGTGATGTCGCCCGCTTCATCGCGGCTGAGGGTCGTGGTAGATCCTTGAGTGATCATGACCCGATCCTGCGAACGATATTCCGCAAAAATGGCATTCATAAATCCGCCGGGCTTTGAGTAATCCACGCCTTCAAGACCTTGAGTGCCGTAATACCCGCTGCCACTGCCCCCGACGACCACTTCATTGTAATCCAGTCCGGAAACCGGAATGGGATCCGCTTGATACTGCCCGCCGGACACCAGGTCGGTGGAGTAATTGTAATCCTCGGCTTCAATCGTCTTCTGGGCCGCCACATAGGCGTCGGAGAAGGTGTCGAACCAGAAGGTGTTGGTGGATTTCAGGTTGCCGGATGTATCTTCCAGTTCAATGCGGGCACTATAAAGCGTATTGGCCTGCAACGTGCCGGCAGCAGTGCTGAAGCTGACCGTGCTGGCATTGGCGGGCAACGGGGCCAGGGCCGCGGAAGCGTCCACCCCGTTCAAGTATAATTTTGTGGCGCTGGCGTTGATCAAATCCGCCGTGAGCGTCTGGGCGGTGAAACTAATGCCGGCCGCCGGGTCGTGGAAATTCGCCCACCGATCTCCGGGGACCCGAGCGGTCACGATCGGGGTCCCGGCAACGGGATGGGCGATCGCCGGCGCCAGGGCCGTGTTGGGGTCGCTGGCGGCGGCCAGGTAATTATCAATTGTGACGTCGGTCACGCCGCTCGTCCCGTCGCGGCTGAACGACAAGAAACCGCACTGTCCGCTCGCGTAAGTCGAAGCGGTATCCTCAAAATAAATGGTCACCAGAGGTTTGGTGAGATCCGCCAAATCGTAAACCTCGCCTTTCATCACAAAACCGGTGCATTGAAAAATCATCCGGTAAGCATGGCCGTGTTCAAGAGTCAGTTCCGCCGCCGCCGCGGTTGCGGTGGCGAAATTCGGAAACACCGTGTTGATTTGCAACTGACCGCCCTTCCTGTCGCCGGCCTTATCACCATCCTGCAGAACGTCATAATTCAGAATATACCCCGTGGCTTCAGCCAACCCTGCGGCGCCTGCCGGGGTCCAACGGCCGAAGAGCACGAACCCCTGATCCAGGTCGGCCCAATCAACGACGTCCAATGATACGTAGAAATCAGTGTAGTTGTTAGGTTGCGAGATGGCCAGGGCCGCCGGGGCTGCACCCGGTGCCGGGGCCGCCTGAATGCGGACGCCTTTGCCATTCCCCACGTCCGGAAACGTCACGTTTTGCGGGAAGAATTGCGATCTTTGCCAGGGTGCATTCAAGGCACCGGAATCGAAGTTATCTGACTGGGCTTGCACTCCAACCTGCCAGCCCAGCACGGTGAGCGACAGCAGCGCGGCCGTCGTATGACGTAGTTTGGAATACAAGAACTTCCGAGCGCACGGGATCTGGCCTGAACAGGCCTCACAAGTTTTTTTCATACGGTTTGAATTAATTATTCTGGGTTGAATCTGTGGGGAGACTAAGTGACGCCCCTCTCGTGGTCAACAGGATTTTTTGCGGATTTTTAGGGAAATGCCCCGGGCCACCCGTCACAATCCATGCGGGGTCGCCGGATTAAAATCTTTGGTTGAACTTTATCACGTAAACAGGCATCTATGCCTTGTGCGGATGCTCCAACGAGCCTTGGCCCTGATCCTGGCAACCCTGTGGTTGCCGATGACCTCGCATTGTCTGTTGTTTGAGGCGGTCATCCAGGCCGAGTTCCTTGCCTGCGCCACCCCTGCGGACACGGAGTCCTCTCCCCTTCCCGCCTCGAAGTCCCCGGACTGCAACCAGGACTCATGTCAGGTGGTGGAAAACGCCCAGTACAAATCCTCGGCTGCACGGTTGGCGGTGCCGCCGCTGGTGGACCAGTTGTTGTTCGAAATTCCGGCGCTCCTTTCCCCGACCGTCAAGGCCCTGCGCACCGGGACCGGTTCGTCCGCTGAGAATCGCGCCTGGCTGGCAGCGTCGTGGCAATTCATTGCGCGCACGGCGCCGTCACCGCGCGCACCTTCCGGCCTTTCCTAATTCCTCTGGACGAGATGGTTTCCCTGGTCGTTGCGGCCGTTGCCGGGTCGCGACGAAGTTTCTGTCTGGCTGCTGCTCCTGTCCCTGATTTTGAATTATGAAGATTTTGGCTGTAAGCCCGCTCTGCATTGTCATCGGCGTAATGCTCAACATTTCTCCCCCGGCGGTGGAAGCCACACAGGTCTCCCCGCCCAGCCGATCCCTCAACGCGCTGGTCACCGAAGCGTTGGAAATGAACCCGGAATTAAAATTCTACGACGCGGAAATAGCCGCCGCACAGGCCGGGAGGCGGGCGGCCGGGCAGCCGGACAATCCGGAAATCAGTGCCGATCTCGGTCATAAACGCGTGACGGACACGGGGTTTTCCGGCGAGGGCGTGGCGTGGTCGGTGTCGGTCGTGCAACCTCTGGAGTGGCCCGGGCGACTCAGCTTGCGCAAGGCCATCGCCAACCAAAACCTGCAGTTGGCCGAACTGGGGCGTCAACGCTTTCGTGCTGCGCTCGCCGGTCGCATTCGGACGCTGGGCTACGGACTGTTCGCCGCACAGGAAAAAGCCGCGGCGGCGGCGGAAGTGGCGGCGCGCTTCAAAGCCCTGCGGGAAGTGCTGGTGCAGCGGGAGCCCAGCGGACTGACCCCGTTGCTGGAAACCCGGATCATTGAGGCGACCGAGTTGAACGCCGAATCCAAGGCCACCGCGGCGGCGTTAAGCCGCGACGCCGCCCTGCTGGAATTGAACCAGCTCCGTGGCGCACCACCGGATGCTGCGCTGACAGTGGCGTCCACCCCGTTGAATTTCCACACCCTGGAACCCCGGTCCGTCCTGCTGGCCCGGGCGCGCACAAACAATTTTGAACTGCGCGCGCGCGAGCTGGAGCTGGCCCAGCAGGGTCTGCGTGAAGACCTGGCCAAACATGCGCGCTATCCGGCGCTGCGCATCGGGCCCACCTACTCCGAAGAAACTGCGGGGCACGAGCAGGAGCGGGTTTTGAGCCTGGGCATTTCGTTGCCGCTGCCCTTGTGGGATCGCAACCAGGGTGAAATCGGCGCGGCACGCGCCCGCCGGTTGCAGGCGGAGACCGCACTGGCCGTGGCCGAACGCGAATTGGAACGCCAGGTGATCGCCGCCGCTCAGACTTACGAAGCGAAAGTGCGTGAAATGGAGAAGTGGCATCCGGACTCGGTACAGCACTTCAAGGAAGCCGCCGCGCTGGCCGACCGGCATTATCGCCTGGGCGCGGTGCCGATCTCCACTTATGTGGAGCTGCAGAAACAATATCTGGAAGCAGTGGAAAATCTGCTGGACACCCGGCGCGAAGCCCTGGCGGCTGCGGTCCAACTGGAATGTTTGAGCGGCCTGCCCGCGCCTTTGGTGCAAGCGCCGGATTCCGAGGTGACCCCATGAGAAAGGTCTGGCTCCTTCCCCTGCTGGTCGTCTGGTGCTGGGTGGGCGGTTGCGAACGCGCGGCAGATCCCGCCGCGGCTCCTGAGGCACATGCGCACGACACCGAATCGCCCTCCGGCGCCACATTTGAAGCAGGACGCGGCATTATTTTAACGGAGGAGACACGCGAAATCCTCGGGGTCACCACCTCCCCGGTCGGGCAACAAAACCTGCCGGTGCAGACCCGCTTCAACCTGCAGGTGTTTGATGAAAAACACCACCACTCCATTCAGGAGACGGATCACACCGGCTGCGACGTTTACGGAGCCGGTTTTCTGCCCCCGGAAAAGGCCGCCGCCATTTCCCCGGGCGAAACAGTGGAAATCATCATGCCTGATCAGACCGTGCTGGGCGGCAGAGTGCTGGCCGTCGAGCCGGCGCGAACCCTCGCTGAAGCGGAAGTCATTGTCGGGCTGACCAATGCGGCGCATCAAATCAAACCGGGGGAATTTTTGTCCGCCCGGATCACCCAGGCACGGGACATGGCGGTGCTGACGATTCCGCGCGCGGCGCGCCTGCAGACTTCCGAAGGCACATTTGTTTACCGCGCCGGGCATGGCGCCTACGCCCGCATCCCGGTCACAATCGGCGCGGAAGCCCGCGACCAGCTGGAGGTCACCGCGGGCTTGCAGCCCGGGGACACCGTCGTCACGCATCCGGTCGAAGCGCTGTATTTGATTGAACTGCGGATCACCAAGGGCGGCGGTCACGCCCACTAATTTTTCCATGTTAAACCGGCTCCTTGAATTTTCCGTCCGCCAGCGGGTGTTTGTGGTGGCGGCCACCCTGGTGTTGATCGGCATCGGAGTGCATTCCGCGCTGCGTCTGCCCATTGACGCCGTGCCGGACATTACGAATGTGCAGGTGCAGATCAACACCTCCGTGCCCGCGCTGGCCCCCGAGGAAATCGAGAAGCTGGTGACGTTCCCCATTGAGAACGAACTGGCCGGCATCCCTGGACTCACCGAATCCCGGTCGCTCTCCAAGTTCGGTCTGTCCCAAGTGACGCTCGTCTTCGCAGACGGGACGGACCTCTACCGCTCGCGGCAACTGGTCAGCGAACGCCTCCAGGCGGTGCTGGAGGAACTGCCGGCCGGGCTCACCCCCAAACTGGCCCCGATCAGCACCGGACTGGGGGAAATCTACTACTACGTGGTGGACTATGCCCCGGGGGCGACCAACAAGCCCGCCACCCGCCAGGAGCAGTTGATGGAGCTGAAATTGATCCACGACTACCAGATCAAACCGCGCCTGCGCGCCACCCCGGGCCTGGCAGAGGTGAACGCCCAGGGCGGCTACGAAAAACAGATCGTCATCCAGCCCCATCCCGACAAACTGAAAAGCGTGGGCATGTCCTTCAGCGAGATCGCGGCCGCCGTTGCCGAGAATGTGGAGAATGCCGGAGGCAGCGTGATTCAACTGGGCGGCGAACAAGTGGCGGTGCGCGCGGCGGGTCGGGTGCAAACCATCGCCGACATTGAACGGCTGCCCCTCAAGTTCGGCGCGCGCCCCACCCCGCTGCGCGTGGGCGACGTGGCGGACGTCGGCATCGGCAGTCCCGTCCGCACCGGCGCGGCCACCTACAACGGGGAGGAGGCCGTCCTGGGCGGCGCCCTGATGCTGGCCGGCGAAAACAGCCGGGTCGTCGCCAAAGCCGTGGATGAAAAGCTGCGGGAAATCCAGGCCACCCTGCCGGCCGGAGTGGTGATCATCCCCGTTTACGACCGCACGGTGCTCGTGGACCAAACGATCCGCACCGTGGAAAAGAGCCTTTTTGAGGGCGCCGTGCTCGTGGTGGCGATTTTGTTCATCATGCTCGGCAACTGGCGCGCCGCCTTGATCGTGTCACTGGCCATTCCCCTGTCGCTGCTGCTGGCCATGACCGGCATGGTGCAGGGGCGACTGTCCGGAAATTTGATGAGCCTGGGCGCGATTGACTTTGGACTCATCATTGACGGGGCGGTGGTGATGGTGGAAAACATCATCCGCCACCTGGCGGAAAAGCAGCAGCACTGGCGGCGGCGGCTCTCCGCCCGGGAGCGCGCGCAAGAGGTGCTGGCGGCCGCCAAGGAAGTGGCCTCGCCAATGTTCTTCGGCGTCCTCATCATCACCGTGGTCTATCTCCCGATCCTTGCCCTGACGGGCATTGAAGGGAAAATGTTCCGCCCCATGGCGCTCACGGTGATTTTCGCCCTCGTCGGCGCGCTGGTGCTGGCGTTGACCCTCATGCCGGCGCTGTGCTCCTATTTTCTGGGCGGCCGCCTCCACGCGACGGACAGTTTCCTGGTGCGCCATTTCAAGCAGCTGTACCGGCCGGCATTGAATTTCAGCCTGCGGCATCGCGGGCTGGTGTCCGGTTTCGCGATCGCGCTGCTGGTTTTTGCGGGGTACCGGTTCACGCGGCTGGGCGCCGAGTTCATCCCGCAACTGGATGAGGGATCGTTCGCGGCGCACATGATCCGCACTGCCAGCATCGGAATTGACGCGAGCGTGGCCATGCAAAAACGCAGCGAGAGGGTGTTGCGCGAAAAGTTTCCGGAAGTGGATTACACCTTCAGCCGGCTGGGTACCGCCGAGGTGGCCACCGATCCGATGGGAGTCAACGTGGCGGACACCTACATCCTGTTCAAGCCCCGTTCGCAGTGGCGTCAGGTGAACGGCCGGCCCATCCGCAAGGAGGCGCTCGCCGATTTGATGGCGGCGGAGCTGGGCAAACACGTGCCGGGAGAAACGCATCTGTTCAGTCAGCCCATCGAAATGCGCTTTAACGAACTGCTCGAGGGCACGCGGGCCGACATCGCGGTGAAAATTTTCGGGCCCGATTTTGCGGAAATCGAACACCTGGCCGAAACTGCGCGGGAGCGGCTGGAGAACATTCCCGGCGCCGCCGACGTTGAATTCGACGCGCCCGGCAAGGCCCCGCTGCTGGAGATCATTCCGCAACGCGCCGCCATGAGCAAATACAACCTCCATGCCGCGGAATTGAACCGGGTGGTCCACACCGCGCTCGCCGGCCAGGCAGTGGGCCGGCTCATCGACGGTCCCCGGCATTATCCGGTCGTGGTGCGGCTCGCCGACGAACTGCGCACACAACTGGAGGAACTCAAACGCCTGCCCGTACGGGTGGACGACGGCGGCCTGCTGACTTTGGGGCAGGTGGCGGATTTTCGCCTCTCCGAACAGGTGGCCACCATTACCCGCGAACTGGGCCAGCGCCGCGCCGCCATCCTGATCAACCTGCGCGGCCGTGACGTGGAGAGTTTTGTGCGGGAGGCCCGGCAGCAGATGGCCCGGATTGATTTGCCCCCGGGCTATTCCATCGAGTTCGGCGGCCAGTTCAAAAACCTGCAGGCCGCGCGCGCCCGGCTTCTGGTGGTTGTGCCGGTGGCGCTGGCGCTCATTTTCGTGCTGGTTTTCATGGCGTTGGGCAGTCTGCGACAGACCCTGCTGGTGTCCACCGGCATTCCCCTGGCCGTCACAGGCGGCGTGCTGGCGTTGTGGCTGCGCGACCTGCCGTTCAGCATCTCGGCGGCGGTCGGCTTCATCGCCTTGTCGGGAGTGGCCGTGCTGAACGGTTTGGTGATGATTGCTCATTTCAACCAACTGCGCGAGCAGGGTCGCGACGTGGGGGAAAGCGTACGGGAAGGCGCGTTGACGCGATTGCGTCCGGTGTTGATGACCGCACTGGTGGCCAGCCTGGGCTTTGTCCCGATGGCGCTGGCGACAGGTGCGGGCGCGGAGGTGCAACGCCCGTTGGCCACGGTGGTGATCGGCGGCATCCTGAGCTCCACGTTCCTCACCCTGATTCTCCTGCCCAGCCTGTACGAATGGCTGGAGCGCCGCCGGCCGGTTGACTCCGTTCCCGAAAGCACGACGATCCAGACGCTCCCGCCCGCTCCCGCCACCGGCACCCCACCCTCCGACGCCGCTTAAACCAGCGGAGGCATGGGGCAATCCAAGGTTTCGGCAATGCCGCGCAGCAGTTCCGCTTCGCGCTCCTGCACCACCCCATCCGCGCCGACGACCTGAACGCTCCCCGCGATCAACTGCTTTTTAATCTGCGGCGTGGTGGCCGCCAAGCGGTTAAGTGCCCGGTCAATTTCCGCCAGCCCACACTGTGCGGACGGTAGTAACGTCAGCCCGCTTCCGCCGGCGGGGATCACTGCAGCGCCAGCTCGAAAGGCGCGCGCCGTCGCCTGGGCGTCGCTGCTGCCCACATGAGCGAGCGCGGAGAACAGAACGGCCAGGTCCGGAAGCAACGGTGGCAGCGCGTAGTATTGCACCACCAGTGGTTTGCCCGGATGAAAATGGCGCGTCAAATTGCGCTCCAAAATCTTTTCCAGCACAAACTCGAACAGATCAATTTGTCCGTCACTTTCAATCAGCCATCGCAACGTCGCGTGAAAGGTCTCAAACTCCTCGCCCGACATTTCCCGCAGTGCCGCCACCGCCAGATTTACCAGCGGCAGCCGGGCCTTGGTCGGCAACCCGGCAACCAATGCCGCCAGCGCGGTCATTTCCGAACTTACGTCCGGCGACATGCGGCGCGCGATCTCAGCCAGTTGCGTAGCGCGCAATTCGTTCTGATCGCTGAGTAACAACGCAAAAATCAAGGCGGTGGCGCCCAACGGCTCCCGCGCCGCGGTCTGGATGGGCGCAGGGATGGTGGTGCGCAGTTGTTCAGCATAACGCAACTGCGCCAGGGTCGGTTGGCCCATGTTTTGAATGGCGCTCTGCGACGAAAGACCCGAAGCCCCCACGACAACCGGGGGCGCCGAAGGTGCGGAAGCGAGTGGTGAGATCAATCCCGATTCGGGACTGGAGGACGTCGCAGCGGCAGCCGACGCCGTCCCGCGGGCGGCTGGGAAGTCGCCCTGCCACGAGGGATCAATCGCACGAATCCGATCCGCCAGCGGCGGATGCGTGGCGAACATCCCGAGGAAAGAGGAACGCAGTCCGTTGCTGAAATACATGTGGCTGGCTTCCTCAGCCCGCTCCGTTTGCAGTTGCGATCCGACCGCGCCAATTTTTTGCAAGGCGCGGGAAAGCCCCGCCGGATTCCGGGTGAATTGCACTGCGGAAGCGTCGGCGAGAAATTCCCGCTGGCGACTGACGGCAGCTTGAATCATACGACCAAAGAAAACGCCAAAACCGCTAACGATGATGAGTGCCAGTCCGAGGAGCGGTAACGGATTTTTTCGCCCCCGAGTGCGCAGCAGAATCCGGCCGATGACGGCCAGACAAATCAGTCCGAAGATCAGCCCCATCAAGCGGATGTTCAAGCGCATGTCGCCGTTCAGAATATGGCTGAATTCGTGGCCGATGACCCCTTGCAACTCATCCCGATTCAACCGCTCCATGCAACCGCGGGTCACGGCCACCGCCGCATCGTTCGATGAAAACCCGGACGCGAAAGCATTGATCCCGCGCTCGTCATCCAGCACGTACACCTTGGGCATGGGCACCCCCGAGGCGATGGACATTTCCTCGACCACGTTCAGGAGTTTGCGCTCCTGCAAATCCGTGCTGTTCGGTTTCAGCAAGCGACCACCGAGTGATTCGGCCACCACGCCGCCGCCGGTGGACAATTCAGATATTTTATAGAGACACCCCCCGGCGATCACCGCCAGCGTGCCCGCGGCCGAGTAACCGAGCAGGTCCGGCCTCCAGAACGAGCGCAGCCTGAACCCGGTGGCCAAAGATTCCCAGCCCGGCCCGAAAATCAGCAGACACGCGAGATAGACCGACGCCACAATGCCCAGCACCGCCAGGAGAAAATAAAACACCAGTCGCCGGGTGCGACGGTGCGCCAGCTCCTGATGTTGAAAAAAATCCATGGCCCGGATCCGGTTCACGTCGTCAGGCCGCAGTCAAGTTCCGGATGCGGCGCGGGCCGGAGTTGGGACCACCACCGCTCCACCATGGCCGCTCAGGTGAAGGACACCTTCGGTGCTTCGCGCTGCTCGGCCTTGTCAATCACGAACAGCTCGGCGGCGGCGAAGTTGAACATGCCGGCAATGAGGTTGTTCGGAAACACCTCCCGCGCGGTGTTATAGGTCATGACACTGTCATTGTAAGCCTGGCGGGCAAAGGAAACCTTGTTCTCCGTGGAGGTCAACTCCTCGGACAACTGCATCATATTTTGGTTGGCTTTGAGATCGGGATAGCGTTCCGCCACCATCAGCAACCGCCCCAGGGCCCCGGCCAGCCCCCCCTCCGCCGCCACCAGATTTTTCACGGCGACGGCGTCTCCCGGATCGCTGGCAGCCGCCTGTGAAGCGGTGTAAGCCAGATTGCGCGCGTTGGTCACGCTTTCGAGCGTTTCGCGTTCGTGCTTCAGATAACCCTTGGCCGTTTCGACCAGATTCGGGATCAGGTCGTAGCGACGTTTGAGTTGCACGTCAATTTGCGCGTAGGCGTTCTTGAACCGGTTGCGCAAGACGACCAGTTGATTGTATTTGCCCACCACCACTAGCACCGCCAGCACCGCCAGTCCGGCCAGCGCCAGCACCGCAATTAGTAATGCACTCATAATCCCCTTTCGTTTCGTCACCGGCTTCTAAGCCAGTTCCTCCGGCACTGCAATTACAATTTACGCCGGTAATTCAAGTCCGCCACGCGCCCCCGGGCCGGCCGCCTAACCCACCCGGCGCAGGCACTTCACTCCGCCGGCCACCAGCGCCAGCGCCGCGCCCAGCATGCACACAATGGCCGCTCCCGTCGGCACGTCCAGCGTGAACGACGCATAAAGTCCGCCCACGCTCGCCAGGGTGGCGACGCCCCAGCCCACCAGTAATCGCGCGAGCAGCGAATTGACCAGAAACGTCGCACAGGCCGCCGGCACGATGAGATAGGAAAACACCATCAACACCCCGCCCACCTGCACAAAGCTGGTCACCACAAAACCAAACAGCGCATAAAACAAAAAATCCCAGCAAAGCATGGACCAGCTGCTGTGCGCCGCAGCCTCATGTTCAAAGGAAAGCTTGATGAATTGGCGGCGAAAAATGAAATGGATCACTCCGATGGCCGCATAAAGCGCCGCCGTTTTGGCGATTTGTCCCGGCGTCACCGTGAGCAGATCCCCCACGAGCGTGCGTTGCAATTCCTCCTTGCCGTGCGGGCTTTTGCTCAACAACAAGATCCCCGCCGCCGCCGCCACCACGTAGATGATGCCGATGAGCGCCTCCTGCGGCACCCGCGGCTGCCGGCTCGGGCGCGTGAAGGTGAACAACAACGCCCCGGCCAGCGTGAAGCCGAGCGCCCAGAAATAATTGTGCGGATCGTCCGGTTCGTGCCCCAGAAAAAGGCAGACGCACGTCCCCAGGGTCGCCACCTGGGCCAGCGCGAGATCCACAAAAATCACCTCGCGCCGCAGGATGTGCAGGCCGTAATAGACCAGAATGCCGGGCAGCAGCAGGCAGGCCAGCAGCGGCCACTTCATGACCGTGAACATTTCCACCCAGGTGAGTGTGTCGGTTGCATTCATAAATCCATGCTCCGGGTCAAACCAACGGCGACCGTGAACCTCGGGCGCGCCGGCGGCCGGGTCTTTCGCTGCCCGTCAACGCCCTCATTTCTGCGCGCCCAGGGCCTGGGCCAGCGTCTGCACCAGATAATCCAGTAACGCCACGTAACCGCCTTCCGTCCCCTTGACGCCCCCCGGCATCTGCGCCACGTCCACCACGGTCGCCCCGGTGCTGCGGGCAACGGTTTCCGCCGTCTTGCGGTTCAGATACGGGTCCACGATGATGACCCGCGCGTTTTCCTCCTTCATGCGGGCAATCACCGCGGCCAGATGCGCCGGCGACGGCGGAATGCCGGGCTTGGGTTCCAGAAAAAGGTCCATCTGCAAACCAAACCGCGCGGCAAAATATGGCCAGGACTTGTGATAAGACACCACCCTTGCACCCTTGAACGGCGCCAGTTCCGCCGTCCATTCCGCGAGTTTGCGATCGAGCGTTGCCGTGAATTTGCTGGCGTTCGCGTGATACGCCGCCGCGTTGGCGGAATCCAGCCGGGCGAACGCATCCGCCAGATGCGCGGCAATGATCTTGGCGTTCACCGGATCAATGACGTAATGCGGGTTGCCCAGCGGATGGATGTCGCCTTCGGCCCGCGTCAGTGCCGTGGGCACTTCCCGCATGGCGATGCCGGCGTTGCACAGGATGCGTCCCGGCTGGCCGGACTGGATCTTGTGGTTGCGCGTTCCCGCCAGCAAGGGCGGCAGCCAGCCAACTTCCAGGTCCGCGCCCCCCTCCACCAGCGCATCGGCGCGGTTGAGTTTCACAATGAAACTCGGCTTGGCATCCACGAAATGCGGATCTTCCGTGGGTCGGGCCAGCGTGGTGATTCTCACCTGGCTGCCACCGACCTCCCTGGCGATGGAGGCCAGATCCGGCGTGGTGACTACAAGGTTTAATCCGGCTTGAACGCTCGTGGCCAGCAGCCACGCACCGCCCAGCGCCCCAAATATTGTTTTCAAGGTTTTCATTGGGATCGATCGTTGCACTCCTTCAGTTTTTCCGGCACCGGAATTCCGTCAAAATTGGTGCGCCGCATGGGCGCCCAGCAAAAATTCAAATTGCAGCCACACGGAATGATCCCGGCCCCGGGCGCGCCGGTCATCGTAGTTGTATTGCAATCGGAATTTGGAAAACTCCGTGGGATACCAGGTCAGATTGGGCGAAAGCCGCCAGCGCGCGTCTCGGTGCGGATCGCGTCCCAGGGGCGTGCCGCCGCCCGTTCCATCCGCCAGCAACAACCCGGCCCGCTCGTATGCCGCCCGTTCTCCCGCCACATAATCCAGCCGCAAGCCGCCCACCCAGCCCCGCCGGAAGCCATAGAGCAGTTGCGCGTAAGCGCCGTAGTCGGTGACCGTTTCCCGAGCCAGCACCGCGGGTGTCAATCCCGTCGCCTCCGTAAGGCAGCCCGCATCCACAAAGCCGTCTCCGTCAGCATCGCCGCCATTGCCCTGCTCATCCCAGTCGAACTCCCCGAGCTGGTAACGGCGCACCAGGGCTTCCGCCTGAAAACTGACGAACGGAAATCCGGCGTGCGCCCGTGCTGGCTTCCATTTCCAATACAAATCCACCCCGTAAATCTGGGTCACCGTATCACCCCGGCTGCCACTGGCGTTCGGCCCAAACGCGCCGGAGGCCCCCAATACCAGCGTCTGTTCGTCCGTCAGATCAAACGACACGACGTAACGTGGGGTGAACAGCAAATCCGTCACGTGCCGCACGCCGCGGTCATTCTCCGCATGCCGATAACCGAACGGGAGCTGGTCCCCCACCGTCCCCGCATGTGTGTGGCCGTCGCTGCGGAAGCCCGCCGCCGTCTCCCCGTGACTGTCTTGAATGCCGAGCACCAGTTCCGAATAGAACGGGGTCGGCGCCAGCCAGCTGAGTCGCACCCCCGGATTCCGCAGTCCATCGGCGCCGAGAAAACGTCCGTTGACCAACGGTGCATCTACAAAGCCCCAGGTGTGTGGATGCTGCGTGTTGACCCGGCCAAACGCAGACAGCAATTGCCCGGCGCGCACCTGCAGATCGCCCGGCAACGTCACCGTTTCCAGCCACGCCTCCTCCAGTTCCAGGAACGATTCGCCACCGGAATCCACCGAGAACAGAAGGTTCGCATTGCCGCGCAGATAGGGGTCCACGGCGCCTTGCAGATTCATCTCGACGCCTTGCACCGTAAAACCGTTCTGATTCGGATCGTGCCCGCCCAGCTGGGTGCCGCCCTCGATGTCTTTTGCCGTCGAGCCTCCAACCGCAAAGGTCCCCACCAGCCCAAGGTCCGCATAAACACCGCCCCGCCCCACCCGGAGCGGATCACTGGGCGACCAGACTTTGGCCGGCGTCGCCGGGGCGCTGGCCGGCGTGGGACGGTTGGCTTCCAACGGTGCGGGCGAAGTGGTGTTCGTCGCGGCGTAGTTGAGTTTTTCTTCGAGTGATTGCATCTTTTCGCGCAGTTCACGAAGTTCACGTTGCAACCGCTCGATTTCATTGGTTTCCCGCGCGCCAACCGCACTCGCGATCAGAACCGTTACGCCCACCATTATCGTCCACTTCAAAAAATCTCGTTTCATACCCAATTCCCTTCCAAGCCATCCGGGCCACCTCAACACGAGTCAGCCACGAGAACTACCAAATGCGTTAAAATGAATCCTGCCCACGCGGGCCGGACCAACATCACGGATTACAACTGGGAAGAAACCGAAGCGGGCGGACCGCGAGTGGAAATGACGGAGGGATCAATCGCGGCGGGAATAACGATTTGCGGCGCGGGAAGTGTCCAAGCAACAGACAGCAACGCAAAAACTTCTGACACCGTGACCAACGGCGCGTTGAGTTGGCCTTCGACCAGGATACAGACCGCACATGGACTTTGCGTGTGACCACTGCTGGAATGAAGCCGCTCATGCAGCCGGCTGCTGGCGGAGGCCAGCGTCAACAACAGCATCAGCGCCGCCAGCAAACCAGCTAGAACTGGTTTGTACTGCTTGAAATTTGCTGGCACTGAAAGCCGCATCCGGGTGGATTTGAGCAAAGCCAATGCCGTCGCACAAGGTTTTTACCGCGCACTCAATCGGACACGGCAAAACCACTCCTGCCCGCTCACCCCTAACCGCCAGCCACCAGAATTTAAAACCAGACGATCAACTTATTTGGCTGACAAGGGATGCCAGAGATCGAGTTGTTGCGACGGATAAAACGTGGTTTCCAATTTACGCCGTTCCGCATGCCCATCCACGAATGAGTAATTTGCCTTGAGCGAATGGCGTTGCGCCACCGCCGCCACCGCATCCGAAAACACCACCCAGTAGTTGGGCATGACGTGGTCGGCCCCGCCCGTGACTTCCGCAAACAGGATGGTCACGGCCGGTTTGGGAACGGTGCTGGTGCGGCGCCAGGTGGCGGGTTTACCGAAGTAATCATCCTCGGCCCCCAGCTCGAAATAAACATTCATACCGTAGCTCAGCGGGGTGGCGCGCGGGTCGGACGGACACCGGTACAGCCCCGTCAGCAAGTTGGTCCACGTGGCCGCGCCGGCCCCCAGTTGTGGCGCCAGGCTGCGCGCCCAGGGCAGTTCGCCGTAGGCAAAGGCGGAATGCTGGCTGCGCGGAAAATAATCACGGTTCTCGTCCGCATAAAGCCGCGCGGCCAACCCCAGTTGGCGTGTCTGATTCAGGCATTGCGTGGCTCGCGCCGTGGCCCTGGCGCGGGATAACGCCGGCAGCAACAACGCCGCGAGAATGGCGATGATCGCAATCACCACCAGCAACTCAATCAAGGTAAAGCCGCCGCACGACGGGCGGCGCCAGGGGAAAACGACCCCCCCGCCGCGCGCGCCTGCTTGCCACCGGGAATCGGTCATGCCGTGCTCCGGGGCCATTCAGCGTTGATAACGCAGGCGGAAAAACTGTTGGGGTGCGTCCGCCTCCAGCTGCACCTCCAGCGTGTCGCCCCGCAGCACGGGAACGTGGGGCGCCGGTGTCCAGGCCGCTGGATGCTCCAAGGTCAGTGCCGTCTCCAGCACCCAATTGGTGCCGCCCCCGGCCGGCCAGGCGAGCCGCATATCCCGGCCCAGAACCAGATGCGGCCGTCCGTCCGGTTGATTCGTGAACTCAAACGTCAATGGCCCGCTCGTTGTCGCCGGCAGCTCCCGGCCGTCCACGGCATCCACCAGGTACACCTCGAACAGGGCGGTATAGCCGTTGGTGCCCGGCGGCGCCGTTACCAGGGGATGAAACATCACGCCATTCCATGGCAGCGCATTCGTCACGGCGTCCGTCCCGAAAATCGGTGTCAGCGCCTTTGGTGGCGTGCCCGAGTAACGATAGAACCGCAGTTCCGGCGGACCGCTCAATTTCCGGATCCACATTTGCGCCCCGGCAGGCAACGGATCGCTCATCGCATCCATCACAAATCCGTAGCGCCGGCTGAACGCTGCGCCCTGCCGGCTTGGATCCAGCGCGTCAAACCACGGATCGGTTGGATCAAAACCCGCGTCTGGATGACTCACGAGCAACGGGATGAGTTGCGGAACCTCATCCGGCATCGCGACCTGCATGCGGTCGGTCTCCGCGTGATAGGCCACCATCGGCATTACCATGCCCCCCTGCATGGGCACCGCCGTCAACACCTCGGCTCGCCCCCAACCTAACCCGCACGCCATTACGAGCGCGTGTACTGAAAATTTTATCGTGCTTTGCATACTTCAAACTCTTGATTTCTCGTTTCGAAAATTTCTTAAACTGCCATCGTGACGCCCCGTTGGAAGTTTCAGTCCGCCAGCACGTACAAGTTCGCGTGCTGCGCAACGTTCACCGGAAGCTTCGGAAAGACGGAATGGAGATAATCCCTCCGCGTGTAATTCAAATCAGCACCGCAACCCAACAGCAGGTTGGCAAAAATGCGGCGGCTTAGATGGAATGCCGAAAGGCATGGGAACGCGGACGCGGTTTCGGCGGCTCATCCGAACGTGAGTTCAATGTCGGTGCCGCAGCGGGAATGGGGGGAAAGACTTCGGCAATGACAAAAGTTTCAACCGAGGCAACCAAACCAAAATCAAATTTGAGCGCATCCGAATCCTGCTGCTGGTTCGGTTGCCGGCTATCCTGGCGCCCCTCTTGAATGACCTTGCATAGCGCGCACGGATGTTGGCCGTCGAAAGTTTTGCTCACCGCTTCGGCAAGCGACGCATCCCGCGAGTAGGTGATCACCATGCCCACCCAGGCGACCGGCTGGAGCAAAGCCCAGTGCGCTCCCAGGGATAATGAAAGCGTCAACACCAGCGCCCACTGCGAACACCGCGTCACCACCCGTTGATGGTTGCCGGAGCCGCTTCCGATGTCAATTCTCCGCCAGGCTCCAACCCGGTCCGAAGACTGTTCGCCACCCTGCCCCACCAGGCCTCAAAACCGGGCCGCAACGGGACGGCGCCCCCCTCCCTAAAGCAGGTTCAGCACTGCGGCGGCGGCCCGTTGCGCCGCGCCCGGAGCGCCCAAACTCGCAACTACCTGCGCCAGCTGTTGCTGCACCCGGGTCCGTCGGGCTTCATCCTGCAACAATTCAAGCGCCGCACGGGCCAGATTTTCCGGGGTCGCCGCCGCTTGAATCAATTCCGGATAAATCGGCGCGTCCGCGAGGAGGTTGGGCATGGCCAGGTATTTCACGGTGACGATGCGGCGGCCAATGCAGTACGTGGGCCATGAAGTTTTGTAAAAGACGACGGCGGGGACACCATGAAGCGCGCATTCCATGGTGATGGTGCCGGATTTGGTGAGCGCCAGGGCGGCACCCGTCAGCGCATCCGTCAGGCCGCCGACTTGCACTTCGATCCCGGCCGGCAATGGCAAGGCCTGGATCTGTGCGGCCAGCGGGGCCGTGGGGACGATCAATTTCCCGGTCAGCGCCGGAACGGTACCGCGCAAAATTTCAAAGGCCCGCAACACCAGCGGGGTGTGCCGCCGTACTTCATCCGGGCGACTGCCCGGCAGCAAAACAATTCGTCCCGGCCCCGGCCGGGGCCCGCCGGACCGGTCGGCCGCCGGCACGCGGCCGATCATGGGATGCCCCACAAATTCCACCCGCAGCTGCGGCACGCGCCGGGCGTACCACGCTTTTTCAAATGGAAAAATGCTCAATAACAGGTCGCAATATTCCGCCAGAGTGAAGGCGCGCCCGGGTCGCGACGCCCAGACTTGCGGGGAGACAAATTGCACCAGCTTCGGCTGCCAGTTTTGAAACCAGCCGTGCTGCCGGCGCACCCGCGCGTGAATGGCGCGGGCGAAACGCAGGTTGAAACCGCTGGAATCCACGCCGATGATGACGTCCGGTTCCCGCTGTGCCGCGGCGGTTTTCAGTTGTTGAAAGGCGCGCCGGAATGCCCCGAAATTCTTCCAGACTTCGGCAATGCCGATCACCGAATAGCGCGTCAAATCGCACAGCAATTCCACTCCGGCAGCCGCCATCCGGGGACCGCCCGCGCCGAAAAAGCGCGGGACCAGCGCGGTGTGCAGCGGTTGCACGTCCGCGGAGGCATGCCGGTGGCGCCCCACCACCGCCTCCCGCAACGCGGCCACCAGTTCCGCCGCCAGTTGGTCGCCGCTCGGATCCCCGGCAATCAGCATGAAGGAAGGCGGTCTCATCGCCGCGCCTGCACCTGCCGGGTGATTTCGAGGGCCAGATCCAGCGCGAGCTTCGCGGCGACGCCGCTGACGCGCGGCGTTTGCTTCTCGCGCACGCAGCGGACGAAATGCTGCAGCTCGAGCCGCAACGGTTCGCCCTTTTGAAGGGGCACCGGCTCGCGCACGATGCGTAAATTGCGGTATTCACTCACAATGGTGGAGTCGCGGGAGGCGAGCAGTTTTTTCAACAGGGAACTTTCCTTTTCCTCCGCGCGCGCAATCCGGTAGATGAAGCCCTCCTGGGCCCGATAGTCCAGGGAGATGTAGCACTTCTGATCCGGCCCGCTAAACACGCGGATTTTGCGCATCCGCTCCGGGCTGATCCGGCTGGCGGTGAGATTGGCGACACAACCGTTGGCAAAATGCAGGCGCGCATTGGCGATGTCCTCCGACTGGCTCAGCACGGGAATCCCGACCGCCTCCACGCTCACGACCGGCGATTTCACGAACGCCAGCACCACGTCCAGATCGTGAATCATCAGATCCAGGACCACGCCGATGTCGGTGCTGCGTTTCGGGTACGGGGAAAGGCGGTGCGCCTCAATGAAGCGCGGTTGCGTGGCCACCTGTTCCAGATACCCGAACACGGGATTAAAACGCTCCACCAGGCCGACCTGCAGAACGCAATGGTGCGTGCGCGCCAGTTCGATCAGCTCCGCCGCCTCGGCGGCGTTGTCGGTCATGGGTTTTTCCAGCAACACATGTCTGCCCTGGATCAAACATTGTCTGGCCAGCGCGTAATGAGTGCGGGTGGGGGTGACGATGCTGACTGCCTCGGCGGCGGCGATGGCGGCTTCCAAACTGGGGGCAACGGGCACACCGTGCCTGGCGGCGATTTGTTGCGCCACGGCCGCATTCGTATCATAGATCGCGACCAGTTCCGCCTCCTGTTCAGCGGCCAGCTGCGCGTAAATGCGCGCGTGCTCCCTGCCCAGCGCGCCCGTCCCAAGCACCGCAACCTTGGTCTTCACGGCCATGGCCGAGCTTACCGGTACCGCGCCCGGCTTTGAAAGGTGATTCTTCAGCAGGGCAAATCGCCGCCCGCCAGCCCGCGGCGGCCCGCAGTCATCCACGCTCCGTCGGACGGTCCAAGGCGCTTGTGCGCCAGGCGGTCCGGTGGTATCAGTGTCTTCACCATGAAACGCCGCCACTTCCTCTCCGTTACCGCCAGCGCCGCCGCCGCGGGTTATGTTTTCTCCCTGGAACAAATCCTGGCCGCCAGCCAGCCCGATCCCACGGTCGAAAAGGTTGCCGGACTCCCCCGCCGCCAGCTGGGGCGCACGGGCCGGAGCGTCTCCATCGTTACATTTCCCGGACTCGCCTTGAACCGCGCCGAACAGGAACACTGCAACACCGCCGTGCGGCAGGCGTTTGACCAGGGGGTGAATTTCTTCGACGTCGCCCCGGCTTACGGCGACGGCGTTTGCGAAACCAGGCTGGGGATCGCCCTGCGGGGTGTGGATCGCGACCAGATTTTTCTGGCCTGCAAGACGAAGAAACGCGACGCCGCCGGAGTGCGCGCGGAGCTGGAAAACTCCCTCAAGCAACTCCAGACCGACCATTTCGATTTATACCAGATGCACCATTTGGTCACCGGAGCGGAAGTGCGCCAGGCCTTGGGTCCGGGCGGCGCGCTGGAAGCCATCGTGCAGGCGCGCGAGCAGGGGAAAATCAAACACATCGGGTTCTCGGCGCACACCACCAAGGCGGCCCTGGCGGTGATGGAGGGATTCCGGTTTGATACCGTGATGTTTCCGATCAACTTCGCCGAATACCTCAACCGCGGCTTCGGCAAGGAAGTGCTGGAACGCGCCAAAGCCCACGGAGCCGGCGTCATTGCCATCAAACCGATGTCCCGGGGCGCCTGGCCTGCGGACGTCCCGCGCACCCGCAATTGGTGGTATCGCAGCACCGAGTCGCCGGAGGAAGTGGCGCTCTCCCTGCGCTTCGCGTGGTCGCAGCCCGGCGTCGCCACCGGCGTTCCCCCCTCCTTCCTGGATCTGCTCGACAAAGCCATCGTGGCGGCAAAAGACGACCGGCCGGTCACCGCCGCCGAGCTGGTCCGGCTCCAGGAGCTGGCTGCCGGCGCGGGCTCCCTCTTTGCCCACGAGGAGAAACGCGCGGAGACCGCAAACTATTCGCCTGCGGATTCCGGGCGAAACGGCGATTGCCCGTACGCCATGTGCTGAACCGGCGCCACCACCGGCGGCCTTGAATTGCGGTCCGGCTGGATCGCAAACCCGGGACCGGCTCCTCCACGAATTGAACTTTACGACGGAAACCGATCCGGGCAGTCTCATGGCACGCTGTGAGTACTGACCGCATTTGCCAAACCAACCCAGCCTCCCGCAGGCGGAACTTGTTGTCCCGGAACCCTCCACTCCCTCCGGAAGGCGGGCCGGAATTTCGTCGCCCCGCGTCCCCTCCAACCGGACGCAGGCCGGTCGTCCGCGCTTGATTGCGCCCTCCCTGTTCCGGACGGTTATGTTTCGTGAAACTCTGGATCAATGGTGCGAGCGCGGCATTCTCGCCCTCGTCCTGGTGCTGCTTGTTTTCAGTCCGCTGGCCTTCGGAGCTGCGCGCCTGCAGGACATGCTCCTCGTGCAGGCGCTCACCGCCGGTGCGGCGCTGTTGTGGCTGGCGCGTCTCTGGCTGAATGACCGGCCCAAAATTCTTTTCCCTCCGCTCAGTTGGGTGGTGCTGGCGTTCACCGCCTACGCCGTGGGTCGTTACCTCACCAGTGACGTGGAATACGTCGCGCGGCAGGAGTGGCTGCGCGTGCTCACCTACGCCGTCCTGTTTTTTCTGATCGTGAACAATCTGCACCGCCAGGAGACCACGCAGATCATCAGCTTCACCTGGCTCGGCCTGGCGACGGCCATTTCCTTTTACGCCATTTTTCAGTTCGCCACGAAATCCGATCTTGTCTGGGGCTTCCACTCGGGCTACGCCGGGCGCGGCAGTGGCACCTACATTTGTCCGAACCATCTGGCCGGCTTTCTGGAAATGGTGCTGCCCCTCGGCGTCGCCTACACCCTGGTGGGCCGCGGCCAGCCGCTGACCAAAATTCTGACCGGATACGCCTCCCTGGCGATGATGGCGGGTCTGGTGGTCACCGCGTCCCGGGCGGGATGGGCCGCCGCCCTGCTGGCTCTGCTCACGTTGCTCGGAGTGCTCCTGTGCCACCGCTCCTTTCGCTGGCCGGCCCTCGGGCTGTTGGTGATGCTGTTGATCGGCGGCGTCCTGACCGTCAAGAAAACGGATTTTTTTGAGCGGCGCATCCGCATGGCGATGCAATCGAATCAACTGGAAATGAACACGCGCAGTGACCTGTGGCACGCCGCATTGCGCATGTGGCGGGATCACCCGTGGTGGGGCGTCGGTCCGGGCCATTACGATTTGCGTTTTCGGGCCTATCGCGCCTCCACCACGCAGCTGCAGCCGGAGCGTGTACACAATGACTACCTCAACCTCCTGGCCGACTGGGGTGGGGTTGGGGCCGCCATCGTACTGGTGGGGCTGGGTCTCCTGGCGTGGGGAATCCTGAAAATCTGGCGCAAAGTGCAGCGCGACGGCGGCATTTTTACTTCCAGCCAAAGCGACAAATTCGCCTTTGTCCTGGGGGCCACCATGGGCTTGCTCGCGCTGGCCGTTCACTCCCTCCTGGATTTCAACCTTCACATTCCGGCGAACGCCATCGTCGCCACGACCCTCGTCGCCCTGTTGAGCAGCCATTACCGGTTCGCCACGGAACGTCATTGGTTTTCGCTGCGTTGGCCCGCCAAAAGCACGGCCACCCTCCTGCTCGGCAGCGCCCTGCTGTATCTGGGACAGCAAAGCCTCCGGCTGGGCCGGGAAAGCCTTCGCCTGCACGAGGCCGCGCAACTGCCGGCCCATTCCCTTGAGCAGGCGGCCGCCCTGGAACGCGCCTACGAAATCGAGCCGGATAATTTCGCCACTGCGCAAAAGCTCGGCGACCTTTACCGGTTGCATGGTTTCCTGGGTAAAAGCGATTACCTTGAGTTCGCGCAACGCGCCGTCCGCTGGTACCAGCTCGGCATCGCCAACAATCCCTACAACAACTACAACTACACCGGCTGGGGCATGGTGCTGGATTTTCTCGGCAAACACGCGGAAGCCGAACCGCTGTTTTTCAAGGCCGACGCGGTGGACCCCAACGGCTATTTCACGTCCGCCCTGATCGGACGGCATTTCGTCGAAAGCGGTGAATACGCCAATGCGCGTCCCTGGCTGGAACGATCGCTCTTCCTGTTCCGCAAAGACAATGTCGTGGCCAGCAGCAATCTAAGACTGGCCAACGAGCGGTTACTGCAAGCGGCGCAGGAACCGCTGCTGCAAAAACTGCGCGAGGAAATGCAGCGGCGCACCAAATAAACGGACCACAGCCTGCCCCCCGCCTTCTTGCTGCGGACGCGGGTTCGCTGGACGCGGCAGCGCCGGGCAGGACAACCAACCGCTTCCTAAGCGGCGTAATGCCGTAAAAATCGGCAAAGGCCACTCCTGTGGTTCGTCAAGGATTTGCGCGTCTGGTTTCCTACGCGAACCGCTTCGATAATTCCAACGCGCGGACAGCGGTGCTGCAGCCGCGCGCAGTCCAGACGCACACGCGTTTGCCATGCGTCTCCAAACCTCTCGAAGCGTCTGGAGTGCGGTGGGTTCACCACCGCTCTGTGCGGCGAGCCGGTCGCCAAAAGTTGAAGTCAGCCCCGAGTATTCGTCCAATCCCCTGTGTCCCTCAGCGCAAAAAACAAACGCCAAGGCACAAAGATGCAAAGCTGCAAAAACGCACTGAACCTACCATTGCTGTCCGCCAAGGGCAGGAACTCGTCCCCGGCCATCGGATCACGGGCGGGAAGCTTTGCAACGTGCGCCCACGGCAGGTAAAGCGCCGGGGGGACGAGGCGTTACGGCTGGCGCTCCAGACGCGGTCGGCGCCGACAGCCGTTCTGGAAGAACAATTTCCAAACCATCAGCAAAGCTTCACTGACGATGTTGCCGGACATCTTGGAGTGACCTTCCACCCGTTCGGTGAAAATGATCGGGACTTCCACCACGCGAAAGCCGTGGCGCCAAAGCCGGTGGGTGAGTTCGATTTGAAAGCTGTAGCCATTGGATTGCACCTCGGCGAGATTCAACGCAGCCAGGGCACGGCGGCGGAAGCATTTGTAACCGCCCGTAGGATCGGTGAACGGCATGCCGGTGATGATGCGAACATAAAGGGCCGCCCCCTTGCTGAGCATCAGCCGGCTCAGCGGCCAGTTGATGACGCGGATGCCGTTCAGGTACCGCGAACCCAAGACCAGATCCGCCTCGCGTGCCGCCGCAAGCAAGGCGGGAATGTCGTCGGGGTTGTGAGAAAAATCACCGTCCATTTCGAAGATGAACTCGTAGGTACGTGCCAGGGCCCACTGGAAGCCGGCCAGGTAGGCGCGCCCCAGGCCGTTTTTCTCCTCCCGGTGGAGCACATGCACTTCGGGATGTTTTTTCGCGAGCTCGTCGGCCAGCGCGCCCGTGCCGTCCGGCGAGTTGTCATCCACCACCAGCAAATCCACCGGAACGGGCAGGCTCAATAATTTGGCGACCATGCGCGGCAGATTCTCCCGCTCATTATAGGTCGGCATGACGATCAGCGTGTTATTCATCCGGCGCAGCGCGCACACAATTACGCGACGCCTCCCGATAAAACAAGCGGTGTTTTGCGCCAACCAGCCGCCCCGCGGCACGAGCGCGACCGGTTCCGCTTGCCGCAGCTCCGAATTTTCCCCGATGGACAATTGGAACTCGTTGCGCTAAGCAACCGGGATGAATTTGGGATTCCGGTCCTCCGCCACATGAGCGGCGCCTACCTGTGGATCGCCCTCATCGGCGCGCCGGGCAGTGTCGCGCGCCACTGGCTGCATGAGGCGATCTCCCCTGCCGGCTCCACTCCGTTCCCCTGGGTCACCTTGCCCGCCAATGTGACCGGCAGTCTCCTCATCGGCGCGCTCGGGGCGTTGACCGGGACTCCGGAACGTCTCAGTGCCAAAGCGCGCACCTGGACCACGCAATTCCTCATGGCCGGTGTCTGCGGCGGATTCACCACATTCTCCTCGTTCAATCTGCAGACGCTCCGACGGCTGCGCGAGCGGGAGTGGCTTTACGCCGGGGGCAATATTTTGCTTTCGGTGAGGCTCTGCCTGCTCGCCACCGGTTTGGGGTTCCTGCTCACCACAACACTCCTGCGCGCCAAAGGACACTGATGCCGCCGTCGCCGCTGCATGAACTTGATCGCCCCGAAATCTTCACCTGACACGGCAACCTTATCGGGCTTTGTCGATCAAGTATTGAAAGGCCTTGGCCAAATCATGTTGCAGGGCAACCGGTGGACGGGATGGGGCATCATCGCCGGGCTCGCGATCGCCCATTGGGGGTGGGCGGCGGCGGGCGTTCTCGCTGCGGCAACGGGCACGCTGCTCGCGCGCCAATTGCGGTGGGATGCCGCAGCCATCAACGACGGACTGTACGGATTCAGCCCGGCGCTGACCGGGGTGGCGTTGGTGGTGTTCTTCGACAACGCGTTTGCGGCATGGATGGCCGTTCCGGTTGGCGCGGCGCTGGCCGCCAGCCTCCAGCACTTTTTTCTGCGCCGGCAAATTCCGGCTTACACGTTTCCGTTCATTGCGGTTACGTGGGGCATTGTGTTCGGTCTGGCGCAATGGCTCCCGCTGTCGTCAGGGACACCCGCACCACTGGTCGGGTGGCCGGCCTGGACCCTCCGGCTGTTGACGGCCACCAACGGCTATGGCCAGGTAATTTTTCAAACCCACGCCCTGTCGGGAGTGTTGTTCTGCATCGGTGTGGCGGTCAGTCGGCCCATCGCCGCCCTGTACGGTTTGGGCGCATCCCTGCTGGGCGCCATTGTGGCGGTGCTGCTCGGCCAGCCCTTCGAGTTGGTTCAATCGGGCTTCTTCGGTTTCAACCCGGTTCTCACCGCCATCGTTTTTGCCGGCCCGCGCGTTCGGGACGGCATGTGGGTGATGACCGGCGTGCTCCTCACCACAGGCATCCACCAGTTCCTGGTCGCCTGTCCATTCCTGCAAGCGGCCGGCGGAGCGCTCACGTTTCCGTTTGTCGTCGGCACCTGGCTGACCTTGATTCTGCAAAAATTCATCCGTTCCGGCGCCTAGCCGCCTGCGGGCCCTTCCCGGAGGCAGGGGCGGCTGCCCGGCTTTGCTTTACCGCCACCACCGCCTTTGGCTACTCTGCGCGCGCATGAAGGAATGTGGGACGGTCTATCTGGTCGGGGCGGGTCCGGGCGACGCCGGCCTGCTCACCTTGCGCGGCGCGGAACTGCTGCGGCGCGCGGACGTGGTCATTTACGATGCGTTGGTCAATCCCGCCCTGCTGCAACACGCGCCGGCGGCGGCCGAAATCGTGTTCGGAGGCCGCCGGGCGAAGGAAACTTACGACAATCGCGGCGACGTAATTGACCTGCTCATCGCCCGGGCGCGCGCCGGCAAAACGGTCGTCCGTCTCAAGGGGGGCGACCCGTACGTGTTTGGTCGCGGCGGGGAGGAAGCGGAGCGCCTCCACGAAGCCGGCGTTGCCTTTGAAGTGGTCCCGGGCATCTCCGCCTTTGCGGCCGTGCCGAATTACGGCGGCGTGCCGCTCACACACCGCGACCATTGCTCGCAGCTCACCATTTTGACCGGCCACGATGACCCTGCCGCGCCCGATCCGGCGGTGAACTGGGCCGCCGAAGCGAAAAATCCCGGCACCAAGGTGGTGATGATGGGCACCGAACGCATCGGTCCCATTGCCGCCACCCTGATGGCGCATGGGATGCAGCCCGACACGCCCGTGGCCATGATCAGCTGGGGCACGACGGGGCGACAGCAATCGCTCACCAGCACGCTCGCCCACATTGCGGCAGAGGCCGCCCGGATCAAACTGCCGCCGCCCACGGTGACGGTGATCGGAGACGTGGTCAAACTACGGCAGAAACTGAACTGGTTTGAAGCGCGCCAACTGTTTGGCCGGCGGATTGTGGTGACCCGCGCGCAGGCCCAGGCCGCGGAACTGGCCCGCCACTTCACCGAGCTGGGGGCGGAGGTGTTGGAAATTCCCTGCATTAAAATCGTGCCACCAGCCCAAAAGCACCTGCTGGCCGACGCCTTGCTCGAGCTGGGCGCGTACGACTGGCTGGTGTTCACCAGCCCCAACGGTGTCCGGGCCTTCTTCGAGTATTTTTTCAAAGCGCATGCGGACCTGCGCGAACTGGGCGGCGCCCGCATTGCGGCCGTCGGACCGGGCACCGCCGCCGCCCTCCGCGAACTGCATCTGGGGGTGGACCTGATGCCCGCCGCGGCACTGGGCGTCGAGATCGCCAGGGAATTTGCCCGACACCAAAATTTGGAAAACGTGAAACTCTGCCTGCTCCGCGCCGAGCGCGCCAATCCCGACCTGCCCCAGGCCTTGCAGGAACTGGGCGCGATAGTGGACGACATTCCCGTGTACGCCACGGTGGCGGAATCGCAGGTCTTTCCCGCCACGGAAGCGCGGCTGCGCGAAGCCGGCGCGGATTGGATCACCTTCACCAGCGGCTCGACGGTGGAGCATTTTCACGCGCGCTTCAATCTGCCCGGGATGCTGCAGCAATTCCCGGCCACCCGGCTCGCCAGCATCGGGCCGGAAACCACCAAGGCCCTGCTGTGCCTGGGATTAAAGCCCCAGGTGGAAGCCAAAGAACATACGCTGGCCGGATTGATAGCGGCCGTCACCCGGGCGGACCGCCGGCGGGGCGACTAGAACTGAATGGTCAGCTCGCGGGGGCGCGGCTCATTGGCAAAGCGGATCCACAGCAGCCCCTCACGCTCCGAGCAGGTAAAATCCAGCGCCGCTCCCGTGTCAAAGCGGACCGCCCGCGGCGGCTTGGCAACACGCAGCAACAAAATCGCGGGAGTGTTCCCCACGCCCTCAACCGTAAAAGTGAGGGCGTCGTCGGTTTGCCAGCGGCGCAGCGCCTTGCAGCCGGATGCGAGGAGCGATGGCGGACGGTCGGAGGAGGCCTCCAGATCCCGCAGAAAAAACCGGCTGCCGGGCGACATTTCGATGGTGGTCTGGACCCGCAATGCCGGATCAAACAAATTCACAAAGCGGCCGTGCAGTCGCCGGGGTTCGGCGGCGATGGATTCGTCCAAGCCGGCCGCGATGATGTACGGCCCCCGGCGCAGTTGCAGGAAATTGGTTTCGCGCCACTTCAAGCCCGCGGAGCTGGCCGCACGTTGTGTGAGTTGCCGCACCGGTTCATCGCCGCGAACCGCTTGGGCGAGGCGCACCGGGTTTTCCGGCAACCAAAAAACCTCCCCCTGTCCATGTGTCCAGTGCAACGGATCGGCGGCGGTGGCGGTGGCGTTCGTGGCCTGGAAGCCCAGTTGCGCAAACAGGTGCATTCGTGGGGTGGCGTACTGGCGGCCTCCGGTGTTCCACCAGTCCCGCACAGCATGATAGGGATCGGAGTCATCATCGCAAACGATCAGACGGCCACCCCGTTGGACCCAGTCCGCCAAGGCGGTGTGAACCTCGGGAGCGAGGGGTTTCATGCCTTGATAGGTGAGCCAGAGTACCCGGAAATCCTGCAAATACCGGGGCACGGTGACATTTTCCAGTTGCACGGGCGCAACGGGAATCCCGCGCTTCAGCAACGGCAGCGCCAGGCCGTAAATTTCGCTCAGATGCGGGTCGCCGGGCTGGGGTTCCCCCCGCTGGAACATCAGCGAATCGCTCACCAGCACTCCGATCCCGGTCGTGCCGCCGTCCCATTCGACGCGGCTCTGTTGCAGGTCGTTGAGGGCGTTGAACACCACCTGCAGTTCGGTGGCGTAAGGCGGGGGGATGGGCTGCCGCTGTGCCTCGGGGACGGAGTGCGGATAGCGGCCGCGGAATATGCGTTCCGGCCAGGGCGCCACTTCGTATTGCCAGACCTCCGGTTGCAACAGCGAGGCGACCAGGGTGGATTCCCAGTTCCGCTGGTAATCGTTCCAATCATGGTCCGGGTTGTCCTCGATCGGATCGTTCAAATACCACACGGTGCGCCCCGTGGCGCGAACGAGATTTTGCATCGCGCCGTATTCCAGGAAGGCTGTTTCAAACGTGCGTTCACGCAATTGACCGCGGAAGAGATTCGGCGTGCGCGCCGTCCCGGTCCAGACCTGGGCGATGTAACCGTCGCACCCCTGCAACCGGGCCAGTGACGACTCCGGACTGACAATGCGCCAGTGCGCATAATTGAGCAGACTGTGGGTCGGCACGTAGCAGCGCACCTGGCGGCCGGTGCGGCGATTAAAGTCCTGCACGTGATCGAACACCTGTTGCAGCGCGCGGCGGTAGAGGAAGTATTTGAGTTTGGAGGCGCGCCATTGGGCATCCACGGAACCGTGCGGCGGCTGCCAGGCTTCGCCGTAGTGGGCGCGCCATTCGCGGCGAAATCCTTCCGAATAGCCACCGCGCACCCAGAATTCCGGTTCCTCCAGGTGGATGGCCTCCGCGCCGGCATCCAGCGCGCGCTGCACCCCCACGCTCAGGAATTTGCCGAAGTTCGTGCCGGGCGACATGTAATACACATCGCCGCCGTGACTGATCTTTTTACCGTCGCGTTCGGTTTGCGCCTCGTCCTCGTGATTGCTCCCATCAAAGCGTCCGTAGAGGTAATCCTGATAATTGCCCCACGAGACACCGGTCATCACGTGAATGCGATACCCGCGATCGCGCCAGGTCTGGATGCGCTCGGGCAGTTGCGGATCAATGCCGTAAACGATCGCCACATCGGACCGCAAATTGCCGAATTGGCTCCACGGTTCGGCGGTTTGAAAACAAGTGCGTTCCTGCGCCTGCTGGGGCTCCAGCGGGAAGGCGGGTGGAAGGGCCGCGCCCAGGCTCAGGGGCAAAGCGGCCAGCGCACCGGTAAATAACAGGGTGGCGGATTGCATGTTGCGAATGGTCCTCGATTTGTCCGCCCGCATTAAAGACCACCGGCCACGGGAAATAAACTCCGGAATTTCCGCCCCGCACCGCCCGGGCTGAACAACACGAAAATCACGGCGCCCCGGCGTCACGCCGACGGGCGGCCCGCAGCCATCGCCCGCCCGGGCGGTCGGACGGAACCGGGGCTCAGGTTCTTCATTGTTTCCGGCGGCGCAAACCTCCACTATGTTGGCGGCTGCAAACTGGTCAACGACGAACCAAAACCTCCGACAAACATCATGAAAACACAATTAATGACAACAACACTGGCCGCCGCCCTTGGTCTGGGGTGGGGCCTGCCGGCTTTGGCCCAGGCGCCAAAGGTGAATTTTCCGGCGGCAAGCCCCACCTGCACCTTGAAACAGCGGGTGGGACTGACGGACATCGAGATCATCTACTCCCGGCCGGGAGTGAAGGACCGGGAGATTTTCGGCGGGCTCGTGCCTTACGGCAAGGTCTGGCGCACCGGCGCGAACGCCGCCACGCGGATTTCCTTCAGCACCGATGTCAAACTGGACGGGCACCCGGTGCCGGCGGGAACGTATGAACTGTTCACCATCCCCAATGAGCGGGAATGGACAATCATCATCAACAAGGGGACGGGACAATGGGGCGCGTTCCAGTACGACGAGAAGCAGGATTTGCTGCGTTTTCAAGTCAAGCCTCAGCAGCGCGCCCAGGCCGTCGAAACCTTCACCATCGGCATTGACAACATTCGCGATGAATCCGCCAGCCTCGATTTGCTTTGGGACAAGACGGCGGTCCGCATCAAGTTTGAAGTGGAGCTGACTTCCCAGCTCGTGCCGCAAATCGAAGCGGTCATGGCCGCGCCGGACGGAAAAAAGCCCTACTTCCAGGCCGCCACCTTTTATTACAATCACGGACTGGACTCGCAAAAAGCCCTGAAATGGGTCAACGCGGCCGTGGCCGAAAACGAAGCGCATTACATTGTACATTTGAAAGCCAAAATTCTCGCGCGGCTCGGCGACAAGGCCGCAGCCATCGCCGCCGCGAAACGCTCCAAGGAACTGGCGATTGCGGCCAACGATTTTGGCTTCGTCAAACTGAACGATGACCTGATCGCCAGCCTGCAGTAAGGGTTCATGAATCCGGCGCAGATTCCTTCCCGGTCGCCCTGCTGGCGGGAAGCGGCACGAATGTTGAGTGGCGCCCTGGCGTTCGCCGTGGTGGGAGGTGGAGTGGATTACGCGAAAGGTACGGAATTGCCCCCCTCGCCCGCGGCGATCCGCCAGGAGCTGGTCCGTTTCCACACCCTCGGCAGCGTGTTGCTGATCGCCGCCCATCCGGACGACGAGAACACCCAATTGATCACCTACCTGTCGCGCGGGCGCGGTTACCGCATGGCTTACCTCTCCCTGACGCGGGGCGATGGCGGACAGAACGTAATCGGACCGGAATTTGACGAAAAGCTGGGCGTGGCCCGCACACAGGAATTGCTGGCGGCACGGCGGCTGGACGGCGGGCGGCAATTTTTCACGCGGGCGATTGATTTCGGGTATTCCAAAACGCCCGAGGAAACGTTGCGCATTTGGGATCGCCACCAGGTGCTGGGCGACATCGTGCGGGTCATTCGGGAATTTCAGCCGGACGTCATCATCACGCGTTTTCCCGTCCCCCCCGGCAGCGGCGGGCATGGCCACCACACCGCCTCGGGAATCCTCGGTTTGGAGGCGTACAAACTGGCGGGCGATCCCCAGGCCTATCCGGAGCAAATTCAGGCCGGCCTCCAACCCTGGCAGGCGCGGCGCGTGCTTTGGAATGAATCCACCTGGCAACACCGCAACGATCTGGCCGGCCCCACGATCCAGGTGGACATCGGCGGTACCGATCCGGTGACGGGCGAAGGGTTCGGCACCATTGCCGCCCGCAGCCGTGCCCAGCACATCACGCAAGGCTTCGCCAATTTCAACCGCGGCAGCGGCAGCGGCCCGACCCCTGAAACATTCCGCCTGCTCGCCGGCGATCCTCCCACGAACGATCTGATGGACGGCATTGACCTCACCTGGGGGCGCTTCCCCGGCGGCGCCGCCGTCGGGGAACTGACGCAACAGGCGCTGGCGGCCTTTGATCCCGAGTCCCCGGCGCGGAGCGTTCCCGCCGTGTTGGCCATTCGCGCCAAACTGCAGGCGCTGCCCGTCACGCCCGTCCTGGCCGACAAGCGCCGGCAACTGGACCACCTCCTGCAAGCCTGTCTGGGACTGCGCGTAACTACAACGGCGGCCCGGCCCGAAGTGGTGCCCGGGGAAACGGTGACCTTCGCCCAAACCGTCGGGCTGGCCAGCGACGTTCCGGTGCGCTGGGTCGAAACTCGACTCCACCATCCGGCGCAAACCCACCGGGTGGATGCCCCACTGACGCCCGGTTCCGCCCGGCAGGACACGATCACCCTCACCGTGCCGATGGCCACGCCCTTGACCCAGCCCTACTGGTTGCGCGAACCGGGCACCAGCGGCATGTATCGCGTGGACGATCCAACCCTGATCGGCACGGCGGAAAATCCGCCGGCGTTTCCGGTGGATTACGTCTTCGACGTCGGCGGACAAACCCTGGTGGTCGCCGATGAACCGCGCAGCCGGGTCAAGGACGCAACCACCGAACGCCTGCGGCGGGTGGAGGTGATTCCCCCCGTGTCGCTGCGGTTTCTGGCCGACGTGCATCTGTTTCACCCCGGCCGCACCCGTCCGGTCACGGTGGAAGTGACCGCCGCCCGTCCGGAGCTGACTGGCACGGTGCAGCTCGAACCGCCCGCCGGCTGGAAGGTGCTGCCCGCAACGCGTGAATTCTCGCTCCCCCGGGCGGGAGCGCGACAGCAGCTCTCATTTGAAGTCACCGCGCCGCCCGAGCCTGCCACCGCGCGCATCACCGCCAGTGCGTTGCTCCATCACCAGCGTTATGCCCATCAACGCATCGAAATCAACTACGCGCATTTACCGTTCATTCTGTTGCAACCCCCGGCACAGTCCCGCCTGGTAGCCGTGGATTTCTCGGTGCGCGGCAACAACGTCGGTTACCTGCCGGGCGCCGGCGACGCCACGGTCGCGGCACTGGAACAATTGGGCTGCCACGTCACCACCTTGACCGGTGGCGATCTGACCCCGGATAAACTCCGCGCGCTGGATGCGGTGGTCATCGGCGTGCGCGCTTTCAACGAACGTGAGGATCTCGCGCCACACCTCGCCTCCCTGTTTGCCTACGTGACAAACGGCGGCACGGTCATTGTGCAATACAACCGCCCCAGCGGTTTGAAAACCTCCGAACTGGGACCGTATCCCCTTTCCATCCAGGGGCCGGCGCCGCAGCTGCGCGTGACCGACGAGCACGCTGCGGTGACGTTCCTCGATCCCCAAGCGCCGGTGCTGACTTCGCCGAACCGGATCACGGCCGCCGATTTTGAGGGCTGGGTGCAGGAACGCGGCCTGTATTTTCCGAGCCGTTGGGATGAGCAACATTACGCGGCCGTGCTGGCGATGGCGGACCCGGGTGAGCCGCCGTTGTCGGGAGCGCTGCTGGTGGCCCGTCATGGCCGGGGGTACTACGTCTATACCGGACTGGCGTTCTTCCGCCAGTTGCCGCAAGGCGTGCCGGGGGCCTACCGGCTGTTTGCCAATCTGCTGTCGCTGGGGAAATGAAAACCACGCGGCCACCAGCTCATTCCACGGAGGAGGCCGCTCCCGGCGTGCCCGGCTTCCGCACCTGGCGCGGAGTTTATCTCCTGGTCTTCCTCTGGTTCATTGGCTGCGTTGCGCTGTTGGCGTGGCTCTCCCACGCCTTCAAATGAACTGGATTGACTGGCTTGTCCTGGTAGGCACGATGGTGGGCATTGCCGCCTACGGCACCTGGCGCACCCGGCACACCCGCAATCTCCACACCTACCTGAAAGGCAACGCCAACACCGGCTGGCTGACCATCGGCCTCTCGGTGATGGCGACCCAGGCCAGCACCATCACCTACCTGTCCCTGCCCGGGCAGGCGTTTGAAAGCGGCATTGATTTCATTCAAAATTATTTCGGCCTCCCGCTGGCGCAGATCGTGGTCTGCGTGGAGTTTCTGCCCATTTACCGCAAGCTCGGCGTCTATACCGCCTACGAGTATCTGGGTCAACGGTTTGACGCCAAAACGCGGTTGCTCGGCGCAGCCCTGTTCTTACTGCAACGCGGCCTGCAGGCCGGAATCACGATTTACGCCCCCGCCATCATCCTCTCGACGGTGCTGGGCTGGCGGCTTGACCTGACGATTTTATTCACCGGCCTGGTGGTGGTGGTTTATACCGTTACTGGCGGCAGTGCGGCCGTAAATCTGACGCAAAAATGGCAGATGGGCGTCATTTTTGTCGGCATGGTGACGGCGTTCATCATTCTGGTCTGCAAACTCCCGCCCGACGCCACCCACATCGCCGGCGCACTGGGCAAGCTGCAGGGCGTGGACTTCACCCCGGACTTGAAACGACGTTACACCTTTTGGAGCGGCATTCTCGGCGGCTTTTTCCTGTCGCTTTCCTACTTCGGCACGGACCAATCGCAGGTCCAGCGTTACATCGGCGGTGCCGCCCTGCGCGAGGGCCGCCTGGGATTGATGTTCAACGCCATGTTCAAGATTCCCATGCAGTTTTTCATCGTCCTGCTCGGCGCGTTACTGTTCGTCTTTTATCAATTCCAGCCCAACACGCCGGTCTTCTTCAACCAGACCGAATGGCAACGCCACGCCCGGGGCCCGCAGGGAGCGGAGCTGCGGACCCTGGAAACCAGGTTCGCCGCCGTGCAGGCGGAAAAACAGGAACGGATCCGCGCCTGGGTGGCCGTGCGCGCACGCGGCGACGCCACCGCTGAAAGCGCCGCCCGCGCCGCCATGATGGAATCTCATCGCACGGCCAACGACCTGCGGCAACAGGCCCGGAGCGCCCTGCTCGCGCTCGACCCCACCGTGAAAACCAAGGATTCGGATTATGTGTTCATCACCTTCATCCTCACCCAATTGCCGCATGGACTGGTGGGATTGTTGATTGCGGTGATGTTCGCCTCCGCCCTGTCCTCGAAAGCCGGCGAGTTGAACGCCCTCGGCACCACCAGCACCATTGATTTGTGGCGGCATTTCCGCCCGCTCGCCGTTCACGACGAGGCGCGCAATGTGCGCAACGCCAAATGGTTCACCGCGCTCTGGGGAGGATTCGCCATCGGCTTCGCGCTGTTCATCGGCTTTGCCGAAAACCTGATCGAAGCCCTGAACATCGTGGCTTCGATTTTTTATCCCTCCCTGCTGGGCGTGTTTTGCGTCGCCTTCTTCTGCAAACGCGTGGGCGGATCGGCCGTGTTCTGGGCGGCCATCGCTGCGCAACTGATCGTCCTGATCATTTTCTTTGCCGGCAAAATCTTTCCGCATTACGAAATCGGCTACCTTTGGCTCAACCCCATCGGCTGCGCCGGCTGCATCGTTTTCAGCCTGATCTTCCAACTGGCTTTCGGACGCCGCCCGCCCGCGATCCCCCGCCCATGAGCGCCACCCCGATCATCTGCTTTGGCCAGCAACCGTGCGGATTTTTCCCGCGCCGGTTCCTGGCTGCCAAGATTCAGACCGCCCGCCGGTTGCAGGCGGAAATCGGCGGGGAGATCGTCTTCTTCTACCATGACAGCGACCATGATCCGCGTGAAACCCGCACCCTGTTGCGCCACCGGACCACCCACGCACTGGCCCATTTGAACTTTGCGGTCGTCAACAAGCTCCAACGCAAATTCGCTCCGCTGTTCCGGAAACGCCTCGCGCCCGATTGGCAGGCCCGGACGGCGTTGCAGCTGCCCAACTACGTCGGGCCCGACCTGATCGAGCGCTTTCAAGCCGTCACGGCGGACAACGTGGCGGATTTTTGCCTGGCGATGTACCGGAGTCTGGGGTGGCTGGACGGCGTGCGCCTCGTGCGTTCGGGCGATCCGGCCGTGCGCCGCGCCGCCTGTGCGGTGGCGGACTGCTTTGTGGATGTCCCTTACGCGGGCGAGGTGGTCCGGGCGCGCGTGACCGCCGCAGGCTTTCAACTGCATGCCGGCGGCGATTCCTTCTTGAACTTTCCCGCCACCCCTTTTACGAAGGAGCAGGTCAGCCCCACGCGCGACACCCGCTTGCGCTGGATGCAATCGGTGGTGCATTGCACGCATTACATTGCCGGTTTGGGCGAACAACACTATTTGCACCCGGCGGAAACGCCGGAAATCACTTTTGTCCCGCGCGATGTTATTGAACGTTCCGATGAAGCCTGCACAGAAATCCTCCCCTGAGCCGCCGCCCCTGCTGGCCTTTGGCGCGCACCCGGACGACATCGAATTCGGGTGCGGCGGCGTCATTGCCCTGGAAACGCGGCGCGGCCGCGCGGCGCACCTGGTCGTTTGCTCCCGGGGCGAAGCCGCCACCCACGGCACGCCGCGCCAACGGACGATCGAGGCGCAGCGTGCCGCCGGAATGTTGGGGGCCACCCTCGCCTGGCTGCGCCTGGCGGGCGATGCCCATCTGGAGCTGAAGGTGGCCCACGCCATCAAACTGGCCAGGATCATCCGCACCCGCCGCCCCGGCATCGTGCTGGCCCCCTGCCCGGTCGCAAACCAACACCCCGACCACTGCCGGCTCGGACAACTGGTGCGGGATGCCGCGCGGCTGGCGCGCTACGGCGGCGTCCGCGAGTTGCGCCGGCAGCCGCCGCACCGCATCGGCGCCCTGCTCTTCTACGCGCTGACGGATGACGTGCAAGCCGCCGCCGGCCGCGCCGTGCTCATTGACATTTCCGCTCCGGAGATCATCTCCGCCTGGACCCGGGCCATGCAGGCGCACGTCTCCCAGACCGCCACCCGGCGCTACGTGGAAATGCAACTGCTGCGCGCGCGGTTGAACGGACACCGCGCCGGCGTGGAACACGCCCAGGTCTTGTTCCCCAATGACGCGCCGCTGCTCGACTCGTTGACCCCGCTGGAACGGGGCGCACGCCATTTCTGACATGACGCTGCTGCCTCTCAAAATCGGCATTACCTGTTATCCCAGCGTCGGTGGCAGCGGCGTGCTGGCCACCTCCCTGGGCGAGGAGCTGGCGCAGCGCGGACACGAGGTGCATTTCATTAGTTACGAGCGCCCGTTCCGGCTGCCCGAACACGCGCCGCGCATCCATTTTCACCCCGTCGTCATCAACGACTACGAGCTGTTCAAATACCCCGATTACACCCTGCCCCTTTCCGTGCGCATGGCGGAAGTGAGCCAGCAATGCCGCCTGGACATTCTCCACGTGCATTATGCCGTCCCCCATGCCACTGCGGCGCTGCTCGCAAACGCGATGCTGCCCGCCGCGCGCCGCCCGCGGATCATTACCACCGTGCATGGCACCGACACCACGCTGCTGGGCAACGACCCAGGCTACCGCCCGGCGATTCATCATGCCCTGACCCGCTCGGACGTCGTCACCGCCGTTTCCCACCACCTGCGCGAGGAAACCCGGCGCGTCATCGGCTACCACGGCCCCATTGAAGTCATCCATAACTTCTACGTCCCGCGGCCGCCGACCCGCTCTGCCGCGGCGGTGCGCCACAGCCTGGGCCTGCACGGCGAAACCGTCATCTTTCACGCCTCCAATTTGCGCCCGGTCAAGCGCATTGATGTGCTGCTGGAAACCGTCGCGCGGTTGCGGGACCGCGAGGATTGGAAATTGTTGCTGCTGGCCGGCGCCCCCTTTGAACCGTTCGCCCGGGACCGACAGCGCCTTCAGCTGACCGACCGCGTCATCGTGCGGGAAAAAGTTCTGGACGTGGAGGAGTACCTGCAGATTGCGGACATCGGCCTGTTCACCTCCGACACCGAAAGCTTTTGTCTGAGTCTGTTGGAGGCCATGTGCTTTGGTTGTCCCGGCGTGTCCACCCGGGTGGGCGGAATCCCGGAAGTGATCGAAGCCGGCGTCTCCGGTTTGTTGGCCCCCTCCGGCGATGTGGAGGCGCTGGGCGGGCACCTCCGCCGTTTGCTCTGCAATCCCGCCGAGCGCAGGCAGATGGGCGCCGCAGCCCGGGCGCGCGCCCGGGCGCACTTCTCCGCCGAAATCATCGTGCCCCGGTATGAAGCGGTCTACCGCCGCGCATTGGAATTGCCCCTGGCCGGCGGCCCACACGATTGAAGCGCCACCGCCGAACGACGGCCGGCGAAGCCGGTGATTTCGGAAAAGATTCGTTTGACAATCAGTTGGCGCATCATCAATCTATCCGCATCCGTTGATACCAACGGTCTCATGTAGAGTGGCTGAGGGACTGGCCCGATGACGCCACGGCAACCGGTTGAAGCGATTGTTTCAACGCAGGTGCCAATTCCAGCCCGGACATCGTTTGCCGGGAGAAATGAGATGAGCGCAAAAAGATTTTCGCCCCGTCTCTCCATGAGCCGGGGCTTTTTGTTTCGCAGGACAGGCGGCGCGCCTGTCTCAAACTTTCAGCCCCGGGAAATTGGCGACAGGCTGGAAGCCTGTCCTGCCGGAAACAATTTATGAGTGAAAAACACGATGGATTCATGAAGGCGCTCAAGTGCCGCGAGTGCGGCCGCGAATATCCCCTCGCCGCCACGCACGTCTGCGAGTTCGACTTCGGCCCGCTCGAAGTCGCCTACGATTACGACCGCATCAAGAAGGCTTTGACCAGGGCCTCCATCCAGTCGCGCCCAAGGACGATGTGGCGGTATCGCGAACTGCTGCCCGTGGCGGGTGAACCCACCGTCGGCACGCAGGTTGGTTTCACGCCGCTCGTTAAGGCGGATCGTCTGGCCAAGGCGCTCGGCATTCGCGAACTCTGGATCAAGAACGACGCCGTCAATTATCCCACGCTTTCGTTCAAAGACCGCGTCGTCAGCGTCGCGTTGAGCCGCTCGAAGGAACTCGGCTTTGAAACGGTCGCCTGCGCCTCGACCGGCAACCTCGCCAATTCCGTGGCCGCCAACGCTGCCAGCGCCGGCTTGAAATCCTACGTCTTCATCCCGTCCGACCTCGAACACGGCAAGGTGCTCAACTCGCTGGTCTATGGCGCGAACGTCATCGGCATCAAGGGTCACTACGACGAAGTGAACCGTCTCTGTGCCGAGATCGCGGGCAAGTTCGGCTGGGCGTTCGTGAACGTGAACATGCGCCCCTACTACGCCGAAGGTTCGAAGAGTCAGGCTTACGAGATCGTCGAACAACTCGGCTGGCAGATTCCGCAGCACACCGTTGTGCCCATGGCCTCCGGCTCGTTGCTGACAAAAATCCACAAAGGCTATCAGGAATTTATCAAGCTCGGCCTGGTGGGACAGGCTTCCAGCCTGTCTTACCACATTCACGGCGCGCAGGCGACCGGTTGCTCGCCGATCTCCGTCGCACAAAAGGCGGGACTGGATTTCTTCAAGCCCGTCAAACCGAACACCATTGCGAAATCGCTCGCCATCGGCACGCCGGCGGACGGCTTCTATGCGTTACGCGTGATGAAGGAAACTGGTGGCGCAGCCGACGACGTGACCGACGACGAAATCCGCGAAGGTATCCGCCTGCTCGCGGAGAACGAAGGCATCTTTGCGGAAACCGCGGGTGGCGTGACGACGGCGGTGGCCAAGAAACTCATTGCCTCGGGCAAGATTCCGGCGAACGATTCCGCCGTCCTCTGCATCACCGGCAACGGCCTCAAGACGCTCGACGCCGTCGTGGGCCATGTCGGTAAGACGCGCGAAATCAAGCCGAGCTTGCGTGAGTTTGAGGCGATGCTGGCGAGTGAGGAGAAGGTCAGCGCGTAAAACAAATGCCTCAGCGGTTGCCCTATGATGAATCTTGTCGCGCTCTTCAGCGTGAGCAAATTATTGAGGCAGGAGACATTCCGCCTCTGCCCCAGCAACCACCGCGTCATGATGACGAAGTGCTTGGAGTAAATTTCTTCCGCACTTCACTAGCAGAAGCAAGACTGGACAACCTGACACTGCCCCGCACGTTCTTTGGCCGATCAGAGATTCGAAATACGTCATTCCAAAACACCGACTTGTCTGAATCAACGGCAAATTGGAATGACTTTATCGACGTGAGTTTCAAATCGGCGGACCTATCACGATGCGATTTTCGTGCATGTCTACTGGAAAAAGTTCTGTTTACGGAAGCGAACCTAACCGAGGCTGACTTTCGTTACTGCGGCTTCAAAGATTGCGACTTTTCGGGTGCGGACATGACCAGCGCCAAGCTTACGAAGAAAGCAGGAGCTGCGCTTCGATTGTCATCCGTTCAGCAGAACGTCATTGACTGGCAGGTCGATGATGGTGACGAACCAGATGGAGGTTAGAGTTGATTCAACCGAGCAAGAATAGGAAGTTAGTTTTAAATTTATGTCAAAGAGAGTTCGAATCCCAACGCCGCTCCGCAAGTTGACCCACAATGAAGAGCTGGTCGAAGTCAACGCCGCCACGTTTGACGAGGTGTAAAGGGAGGTTGTGATTCGTGCGTTTGCTGGTATTCTGCCGTCATGAGTGTTTTGGAGCTAACCAACGATCAAGTGCTTTCACTGATGCGCCAATTGCCATCCGCGCGCAAGCGCGAAGCCTTGCTGGCTCTGGCCGAAGAGGCTGAAACCCGCCATGAGGAGCGGATGCGTCTTGCCGAGGCACAATTACGTCGCCAGTGCGCTGAGCGTGGTCTGGATTGGGATCGCATGTCGGAAAATCAGCGGGAGGAATTCGTGGATCGGTTGTTGCACGAGGATTGATTGTGGCGCTCACCGTTGTCTTCGATACCAACATCCTCTTTTCAGCAACCGGCTGGCGCGGCAAGCCGTTTGAATGCGTGGAACTGGCGCGAGCCGGGAAAATCGAGACGTTACTTGCGCCGAATTGATGGAGGAGTGGGCCGAGAAACTGGAACTGAAATTCGGCTTTTCCGCTGAGCAAAGCGCCGAAACCATCGCCCGCTATTTGAGTTTTGCGCGTCTCGTCAAAATTCCCAGGACGCTTGAAGCGGTGCCACGCGACCCGGATGACAATGCGGTGATTGAATGCGCCATCGCGGGCAAAGCCACCTATGTGATCAGTGGCGACAGGGATTTGCTGGAATTGAAAAAGTTCCAGGACATTGAGATTATCCGTGCCGGTGAGTTCTTGGAAATCATGGCCGGACAAAGATAAGCATTGAATTTATGGCAAAGAAAGTTCGAATCCCAACGCCGCTCCGCAAGTTGACCCATAACGAGGAGCTGGTCGAAGTCAACGCCGCCACCATTGGCGAGGCGCTTTGCCATGTTGACCATCCGTAGCTTAAAAGCTACAGTGTGTCCGCGTTCCATACGCCCAAAGAAATCGTCGCCTTCCGCACGAAAGACGGGCAAGTGCCATTCGAGGAATGGTTGGACGACTTGGATGATCAGCGGGCAGTAGCTCGGGTGCTTGCCCGGTTGGCGAGAGTGCGACAAGGGAACTTGGGCGACTGCAAGCCGGTGGGCGAAGGTGTTTCGGAATTGCGGGTGGATTACGGGCCGGGTTACCGGGTTTATTTCGGGCAGAAGGGACAGACGCTGGTCGTGCTGCTCTGCGGCGGCGACAAGCGAACGCAAGATCGAGACATCCGGCTGGCGAAACAACACTGGCAGGAATACAAAGCGAGCGAGTCATGAAAGCCGTCAGTTACAAAAAGATTCTGGCAAAGAAACTGGACGATCCCGAACAAGCAGCAGAGTACCTGACTGCCTGTTACGAGGAAGGCCCGGAAGTTTTTCTCGTCGGCCTGCGCGATGTAGTCGAAGCCCAAGGTGGCATCGCTCGCGCCGCCGAGTTGAGTAAGTTGAACCGGGAAAATCTGTACCGGCTCGTTTCGCGCGATGGCAATCCGCGTTTGACCAGCCTCAACTCCGTGTTGACGGCGCTGGGACTGAAAGTTGTTTTTGAAGCGGTTTGAGCTCCGCACGCCCCTTCCCACATTGAAGAATTAAGAATTATGGCAAAGAAAGTTCGAATCCCAACGCCGCTCCGCAAGTTGACCCATAACGAGGAGCTGGTCGAAGTCAACGCCGCCACCATTGGCGAGGCGATCACTGAATTGCAGTCCCGCTACCCCGGCATCGCCGAGCGGCTCGTGGACGAAAAAGGCGAGGTCCGCCGGTTCGTGAACGTCTATGTGAACGAGGAGGACATCCGCTTCCTCAACAATTCACAGACCCCGCTCAAGGACGGCGACGAAATCAGCATCATTCCGGCCATCGCGGGAGGCTAGACCAACTCCGGTGGAGCGGGGCAACTGGCGAGTTGCGGCTCACGAGGACGTACGCCCCACCAAAAATCAGTGAAAACGCCCGTTCGCCCCCTGGCTCTCTCGTCCGGAGAGAGGGAACAGCGAGTGAGGGCGACAGATAACTCGGAAGTTGACGGCACGGCAACCGCCTCACGAGTTATCCGAAACCGGTGAAACACACCCCCGCTCCTTGGAGAGAGGGCCGGGGTGAGGAAGAACAATTAAACCAATTATCGCATGGCTACAAAAAAGAAAAAACACGTCACGACCACGGCCAAAACAGCGCAGCAAACGCGCCTGTGGTTGATGTATCCGCCAAAGCTCATCACCAAGCCGCTCGTCTGGCAGCTCGGACAAAAATTCAAACTGGTCACCAACCTCCGCCAGGCCAGTGTTACCGATGAAATTGGCATCGTCTGTTTGGAGCTGGCGGGGGAGCGAAGGGAAATCAAAGCCGCGATCAAGTGGCTCGAAAAAACCGGAGTCAGCGTCGAACCGGTCGAAATCAGCATCCTCGCCAGCTGACGCATGATCCGGGTTGTTCCCGCCCCCCACATCCGGTGGCGGGCCGCGTCGTTCAGCCGCGCCGCAGGATAGGGATTGATTTTGGCCTCCCGGCGGCGTTCAATGAATCCCGGTTTTGAAATGAACATTCACGAATACCAGGCCAAACAACTGCTCGCCCAATACGGCGTCACCGTTCCCCCCGGCGATGTCTGCTCCACTCCCGAACAAGCCAGAGCCGTGGCGGAAAAACTTTTCGCCGCGGGCAACGGGCTCGTGGTGGTGAAATCGCAGATCCACGCGGGCGGTCGCGGCAAGGGCACGTTCAAGAGCGGCTTTCAGGGCGGCGTGAAATTGTGCAAGAGCGTCGAGGACGTTTACGAGAAGGCCAAAGCGATGCTCGGCCAGGTGCTCGTCACCAAACAGACCGGACCGGACGGTCGCCTGGTGCAAAAACTCCTCGTGGCGGCGGCGGAGGAGATCAAAAAGGAATTTTATCTCGCCGTGCTGCTGGACCGCGCGACCTCGCGCCCGCTCATCATGGCCAGCACCGAGGGCGGCATGGACATCGAGGAAGTCGCGGAGAAGCATCCCGAGAAGATCATCAAGGAGCAGATTGACCCCGCCGTCGGCATCATGCCGTATCAGGCGCGGAAGATTGCTTCGGCGCTCGGCTTGAAGGGCGATGCCTTCAACAGCGGCGTGAAGCTGCTGATGGGCGTTTACAAGACGTGGTGGGAATGTGACGCGAGCATGGTGGAGATCAACCCGCTGTGCATCGTCGTGGGCGCGGACGGGAAGGAATCACTGTGCGCGGTGGACGCCAAGATTGGTCTGGATGACAACGCGCTGTATCGTCATAAAAATATTCAGGAGATGCGCGACCTCGGCGAGGAAGCGCCGCTGGAGATCGAGGCCAGCAAGTTCGCGCTGAATTACATCAAGCTGGACGGCAGCATCGCCTGTCTCGTCAACGGTGCCGGGCTGGCGATGGCGACGATGGACATCATCCAGCATTACGGCGGCAGCCCGGCCAACTTTCTGGACGTGGGCGGCGGCGCGAGCAAGGAGCAGGTCACCGCGGCGTTCAAGATCATCCTGCAGGACCCGAACGTGAAGGGCATTCTCGTGAACATTTTCGGCGGCATCATGGATTGCAACGTCATCGCCACCGGCATTGTCGCGGCGGTGAAGGAAACGGGGTTGAAACTCCCGCTCGTGGTGCGGCTGGAAGGCAACAATGTCGTCGCCGGCAAGAAAACGCTGGCGGAATCCGGCCTCACGCTGATCACCGGCGACACGATGGCCGACGCGGCGCAGAAAGTGGTGAAAGCGGTGGCGGCTTGACCCGGGAGACCAGGCAATCAGGGCACGATGGCTCCGAGTGACGAACAGTTGGAACGGCCGAAACCGACGGCGACCGGCATCGAATCGTATCGCCGGTTGATCGAGTTGCAGAAGCAGATGATCGCGCTGTCCCAACAGCACGAACGCGCGCGGCGCGAATGCGAGGCCCTGCGCGACACGGTCGCCCGCGAGGTCGCCGCCCGACCGGGACTGCTGGCCCGGTGGCGCGCGACGGTGGCCCGCTGGCGCAAACATTCTCCGCTCGCGCTGGCCCGCCAACTGTTTTCCTGAGCGTCCGCTTCCGACGCGATTGTCTCCCGCGGGATTCTATCGCAATTCCTCGATGGCCCGGGCCACGAGATCGCGCTGCGCCTCGATCGGCGCGCCATCGGCGGCAAAATTGGTCAGACTGCGGCTGATGTTCTCCGGCACTTCCAGCAAACGGCTCAGGCGTTGGTAATTTTCAGCGGTGAGCGTGGCGCGTTTTTCCGCCAGACGACGGCGCAGCAGGCTCAAGTATTCGTAATCCTCGATGCCATCCCGCAGTTGCTCCCAGCGGATGGAGTCCACCGGCCCTTCGAGGATCGGCGAACTCCCCTTCGCGTCGGCGGCGGCCAATGGCGGATAAATGAAGCGGCCATCGCCATTGCCCCACGGCAGGCGTTTGCCTGACGGCGTGCCGTAACCGGTGGTCCAACTCATGGGATCGGTGTAGGGATTTTGCGGATGCTGCGGGTCCGGATAGGCGGTGCCGCTGGTCCAGTAGGTGGTTTGCCAGACGAGGATGCCTTCGATGTTGCGCTGGAAGGTTTGCCACAGCCAGAGGCGCATCTCGGGCGCGGGATGGTCAATGAACAGTCCGGCGTACGGCGCCTTCGGTCCCGTGCAGACATACCACCAGAATTTCTCGCCGTGCGGACGACGCGCTTCCGCCCGGGTGTGATCGTAAGCGTCCGAGATGCAGCACCAGATGTTCGGGCCGCCCAACAACGCAGGCTCGACCTGCTCCGTCAACATGCGGGCGATGCCGGGGCTCGACCGCTTGAGCTTGGCAAAACCGTTCATGACGAACGGATATTGCTCGGCGCTCGGTTCATCGAACCAATAAACGTAAGCCTCGTCGAGCCAGCCGCGGGCAGCAAGGTGGGCCTCGAGTTGCCGGCAGTAGGAATCAAACAACACCGGATACTCCGGCGTGTCCTCGCCAAAGCCCAGCAGGTTGGGTGGTGTAATCTCATGGAACGTCCCGCCGCCGATGCCGGGAATGTGAACCCGAAACGAGTTGAAATGATTCCGGTCAATGGCCTGCGTCATGGCGCGATCCCACGCGGTGAAATCGAACCGGACCTGGAGTTTATCCGGCGGCGCGACCAGTTCGGTGCGCGGCCGGCGCTCGAAGTCGCCACCCTGCACGAGTTCCGCGCCCGTTCTCAAGTCGGTGATCGAGACGTCGTCAAACCAAACCAACCCGAGGTCCTCGCCTTGATCCGACCAGACGGTGGCGCGCAGATTCAGGCGGACATACTCGGCCCCGGGCGGAAATTTCGTGAGCTGCTCGTCCAGGCTCTGCCAGCGGCCGTCGCCGACCAGCGTCATGTCGTTGTTGCGGCCGGACATCCACTGTTTCCCGGCATCGAAATGATTCAAGGTGACGATGAACCGTTGCCCGGGCACCGCGGTGCGATACCAGCATTTCAAGCGCAAACCCTGGGCGGGAATTTTGAGGAGCGGCTCGTAACTGACCGTGACGTTCGCCTTCACCTGGTCGTCGTAGATCAAAAGGGCGCCCTGTCCGGAATGAGTTTCGTTGGTGACAATGCGCAGCCCCGACCAATCATCCCAGACGGTTTTCGGCGGGCGGATGTCCGGCCACTTGACCTGGATGGGATCCAACGGCGCGGGATCGTACGGGGAAATGTGGTGCGCGGCGAGATTGGCCCAATACTTCTCCAGCACGAGCCGTTTGTCCGCCTCGGTCTTGAGGCCGTGATAGCGAAAGATGTTGCCTGGCGAAAAACCAAATGCCGTTGTGCAGGTCATCCGCTCCGGCAATGCAAAATCATACACGCGCAGTTCGATCGGGACGCTGGTATCGAGGTCTTGAGCGCGCAAGCGCACCGTGCCGCGATACGTTCCCGGCCGCGCGTTGGTGGGAGTGAAAACTCGCAGCCAGAACGCGTGATTGGTCCCCGCCGACAAGTCCAACGGTCCCGTGACCGGCAACAGCGGATCGGGCCAAAGCCCCGCCTGCGAAGCGCGATCCGTGGGCTGGGTGATGTCGAGATACATCGCCTGCAGAATCTCGAAGCGATCGGGAGAAATCTCCGCGCCGTCCGGCCCCGTCAGCGCGCTGAGAGTCAGTTGAAAGTTCTTCAACGGCTGGGCGGACCGGACCACGAGTTGCGCCGCTTCGCGTTCATTGCGGGCACAGCGAATCTCGATGGCCACACCGGTCTCCGTCGGCGGCGGTTGATCGGGGCGAATCTTGGCGGCGCTCGACAAGGCCCACCAGAGCGTAAGCCCCGGCGAAGGATTGGGCAGCAACGTGCGTGAGGTCGCCGCCGCCGCGCCGGGAACGCCGGACAACAGAAGCGCACCGACACAGCAGCCGACAAAATGAAGTTGAAGTTTCATGGGTGATAATTCCACAGGTTGACGGCGTGCAGTCTAACTGAAAAGTGCGGGATGCAAAGGCTTTTGACACCGGGAGAACTTTTCGCCTGTGGAATCCTCGCGACGCTGAAAAAGATTGTGTTTAGTGCGGACAAAAACTAAACAGAATCTCCTCGAGATGCTCAAGGTCACCGAAATTGCATTTAGTTGTTACCCGGTCACCGACATGGCGCGCGCGCGGAAGTTTTACGAGGGCGTGCTCGGTTTGAAACCGACCCTGACCGTGGGCGAACCTGGCGGCATGCAATGGACCGAATACGAGATCGCCAACGGCACGCTGTCGCTGGGCGCGGGCGTGCCGGACTGGAAGCCGACGTAAAGCGGCTGCTCGGCTGGTTTGGAAATGGAAGATTTTGATGCAGCCATCGCGGAGCTGAAAGCAAAGGGCGTGAAGTTCAAGCTGGAGCCATTCTCCACGCCCGTCTGCAAGATGGCGTTCATCTACGATCCCGAGGGCAATTTGATTTGCATCCACAAGCGGAACGCGGGGCCTCACTGAATTGCACCTGGCTCAATGCATCCGCCGCCTTCGAGGGAATTCGCGCACAACGACGCATGGCTCAAACACACCAGACCGATCGTCGAGGCGGCGTTCCATTCCCATTTTTCCTCAAGCAATTGGTGGAACACGGCAAGCGATTGGACGCACCGCCGGACCTATTGCCGGATGGGTGGGCGGCCGTTCGTTATCTGTTCAGTCGGCGGTGCGAATCAATCAACTCCAAAACGAAATACTGACTGTGATCGGGCGTCTTGCTAGAGTTCCGGCATTCGTGCGATCAAATCGTGAATCTGAACTCGTAAATCTAAAATGGCCATCCTCGTCAAACCCAACACCAAGGTCCTCATCCAAGGCATCACCGGCAGCTTCGGCGCGCGGCATGCTCAACTCTCCATTGATTACGGCACGCAAGTCGTCGCCGGCGTCACGCCCGGCAAGGGCGGCCAGTGCTTTGAACACGGCGGCAAGAAGGTTCCCATCTTCGACACCGTCGCGGAGGCCGTGAAGCAGACCGGGGCGACCGCCAGCGCCGTGTTCGTTCCCCCGCCCTTCGCTGCGGATGCGATTCTGGAAGGCGTGGATGCGGGCCTCGAACTCGTGGTCGCGATCACCGAAGGCATCCCCGTCAACGACATGGTGAAGGCCAAACGCGCCATGCAAGGCAGCAAGACCCGGCTCATCGGCCCGAATTGTCCCGGCATCGTCACGCCCGGTGAGGGCAAAGATTCGCATGGCGGTTGCCGCATCGGCATTGCGCCCGGTTACATTCACAAGCGAGGCAACATCGGCGTGGTGTCGCGCTCGGGCACATTGACCTACGAAGCCGTGTGGCAGCTCACGTCACGGGGCGTCGGCCAGTCCACCTGCGTCGGTATTGGCGGCGACCCCGTCAACGGCACGTCGCATCTCGACGTCATCAAGCTGTTCAACGACGACCCGGAGACCCACGGCATCATCATGATCGGTGAAATCGGCGGCAGCACCGAGGAAGAGGCCGCCGAGTGGATCGCGAAACACTGTAAGAAGCCGGTGGCGGGATTCATCGCGGGCACGACCGCCCCGCCCGGACGCCGCATGGGACATGCGGGAGCGATCGTGAGCGGCGGCAAAGGGACGGCGGAGGCAAAAATCGCCGCGTTCAAGGCTGCCGGCATTGGCGTCGCGGTGACCCCCAGCGAAATGGCTGAGACTTTGTTGAAGATGCTCTGAGATCACGAATCGCAATGCCACGGCGCCGGATCGTCGCCGGGCCGGGCGGTCCGTCCGGCCCATCGGTGGCCCGGTTTGAAATTTGGAATTTCGCATGGCTCTGCTCGATTTCATCCTGAATTTGGTCGGGCTGTTGTTCTGGTGCAACTGGCGGGCACGCCGTTTCGATTTGGTGGCACAAACCCGGCCGGCCACCCTGACCGGCACGATTCGCCGGGCCGGAAAACATCCGGTGCGGCGCTGGCATCTGCCCGTGCTGCTGGTCGCTCTATTGCTGCTGCGCGCCCCGCTCTACGAAACTTTTGGCACTCCGCTGGGGTGGACGGGGAAAATTGATGTTGGCCCGGTGGCCGTGCCCTTTCGCACCGACACCGGCACCGGCCTCATGCTGCTCTTTTCGGCCTACAGTTTCGGCGTGACGCTGGTTGTCTTCCAAATCTGGACCTTGTTTTTTTCCGTCTTCAAAACTTCCGCTGCCGACCCCGACGCCTTCCGATTCGGGTTGCAACTGCAACTGGGCCAGGTGGCCCGTT